>Ga0307513_10002904_pt1 | contig 23432 bp, 27 predicted proteins | sample 15_EM_MG_FD_202174 | JGI IMG/M metagenome (GOLD analysis project Ga0307513, IMG submission 202174) | Populus trichocarpa ectomycorrhiza microbial communities from riparian zone in the Pacific Northwest, United States - 15_EM | ecosystem: Host-associated > Plants > Roots > Unclassified | place...
AAAGATGCGTCGCGGTTCATCCAAGCAGTCGTTCAGTTGAGTGCAGCTCTAAGGAGCAACGGAGCTAAATTACTCCGTTGCATGAGTTGAACCCACTCAAACCGTTGAATCTGAGCTCCTAGTTCAAGAGTCCAAACAGCTAACCCCGTTAAACCGTTCAACCAGGATGTAACAACAGGATGCGGCGGCGGACCATCATTACTCAGCCCGGCCCGGCTAGCCTGATCCGAGGAAAGGCCGCCGGTCGCCGGGGTCTGACAAACACGACGCGTGCAACAAATTAAGCCACAAATTAATGGAGGATGTTTTAGAGACAATGGACGCGTCCGGTCCTGCTTGGGTCGTCCATAGTTCAAAGTTCATGGATTCACCCAGGCTCGCGTGGCCGCGTCTGTCGATCCGAATCTCCGTTGGCTGCCGGCGATTGATGGACGGTGCTAAAGCTTTACCGTCTCCTTGCACTCACTCACTCACCGTTGTTGTTTTGTCCACTCAAATGAGTAATCTAAGAAAAGCTGCCCGCTTTTGGTCACTATAACTCAACTGTCACCCTCCTTGCAGCCAATACCCAGATCTCGTTTTTCAGTCCGTTTTCGTTGATGGGCGCTCCTACATGCGTATATATATACATGCACCGGGGACTGCTCCACAGTTCGCCAAGCAACCCGACCCCTGAATGTTCTCAACATACTTTTCGCTTTCTATTCTCGCGTGCGCCTTAATATGGTATTTCTTCGGCCGTCGTATACGTTCGAAGCACCAGAACCCACCTGGACCTGCTGGATGGCCAATCCTCGGTAATCTGCCAGCGATTATCTCCGGCCACTGGTATGAGACATTCACTGAGTGGCAGAATAAGTATGGTAAGTACCTCTACTCTTCCATTATGCCCCTGATTTCCTCCTTACATCTTATAGGCGATGTCGTTTATGCCCCTGTCGCTGGACAGCCGACTTATATCATCAACTCGCACCAAGTGGCCGAAAAGATTCTAGGGAAGGGTACTTCATGTGCTGGCCGGCCATATAGTAGGATGGTTCACAATCTGTGAGCTCCTTCTCCCACGCAACCACCACACACATGTTAAACTGCTCGGTGAACCCCATAGCATGGGATGGGGATGGAACCCAGGCCTCCTAGAACCCACTAAGGACTGGGTCCAGATCCGCCTTCATTTACGTCAAGCCATCGGCCCGCAGATGATTCCACACTACCGCCCTGTCATTTATGACGAAGCCGCACAACTACTCAAAAGTCTCATAAATGTTGAAGGCCATCCAGAGGATGTAGTCGATAGGTAAGCACGACGAGAGTCCAAGTTGCGTCGAGACTCTGGCTGACCTGCTTGTTGCTCAAGTGCAATTGGTTCTATTATCAACAGACTAGCCTATGGTGAGGAGATCTTCGAAGAGCATGGACAGAACATCATGAAGGCAAATCGAGAAGCCATGGCGCTTCTGAACTTTACATTCACCCAGTTCTGGTTTGTCGATGTCTTCGCTCCACGTAATGATTCTTTTACATGACCCGTGAGTGAGATTCTTACTCTCTCCTCCAGTTAAGTACATCCCTGCCTGGTTTCCTGGCGCGACATTCAAACGGATTGCAAAACGTTCAAGCGAGCTGAGCGACTACATCCGCAACAAGCCCTGGAAGTTTGTGTTAGAACGTGTACGTACTTACTTTAGGTACCTCTCTTGCATGCTCTTAAGGCACTTGCCTATGCAGATGGCGAGACCTGAGGGGTACGAAGATTGTATAGCGACCAGAGGAATAGAAAAGGGTGGTTCTAGCAATACACTTCGAGACGCCGTTGCAATCATGTATTCAGGTACGTATGCCACCCACGCCGTTGCCAATGGAGTCCTCACGTGTTATTTAATTAGGTGGTGCCCACACAGTCAGTCCCTGCATAATTTCTTTGTTCAATGCTACCTATTGACTCTTTTGAAAGACCAACGCCACAATGATGATATTCCTTGTCTGTATCATGTTTCAACCGGACGTCCAGCGGAAAATCCATGAAGAGTTGGACCGTATTGTCGGAGATGATCGATTACCTACACATGACGATCAGAAATCCCTTCAATACCTTCACGCTGCATGGAAGGAAGCATCACGTTGGCGTCCCACCGCTCCGATCAGTATGTATTTCCTATTTATTCAGCTTTGACCTTCTCAGAACCCCCCCAGACTTCCCGCATGTAACTACGGCTGACCAAATGAATGAAGAGTACTGGATGCCGAAGGGCACTCATATTTTCACAAACACAGGGTGAATAACAATATCAAATACGTGCTCTGCCATTGGTACTGATGAAGTGATAATTCTAGGTTTATGCTACGTGACCCACGGATCTGGGACTCCCCAGGTGTATTCAACCCTGAGCGATTCCTGGCACCATCGCCAAAGGACCGGCCAGACCCCTCGGTAGTATTTGGATATGGTCGACGGTGAGTTTTCGTAAGCGTCTCACTTCCAGGGTCGTTGCTGATAGGTACACTCGGTGCGCCTAGTGTTTGTCCAGGACGGTACTTCGCCGAGGAAACAGGTCTCTGCATTGCGGCTGCACTTTTTTGGGCATTTGAGCTCGAACCCGTCGATAAAACCATGACGCTGGATGACATCAAATATGTAGATTCTGCAATAAGGTGAGTGTTCAACCGGTCAAGCCCTTGGCAATCCCTCACTCTATGCAGTCCACCATTGCCTTTCAGTGTCCGATTCCGTCCGAGGAGTGACAAGATTAGCCAGATACTGCTCAATTTATAGGTTGATTTCCCGAATATCTACCGGTGTTATTGTCGACACCACCGCCCAATCTCATTTATCATCCTGCTGGTTAATAGGGTGCTTCTGTTCATTTTAAAATATGCTCAAGTGTATGTAGATAGCGAGATGCAAATTTTGTTGTTGTGCCCCGGATAACCCTGGGCGGGGGTTATAGCAAGTCAATGATTCGATAACCGTCATGGAACGTTATAATCTGGCTCACGCTCCTCTACCCATGACCTATTGTAGGACTGCAAGGGGCTCCCTGTCAGCATCTTTGGGTTTCCTACATTTGTAGACTACCATAATTCCGTTCAGTCATTTTATTTATCAATATTGACGAGTTGGACCCGACCACATCTGACTCATGTCGGCTATGCTCTGGCGTCCACTGCGCGCGGTTCCTGGTGGAACGCAGGGTTTTGACACGCCCTGCTCCTGGAACGCTGCCAATAACCCTCGTCGCTACCTAATCGAATTGTATTTCGTCTAGGCCTCCCTGGCCTCCAGACCCTGAATTATGTACAGCTGGAAGTGATGGCGGGTGTTCACTGGGTTGGGAGAGTCCAGACACCTCATTTGCTCTTCGAAAGGCATACATTAAATTCGCCAGTATGACTAGTCTACGAGGATCTCGAGAATGGCTCCTGATATGTGAAAGATAGAGGCGCAACGATTTGGATGAGATGAACGGCTGTGAGTAGTAGATACAGTATACTTTGTGGTCGCCACGACTTAGTAAATATTATATGGAATTTCTGCGAAGACCCCTTCCTTTGCGTTTGCCCCTTTCGACACCCTCAGGCGCAACAATCGGCATCTTCCCTTCCTCCTTCCACTTTCTTAAAGCCTCGACCCCTGACTTGTATCCTTTCTCCACGATATCCTCGAGCTTCCCAAATTGAAGAGTACCAAACTAACAAACCAGTGAGCAAAAGGAGAATGATAGGGCGAACACAATGTACCTCTTGCACTGACGGGGCGAAATAGAGACAGCCACTGGTTGCTTTGGCTTCCTCTAATGTTCGAACACTCGAGACGCTACGAACGGGAAGGATTTAGTGGCACCCACAGGGTCCCTAGGCAACTCACTATGCTAGTCGACTCTGGATTTCTGCTATGCTCGGAATGTTGCGAGCACGCGAGAAGGGATTGTATTGGTTGAGTAGCATCCACCAACCGGAGACAGTGTCACCAAAATTCCGTGGAGTGTTGTCATCCAACTAATTGGAAGCACGATTACTTAGTGTTTTCATAGCATAGGTCATATTTTACTTACGGAGCCGACATCAACCGCAAAGACAGTACTTGCGCCAAGTCGCATCATGGTCGAGACGGGAAGGTTATCCACTGTGAATGCATGAACGAGGTGAATCAAGTTCGGACAGATGATGAACTTGCCATATCCGCCATCAACTAGGACTCGGCCATTGTCACTGAGTGGTGGAACAAGTCCAACCAAAGACATCGAAGCACCTGAGGGCGGTTTAACATACTCGATCTCGAAAGGGTTAGAACGAACGTACGAATATACCGCCATGCATAGCCAGTCTCATGGACCTCCATTCGTGATTCCAAGATATTGGTAGTGTTGCAGAAAAAAGGCAGCCACATATCCTCGATATGAGAATGCCAGAATGCCTTGTAGACGGAACGGTTAAATTCATGACCCTGGTTTAGAAGAGTTAATCACTTTGGTGCAACGGATGATGGAGACACGCTCACGGTTGTGTATGCGACAACGGGCCATGTCAAATCCGTGGCCAGTCTCCAAAAGGCCGACATGCGAGTACCGTATTGTTTTGCCCTTGCAGCTCCTGAGATTATATCGCCTTCTTGTGCATATAGGCCACCAATAAGGGCACCCATAGAGGTTCCTATATAAAGATATTGATATAATGAATCGTAGTCCTTTTAAGGCTTACCACCAATGTGATCTATTGGGATCCCATTCTCTTCCATGGCACGAATAAAGCCCTAGAACTGGTCAGAAAGACAATAATATTGTCGGAGCAATGAGGACGAACGACATGAGCGAAACCACGGGCACCTCCACCTCCAAGGACCAAGCCAACAGTCTTTCCACACAGATGCCGAGCGAGTCGCGCAAAGTCACTGTCATGAGTATGTCGGCGTGACCTTGGTCTAGATCGTGACAATCGGTACTTCTGTAGCTCGGTTTGCACTTTATCCTTGAGGTTCTTCAAGGCGATGACAGCCGCAGGGTCGTGCAATCCTGGTGCAGGTTTCGAAATTTCCAGACCCTGCGGACAGTTAGAGCGGCATTATGTTCGGTCGGCAAATGGTACATACAGGAAGCTCGACGTGAAAGTGAGCATGAACCCAAGGGCGTGTCTAAATCATCATGATTAAACGAACGGAGATGGTATGTTACAGAACCTACCTTCAGCCAACGTCGAGTGGTTCCGGGTGGGACGGACCGTTCTGGATGTAGGAGCACTAACTCTTTCCGAGCAGTTGTTTTGATGGATAGTAGTAGCCGTTCATACTCGCCAACCGAGGAGTCATCGGCTTTGCCAACAACCATAACACAGTCGGCCTGTCACCCTGTCGGCTATTGATAAAGTTGAGAAGGAGAAGAAACTAACCTGTCGAATGCAGGTTTGTGTCCAAGGAGAGGAAACTGGTGAGTCAGCTACATAAAGGACGATCCGATAGCGCTGTTCCAGGTCGGCAAGCCAACCAGCTACCTTTAGCTTTCCTATCCTGGAGAAGCTGGAATTAAGTTAGCTAGGGTGAAAATGATCGTTTGGTGAACTAACGCGTGTTTTCCTAAGTGACGCATCACTGCGCTTTGATTTAGGTAGCGTGTTGGTGCGCCTACGTCCTCCAAGGCCGCCTGCAATCTCTTTGCAAATGCATCCACCGGGACTGATTTGCTTGAAGGTAGGACAGCAACAGTCTTGAGGTTAAGGTTATTGGTGCCCATGTTCAAGGTACGGGTCCTTGAATTGAGTGGACGTAGCGACGGTAAGACTCCGGGAGACATACTTGACGGATCTCCAACTTCATCTCGAACACGAGAAGCGATACGTCGAAGCAATTGGACCGTGGATTGAGGATGGCGCATTGATATGGCATTGAAGAGGGTCATAGGCATACGAGCCAGCTCAGTATCACGGATTGCGTGAACTGTTGTCCGCCTCTGCGAATTTGTGATGACATCTAGTTCACCTACGGTGTCTCCTTGACCATACTCTCCGGCTATCGAGACCTCCCCGTTATCTTGGTCGATCAGAGCGCGGAGGCGTCCGTTGATAACTATGTAGACACTGTCGCTCTCGTCGTTCGGTCTCCAAAGCACTTGGCCGGCATTAAGTTGTGTCCAGTCAAGACCAGAATCAATTTGTAGAACTGAAGTGTATGAGTAAAGAACAAGAGACGAAAGGTGAAAGGTGAAACTTACCAAGAGGAGAGAGAAGCGATATAAGACGTTTAGCCAGTGTCAGAAGAACGATCGGTCGCTTCTCCAGGAGGCGTTCGAGAGCGTGCGCAGGGAGCAAACCCACGTAAACGTCCGTCTTCGCTCGGATATCGACGTATGACGCAATACCAGAAAGAGAGGCTAAAGGGAACTTCAACGTCGCTCTGATTTAGACACTTCATACTAACCGAGATAGCCTGCAATACCGCCCGGAGAAACAGTGAATAGGTGCTTCACGGGCGGCTTCTTCTTCTCTTGCAGTTTGGTCCTGTACTTCTCGGTCCAGCGTTTTCGGTCTGGCTCCTCTCCAACCCCCGACCCTTCCGCCGGCATAGACACATCAAGTAACCCATCAATAACGTAGTAGAGGCCTACGGTGTTGATAAGTATAGTGCCTAGAGATGCATCCGAAGGCCCATACCTGCGTTCTTCTCGCCCGCTTTGACCAACGAAGAACCAGCCGTGAAACAAAGGATCTCCACTTCATTATCCAAACCGCTCATATAGTCTTTCCCACTGGCAGCATTCGAGCTTCCGCCTGTGATACTTGAAGTCCCATCATCAGTCGCAGCCAACAGAGAGCTAAAGGATGCGTTGAACATCGCTGCTGTGCCGCCGCTTGGTCGTTCCCATGGGTGTTGCGCTGGATTTTGTGAAGTTTCTCCATCCGCGCCCGCGCCCGCGCCGCCGCCCGATAGTGGCGGCTGCATCAACCCAATCGATTTTGCGATGCACGACATTACCTCATCTCGAAGGTCAAAGTCCTCCGCTGATATGCGTGCTGTGTCCCGAAGTCCTCCTGACGATCTTGAAGACGCCATGTTCAAAGCGTGGCGGCTCCCGTTGCCCAGGATTGGAGTTGCGCCAACACTCCATTTTCGGGTCGACGAACGGAAGGTGGACGAGATATCACCGGCCGTGTGCAAATCGCCTGCATTGACCGCTAATCGAGACAAGGTGGGTTTGAAAAGAGCAATGGGCGAGTGTGTCAGAGGTGTCGACGATGTTGGCTGTGAAGATGCTTGCCCTGAGCCTACAGAATCTTCAGTAGGACTCTCTGGGATACTAGCGGAGCTTGAAACTCGGGGAATTTCTGTACTTCTTCTCCCAGTAGTGGTATTGCTAGACACTGAGAATGCACTTGACAGGCGGCGTGGAAGGCCTCTACTCCGTCTTAGGATGGATGAAGGGCCATTTTGAGTACCCTGGTCGTGACTAAGGTAATCATCAGAGGTACCTGTCTCCTCGTCACTTCCACCCGTTCCATCGCGTTGGAACCTCTGGCGTAGATTTTCTACTCCACCGCCTTCATAAAATGACCTTGGGAGGGGATGGCAGGCAATATCGTTAATGGACTTCTCCGTTCGCAGCAGTTCGGAAGTCAGGCCCAAGTATCGATGAGCGGTTTGGAAAGTAACGCGGAAGAAGCGGGTAAGGATAACTGATAAAGAAAGTAAGCACAACTCAGGTTGAAGGGCATAGGCCTACCTTGAACAATATGAGCAGATGCCTTTGGAAATTTCTTGGTTAAACGTCCAAATGCCTCCGCGGGGATGACCGCCAGAGTAGTGTCATTGAGAGCGCGCACAACTGTACCCCGTTGAACAGGGTGGGAGATAGGCGCACCTACTGGACCTCTAGGGAAGGAACCATTTCTTGATATCGAGTTCAAATTACGCGAGTGTGCGCTAGGTGTTGTCGGTTGCGAGACTGATGGTGGAGACCAACCTGAAGGATCCCAATCTTGCGCGGGAGGATCTACAACAAGTAGGCTCTGAGGTTCATGCACGAGGACGGTTGCCCCGCTGGAGCTCAGAGAAGATGCATTAGAGGCGACAGATTCTGACCGATGTGGGCCGGGGTGTGACGACCTCATAGAGGTGCGGTCTAGGTCAAGACTTGGATTGCTCTCCGCACGCCCCCGACGGTCCAATCGCTCTGAGACCGGTGAACGTAGGACAGTAGAGCTTGTCAGCGATTCGTCCTCCGTCCAACGTAGTTGCACATCCTCAGTAAACAGGCTGAGAATTGTGAACAAGCTCGATACGGTGCCACCGCTCCCAACTTCATTCAGAAGTTGGTAGCCGGACATGCCATCATCCCAGTCATCCCCCATTGCTTCACCGGCGCTACCACTTGGAGGAGCAAAGATTTGCACATTGCCATCGACGACACAATAAAAGCTTTTATCGGTGTCGAGGGCAATACTGTCTCCTGTTATGAGTCGCCTGGTCTGAAGGTGACGCGCCAACTCGTGAAACACTGGTTTCTCCAAGAAACCGAAAACACGGATTGCTTGAAGAAACTCGTCAAGGTAGTTATGGAATGAAGCGGGATCTTCGTTCTTGTTGACATCAGGATGCAGCTCTAGTGCGGTAGCCTTGTCGAGAGGAAGCTCTCGGAGGCTTTCATATTTGCTGAGATAGCGGCGCCGGACATAGACGGATAGTGCGATGACACTACAAAGGAATAGTAACGCTAGCGTATAAAAGTTGAGCTGCAGCGTGTGAGTAAATATCATGACGGATGTCGGTAAGTCGCTTACGGTCAAAGTAAACGAATATGATAAAATGGCGTATATCAGTCTGGGAATTGATATAGTAATGAAGGCCACTGCCAACTTGATCCACGTTAGGAGCCAAACTGGGGGATTATCAGTCCCGTTTAGGGTTTTCTAGTTAGGGACGCGGATATAAAGCCTCGATATAACTCACATATCACCGAGAAACAGGCTGCTATCAGGGAGAGAAGGGGGTGTAGTTCTCGAGGCGCAGCGTGGACATACTCAGTGTAAGCGGGTGTCGCGACAGCGTCTACAGCTGACATTTTCGAGTCGTAGAAGAAAAGGCCTGATATTGTACTTTAGAAAGTTAAGTCGCCCTGATGAGTGCGATGTTCAGTGCTACGGGATCGTAGATTGAGGCTGCCGTCGCCCGAGTCGTAATACACAACAATCACAATCTACAGGCACTTGACTGGGTAGTTCTTGGGCCGTCTGATGACGAATCGTGTCGCACGTGCTTAACGGTCGGAAAAGGTGGAGTCTAAGGTGCACTATTGTGTTTGTGGGTGTGGGATTATTCGAAGGTCACCTTCCTCGGTGAAGGCTGTACATCATTTCCACACTCAGTGATCTTGGAGTTCCTGCCACACCCACCAATCCACGAGGCGAATCGAAGCTAATCAACGGCGCTAGAGCTAACTAACCAGGAGGAATTATGGTAAATCGGCATCTGTCATCACCAGCTATCTCAGTGAACGGATGCTGTAACCCAGGCTCCTCGTTTCTTCCGCGCCTCTTGTATATCATGTGCGCATCCGCTTCGCCTCTATCGAATCACACTCCTCAATCTGTTTGTCGTCGTGCATATTCAGAGCCCACATTTGTTGGAGGCTCATCGTTGGTGGCCAGGTTCACGCGAGCAATGCGCCATATTGCATCGCGGGCTCCTCAAGTCAGGTACTCTAAACAGCCATCTCGCGTACTATACTAGGTAGATCGAGTTAAAAACGGGTAGCGAGCATTGTGACCGTGAATCAAAGGAAACGTACTCTCGGGTGCCGTCGCACAAAACTCTGGATGATCCATTAGGATTGTGGCCGAGATGGAAAAGTTGAACGTTCGTAGGGCTCGGTAGTTTACACTCTTTCTGACTAGTACTAATCTATGGTCCCGGTAAGCTTCTGTTGAGGCACCACCAAGTACTCACGTCGCAATAAATCGCTCCGTCACTATACATCACAAAAAGGGTGGAGCATAGTTGTTGTAGCGAAGTGCGATTGATATGTGTCTTGAAATTCACCAAAGTGAAATAACAGCACTTAATCTGACAGTAGCGGGGTGAGTGGACAAATAGTAAGGCACATCTTCACTTACTGGAGTCCATTGTATATGGGAAAGGGCTACCGATATATGCGTACGACAGTGCAGACAGCCGCAAGTCGATCTAAATGGCTCGTTAAAAGACTTACAAGAAGGGAATGAGGATATTGTTCATCAATCTTGCACGCCAAAAGTGCTGAAACTACTGTATATCAGCTGGGTTTGACTGGAAACAATGGGCTCGTGATCTCGGCAGAGTAAAACGATAGTGAATCGTGGGGCTTAACTTAAGGCCGTACCTTCAGAGTCCTGGCGTAGTGGTAGAAGAAAGAAGGGCTGTGCACCGAATTTTTGACACTGAGGGCTACCCGATATGAGACTAATGGTGGTCTCCACCATAGAGGCAGTGAGAGTCGCAAGCGCCGAGGGTCCCTCAAGGTGTGAGGACCTCTGCACAGGATATTCACTTCACTAACCACTAGATATCGGTAACCACGCGCCCTCAATATTGTGGAGTTGTTCATTCGTTCTGTCGGTAAAGCCAGTCATTGATCTTTCGAATGTCTGTCTTTAGGTTGGTTTCATCTGCGCTTCTACCTACATCCGATGTCACAGGTGTTCATCTTCTAGGCATACCACGTCCGCGTCCAGGTCTCATCATGCGCTGGGCCGTTCCTGGAGGAGCCTTCGGTCCAGTGTTCGTCTATGATGCGAGGAAGGATTATTAGGTTTCGGTCCACCAAAAAGGGTAAAGGTGGAACGTACAGCTTCGCTTTGTGGATTCCTGACGGTCTCATCCACGCTAAGAATCAGGCACGCCGCCTCGGCCGCGCTGCTAATGGCATTCAGCTTTACTAAGCTGGGCTCCCAGACAAACGCCTTCATGTTATCCCGTACACCCTCGGGCCCGTCGACGTCCACACCATAAGTTCGGTCGCCTGTGTGGTGTCGTGCTCGAAGCTTGTTCAGTACATCGGTCGAGTCAAGCCCAGCGTTATCACAAATCTGGCGCGGGATGACCTCCAGAGCCTTTGCAAACGCGAGCAACACGAATTGGAGCTTGCCGCGAACTCCTAGGCCGTGCGCTCGAATAGAAGCGGAAAGGTCCATCTGCGCAGGCGGCTTGAGAAGGCTGTCAAATGCGATGTTGAAATGGGAGACACACCTCGACGGCTCCACCACCCGCTACGACGTCCCCGTTCTTCACGGCTCTCTTGACCACCATAATGGCGTCGTGTAGACTCCTCTCCACTTCCTCAATGAACTGCTCCGCACCACCTCGTAGCAATAGTGTGCAGGTCCTCGCCTTCGGGCACTCCTCAAACACATTGAACCTCTCACCACCGACTTGCCGCTCTTCGAATCGGCCACAGGTGCCAAGGTGCTCGGGTTGGATGTCGGAGCACGTACTCTGGATGGAACCCCCAACAGCCTGTACAACTCTTCGAAGATCCGCAGCGGGGACCCGACCAGCACAGAAGATGTCGCGATCGGCGAACCATTGTGTGGCAAGATCTCCGATCGGTAGCTTGCTGAGAACGACCTTGGCCCCAGTGTTCTCGATGAGTTGGAATTTTCGGTAGATAATCTCCCACTCTGCGTCGACGATGGCTTGGTAATCTGAAACTTGCTCCACGCGTACCTCCGCGTTGTCCTTTTCCGCTTTGAGCTCGAGTTCCACATTCAGGCAGAGAATTTTAGGGTCTTTGAACTGCTTGGGTTGTTGTTCAGCACCAGCGTAAGTGAATGTCTTCTTGAAAGAGACTCCTTGGATTAGGAGCGAATCTTGCATTCCACCGCCAGGGATTCGCTTTACGCCGATGAGACTCTCATCAAGTTCCTCTTGATCTAAGGACAGCACTGCGTTTACGACCATATTAGCGAAGAAAGGCTTCTCCGAATGAATGAGTTTTGAGGACATCGAGGTCGAAGCGCATTTAATAAGAAGGTCACGGAATGCTCTGAAGGGACGATTAACACCGTACATATGCACAGGATGGTAGCTACACACTGTGCATCGCTTTTGTCGATCGAGACCGAGATTTCTTTTATTCGGTTGATCGCCTCAATTTCAACAGAAGGTTAGCCTAATGCATTTCATTAGGAGAGATTACGTACCATATCAGCAGCCATCCTGTAGCCCTTGATTATTACATGTGGGCTCATCCCTTCCTCGATGTACTGCCGGATCTCCTTTAAGAACTGGGCCGCAAGCAGGACTACACTTGTCGTCCCATCCCCGACCTCTGCATCCTGTGCTCTTGCAATGTCGACCAGAGTCTTGGCTGCAGGATGAACGATATCAAGCAACTTGAGAATGGTCGCGCCATCGTTTGTAATTTGTGCCTCGCCACGATCGGATACGATGAGCTTATCCATGCCACGTGGACCAAGTGTAGAGGAGAGTGTGTCGGCGATAGCGAGGCAAGCAGCGATATTGGATAGCAGTTGGCCTTTTCCTTGCGAGGTGTCTGTGCCCTCCTTGAGCAGGACGACGGTGGGTTGCTAGATCAAAGGGAAAATCATCAGCGAAAGTCGCCTATAAACCTATTGTACTTACCATTGGAAGCCCCCGCTGCATTTTTAATAATCAGGCTGGCGGTGGAATGGTCCAAATTCTACCGACAAACATGGTGGACGCCGGGGGCTGGGGATCCAATGTTTTGTCACTGGCCCCAAGCGGTACTGCCTGCTGGTAAGTGATATGCGATAAATCGAACAACAAGCCCACCCCAAGTGGAAGAAAGTACCCAGCAAGTCGAAATCGTCGCGGACTTGTAACAGAGTCAACGGGTACCTTTTGCGGCGTATTCTAAGGAGACTGAAACAGCATTGCTTCGAGTCCTCCAAAGATCTTCCCGGAAGGACCCTCGCCTACGCTCACACATAAATCGAGAGTGCACCAAGAAGCCTAAAGGTCACATATGATGAAACTCACCCATACCACCAGAAGTATTTCGATGGTGAAGTGTCAAAACTGAGTGACTGAATATGAAACCTTGAGAACTTGTGGGAGCAAGAAATTCGACGCGCATGCAGAATATGAGTTCTAGGAGAAAACTTAAACCATACCATTTATGTATCTAGTCCGAGAAAATGCGTTGTAGCACCTCAAGGTCTCACCGTAGCGGCAGCATCCACTGACAAGAGACCAGAGACCATTTATCACAATCGAAGACTCCTCGTAAATCTAAGTGACTTGTAACACATCTAAGCAGAATATTCCATCGGAAAACGCGTCGAAGCGATCACCACCGACGCGTCAAATCGTCAATGTCGAGCCAAGGTCGAGTTATGATGCTGAAATAATCATAATGCCTAAATAATTACTTGTATTTTTGGAAAGTAGGCGCGAGACTCGTCGGAAGGAGCCAACCAAATACTCTTCAACTTTGGTCTCCACTGCACTCCGGACCACCCAACATCAGAGGCCCACTATTATATCGTTTCGTCATACGTGGCCAGTATCTCCTTGAACACCTTTACATCGTGGTCTGGTAATTTGCCACGGTTGACGTTCAGTGGCAAAGATGCCCACCTTTTCCCACTTTGGACCTCTTGAACTGGTGGCACTGGGGTCAAATGACTACTAACCCTTCGCCCATTGAACCTGAATCGGCGCACAGCATGAGGCGTGAAACACCCTCAACGTCGCGGCAAGCCGGGCCGCTCGAACCAGAAAGTTGATTAAAAAGCCCGACCCTAATAGGTTCATCATCTTGGCTAGACGTTTCGTTACGTCAGTGGCCAAGCTGTATCTTTGCCTCAAAAGCGCATCAGTCCAAGATCGCCTGGCTCAATGCGACATCAGCAGTAGATCAACGACAGCAATCAAACGGGCTCGGCAGTGGCAAGGATGGAAGATATTGTGGCGTGATGCATCGGCTTTAACCCTTAGACACCTCAAGAATACCGGTTTTCCGACTTGTCAGGACTACAACGAGCATTGCCGTCCCTTGTGAGCAGTGCTACGCAAGACGCCGACCCCGGGATTTTGCTGATTCGCCCTACATGAATAATAAGCATGCAAAAATGCAGAACATGTTTCACTCCACCGATTTATTCATCACATAGTGGAGACGAAACGAAATCTGGATCAGTTATGACGCAGCTGGTTACAGAGAAAATATTAATATCTTCTCTTACGGCATCGTGACCATTTGCCTTGGCTATATACACCGTCGGACATTGAGGATGATCCCCGCACCTCGTTCCTAGCGAGGTTTCTCAGGTATTTCCGGACTAGCCTTTTAGTCTCGCGTGTGAAACCGGTCACTCATGCTGCATGTCTAATATTAGCGGTTGCAGGGAAATCGTGGAATTCAATCAACCAGGGAATCGCGCATTTCTGCCATCTTTTAGAGCCGTTTCACGGTGACAACTATGAGCATTTAAAGACTAGAGGTCTATCCACAAGCTTCCCTGAAAGGGTCAGAGTATTCGCCACCTGAAAGAGTGCGGCTCAGACTGGGTGCTTGTCGTGGCGTGTCAGATTTGAAAAGTAGCCCACTATTATTGGCTGATGCATGCAGGATACAGGAGGGATTCCACGTGTGGTTTCAAGAGGTGGGTAATGACGGACGCAAATGCATGGAGCTTGAAAATCGACGTGAACGGCGGATCGCGACGAGCGCATGACCGCCACACCCGTGGAACTAGATTCGAGTGTGGCCCATGAGGAAGCCTGGTTATCATATCTACGCGGTCTCACGAGAGGTGGGTGAGCCTGAAATCTCGGGGTTTGGCATGCCCCTTGGGCGAGAAAAAGAGGGCGGATGATGGGTATGGATGTGCTTCAAAGGACATATAAAAGAACTTGGTGCCAAATCAATCCCACCCAATCCCCCGTCTCGCGTCCCAAAAGAGCAAGTCTCTTCCGACCATTTGGGTTTCAAACGCATATTCGCACCTTGATCCGCTACCACCCCAAGTGCTTCCGACCGCGACGCGGCACTCATGGACGCCCTCGAACTCTCTGAGGTGCCCAATCTGCTCGAGACTGGCGCCCTTCAGCTGCAGTGAGTCCAAGATCTCGATGAGAGAACCGTTCAATCTTCCGCACCCTGAGCTGAAGGCTCCCCCAACCCCTGGATGGATCAAACTAGTCTCAGGGGACTATACTATCCTTGCACTAGAGCCACCAGCCCCGCCGCTCCTCCCAGACTTTTCTATGCGTTTGAGCCCGAAGTACTTTTCGGCTGATTTCGGCGCTTTCCCTCTGTCACTAGGTCCGTTAGCGTTTCAAATGAAGTTGCGGCAATCGATGTAAAGCGCTCCTCCCTCCTTCAAGATCTTGCCGTCCTCGAACGCGAGCGAGAGCACATCCTCGCCCGTGATGCCCCAATCCGTCGCTTGGTAGACGATATGCTCGCATATATATTCGAGCTAGGTGCCGCCGAGGACACCTTCTTCCCTGAGAGCGTCTCCTGCGTCTCGACAAAGTGGAGGAACGTAATCCTCCGTACTCCTCCAGCATGGGCGAATCTCGTACTCGACCGGCGCCACTTCCCGCATTCTGTATTGAGGACCTTCATGCGTCGCTGCGAGGTCTTCCTCGAACGTTCACAGTCTGCACCTCTCATCGTCAAACTCGATTTGCTCCCCATGCCCTTCGACACGGATGTGGCACAGCTCATGAACACGCTCCATCCGCACCTCCACCGCTGTGCAGCTCTGCACCTCAATGTCGACGCGAACTGGCTATCTGTCATTGCGAGTTCACTCTCAACCCTCGGGCCCAGCCTGCGAGAACTCGACATACGAACCTCACACGCCAATAGCACTCCTATCAACCTCACATTCACAGATATCGATGGTGCCGTACCTCGTCTGCAGCACCTCGTCCTCAGTAATATCCCGCCTTCGTCCCTGCCTGTCATCCAGTACCCGTCCCTTAGGTCACTCGAACTATGGGGCTTGCAGTGGCCATTTCCCGGAAATGACGGGGCGCACGAATGGCCATGGACGTCGACCGCGGACCTGCTCCATATGACACCAAATCTAGAGAGATTGACACTCTGCAGGATGGAGTTCACATTGGAAAATGACGAACTCTTGACACCGAGGAAAATTGAACTCAAGTGTCTCAAGTATTTAGCCTTTGAGTGTATGGAGACTCGATCGGTGGCGATCGTCTTCGAATCATTGGTTGCGCCGCACCTTCGGTCCCTCAAACTGAAGTACGACCCCTCAAGGAATAGTGACCACTGGTGCATGCATCGATTGGAAACGACATGCCTGTCCAGCTTAGAACAGCTAGAAGTCGACGGCTATTCTATTCACGGTGCCAACCTCTCGTGGTTCCTTCGCACTCTGTCGCTTACTCCCAACCTCACCAACCTCACAATCTCCAATCCACCACTCTTGCTCGACCCTCGCTTCTTCGAACACATGTCCACCGGGCCGAACTGGCTGGTCCCGAAGTTACGCGATCTGACATTGATTGCTTGTGCAAGCCTAGTCAGTCAAGACCTGTTGAGGTTTATTCGCTCTAGAGCCGTCCAGCTTACTCGCGAGCCCGTGTTCCCAATCCGCACATTGTCATTGAAAATGCCACCGTGGAACGTTTTGGATGAGGAATCCCTCAATCTCCTACGGATGAATGTGGAAACCCTTACTCACTCTACCACAGACAGTTATATTGGTGGTGGCCGGTTCTTGCCGCCTCACTCGCCGGTGTTCCGTGTCGTCACCCCACCAGCAATACCTATGCTCGAGCCTGCACCCATGGCTGCGCCGATCCCCGGGGGCTGGGACGTTGCTCCTCGCCTCGGAACGCCATTTGGTGATGAGCGTGGGCCGGTTATTCCAGCCCCTGCCCGACCTCGTGGCTCAGCGGTGGGATCCGGGCGCTCGGTTTCGTCCGCAACGTCCATTCGACGGCATTTGTCTCCATCGTCTTTCCTTGCCAATGCCGTGCCAAACGTCAGCACAGTGCTGCTTGTCGCCTCTGCATCCGCGCTGGCGACTTCATTTGTTTGCATGCACATACTCTCTCGTCGACCATGATCATCTTCTCATACACTCTCGTTGTCTCACGATTTCATACCATCTACCATGTCCAATAACATTCCGTGCCAGTTTAAACCGCTCATTCTCATCCCGCCCCGTATCATTATCCACCCCACCGCCCATGTTGCATTCATTTTAATATCTAGGTGTCTCAACCATACGTCTATTCATTCTTTTCGGATACCCATCCACACCTAACCGTCACTTTCTCGTCTCCTGCGTAGATATGATCCTGGTTCTAGTCTGGACGCTTCTTATTTTTGGAGTTTTTTTGGAGTGCATGTTGTACCCATTCGCTATCGTTGTGTATACAGTTGCAGTGCAAAGCAGTCGGGAGTAATGGTTCTCTTATGACTGAGTTCAAACTGGGGTGATTGCATATCACGTGAGTTTGGCCGGTGTTCGGCGTTATTTGTAGTTGCCGAAGCCTGAGTGTTGACTGCTGGTGGGGATGACACCCGGCGTGCCCACGCAGAATCCGTGCACAGGACCAGGACCAGGCCTCATGCAACGCGCTCGTTAGCAGCAATAACGAAATGATTTGTGCGCAGCGGAGTCACATATGCAGTGACTGCAATCAAGGCCTAGCTCTTGAACGTAGGAAGGTAGGAACCGAGTTAGTGTAACACGCAGATCAAGGGACAGAGGTGATCGAACAATCTAATCAATATCACAAGGTGACCGGTGACAGTGGAGGGGCTAGGGTTCTGGGATGATTGACCTCAGGAGGGTACAATAAACAGAAACAGGCAATAATATACGAGATAAACATGCAGAAAATTAGGATCCCCAGTAGATGCACGATATGACAGGCCAGAACGGAGCTATAATGGGAGAGCAGTCATCCGTACACTCCCCACCTTCTCCATAAGCCCCTTTACGCGCCGACTCAATTTCTCTCCCTCCCGTTTGCGTTCCCAAAGTTGGTGCGCGGCAGTCTTCCGCTGAGGCACCCATCCTTTCTTCACTGCAGCATCCAGGCTTTGTAGGTCCACCAGTTTAGGCGAAGCGGAATAATCAAGGAGCTCGCGATACAGGAGCTTTGTTTCGGTTGAGAGTGCTCGTAAAGAGGTCTCTTTCTTGACTATAACTGGGGATTCTTCGTGCACTGTCGGGCTCGTGGCTGTGGCTTTTCTCCCGTGGTCCTTTGGGCGACATTTCTTTGGAGACACAGGGACGTCATCATCCGAGCCTGTATCAGGAACAAGCGGCGGTGTTGAGGATGGGATGTAGAACTTGGACGGGACGTCGAGTGGTGGGAGCGAACGCAATTCCCGCAGCATATCTTGCCCCTTGAGGTACCCATTCTCTGTACGCAAGAAACGCACAGTGCCCCTCAGAGTTTCAATCTGCTCTAAGAGATGGGAAGTCTCAGGGTTGCCTTCGACTTGAACAATCTCGGTTTCGAGGGTATGCTGGGCACCAGGAACTACATCAGAAAGGTCAGTATCCAGCTTGCTGCTGACCACCATACGTACTCTGTCGCTCAGGATTAGCTAAATTCTGCTTTAATTTAGCGTTGTCCTGGTGTAGTGCCTCCATCTCCGCCTGGAGCGTCTCCATGGCCTCCTCGTACATCTTGACCTGCTTCTTCTCGTTCTTCAGTTGTTCTTCCATATCGGTTACCGTTTCAGCCTGCTTTCGGTGGGCCTCCATGCGTCGTTCCATGACTTGAATTTTGACGGCCGTCTCCTGGATGGCCTGCTCGCGAGCTTTGATGGTCCGCACAAGCTCTTGCATTTCCTCATTAAGCTTGATTACTTTATGCTCCGCTTCCACATTCAAGGCGGTCGCACTTTTGATGGCGTCGACGCGCAGCACCCAAGGAGACTTGCCTGAAACTGCGAAGAGCACGTCAGTCCTGGGCATATAGCAATCGAGGTGAAGATACGGACTTCTTGTCACACTTTCTGGATCGAGCGCCGTGGTGGCAACAGCGTTCGCTTCCTTGATCAACGCAGCGAGAGCTTGAGTTGGAACCTCCCAAATACCCTCGACAGCAGGCGTACTTCCACCATTGATCTCTTGCACCGCCTCCCTAACACAAGCGCCTATCTTGGAGATATAGAAGACCTCCTTCTTTTCCTTGACGCTGGAAATGTAATCACCGATAAGCTGAGCGAGCCGAACACCGAAGTTGACAATCCCGGCAGAACTGGTGCTCAATTGGTTGAGCTTGGATAAAACAGGGGTCCTCAGAGCGGCGGATTCGTGGATCAGATCCTCGATGCGTTTGAGAAGCTTCTTCCCCAGTCCTCGCACGGCCCGGGTTTGGTCGAGTAAGCGTTGGATTGGCTGCACAAAGTCTACCTGAACGTCCGTTTCGCCGAGTTCGACTTGCTGGTCTATTAAAACCATGGTAAGTCCTGAGTTTCTTCTTCGTTGAGCGTTACTCACCTTCATCTTCGAGGACGGCTTGTACGTGACTTTTAGCAAGACCAACGGCAGCAGCGAAGAAGTCGATATCATGGTCAACGGCTGCGACCAAATCGAGTTCCTTTTCGCCGAGATCATAGTCATATCCAGCAAACTGAGTCTCAGCCAGATGATCAAACTGGGCGAGAATCCTGTTTCATCGTGAGTCATAGCCTGCGACATCCACTAATATGCTTTCACGCACTTGCCAATATCAGTGACGCACTCCAGGGTCCTGAACTCCTCTCTTCTTAACAAATCGATGTGCAGATCGATTCGCTTCTCCATAGGAGCAAACTCGCCGTATAGCCGTCCCATGGCAAGGAAGGTGTCAGGATCACATCTCCTCAGCACCGCTGCGAACCTCTTGCAAAGTGCCGAGAAGTGAGAAATCCGACCGCGCATCTATGTGTCATCCACATCAGTAAGTGTGAAGTTGGGACGATGGACAACTTTACATCGCAAGTTCCGACGAGCCCCTCAGTGACAGTGCCGTTTAAGGACTCGGGCAGGCCATTCATCTGCGCGACGGATGCGTTAATCACATCCGCCTTGAACGCGATGCGCTGGAAGAACAGATAGGCGTTGGTGGCATCGCTGTCTGACTCGAGGTACATTTGAGGCAAGTAAGGCTAAATTTCATCATCCTCCGTTAGTCAGGATGGGTGGAGGGAAGATACTCTATACCTGGATGATGCTGAGCAGCTCCTTGCCTTCCTTCGCTTCCCATTTCCGAAGCTCCAGGTCAATATTCTTCGCCTGGTTCTTGGATGCCGTTGACTGCAGCTTGAGGTTGAGAGACAAAACGGTGGCGGTTTGCGAGGCAGCCATGGCAGATTCAGTCTGAGCGTTCTGAGTCTGCGTGCGGAGGTTCTCCAGTTCACTAGAAACGGCATAAATTCACACTCGTACATGGAGTTCGAAAGACATACCTGGTAAGCTGAGAGACTAATTCTCGGAATTGCGAGATTGTGCTCTCATAATCCAATAGAGCATCCTCGAGGCTCTCAATCCTTCGAGCTTGGTCGCGGAGCTCCGTATCTTTCTCGTCTATCCGGGTGTCAAAATGTGCTCATTTGCCTGGTGACCGACCTACTGATTTCCTCCTGGAGAGCCTTCTCAGTCTCCATGTGGTTCTCTTCAAGCTCATCATTGAGTTCCTTAAGCGCTTCCAAATCTTCGATGGCGATTCGCATTTCTTCAATTTTCTAGACGGACGGTTAGCACTGGGATAGTAGTCGGGGTGGACGTACCTCTTGCATCGTGAGATTGCGTTCCGTCAGTCTCTCGAGGATATCCTCGGCACCGAGGGCCGCGTCAAGCTGCTCTTTGAGACTTTCAATTTGAGCGTCGGCGTTGACCAACTTCTGGAGCGTTGCGTCGTAGTCAGCTGGGAATTCCGTCAATGGCGATATAGGTGTTAATCAACAATTGCTTACATTGTATTTCTTCAGAGGCGGCTAGTTCTCGCTCTAGTTCTTGGATTTTCCTCCGCTGTTCGTGCTCGACCTCTTGAGACATGTCTCGCAACCTGTAGAAAAGGTAAATATTGCAATAAAATCTCTCATGGTCATGCTCCGCACCGCATTAAAGCCTCTTTCAACCGCTCGTTTTGCCGTTCAAGTTGAATGTACGCTAGAGTTGACTTGACTCCTAATCCATCATCACCTTCCAGCGCACTGCTGCCCCCCTTCAGCACATTTAGCTCAACGTCGGCTTCTGCAAGCCTCTCCTTGATAGTTTCAAGTTCAGTCGCTGCATTCTCAGCTCGGTCTTCAGCCATCTCCTTATCCAGCATGGCCATTTCGAGCTGCTCGCCGGCCTCGACGAGCTTGACTTCTGTCTGCTCACGTTCGGCAACTGCGTCCTTCAACTCTCGCTCGGTGGTTGAGAGGTCCTGCTTAAACTTGTTCAAAGCGGCCGTGAGCCTTGGTCGGGCTTCGATGAACTGTTTGGCCTCGTCCATGCGGCTCTCGAGTTCTCGTATCCGTTCCTCATCAACTCTCCGCTGCGCTTCCAGTACGCGGAGTTTGGCGCGAAGCTCTTGTTCCTCGGAAGGGACGGGTTGTGGGGGTGGTAGCACATTTTCAGGCATAGGAGGGGGCCGATCATCTTCTGGAGATTCCGGAGGTGGAGTTGTTTCACGGAGTTGTGGTAGAGTCTGTCGCATGAGCATGGGCGAAGGCGGTTTGGGGGAAGGCGGCTTCTGTACTGGAGGTGCGGACCTGAGAGCGGAGAGTCCAGAGTTTGTATACTTCGGTGTGGGAGGTGGTACTACAGCGCTTGGTTTCCGTTCTGCCTGGGTTCCCGTGGGGGACTCTGTAAATCGCGGAGGCGCAGCAATAGTTCCACGAGAGAGGTTGGTAGAGAGTCGCCTGGTAGCTATTGATCTTGATATTGGTGTCGGTCGCGCGGTCGATGGGGTTGCAGTAGGCTTTGCGGGACTACCTGAACGCGAAGAATCCGTCGACAGCGACGGTTTGGTGCCAGATCCTGGTCTAGTAAGGCTTAGACCCGACTGAGACGCGCTGACACTAGTGGTACGTCTGTGGCTAACAGAGGGTCTGCCTGCACGTTGAGGAGTGGACGTGGAGGGTGACTGGGGCACCATGGGCTACTGGCCCGTGAGCATTGATGTAACGTCGGATTTCACGAAAATTACCTACTGCGTCTTGTGTTACCTGCACCTGGCTACGCTTGACGAATATCCCATAGCCCGGTTTGCACTCGAAGTACTTCTGTCCTTGAACACTTCCATCGTTTTTGCCTTTTTTCTCAAATAGTTCTATTCCAATCCATTTGCCGATTTGGAAGTGGGTGCTTCCACAGAATTTAACGGTCCCTCGGCCTGCAACCGTCTCGACGAGCGTGCCCACTGGTAGGTCCGCCATGTCAAGGCAGTCGGAGTTATTGAGGACTCAGTATCTCGACAAATGGGCCTTCAGGAGTGCTAAGACACGAGATTCAACGCGAGATGCCGCTGCCGGAGTGTAAGTCGAAGCACGTGGGAGTTCAAGTTATGGGCACAATTCACAAGCAAGGTATTGAGGGCGACAGGGCCAACAAACATAAGAAATAGGTAGGTAAGATTTATTAACACGTATTGACTGACTCCCACTAAAAATTTCGTAGTTCAAACAGAAGCCCTTGTCGTAAGGGATCCATCATTGAGAGACCATATTCAAGGGTCATGCCTTAGACCACTTAATATTGCCTTGACCGTGGCGGAGCTGTCCACGGATCCTTGCCGGTGCGTGGAGCTTGGTATAAACGCGGAACCCTAATGTCAAGGGGACACTCCCATCCTGAACCACAAACGTTAGTATCCTCGCGCTGCTGCGAAATGATTCGTACCTCGTCGCTTAGAGGCTGGGCCAGATCAGGAGTGTCGATCCTCAGCAAATGGTGGTCAGTTAGGTGGACACCTTTCGCCTTACAGGCCGCGCACAGGTCGTAATCAGGACACGCAGCGCTACGGAAGACACGACACCGTCAGTGGAAGATGCACCAATTACATGCGGAAAGGACCCACTCAAGGCACTTGTACCTCACCCCGACGATTGGATCCATTTTGCATCCGTCGCAACGGTAACACCAATGAACATCCTCTTGCCCTTCGACCACTGTTCCTTCTTTCGCATCCTTCGCGCCCTCTTCTTCTTGCATATTTGGTACTTTCATTTTCAGCATACAATGGTCGGCGGGGTGGATACCGTTCGCCTCGCAGGTTTCGCACAAGTCGTAATCAGGGCATGCAGAGCTACGGAAGACACGATGTCGTCAGTGGAAGGTGTACCGATGACACGCAAAAAGTCCCACTCTTGACACTTGTACCGCGCGCCGACAATCGGTTGCATTCCGCATTCGTTGCAAACGACACCCTCATGAACAGGCTCGTTGTCGTTCCCAGCTACATCGACGTCTTGCACCTCGTTGTCTGCTTGGACCTCGTCGTCCTCTGCCTG
>Ga0307513_10002906_pt1 | contig 23425 bp, 18 predicted proteins | sample 15_EM_MG_FD_202174 | JGI IMG/M metagenome (GOLD analysis project Ga0307513, IMG submission 202174) | Populus trichocarpa ectomycorrhiza microbial communities from riparian zone in the Pacific Northwest, United States - 15_EM | ecosystem: Host-associated > Plants > Roots > Unclassified | place...
GAGGGTTTACCGGCCGGTCGAGTATACTTGCGCCACGAGGTCGACCGGTTCGAGTATCGCGCTTTGAAGGGCTGGGGATGCGCAGTTGCGCCATCTTCATCCAAGGAGGCGACTGAAGATAGGAAAGGCAAAGGGAAGGCAAAAGAGCGATTATTGCAGTGGAGCTTTACCCGCAGGACGTGGATGTTCGTCATGGATGAGCTGCCCAGCGAAGATCGGCCGCGCAAAGTGGGCGGGTACCCGATGCCCGACCGAGGTGATTCACCTGGGCTCGGAGCTGGGTTGAAGACCCGGAAAGAGGGCAAGCCTACGATGAGTTTCCTCGCCCAGGGACAGGTCGTCGTCGCCAAGGACTCGGAGATGCTCGTTGGCCAGTTTCCAGAGTGTGCTGTACCGCCGCCGCCGTCGTTTGTAGAAGATAAAGTCAGGGACAAAACTGAGGACAAACACAAGGATGCGGATGGGGAGGCACGAGAGGAGGAGCAGGCGACGGTGAGGGTGTGGGAGTGGATCATGCCCGTCAAAGAGTCGCTCTGGGTCCCGCCCATGCACGAGATTGTTCGCAAGTTCGGTGAAGGTGCCCGACCCGTCTGGGACCTCGGCGGGCGCATGCTCTGGGACGTCCTGCGTGGCCAGTGGATGTTCGTCGTTTGTGATGCTCTCGGGGATATGGAGGAGTTGGTCGATCGGCCACCAGTCGTGAGGGAGAGGGAGAGGGATGGGGGAGACGAGGTGATGCGTGCTGTTGACGAGGGTGCGACCCCCATCGGCAAGACGAGGCAGATTTACGATGTGTGCATTGGTGGACGTGCGAGGATTGAATGGGATGCGTTCCATAAGGCAAGGGAGTACTTGGTACGTCCTCGTTTCTTTTCATGCGCGGGCCACTAATCGAGTTCTCTTCTCTCCTTCAGCTTGCGTTACCCAAGGCGGTCTCGGAGCTCCGAAATCGTCGTCAGACCGCTAACACTGCTCCTAACGAACCTGCCGTGCGGTCGCTCCCAGAGGAATCACTAGCTACCCCCACGACTGCCCATTCGCTCACATCTACCGCCCCCTCGACCATATCTACATCCACTAGTGAAACGCACGTCAAGATGGAAGAGGATACCGACGCCGAAAGCCAGACTCTGGTCATACCAAAGGTTCTCTCCCCAGTTCCTGAAGTCCCGTTCTGGAAGAAGCATCTCACGCAAGACGGATGGCAATCCGCCGCGTTCGTATGCGATATGATGATTTCGGCCGCAACCACTGGACCTCGTGGGACACCTACACCACAACGACGTGCCACGGGCGGTCTCAGCCCCCGAAAGCCGGGCTTCAAGGCGCTTGCTACACCTCGAGTCAGCGCACGAGAGATTTTCGATACACCTCGGCTTACCAGTAAAGATATGGAGAAGAGCATCCCAAGGATCTCGATGGAACCTGAATCGGAAGGAGAACCCAGCAAGGTTAACTGCAGTAGAGAGATGAGTGGTGGATTGGAGGTAGCGGCAGCGGCAGAAGGCACAGCGTCGAGGATTAAAGACGAACCTGAGGAGGACCAGTTGATGGGCTCGGCGGTTGCCAGTCCTAAGCTTGGTTCTGGAAAGGTTGTGGAAGTGGCACCACCATCGGAAGAGCCCACCTCTGCGGCACCTGAGATTCAAGATCCTCTCGCGAAGGTGAGATCGTCGTTCGGATTACCGCCCAGGGCGGGTTTGCGGGAGAGCAGTAGTCAAGAGTAATGCTACATTAGTACCGGTTTTGATGCTTGCTCTAATTGAAGTAAGGTGTGCTGTAATTTTACCCCTGGTTACCAGTAATATTGCCTCAAGATATATCTTATTCCAGCCTCTTGGACGTCACCCACGTTCCATAAAGCTAAGCTAGAGACTTGGAGTCTGCTCTACTCCACGAGGCCTCCCATCGAAGTGCGGCCTCCACAATGAAGTCGAATTAGATATTTTGGGTATGATCTCGATATTGAAAGCACTCCTTCGAATTGTGTGGCAAGCAGTCAAATTTCAATTTATTTTCAAGCACCGTCAGGGACGGTCCCCCCCCCCTGGAAACTATTTTATTGCCGCCTCGTCCAAACGAGTGTTGCAAAGCATGAGCCGCTGAACAGGTACGGAGACTCCGCAGTGTCTCCCACATCGGTTGCGGTATTTTAGTACGTCTATGGTGGTGCACGGTGCGTCGTTGGTGCGTCGTTGGTACGTCTTTAATGCATTATATCCTTGAGGGGTGTCCGATTTCAGGGTATCTGGAGGAAAGCACCTAGAAACCCTCTCATGTTTTACCAGCTAGAGCTCGTACTTCTATACTACCAAAGAGCTAATGAATACTAGACCTTTGAATAATAAAAAGGCTGTAGCGGAGCAGCATTCACATGTACAGCAAAACCGTTTGTACGCAGGAGGGTGTGCCACCCAGCTTCCTATGGTCGATCAACAGGAACGGACGACGATCTGATTCCTAACAGGAGTGTGTAAATAGTGTGTTGATGGTGGTACATAGGTGCACCATAACCGTATCCCTATTTGATCGGGTGCCTGGTGCATTATTGGTGCTATTATTTTCAGTGCATTACTAGCCCATCGGGCACACTAGGTGCATTCACGGTGCTTGGGCTGTACTTCAACTTCTAGACTTGAATCTTCTAATGTAAATGAGATTTGGGGACTAGAGCCCCAGTATTTGCCTAGAAATTACTGGTGCATCGCTGGTGTGTCGGACGCACCAAATAACTCTGGCCGCCTCCCAAGTAGATCGGACATTCATCTGTCCTCCAGGGGGTACCTCAAGCATTTGTGCAGGTCATTCGAGAGGCGTTTTAAAACCATTACATCAGCTTGGTATGTAATCCTAATAGGGTGACCTTTCCCTTCACAGCCCGTTGTGGAGCGATGAAAAACCACTTGACGGCGACTACTAACTCCCATCCTCCACAAGTTATATTCCATGCGAATCACCTCTTTCGGCTACTGGATACGATTGTCTACATGTGGGGTCCGAGGAATGAGACAATATCTGGGCAATGATGCGGTGCGTTCTTGTCCTCCGGCCACTACGGTCTTGTAAAACCTACAGCAAATGCTTATGATGAATTCCCACAAAGATGCGAACATACCCAGATGCCTGGAGTTAATGTGCGACATTCAGATTTTCGCATAAACTATAGCGTCGTAATAGTCAGCCCTGCATTCCAACCAGTAATACTATTTAGTACGTGTCGAGCGGGTCGCGGGTCGGTTTATGCCGCCGTAGGCTGCTATCAGGCTCAGACTATCGGTGTCTTGCTGGCCCCCCGATCGCAGGTTCAGATCGATTATAGCTTCATTATATATATATTCGGCTGCTTATTTATTGTTTGGCTGCGTCATAGAAAGTACCTCCGCATGTATATCAAAGGAGCACCCAAACAACAGCTTGGTTTTCCGACACTTTTTATGCTCTACAGCTCTTATAGGCCATTTTACGTCTCCTTGTGGTTCAATTTCCGCTCTCGCCGGCTCGTGCGGGCTCCCTGGGCCCATCCTCGTTAGATGTCAACGGGTTCTGCATGCCCTCGTCGGCTTCGGCTTTCTTGTCTTCACCCAGAAATCTGAACATATGGCACATTCATGGTCGGTCTCACGATCTTGTCTATCATCTGATGCCCATGTATCTGGTCATCCCGCCTCCTACCTTCACTTCCTCCCCCTTCGGACCTTATGCTCCCACGTCACAAAATCATACCCCGTAATCTCCGTCTATATTCGCGCTCTGTTATCTCCATTGTATATTGCCGCTTAATTGCGGCATTTTTTCTTGTCGCTTGCTTGTTACAGCAACTGACGACCAATAATGATGCACTAGTGAATAGATTTGAGAGAAGTATGTGTTAGTGATCCACAAGGTATCAGAACTATAATACTTAGTAGGTTGTTCCCAAGGTTCCAGTTGGGGTGTTCGTCCAATGTTCTATGGGCGCACTAGGCGCACCGTTAACGTACTTAGTACTTTCTGTGAAAGAATGTAATGCACGTTCATAAGATTACTCAGCCAGGAGGGTGTATCAGAAATCAGGGCTCGCTCATGAATGTATCAAATTAAAATAGAGCCAATAATGTATGGCTGCGGTTGTATTCCGGAAGAAATGGTTATAACTATCAACGGGTGGGCAAATTTGTGGTTGCCCTCTTGGCTAAGCGGTAAGGCGTCCCACTCGTAATGGGAAGATGACTCGTTCGACTCGGGTAGCGGGCATTTTTGAGAAAAGTTTTGGCTCATGTCCCTTCAATGGCACCCTGATAGAGGACATAAATCTACTCTATTTATGTGCTGGTTGCTGTGAGTTTGCCCGGCGTTGGAATCCAGCTCCACCCTTTGGCCCCTATGGCGTAGCTCCCTATTCTACTTTTGTGGCTCCATTGTACATGGTGAAGGCCTTGATCCTCCGGCAGGCTCCTTACAATTGGGAGGCAGGCTTTTCACGATGACGATTCCAAATTTTGATGTACGCGGTCTCACATAGTCGGACCAATGATACTAGTCTTGTGTTGTGGTGATCGAGCGCTCCGCCAGAATAGTGAAACCGCGGCGCATGTACTCAGGCGTGAGTCACGCTGTGGTGCTTCCAGAGATAGGTTATCGCAATTTCTGTGATAATGGCGGGAACGCGCTCGGTATCGTGCTTCAGAACATCCTGGACCCACCACTAATACAAACACACAGCCTTTTAACTGTAAGTCGGTGCAATAAAACCATCGAAATGGGATCTCTGTAGCCGAAACTACGGTTATCTCGTACTTTGGTTCCTGAGTTATTTGTATTTCTTTGAGACACTAGCGGGCCTTGAACTCGGCGACAACGAAACGGGGTAACAGTTACAACAACGAAGGAATGCGTTTATTACTCTGCTCCGGATCACATTACGAGGTGAACTATATCTGCTTCCACTTTGGTCATGAACGTGAACCGGCGACTGCTCAGTTTATAAGCTATCCCCTCTTCATTGGTTCTTGCATTCCAGTAATCAGATCCGATTGTGTAGGTGGAACAGTATATTTTATCTCCTTCCACTTCCAGAGTAGGAATGAAGGCCTAAAGGCTGATATTCGTGTATGCACCGGCCGAAGGGGCTAGTAGCTCGGCGACTAGACAAGGATTATACAACCCACGAGCTCGCGGTACAAACTCGTCTCTTTCAAAAGCCTTCGTTCTCACCGTGAAGAATTAAACGTATCGAAATCTTGGGAATAACTCCGGTTAAAACCAGGAAACGCCGTATATGGATAGAACCTTATAAAGAAAACGATTTCGTAAGAGCCTTTTCACCGTGAGACCCGACGGGGTGTCTGATGTATGAGTATTATATTTCACACGATAATCATAACGCAGATTTCACAAGCCAATATGGGAATAGATGATGTACATTGCAACAGAATTAACCACCCTGACCATTATGAAGCCGAAGAGTAATCTACCCCAAGCAACCCAGTGCAATCACAGTAACACGTTAAACAGAAAGGTGAAGAAGAAGGCCGTGACTATTAAACCATCTTGTGGTACTTCTATTGAGTCCATGGAGACGTAGAAGCTGAAGAGCCAATGCAATACAACAGTAGCACCCAGACAGGAACCGTTTCGTGACTTTTTGAGGGTCTTTGGAGCATGGTCCAGGACTCCTAATCCATAGAGGTTATTGTCAAGTGTACAAGTCCGTGTTCGCCGATGAGACTCTGAAAACGAACATTGAAGAGTTCACAAGTGAATCAACCCATCATGTGCAGGTCTTCGGCGACTGGTTGGTTGACAATCCCATACATGGGGCTTCCCAATACGAGTGCTATGGTTGAAGGCGTAATCGATACGAATGCGGTGTTGCTCCTGAGGTGTGCTGATTTGAATTTGGTAACTGATTCAGCTGAAACCACAGACGCGGCCACTGAAGAATCCTTACTTTTTTTTGATATTCAGCCCCTACAGTATCCAACGGAGACTTCCTGCAAGCTTGCCGGTGCCTGCAACTAGTTTCCGAGATCCCCGCGGCCTCAATTTCTTGCACAACCCTGCCCGCATAACAAGGCCTTCTCCAGTCATGGGTGGTGGACTTGGAAACGGGTTCTTCGGTGTTCGAAAGCCAATCGCCCTGATGCGATCCAATCATATCCCCAAGGAGGAACACGACGAGTATGACAGCACCTTCAGCATACTTCCAATACGCTCTAGGGTTTGAACCGGGGAGGTCTCATCTCTTCCATTGCTGCCGTCAACATTTCCACGTTAGAGACATCTCGGCGTCCGAGAGATAGAGGCAGGGTAGATCCTCGCTTATATGGTTTATACGGCAGGAGTGAATAAATGACAAGAACACATAGAAATTGAGGTTACGAAGAGGATAGGAGAACGAGATCAACCGTAATCACGCTTTGTGTAGTTTGTTGCTGCTCGCTTGACCGAGTTTACCTTGGACATCGCGGAGAAGGACTGTCTAAATCCTCACAACACGTCCGCTCTTTCGGAGTCTCACAGGCGTCCCATTTGACACCACTGGAAACACGCCCTCCCGTCTCCTGACATCCTCCGGGACTCCACGAGTACCTGGCATGTTTTGCAGGCAGCTTTGTTCTTCCTTCGTTCGCGGGTGGAAGGGGAGTATGAGAGAATGAAGCCGACACGCCGATGTGCAGCTTGGGTGCGAGTTCAGCACTTGAGCAGCCCGGGGGTTGTGAGGCCATTGCACCACATGTACACTTTTATGGATATTGAAGACCTCGTATGCTCAGTGTTATATCCTTAGTGGGACTCAGGAAACGTGACGTTTAGCTCAAATTCGGGAGACCGAACGAAATCCGAACATCTAATATTTCTTCTTTTTAGATCCAATTATTGACACAACCACCTCCGTAGGGAAACTGTCCATCCTGCGCTGACACTATCCCTGGAGACAGCCCCATTCCTCCCGCCGAATATCTTACGCGCATCCCTGACCCCGAGGACCGAGTTTGGGGGACCAAACTTGTGTGAAATAAAAATCACTCCATCAGGCTATGTCATCGTCAGTGCCTTTGCCTCGTTGACTCCTCAACTCCACTCAGACTGACACTGGGCCATAAATAACCTTCTTTATCAGTTCTCGAGTTCTTGGGTGAGTATTGGAGGAGGGAAGGTCCGGGTCTTAAGCCTTTTTGCCTCCCGCCTCTCACTCTGCACCCCCGAGAATCGACAGTTGGCACCACTGCGCGCAACCTGCCAACGCACTCTGTCCGGAAGTTGCTCGCATCATCGGTTTAAAACTCGGTACAGCTGGCGGATGTCAAACTCCAACAATGGCGGGTATCACGTCTCCCCGACTGCGACATTGAACTCTACCACTGCCCAGAAGCGGCAGTATCCCCATCAGGAGCAACCAACAACCCAATATCCATACATTTCGGGCAAAGAACCTCCGCATCACACCGCCCCGCCTCCCGCTACTATCCCAAATACGCCCGCTCCCTGGCAGCTTGGTCGACACTCCCACTATACATCTAGTACAGAATACGACCAGAAGCCACTACACCCCAATCTACCGCCTATTCTTGGCTCTGCGGAAGGGGATGGCGGTGGAAAACGTGACACCGCGCCTGTTCCACACTTAATGAGTAGGATTGACGAGGAAGGCCTTCGTGATGTAGAGGAAGAGCTGCACCGAGGCTTAAAGGCGCGCCAGGTGAGGCTGCTTTCCGGTTCTGAGGGCGTGCAGGTGGCCTAACTCCTCACATAGATTTCAATGATCGCATTAGGAGGGACAATCGGTATCGGTTTGGTCATTGGTACAGGGACGGCCTTAAGGCAAGGTGAGCATGGGCCCTTCCGTTCATCTTTCGCTCTCATTGGTCCACAGGTGGCCCACTCGGGATCTTGCTCGGTTACTCCTTTGTCGGTGCGTTCCTCATATGTATGTACCACCATCCAGGTTGATAGGGTATTTGCATCAGGGCTTGTCTGGTGCGCCGCAAGATGTCCTTCCCGTTATTATCTCTAATCGCACGTCCCCAGCTACTGTCTCATGCAAAGTATCGGAGAGGTGCTAATCCATTGAACTACTTTACCCCACTCACTGTAACTGAGTTTTGAAGTAGATGGCGACCTACCTCCCGCATAAGAAAGGATTTGCAGGATACACGTCACGCTTTTGGCACCCCGCGTACGAACCACTCTCGGTCCCGTCCCTTCTATTTTTGCTGACGATTACTTGATAGTTTCGGCTTTGCCCTGGGTTGGAACTATGTTTTTTGGGCCGCTGTCATTACTCCGAACATAGTAGGTAGGTCTTGATCCTTGTAACACCCACTCACTCCCTGTGCCCACGCAGATAAGCGCAACTGGTATAGTTATTCAGTGGTGGGACACAGAGGGCAAGATCCCGAAAGCCGCCTGGATGAGCATAATAGTTGCCTTCAGTACGTAGGCACATCAGCATTGCTCTTTCGAAGGCTTAGCATCTTCTACTAGTATTGTGTGTCAACCTCCTGTGAGTCATCCGTGAGGGGCGGTCACCTAAAGCCATAACCGTCGTCCAAGAGGAATTCGCGTATTTGGAGAGCTTGAATATTGGCTCGCGTCTATCAAAGTTGTCACACTGATTGGTATGTTCGACTCTTATTTTCTAGTTACCTTCTCTAACAGGGTATACCGTCCTTTAGGGCTGATACTATTTGGTATTATCATTGGTACGCAAAGCGATCTATTGGCTATGACATATTCAACTGAAGATGATCACCCATAGATCTTGGCGGCAATCCTCAAGGAGATCGTATTGGCTTCCGCCATTGGAGACAGCCAGGGCCTATGGGCAAATATTTGGAAAACGCCGTTGGAGACGGCCCGTTGACAACCTTCCTTGGGTTTTGGAGCGTTATGGGTGCGCATTTATCTTCATGAAATCACTGCTTATAACTCATAAGATTAGTGAATGCATTATATGCCTACACTGGTATCGAACTCGTAGGTTTCTTCACCTGTGCACCCGAGGTGTTGTATTGACCTTTATGCAGATTGGAGTCACTGTCGGAGAGGCGGAAAATCCGAGACAGAATGTACCGAGAGGTCCGCACCCTATGATATTTCCATGCATGCCAACTAACCCTGGTTTGTAGCAATCCGACGAAGTATGCCAGGACAATTGCGCCGAGAATGAATGAATGATAATAGCTTTCTTCCAGCTTTCTTCAGAATCACGTTCCTCTACATCGGGTAGTTATCCCTCATCATAAGGTCCGCGAAGGTATCTGTGACTGAACTCTCTCTAGTGGAGTGTTTGTTATTGGTCTCATTGTGCGAAGTGATGCCCCGGTCTTCGTTGGCGGAGAGACGGTCAAAGAGGTTGCGTCCTCTCCTTTTGTGCTCGGTCAGTTGACTTCACGCCGCCGTGAAGTCCTCAGAGCTAATATCGTGCATTCGTCAAGTTGCCGAAATGTTGCACATCCGGAGCTTGGTTCATGTGATCAATGCGTCAATGCTCATATTCATCGTCTCAGCGGCGGACTCGGAGCTGTACATTGCATCACGAACCTTGTACGGATTAGCACTCCTGAAACAAGCCCCAAGAACCTTCAGAAAAGTGACAAAGCGCGGAGTTCCTGTCTGGGCGCTACTCTTCTGTTGGCTCTTTAGCTTCCTCGTGTTCTTGAATTTGGGAGAGGGACCACAAGATGGTATGGCGGTCATGACCTTCCTCTGGTCCAGCGCTGACATTCTTGAACAGTCTTCACCCATCTGGTCAGTGTGACGGTAACGTTCAGCGGAATTACATGGAGTACTTTATCATTTACGTTCATAGTAGTTTCAGAGGCTGATTCTATTGCAGTGTGCATACTCTACACCCATATTCGTTTCATGAGGGGTACATATCGCGATCTGTTTGTGAAATGTAATGCTCATACACACCTTCAGGTCTTGCGGCTCAAGGGTTCTCACGAGATGACCTCCCTTACAAGGCTAAATTCCAACCCTTGGCTTCCTGGTTTGCACTCGTCTCGATCGGTGTTATTATGTTGTTCAAGGGTTTCGATACGTTTATTCATGTCAAGGGTGAACAATTTAAAGGAGCTGACTTTGTAGCGTGAGCTCGAGAGTTTATCCTAGCAGGCAGATTGCTAACACCTCTAGCGCAGTGCGTATATTGGCATTCCGATCTTCTTCTTATTCGCACTATTCTGGAGATGGAAGGACAACGATCGTACAGTTCCATATGCGAAAATGGATCTGGTTACTGGAAAGCAAGAAATTGATGAAGAGGAGGAAGCCTATTTGGAGGCTCAGCGGTTGCTTGGTCCACGGCCACGGTGGAAACGCATATTGAACGCCTTGTAACAAGGCTAGAAGGACAACAAAGGACATTGTTGTCCCCTGTTGCATTGGGCGACCTGTGGGATATCCGACAAAATGTAACATCCACGGGTAAGCTCAATCTCGATCTTTGTATTTGACCAGTTCCACTGTATTGAAGATAGCCTAGTGGCTATGTGGGGCCCCATCGTACGGGTATATAAGGATTCATCTTGCACTCATATTTGTAGTGATTTCCAACATACACGACTTTTGGTGCAGGGAGCCCCTTACAGTGGTTTGATGTCAGTGAAACTCTTCGACGCCTTCGACGGCTCTGTTCGTTGTGCCTGAGTAGGTCCTCAGAACTAAAGCTCCCACACCATTGTCACCCTCAGTCTGTATTGCGCAATATAGTCCAAACAGCTAACTGTTAGGGTTCCTTTCAGTTTTTGTGATATGAAGCCCCCCCGCGGTCGAGCCCAGTTGCCCGGCGCCTCGGTGTTCGCCGCATCTCTCGGTCAGGGTAATCTTCCCCGACCACCGGTAATGGGAGTAGGGTTCAGAATGGGTTCCTCTGTCGCCTGTCGCCGACGTCAGAAAGCCTGTTTTGTGGGCACGCACTTGGCCGACGTGCACCCTTGTCTACTTCGTTCTTGCCTCGTTCTTGCAATCAAAAAGAACGCGAGCAGCACCTCCGATCTTGACACCGATTGGGTTACGCCTGCCTGTCGATCTCTGGAACCAAAGAAATCTGTGATGGCCGTGATGTCCTCGGGACAAATCTGGCGTTCATCATTTACCAATTGCGCGAGGGAGAGTACATGCCGGGGCGTTTGCGCAGCCGAGGAGTGGCTGCGGGCCACATCAACACACGGACGGACGGTTTGTGGATATATCGAAGACCTCGCCACAAGGCTTTGCTCGTCGGACTCGGGAGGCCAAGCGAAGTTCAACTATTCCCTTTTCCTTTCTCAGCTCGCCTGGCTGACACAATCATGTATGCAGGGAAACGGCCACCCGGCGTTGTTCCTCGGAGACAAGTGTTCTATTTCTCGTCACCGGCAGCGCTTGTGTCATATTGTCTTCTTAAGTACACTCACATTAACACTAGGCAGTGACCAACTCCTTCTGATAAGCTCACGAATCGTTGCATGGACGTTGGCTAGAGAGAATTTTCAGTTTCGAGCACTAACATCTGCAATATCGCACTCAAACTGCGTACACCGTCTGTTCAGGACTTGTTGGTGTCATCGATCTGCAGCGATGGATAGCATAGGAAGACCTAACCCGGTCGGTGGCCACAAGTACGACTCCTCGACCAGAACATTGTACTACACCACGGCCCAACAACAGCCATCTCATCATCAGGAACAATTCGGAATGCAAACTCCATCCACATCACTCACTACACCTTCGCATCACCATAGCATCCCACTCCCTGCCTCCATCCCAAATATGCCCGCTCCATGGCAACTTGGCCGACATTCCCGGTATATACCCAGTACCGGATATGGCCAACAGTTCCCAGGTCCCAGTGAACAGTCTGTTACTGGCTATATGGGATGGGATGGTGACAGAAAATGGGACCCAGAACACGTCCAACACCAAATGAACAAAATGGACGAGGAAGAGTTGCACCGAGGTTTGAAGGCGCGCCAGGTGAGATTTCCCTTGGTTCTAAGTCTGCTGGTCATCTAATACCCGCTATAGATTTCAATGATCGGATTAGGAGGAACGATCGGCATCGGATTAGTCATTGGTACAGGGACCGCTCTAAGGCAAGGTAAGCAAAGGAGCCTGGCCTCATCTTATTGTATCTTAATGGCATATAGGCGGCCCACTTGGGATCTTGCTCGGCTACTCTTTTGTCGGTGAGCTCCCCATATTTGTACGATGGCCTCTTGCTAATAGAGGACCTGCATCAGGGCTTATTTGGTGCGCTACAACATGACACGCTGCTACCGCTTATAATCACCTTCTCCTCAGCTACTGTCTCATGCAAAGCATCGGAGAGGTCAGTATAAATTCCCTACGCTGGTTCGATCCTCTCAATATTACTGAGTTGTGAAGTAGATGGCTACCTTCCTCCCGCATAAGAAAGGATTTGCAGGATACACGTCGCGCTTCTGGCACCCCGCGTACGAACCACCGTTGGTTTCGTCCCTTCCATATGCACTAATGGTTACTCTACAGATTCGGCTTTGCCCTTGGTTGGAATTATCTTTTTTATACAGTTGTTGTTTGCCCAAACCTAGTAGGCGATCCGTTATCCAGGTGATATCCACTTATCTCCGTTTCTCATGCAGATAAGTGCAACTGGTATAGTTATCCAGTTGTGGGACACGCAGGACAGGTTCCCCAAGCCCGCCTGGATGATTATAATAGTCGTCTTCAGTAAGCCAGCACTTCAATTTTGACGCTGCTCCCTCGAAGACTTATCATCTTCTACTAGTTTTGTGTGTCAACCTCCTGTGAGTCATTAGTGCGAGAGGAATTTGGATCCCTAACTTTGGTCATAGAGGAATTCGGGTATATGGAGAACTTGCGTTTTGGCTCTCGTCGATCAAAGTAGCCACACTGATAGGTGTGATTTTTTTTTTCGTACCTTGGCCATATTTGCTGACAGAGTATGCTTATCTCTTAGGACTGATAATATTTGGTATTATCACTGGTATGGCACTAATGCATTAGCGACTAGATAACCACTGAAAGTGAACCCACGCAGATCTTGGTGGCAATCCTCAAAGCGATCGAATTGGCTTCCGTTATTGGAGGCAGCCAGGGCCAATGGGCAAATATTTGGAAGACATTCTCGGAGATGCCCCGTTATCGACTTTTCTTGGGTTTTGGAGTGTGATGAGTGGGTATTCTTGTCCATAAACCACTGTTCAGAGCTCACCTTGTGGGATTAGTGCATGCAATGTATGCCTACGTAGGGATCGAAGTTGTTGGTTTGCTTCTTTACGCGTACTAGGACACGGTCTTGACATTTTTATACAGATCGGGGTTGTCGTTGGAGAAGCGGAGAACCCGAGACGGAACGTACCCAAAGGTCCGCACGGCTCGAATGTTCCCATCCGACCCTACTAATCCTGGTTTCGTAGCTATACGAAGAAGTATGTCGAAAAATCATACATTAGATCAAATGAATGATAATAGCTTTCTTCTAGCTTTCTTCCGAATCACATCCCTCTATATCGGGTAAGTTTTTTTTTGGCTCGTACGGCGGTTTTAACTGGATATCCTCCAGTGGGGTCTTTGTCATCGGTCTCCTTGTTCCCAGTGACGCACCGGTTTTTGTGGGCGGAAAGGCGGTCTATGGTGTTGCGGCCTCTCCTTTCGTGTATGGTCAGTTGACCCCTTGCTACCATGCAGCCCTTGGTACTGACATCGAGTTCCATCGAGCTGCCGAAACCCTGCAGGTCCGAGGTTTGGTTCATGTTATCAATGCTTCATTAATCGTTTTCATCGTCTCCTCATCGAACTCGACTTTATATATTGCCTCGCGGACCCTGTACGGATTGGGACTGCTGAACCAAGCTCCAAGAATCTTCAGAAAAGTAACAAAGCGTGGAGTTCCCATTTGGGCGCTACTTTTCTGTTGGCTCTTCACCTTTCTCATTTTCCTGAATTTGGGAGTGGGACCACAAGATGGTATTATGATCATGGCCTGCTTCTGATCCCGACACTAACATCTTCGGACAGTCTTCACGCATCTGGTCAATGCCGCAGTAACATTCAGCGGGATTACTTGGAGTGGGTCACTAGCGCTTCATAAAGTTTCGGTGGCTGACCCTGTCGCAGTGTGCATACTCTATACTCATATTCGTTTTATGAGAGGTATGTCTTGTGATGAGCATAATGGACCTGCTTTTCATACGCATCGTCAGGCCTCGCAGCGCAAGGACTCTCACGAGATGACCTTCCTTTCAAGGCCACGTGTCAACCCTGGGCATCCTGGTTCGCCCTTATTTCGATGGGTGTTATTATATTTTTCAAGGGATTTGATACGTTCATTCATGGGAAGAATGAACAGTTCAAGGGAGGCGAATTTGTATCGTGAGTTTCAGAGTTTAGTTAATCACTCCTTGGTTGCCACGTTACCTAGCACTTCTGCGCAGCGCGTATATCGGCATTCCAATTTTCTTCCTATTTGCGGCGTTCTGGAAATGGAAAGAGGGTGACCATACCATTCCATATATGAAAATGGACCTGTTTACTGGCAAGGAAGAAATTGATGAAGAGGAGAGAATCTATTTGGAGGCTCAGATGTTGCTTGGTCCACAACCAAGGTGGAAACGAATATGGGACGCCTTATAATTTGGTGTACAACAATGGTGCATTGGTGTGACTCTTACTTCGCTTGTTACCATGCTATTCAATAGTGCTCTGTCCTACTTCGATGCCTGCCTGGCTTTAAGTTCTCCTCGGCTGATCTATTTCGTGGATATATCGTCGTTGGACGGGCGAGGGGCCTGCTCTGGTGAGCTGAAAATCGTTTTTCCAGCCACCGAGTACGTGCGGACGTCTGAACCTTTCCATTACTGTGGACTAAGCTCCACATCTTACCCCTGGCTCTTCTTCTTGAGCCTTCCATCCTCTTGTGTAGGCACCACAGGTTGCAGAGGAATGGTATGCTCGACGGCACTGCTAGGCTATTACGTCGATTTAGGTGATCTCTTCAATAGTCCGTCCGGACGATGGGCCGGATGAAAGCTCACGAGCTTGTAGCATAGAAGATTAGAATTAATATAAGTTCCATCGCCTCTTAGGTTTTCACCTCGATTTCTTTGATTGCGGACCCTCAATCAGGCAACCTGGTTTCTCTAATGTCAGTCCCTGGAGTGATAATTCACATCTAGTGGCAGCAGAGCCTCCAGGAAGGAGCCTTTTGCATACCAGTTGATATTATACGTTGGTGGCTCGGAGTTTGTTAACAAGTGATTGCTTTCAGTCCTGGTTCTCACCAATTGTGAGCCACTACGTGGGATGGAGCAGGGGCGCTTATCTTACATATAAACAATGCGCATTATGGTGTCTTAAGAGAGGATGAACACCAACATAAGTCATATCCGATCAGTAATCTATGTTACTGGCAGTTCTCTGCAAATATCATGCATGCTTGAACGCCTTTTCACCATCAGGACCTTCGCTTCAGTCACGACCGCATTGCAAGACGGGCTGTTTGCGAGCCCAATGCGAAAGCCTGTAATTGCTGGCATTGTGACGCTCTAAGAAGGGGAATATCCTTATGGTCAAGAAATCATCTCTGGCGCTTGCGTTAATAGGCGCTTGATGACGGTTTGCAATACCTGTTCTGCAGCCCGAATGGCTTCTACATCCCTGTCATTGAAGAAGTGGGCCAGTCCAAACCTGCAATGGCGATATGACGACTTGTGGGAGGTTATCAGAACTCAAATGTCCACTTAAGACCGGCCCTATTTCAAACGGTATTACAAATGGGGGTTCATCGAAGGGCGTACTCTTCAAACCCGAATGTTCAATTGGTGGGAATAGTGTTTGTTACCACTCATGAATACCGGTTCTGTAACTCACTCCACACCCCATATACTGACAAAGTGCAGTCTAATCCACTCTTGTACCTTTCTTGTATCCAATGGAAAGAGCTCCGTCAGAAGAAGCCCAACTGAGCCCTCTTCTGTCGACTCTTGGCAGGGCCGCGCATATGCTCGCATAACCCACAGGGCTGACACCCTATTCCGGCGTCTTTAAAACCCCTGAATGGCCTTATCACTCCTGGCCCACCACACCATCCCAACACCACCGTTCCCTTGGCTTGGGATACTCTTAACGATGACAACTATTGCGGTGGCTTTATGCTCAACTGCTCGATATCTCTCCTTCCTCCTCTCTCCTCCTTTAGCCCCAGATCCCGCTTGTACCATTCTATCCTTTGCTTTACCCCTCTTATTCGGGTTATTTCTTTCAATAGTCTTCCTTTGGCGTTTTACGCGGGCCGCGAAGGTGTATCCTCCTGGACCTCCAAGGAAAGTAGTTCTGGGCAATCTCCTCGACATTTTACATGGGGAGTGGTATGAGACCTTCACCCGCTGGCAGCGGACATACGGTACAGATTCCCTGCTGAGGAGGATTCCCCTCTGACCATTAAGCAGGCGCTTTTGTATATGCCTCGGTCCCTGGAATGCCGACCTATGTTGTGAACTCACATTTATTAGCTGAGGAGCTCATCGGAAAAGGAACGACCTATGCTGGCCGTCCTCAAACAGTATTTATGTGGAGTTTGTAAGCGCTCGCAGCTGGGTGTCACTCACTCACTCAATGCGGTATTCTATAGAATGGGGTGGGAATGGAGTCCCGTATTGATGAACCCATCGAAGGATCTGAACAAACTCCGCGCATACATGCGTCAGGCCCTTGGGCCGCAGGCCATTCCTCGCTATAGACCGATAATCCTTTCTGAAGTGATGAAACTCTTGAAGATTCTAGTAGGCTTTGAAGCTGACCCTGCAGATACCATCAACAGGTTAACATTCTGAGAACCTGCAAATTCATACTTTCTTACCCTAATACAGGACCATCGGCACCATCATCGCCAAGGTCTCTTATGGAGACGAGATATTTAATGAGTATGGTCATCAGATCATCAATGTGAACCGGGAAGCCCTGGAACACACAGTCTTCGCGCAGGTGCAATTCTGGTCAGTCGATATTTTGCCATTCCGTAGGTCTATAGATCCCATCAGAAGACCGCCTGCACATCACTAATCTCATATTTTAACAGTCCGTTATCTGCCTTCCTGGGTGCCGGGCACGGGTTGGAAAAAACTTGCAGCCCGAACCAGCGAACTGGTTACATGGGTTAGATTCAAACCTTGGGAGTTTGTAACATCTCGTGCAAGTGCTTCTTACGGCTAGTAGCTTTGTACCGGGCTGAATTGAAAGGCCAGATGGATCGCACCGAAGGATATGAAGACTGCATGGTTACTCACATGGTTGAAAAGGAGGGGAAACATGACCTGTTGAGAGACGCTATTGCAATACTTTACATAGGTCAGCAAATCAGGAGCACTTCCGCTGATGTCGCTCGCCAACGAATATGAATGCCCTGACAGGTGGCACAGACACGGTGCATAGGCCTGTTTTTACGCTGTTACCTGGTATCTTACCACTTCGGAAAGACACATTGCTCGCTTATGATCTTTCTGCTCTGCATGGTCCTCTACCCAACCTTTCAGAAGCACGCGCAAGAGGAGATAGACAAAATCGTTGGACGAGACCGTATGCCAGGTCATGATGATCTAGCTTCTCTCCCCTACGTTGTGGCCTGCTGGAAGGAATCCAAACGGTGGCGTCCGGCCCTACCCCTCGGTATCGGAGTGAATCTAAACTCCTGATCATTGATTTGCTAATGGAACATTAGGTATACCGCGCGTATCAATGGAGGGTAATACCTTCAGAGGTTACTGGATACCTAAAGGAGCAATGATTCATCCCAATATTGGGTAAATCCTTCGATTGGATGTACGCCGCTAAAGCTGACCACATATGCATAAGATTTATGTTACGAGATCCATCCGTATGGGATCAACCTGATGTTTACAACCCCGGCCGCTTCCTTGTCCCTTTACAACAGCACCAACCAGATCCTTCGGTGATCGGTTTCGGGTTCGGCAGGCGGTAACGGGCTTCCTGTTATCTATAAAAACATCTAATCATACTTTTATGCAAGAATATGCCCTGGACGGTTTCTATCAGAGGAAATTGGCCCCTATATTGCGATGGCTCTCCTTTGGGCCTTCAATATAAAGCGGCTTGATGGACCTGCAAGCCAAGAGGAGGTGAAATGGGTTGATTCAGCTATTAGGTGAGCCGAATTATGTGTGCATCTTTTGCGTGCTGACCCCCCTGGCCCGTTCTCAAGTCCACCATTTCCGTTTAAGGTTGCATTCCAACCAAGATCTGAGAAAGTCCTAGAAGTCCTCAGAAACCAATAAGAATTTGATCGGCCAACTCCTCACAGCACGTCCTCGATTGATGACAGCCACATGCGTTCCTCTGATATGCCACAATTTTGCAATATATTTTGTTTTTCAAGTGAATGAGAAGGTAATAAGGTTTTAGACCCTCCGTAGCTGACCTTCAGTGGCACTATCTGGTCTGACGGCGGTAATTTCCGCTGCACTCCATAAAGGTAGCGACCGCTCTTTGGGTGGTACATGGTACACCCAGAGAGGTCTTTTGTGAGTTCGGGTGCAAGTAAACGGGGAGTCAGGCCTTCGTATTGACGTGATGAATCTCGGAACCACCCACACGTCTGCTGTAGAGGGAAAGACGCTATGATCCATGCATGCAGCTATTGAGGAAGGCGGGCGAATTGACGAGTGGCTTGCATACCTCTTGACAAGTTTAGACCCTCCATAGCTGACCTTCAGTGGCAACATCTGGTCTGACGGCGGTAATTTCGAATTGACGAGTGGTTTACGTACCTCTCGCACATGTCCGGTATTTTTAAAGGTTTCGCCTTTACTACTTCGAACCTTGCAGAGGAGCCTGTGTTGTGGCAAGACGGTTTCTAACATTCTTTACTTTGTGTTAAGATACGATGCGCAGGGTGTAACACCTAAACGGTAAGCTCAGCAGCGTTCGATACAGAACCACTAATTGTATAATACCTAAACGGTAACTGTGGATACATTAGATGAGTGGAAAACGGTAATGATCGGAAGGGGAACTTACGCTCAGCAGCGTTCGATACAGAACCACTGGAGCGGTAAGTTCCCGGTAGAACTATCCTAAGTACTAAAGCCCTATTGGCAAATGAGTGGAGCGAATATCACCGGGATTCGGTGTAACATGTAGTAACGAGTGTAATTAAGGAGTCGATGACGAAATGTAGCTAACCGGCGAATATGTCCGGTACTCGGATCGGCTGGCAATTGGCCTTGCCGATCCTCGATGAAATAGGTCAAATCCTAACATACAACACTGCAAAGCACCATGTTCAGGATATATGGGCGCGCTTACAGTTCACTTGTGGGTCTGCTGTTGGATAAGTGCACCAGACCAAGCAACCAGGGTCGAATTCTGCTCTGCATGGCTGGGGCAAGCCTCTGCCGGGTGCTGACGCAGTCGAAGATCGAATATCTTCAATGACCTACTGTATTGACTTTTCATCCACTCAGTAACGGTCGAGGTGCCTCCTGATAGATACAGCGGGATGATATTACTGGCAGCCGTTCTTCACGACATCCTCACGAATAAGAAACCTATATTTTCCTATTCCGCTACTACTTCAGACAATCCTACGGACTGCTTTAGTTTGATTTAAGGTCGACAGCCTCGTCGAAGACCAGTATTACCGTTCGAAGGCCGCCAGAACGTATTATTTACGAGCATAGAAATATGTGCTTGTATTATAGACGGGGGAGTAACCTCTGGTCCGTTCTTCATTCCTGCTTGTCGCCTTCCGTGGCTGAACTGTCGGCACAATTCCGTTCTCTTGACGATCACGACTCGAAGAGCGCACAAAATCAGATGTAAATAACAGGGACAACCAGTGGATCCTCTTTAGTGAGTTAATCCCGGCATTCGTGCGCGTTGACGAACTTAAGCCTATTGACCGTTGACGAGCATCTTCGAGCAACGATCACGCCTCTGAGAGGAACGGTGGTCATCGGGATGCCAAAGTCCAATGGAAAGAGGCCAGAGACACTACGGGTGCCCTAGCCATATGCGCAGAATGTCCGTATGTTTTCCTGCAGTTTCCGAGTGGTGGCAACGGTATCCCTCGCAATTCTTCAGTTAGGTGGTCAGTCCCAGGGTGTCCTGAGGCTTGTAGCGGGTACATATGCCAAAGCATGGAGTGTTCTTGCGGCCTTTGGTAGGAATGATAAACTCTTAGGCCCGCCGTGGTACACATTGAAGGTGCGAATGTCCAATGGGTACGTAAGCGCACGCTCGTCGTGCAATGGAAAGGAAAACCACTGGGAGGTAAAGCGCAAGAGGTACTGACAGATTGACTTGTATGCGCCGCAACCTTCGAGGGTGCTGTAGGTAAGAGTGGTTGCTCTTTCGGCTTTGATATAGGCGCAATGAGAGTCCCCAGATATCTTTGCGTCGTCGTAGTCTACCCCTCTTGGACCCGCCTCCATCATTCGACCAAACTGAGTCGCCTGATGTGGTCATGGCCCTGTCAATCCTCCCACCATCGCAATCTCTTGCACTTCCCTCCTTCACATCAACGCTGATAACTGGTTCTCTCCCGTCGTCCGCCGCCCTGCATCTCGCCATTTCGCACCTTTCGGACTTCGCGACATCCAAGAGGATACCAACAGTGTCAACAGTTATTTTCACTCCATCATCAAATTTATACGAGACGGAAAGAGGTCCAGGGGAGCAGTTGTCTGTGGACCAGTGGATCGAAAACCACGGCCTGCATGGGGAGCACGCGCACAAACTCGCTCGAACACATGTACTGTACGTACGTAAATACTCTTTTCTCTATTCATCCTGTACCAAATCCACTTGCGGTCTACAGCACAGTGTCAACGCCGCATCAACTCGCCGCCCATCTGGCACTATGGAACTGCTCCACCTCCTCAAACCCAACCAGTAAACAGACAGGTGATGCTGGGATCAACCCCTCTTCGACAACCCTCATTATTCTCCATAATCTCTCGCTTCTCTTCCCTCCAGAGGCGAGCCGAAACCCCTTTCTCAACGATGTAGGAAGAGGGGGGACGCTACTCGGTCTGGTGGTCCAGGTGTTGGCTTGGGGTGGCCCAAGCAAGTAAGTGCGCTTCCACGTTTCCCCACGCGTCACCCCAATGGGTGCTTTGATACCACATGCATGGTATAATCACTGAGGAAGTACACTATACAGGCCTCGGGTGGCGATCCTCGACTCCTTCCTTGCCCATTCTTCAACCACCCACGCGTTCCTTCGGAAATATCTCCAATACAGGGGGGATATCTCTCCATGTGTCTCCTTCTCAGACGGTACGTACCTCCTCCTCTCTCTCCTTCCTTCCCGCTATCAGCGCGAACGAGAATGCGAACGCGAAAACTTCTTTTTGTATTGCTACACAAGCATCACAAATGCAATGTCCGATACTATACCACAGAAGCACACAATGAATAGGCAGAACGTGTCCATCCAAAAGAGAGCAGCGGACGAGAGGTCAATCGGAAAAAGAGAACTGATCGTGACTTTACAATAGGTGCGGAACGAGATGAAGACTTTGGCGCGGGCGAAGCTGGGAGTGAACTTGAGTATGCACGTAAAGGGGGGACGGGGAAGTTGATGTTGAGGATGCGAGACAGGGAGGGCAATGAACTCGTCTGGAGTTGGGGGTTGATGAAGAATGGATAAGTTAGTGGCGTGGGGTAGAATTGTTCTAAGCAGTGGCTATCCACTCGTTACTGAAGCATATTAGTACCACGGCATGATACGGAGTTGTGGCCTGATCAAAACCATGCTCTCCACGGATATCATGATGGCGCAAACAAGCGGTTCCACGCGAACGTTCCCAACGATGTGAGGAGGACGAAGAGTGTCCCACCAACTACGCCCGCGATGATGGCGGATGTATTACGCACACCGAGCCCATCGTAGTTGTTCCCATCTCCCTCTCCATCGTTTGTTGGCACGGGGGTTGGGAAACTGGTAGTTGTACTGTATGTAGTGGTACTGGAGAGAACTCTAGGGGCATACGTGAGTTCCGGCAACACGAAGCGGAATAGCTGAGGCGAACGGACCGGAAGAAATCTATTGATAGACACGCTCCTTCGCAGGTTCGACACGCGGGCGGGCACCGTCGTGTTATTATTTGAAGGTCGTGCTTCGAGTCTGTGAGGCTTTCGGTCGACCATAGCACATCTTGAACTGCGTAGCCGTACGAATTGATCACTCCCATTTTGTTCCCGTCGACATAAACGTCCGACTCGCCACCTGAGGAGTACTTGGTGCCGAAAACCCTGGAAGCCACCGGTCAACTCCGCACGAAACAACTAAAAAGCGATTGAGAGCTTACCATATGGACGGGCCATGAAACGTGAATCTTAACGAATCGCCTTCAGTGGCCGTTTCAGTGGCAGTGGTGTTGTACCAATATGGCTGGAAGCTTGTCGGAAGTTGTGGATACCCCCAAGGTGTCCATTTGCCAGTTGTTTGTACTCCAGACCAGCTATCATCTATTAGCGCTGCATTTGACGGGACTTTCGTGGCTGTTGTGCCCATGTAGGAAGGATCGAAGAGTGGTGCACCGGATTGCTGGTCAAGGTCTTCCCGTTCCAGTCTGAGGCAGTAGCTCAGTCGTATATAGGGTGGAATAACGAGAGTACTAACGTTATGTTATACAGATAAAAGTTTGTGGCGATATTGTAAACGGGAAGACGAGACATGAGCAGCTGGTGATCGCCACTTTCGAGGCCTGAGGCAGCGTATATTATTCCATCTGGATATGGCCCCGGTGGTGCCAGAGTGGTGTCATTATCAAGGGTGAAGAGTACGGCCGACTCGTTACCCTGGACCTTGCCCTGGACGCGGATTCCAGTTCCTTAGGAAGCACAGAAACAATCGTCAGCACCGCACCCAGAGCAGTAAATGAGGCTGGAAATGAGGGACTACATACCGCTCCACATGACGGCGAACGTCTGGGACCGGCCGAGCGACACTCGAAAGTCGTCGCCGGTCGACCATGAGCCCTGGTACTGGATGCGAGATGACGTAGAGTTGAGTCTGACGACGTCTGCGTGGGCTCGGACGGCGGCGAGCGAGGCCAGCAGAAGTAACTCGAGTGGGAGGCCTCCCACGCGAGTTCGGCTCGACATTGTTGCCCGTGCTGGCGGCTAGGACGCCAGACAGATTTGTGGGATGCTCGCCGTCGAGATGAGCAACGGCGGTGGCGGGCGTAAGAGTTCCGATGAGCGCGAAGGGAGAGAGGAAGGGTCGAATAATAATAATAAATAATTTCTTAATTGCCGAAAAAGGTACACTAAGACCCCAAGACATACGCAGATCGTAACGCACGATACAGTAGTTCACCAGTCAATGAGAATGGCCAATAGACCTAGCTCCACCATTGGTTTGCCAACTTCCCATATCCTTCTAATGTATCTAAGTGACAATGTATATAGATTGCAAAAGCATGGAGTTGTG
>Ga0307513_10002907_pt1 | contig 23417 bp, 24 predicted proteins | sample 15_EM_MG_FD_202174 | JGI IMG/M metagenome (GOLD analysis project Ga0307513, IMG submission 202174) | Populus trichocarpa ectomycorrhiza microbial communities from riparian zone in the Pacific Northwest, United States - 15_EM | ecosystem: Host-associated > Plants > Roots > Unclassified | place...
CGGCCACCCCCCTGTTCGACCATGCGTCCGACAGAACTACGTACCTTGAAATGAGAGAGGATGAACCAGGTCGCCTTTGTGACGTCGGCGGTTAGATCACTTCCGAACTGCACCGGCACCGTGCCCCTGTGGCGCGATCATTGGTGGTTATCCACACCCAGCCACACCCGCCACGACGGGAACAAACATCCCCCCACCGAGCGTACACGATGCCGCCCATCGACTTCCTGAAGCTAGACTTGGAGGGTCCTCAGTACATCCCCGAATATTCGGCTCTGATCACGGGGGAATCATGGTAACTCTCGTCCCTCCTTCACTGTTCGGATGGATCTTCAACTTGGCACAGGCACCTTAGGGAGCCGAATCAGGACGTCTTGGACCTGTATTCGACCCAGATCAAGGCGTTCGAAGACATGATTATCCGACTCCGCAGGAAGTCCAACGCCAAACTGGCCGTCTTCCGCATCCCCTCGGAAATTCTTTCAGAGATCTTCCTCTACTGCATCGGTGGCGAGTTGACCCGCAATTCCCTCTATCCCACAGGGACTTTCAACTTCATCTACGTCTGCTGGTACTGGAAAATCGTGGCATACGGAACCCCCCAGCTGTGGTCCACCTGGCCGGGGGGTTGCATCGACGCCTGGCCAATCCTTCTCTCACGTTCCAAGAATGCACCGTTGGACATTCACCTACGAAAACGCCCCGTCGACCCTGCAGCCGTGAAGCCCGTCTTTACCAATCCCGATACATTCAGGCGTTTGCGTTCCCTCAATTTCAGTGGACACGCCTTGTGGTTCGAGCAGTTCCTCGAATACTTTGGGGTGGCCCTCAACTGCGCAAGTGCTTCGAACCTTGAAGATCTTCGAATTAATATCTCCTGTATGGGCGCAATTTCTGGTTACGAGTCATTTGAACGCATAAACCGCTTCTTCTCCTTGTCCTTTCCCAGGCTCCACACACTGGAAACCGACAATTTCGGTCTCAACTGGAACACTTGTTTCCCATCCCTCTCATCTGTCATCAATCTGACGATTCAAAACCCGCCGAATGTGATCCGTCCCAAGATGGAGCAATTGTTGTCACTCCTCCGGCGCAATCCACAATTGAAGAAGTTAATCCTTGAGGATGGAGCGCTCCCCCGGCTGGATGATACCAGAGGTGAAAGGGGCTTCCTGGAGCTCCCTGATCTCCGGAGTCTCCAGTTGAGGGGAGACCGACTTCCTACTATGCGCCTACTAGAACACCTCAAGCTGCCTCCCGAGTTACAGTACATATCCGTCACGGTGAACGCTCTTGAGTGTTCAAGTGATGACATTGCCTCAAGTGTCAAACCGTTCCTCCGCAGCTATTACCTATCCGAGGACCGGGAGGAGCGCCGAATCGACGGCCTGCGGTTGTCCCTTGACGATTTGCAGACAACGGAGTTGACTATCTCCACCACACCGAAGGCGCTTGTGCCAGAAGCGACGCTTTCGCAGATCCCGCTCTCCCCTATGAACCTTCACATTCAGACGTACCTGGACAAGAAACCGTTGTCAATGGAAATTTTACTGTTCCTGCCACTAGACAATCTCCGGGATCTCTCCCTCGAATCCCTAGATTTCACCGTGGAAGAATGTAAACTGTTGTTCGGTCGAGTCCAGAGGGTGGAGGAGTTGTGTGTCGCCGGGAGTTCAGGGCGTGGAGCTATCACGGCACTGGAACTACCCAGCATTTTGGGGAGAGACAAACAGGCTGGCAAGAAGGACAAAGGGAAGGCGACAGAAACCCCTGCAACTTCGAAGAGGCAAAGAGGAAAAGCCAGGGTTGTGAAAGGTAATTTGCGAGCATAGCTGTAGAGAATAAGTGGTCTGACTATACCTCTCCGATCGTTTGGAGGTGGCGGACAGGGATTCGGAGCAAGGGGGAAACAATCTATCCCTTCAGGCTCGCAAGGTGGACATCCAACCATAACCGCGGACAATGTCCCACTCCCAAAGTTGAAGAACCTTCTCCTGTACGAGGTGGTTTTCGGTCCGGGATTTGGGAAGAAACGCCAGGGGATTCCGGGGAACAAACTCGTGAATCTGGTACGCAACCGGAAGAAAGCTGGGTATGGGCTCCAAGAACTAGGGATACAGACCTGCATCGGGTTTGGAGAAAAGCAGGTGAGGGAGTGCGAAAAAGTTGTAAACAAGGTTGTGTGGGATGGGGATGAGGGTGAAGACTTGATGCATGGTTGCACTCATCACAACCATTACCACGACGACGAAGATTTCAGCGCTGACGAGGAAGATGCTTACTATCGGATTTATGGCCGCTACCCATGGGACATCTATGACTCAGACGGTGTGGACGACTACTTACCGTACTTCTGAACGTTGATAGTTACGATGCAAATTGTTCAATGAATACGAACGAAAGTTCTTTGGAATTGACCTCGTACCTCGAATGGAGGGCGGAGGGCCATCGGAGCGTAATGGGTTGAGGGTTGTCCGTTTTTTGTTCCCGCTCCTCCGGAGGGCAATTACTCGTAAATATAAGTATGCGGTTTCTAGCGCATGATGATCCCAGGTCATTCACGTCTTTGGGGATCGCTTGTATTAATTCGCCATTTTGGTTCGCACTTACCCGACAGGAGGAGGGTTTGTCCGCGATGAATCGTCCCGACCCGAGTCACCTTTTCCTACTGGTTGCGAGTGGCACCATCCGACGAGTGCTCCGGGCTGGATGATGACCGCGTGGAGTGGTACGATCAATTAGCTAGACTGCTAGGTCACACGATGGTGGGCACCAAATCCAGAGTACGCGGCTCTTTCTATTTCGTTCGATCTCATGGCTTCACGGTGGGTATATATCTGTGTTTCAACGCATGATGGTAGTCTATTGAACAGCCACACGAATGCGTTGTGTGGGGGGAACCGATCTTCTTTCGAGTGGTAATGAATTCTCCGTGCGTTCGCCCATGTGTTTCTCAACGGTCTTCGGCGATTCAAGGTGGGCAGTCGCGCCTCTGGTAAAATACTCACCAAGAGGTTCCGGTCTAAGGACCCGGGAAACCCACGACTGCTGCCACCACCAGCAGCCAGGGATACGACCGGAAAGGTTTGATGCCATCGCATATTCCGTGGCTTACCAATGACTAGTGTTCGAGCTGCGATGCGCAGGAGACCAGCCCAGGGTCACGAACGACCGAGCAGGCCTCTACAAGGCTGATTGAGTCGGCAAGAACCCGAGTCGGGCGGAAATCCTGCGAAAGCCAAATTCTCGCATCAAAGCTATTTGAGAGCCACCCGCGAAGTCATTCGTCAAGCAATGGCAACGAAATTTAATGGAGGTACATGTAGTTAGGTGCCACATAGGTTTAGCCATGCTCCCGGATTGCTCGACTGTTCTCCCCCATTCGGGATCATTCTCAACGGCTCAGACCGCCCGTGTCGAGCTAGTCTTCTCCTTCAAGGTGAATGGTCCGAACGTGCTGCCAGCGTACCTGAAGAGAAGACGGGCATGTGGCTCGTTCAACCAGAGTTGAATATACACAACATGCGGTATGCATCGGTAATTGGTCTCAATACAATTCTTCATGGTGTCCATCTACTGCCTTACTTCGGTTGTTCCTGGAAAGTTCCACTACTCAAGAGCCCTCGATAACTTCCGTTACTTCGACGTGAACAAGTACATCGACGACCACGCCTTCGAAACCGTCGTGTAGCACACATTCTAGTAGCTCACGTGGGGGACAAAAAAAAAAAAGAACGTGGGAGGCCCGCGGTTGGCCGAAAGCCATCGCAGCTGTTTGCATGTCGATGACTCGTTTTTTGAAAAAATCACACAGTATTTTCTGTCCACGTGCGGAGCCCGGCTAAAAGCCCCAAAAATCACCTCGTGAATTTTGACTCCCTCCAGCATTGGAAGGAGCGTATGGTTGTGCATCGGGTTTCACCTCGATAGGCCGTCCTCTACGGGCCCAATGTACTGTTTAGCTGTTGATGAGATTGGAGTCCGGCGTCCCGGCATCGCGGCATCGGCCGCCTTGCACATCGAGTTCGGTGCGTCGCCGACCCGGTTTTCCCCCTCGTTCTTTGGTCTGCAGGGTCGTCAGCGGTTCGCGGTTCGTGTTGAAGATGTGTCGTCAACTTTTGTGAGCGGTACGATAATGGGAACGAGTTATGCTTACGGACTTGGCTCCGGCCATGCTGGGATGCTGAACTCCAACATCACCATCAAAAGTTAAACAACAGATTGGGACCGTATCCTCTGGAGAACGGTCTATCGAAGCGGAACCAGCTGTAACGTAAGTACTGATTCCATTGTCAATCTCAGCTTCGAGAGCTGTGCCGGAGAATCCCGAGGAGAGTCCGGATCAACATCCGCCGAAGCGCCGGGTCCCGCCCATAGACTAGGTTGACGATCGCATCCCCGCCACTGGTCCTTCGGCCGACCGTTAATGGCGTGCATTGGGTATTTGAGTGAGCACTGACGACACGTGCCATCACGTCGAGTGTGGGCAACGAGCCCAGTGGGTACGCAGCCGGACACGGAGCTTCGAAGCGGCGCCAGAGGCGGTTGAAGGGAAGAGCTGCAAGTGTTCCAGGCGGAGGGCATGAGTTACCTGTCGTCCCGTAGATGGCGGAAGGATTGTGTAAAATGAGTGGGCTCTTACGACAGGAGAGCTGGCGCCCCGACACGGTTGCGACGGGGGCCATCGACACCATACATACCGGATCTCGAGGCCTGGAACATGGCACGGCTGTATCCCCCGGTCGGACCATGAGCGCAGAGACGCGTTTCAGACGAGGTGGACCTTGGGGATCACCGCAGATGGGTCGTGATCCTCGTCTCTCGTTGTGCGGTGGAGAGAGAGAGACTCGGTCATGAGGATTACGTCTCCTCCGCGCAGGCGTGTCGACCCGTTGCGGCCAGGACCGTCTTGTTCTGGTCAGCTGGCCCGTCCTCCACACGGTAATAACGTCAAGCTCCGGCCAACCGACCAGAACGTGCACCGCGGCCATTCGCTGGAGAAACACGTCGGGGATTTCAATCCTTCGCAGTGATCGTCCGGAACTAAATCCGGGGGATGGACTGAGCCCGAAGGAGAAAAAACCCCGCAGAGGATGCCGAAATAATAATAATAAAAATTCGACAACCCCATACTCCGAGGGTCTTCCGCCCTTCATATGAGGCATTGGGTCTTCGGCCTGCGACAACATATATAAACAACCGGCCCCCTTTTCCTCTCCCTCCCCGTCGCCCCCCACCTCGCAGATCTTACCTCACATCCCCTGCGGTCGCCGCTGTTGACACCAATGTCTGAGCAATCGAGTCTAAACGTCCCCACACCCCCACCCGGGATCTCTCGCGGCGGCAGCGACTCGTCCGTCAACAAGCTGCAAAATCTCCCTGGGTACACCACCCCCGTCTTCAAGGGAAAAGAAGAACAGAGGGCCAAGGTTCAGGCTGAGGTCGCCTCCAAGGTACGCAATGTCGTCTCTGGGCATGCTCGATCCTGATCAAACCACATCCACAGGGTTTCGTCCCGAGAGAGCTTGTCGCGAACGAAGTCAACTGGTTTTACTCCCAGCTCGGCATTGACGACACTTACTTCAGCAACGAGTCTGTCCCAGTGATCTCGGATCATATCATCGCTCTCTTTGGTGCAAAAGTTCTCGCCTATACCAAGCACGATCCCACAAAGCTCGTCATCGACCTGGAGAAGATCGACGAGAACCGTGCAGTTTTCATCCACACCAGCGCTCCGGGTCAGACGGCTGTCCAAGGTCCTGGGGCAACCTGCGAGGCCAGGTCCTTATCTTCTCGGTTCCTCCCGCATCTCCCAATCTAACCTCCCGCATCGCATAGGATTGACGCGCTGTACCTAGATAACGTTAAATCCGATCAGCCCTACCGACTCGAAACCTACCGATCACAGGGATCCATATCGGCGACGGCCTCACAGCAACTGCGTTGCTATTTTGTCAACAAGTGTAACTTCCCTAACCCCCGACCCGCATCCACTCGCACGGACGGGTTAGTCACATTTCTTCTCTTCTTTTGCCTTCCTAACTTCTCCAAACACTTTGTAGAAAGACCGACATCAGGGCTGTTTCCGATCCCGTCTTCCTCGAGAAGGCCTCTGATAACACCCTTGAAGTCTATCAGAACGTTCTTTGGAACGTCGAGTCCCGCTATGGTCCCGTGATGGAGGTCTTTGAAGTCGAGGGAAGTAGGGAAAAACGACTTGTTATTGGATACAAACGAGGAGGAACGACCAAATTCTTCAGGTATGAAGTCACCTCTCGAGGTATTTTTCTCTTACTAATTGAGACTCAGCACCTTGTCCAACCTCTATCACTTCTATTCACTTTATTCCGCAAGGAAATATGTCGGTGAGTCACTCCGCTTCCGCCTTGTTGCGACCAACCTATATTCACCGGCCACCAGAACAGTTCTCTAACGGCATCACGATTATCTCTCTATACCTCAACCCGCTACCCAATGTGAACGATGCCCCTCCAATCGAGAACTCGATCCACCAAATCATGAAAGAGGCTTCCCTTCTTTACTGTCTCCCTGACAATCCGTTTTTCGCCCCCGGTAATGGTCACGCCGTGCAGGAAGCTACCTACGCTTGTACGTCACCTTTCCCCCCCTTCAAAGTTACCAATTATGCTCATCAACCTCAATAGACTCTGGTTGGATTTTCGCACAGCATTTCTGTAACCGCTTGGGCTCGTCCTATCTGGCGCTCAAGAACCTATTAGACGAATCGAACCCCGATCATGCGGAGGTCTTGAACGACATCAAGAGGAGGTTTAGGGAGGAGACTTTCACCCGTGAATATATCGAGCAGATCCTCCAAGCTCACCCCGAACTGGTGCGTGAGCTAGATAAACTTCCGAAACGAGCCAACGGCTTAAACGATGCAGGTCCGACTTCTCTACGTCAACTTCGCCATGACCCATTATCCAGAATCCGACAGTGCCCAACTGATGTATGCATTCTTTATTCGCGGTGCCAAGCGATCCTAACGCCAGTTTAGGCCTACATTATCCTATCAGCGTTTGCAAACATTCCAGCCGCTGACCGACAAGGATTTGTACGAAAGGATCCGAAAGACGGTTTCCAACAAGCACGAATTACAGGTCCTCGAAGCTCTCCTGATCTTCAACAAGTTCGTTTTGTGATCTCTCGCGATAGGAAGTACAGGTGACTGATCTTGTTGTAGGAACGTTCTCAAGACCAACTTCTACCAACCGACCAAGGTTGCTTTATCTTTCAGACTCGCCCCAGAGTTCTTGCCGGAGATTGAGTATCCTCGAAAGCCCCATGGAATGTTTTTCGTTATCGGCAACGAGTTCCGAGGATTCCACATTAGGTTCAGAGACGTTGCAAGAGGTGGAATTCGAATTGTCATGTCAAGGAACAGGGAGAATTACTCCATTAACCAGAGGATGCTGTGCGTTTCTTATAGAATTTTCTTTCTCGTCGCCCATCACAGACGCTGATTTCCCGATCCCAGGTTCGATGAAAACTATGGCCTTGCGTCGACCCAGACCCTGAAGAACAAGGATATCCCTGAGGGAGGTGCGAAGGGCACAATCTTGCCCAGCCTTGGGGCCACGCCGAGGCTCTGCTTTGAGAAATACGTTGACTCTATCCTGGACCTTCTTATACCTGGCCAAAGCCCTGGCATCAAGGAAAACATCGTTGATCTTTATGGAAAGCCCGAACTCCTGTTCTTTGGTCCCGACGGTACGGTTTCATCCAATACCCCCTTCTAACCCCTGCTTACCGATCAACAACGCAGAGGGTACCGCTGACATGATGGACTGGGCCGCCCTGCACGCCAAGGCCCGAGGTGCTGAATGGTGGAAGTCTTTCACCACCGGGAAGAGCGCCGAGAAGCTCGGTGGCGTTCCTCACGACGCCTACGGAATGACCTCACTCTCGATCCGACAGTATGTACTTGGAATTTACAAACAACTCGGGCTTCGGGAGAAGGACGTTACCAAGGTTCAAACCGGCGGGCCAGACGGAGATCTTGGATCTAGTATGTATCCCTCCCAGACACCTTTTCCCAACAAATCCTCAGCGCACCCCTAGATGAAATCCTCCTCAGCCATGACAAGACCATCGCCGTCATCGATGGAAGCGGTGTTCTCGCCGACCCCACCGGTATCAACAGGGAGGAACTCGTTCGCCTCGCCAAGGCCAGGAAACCTGTCGCCTTCTTCGATAAGTCGAAGCTAAGCAAGGACGGATATCTCGTCGGGCTTGAGGATCAGGATGTCAAACTACCCTGTAAGTCTGGTTGGATCCCCGTGGTATGCTGTCCCTGTCTCAATTTCCCCTTGCAGCTGGAGAGACCATTCCCGATGGAACCGATTTCAGGAACTCTGCTCATCTCAGGTTCAAGGCTGACCTATTCGTTCCTTGCGGTGGACGGTACGCGTTTTCTCACGTGTTAGGGATATCTTCTTACGATTTCTGTGGTGTAGCCCCGAGGCGGTTAACATTTCCAATGTCGCTGCTCTGGTCGACTCCGAGGGCAAGCCACACTTCAGCTACGTTGTCGAGGGAGCCAATTTGTTCTTCACACAACAAGCTCGGCTATATCTCGAACAACGCAAGGTCATCTTATTCAAAGACTCAAGTGCCAACAAGGGTGGTGTCACCAGCTCTTCGCTAGAAGTGCTCGCGGGCCTCGCGTTGAGTACGGAGGAATACTTGGACCTGATGATCTTCAGGGATGGCAAACCGTCAGAATTCTACAAGAACTACGTCAAGGACATTCAGGAAAAGATCAGCGAAAACGCTGCCGCAGAGTCCCACTGCTTATGGAAGGAGCACGCGAGGCTGTCAGGATCGAAGCCTCGTACAGTCATCTCTGATGAGCTGTCAAGCACTTTGAACAATCTCCAAGCAGAGTTGGAAAACTCTGATCTTTTCGATGATGTCCCCAGTAGGAAGGGTGTCATAAGAAAGGCGATCCCCAAGACCCTCGTTGAAAAGGTTGGGCTGGATGAGCTATTGAAGCGACTCCCCGAGCCCTACCAGAGGGCTGTCTTCTCCAGCTGGGTCGCTTCTCGCTTCGTAAGTCCCTCTGTTTCATCGCTTTCAGACTTTTTCTCAACTAGAGCGCATCGGAAACAGATTTACAAGTACGGTGTTAATGGCTCCAGCGTTGACTTCTTCCACTTCGCCAGGGAGCTTGCTAATTAACGGTGGTATAACGGACAGTGAAAGTTTATTATAACGAAAAGTAACGGAACCGCCCATACCTTGTACCTATATTACTGTCTGCACTTGCAAAGGTTTTACTCTCGCATCCATTTTGCGCACCCTAGGAGAGACGTGATGGAGAATACTCTGCGTCGCCAGAGATCTCCCGAGTGCTGTAAGCCTCACCCTCGCCCGTAGCAATGCAATTTTCTTGAGTGTTTATCGATTATCCCTTGGCCGCGGCGGATTCGCCAACGAAGCCAGATTAATGCCAGGTCCTACACCTGCTTTGGGAATTCGAAAGGTTTCCCAGCGTGGAAGGACGGGCGGATATTATGGTCGCGGCAGACGACCGCGCGTAGTATAGTGATCCATAATGCAATAACGACCGTTTGAGTACACAACATACTACAGATGTACTCAAATGAAACCGATCTTATTTGCGACATCAAGGGCGTCATGATCTGGTGTCAGTCGCACATAGGCCTTCTTAGTTCCGTCAGGGCTGGGGGTGTATCAGGATGGAGAGCAACAGCGAAATAGCGACAGTGGTACGCACCGAATCAAGGTATTGATCTTAGCCGCCTGAACGTCATATAACTTCTTCACCGCGTCCTTAATCTGTCTCTTGTTCGCCTTGAGGTCAGTGATGAAGACGAGTGTGTTATTTTCCTCGATCTTCTTCATCGCGGACTCAGTGTTCAGTGGTCTGGATGAAGAATGAAACGGTGAGGAGTCTCCCCGAGCTAGATTCCGAAGGAATGCCTACGAAATGATGACCCGGTACTGGTCCATACGAGGAACATGAGGAATGGACTTCCTCTGATACTTGGGAACCCGGGGTAGACGGAGAGTCTTTGGTCGGTGGAAGGAAACGGTGGTTCGGACTTTTCGCTTGGTAGTTGAGTGGGCTCCGACGAGGGCGGCCTTCTTAGCATTTTTGGCCTTGGTTTCCTTTGAAGGGGCTGAAAATTAAGTCAACATGGGATTGGGAGGCCAGGAAAGATGATCGTACTGGCAGTCTTTCCTTTGGTAGATTTTGAGGTAGCCATCCGGACGTAGTCTATAGAGGAGTCGGACATTTGTGAGGAAGAGGGGGCTGGGTGCGAGGCCCGGGGTGGGAGATGCACGGGAGGTGCATGTCCATCCAAACGCATCCATCGTAATCCATCGTCAAAACCGTCCAACATCACCTTAACAATTGCCCATCCAGCATCTCCAGCGCGAGTTCTCCCACCCCAGGGTATGATTCAAGGGAAACGGTGCTCACCTTATGGCGTTGAGGGATGGCGGGGGAGGTTTGCGATGATTCCGTCCCACCTGCCAAATTGGGAGGATGGCATCACCGACCTTCGGACGCTGCCGGCACCGTCCTCCGTTTGACTTCGAGTGAACATGCGACCAACGTCTGCGAGGCTCCTCAATGTGCTAGTACCCGTCAAGAGGTACGTACATACCCTTTGGATCAACTCCGCCTCTGACGCGTGCCAGATGCGTTGACTATGCGGTCAAGATTCGCGTCAACCCCGACCAGAAAGGCATCGACCTCGGTGTCAAACATTCCATGGTGAGTAACATTCACTTCCACACACGCCTCACGCCTCACTTTTTTGTTTATTTTACAGAACCCTTTTGACGAGATCGGTCCGTAGCCAAAGGTCCTCAGCGTTTTGCGAGCTTACCCGAAATGTGTACAGCGGTCGAGGAAGCCGTCCGTCTTCGAGAGAAGCTGAAGGAGGCTGTCAAATCCATCAAGGTTTTGACTGTTGGCCCTCCCAAAGCAGTCGAAACGCTTCGCACAGCGTTGGCTATGGGTGCCGACTCCGGTATTCACATCGAACTGCCAGAAACTGCGCCTTCCCCGGAACCACTCAGCATTGCTAAACTCATTAAGGCCTCGATCGAGAGGCAGAAGGAACCCATCGACCTGGTCATCATGGGGAAACAGGCTATTGATGACGATGCGGGCCAGACAGGACAGATGTTGTCCGGCCTCCTTGGTTGGTCCCAGGCAACCTTCGCTAGCAAGGTGGAGATCGACGAAGCCAACAAGGTGGCACTTGTAACACGTGAAATCGATGGCGGACTCCAGGAGGTCAGGTGCAAGCTTCCGCTTATTGTAACGACAGATCTACGTCTGAACGGTCAGTTGCCCCCCGTTTAACGCGGCCGTATCGACGCTGACATTAGTGCAGAACCCCGGTATGCCTCACTACCCAACATTATGAAGGCGAAAAAGAAACCAATCGAGAAATTTCAACCTTCCGACCTCGGCGTGGACGTGACTCCAGTTTTGGAGACGGTCAAGATTACCGAACCGCCAAAGCGGGTTGGAGGGACAAAGGTCAGTCTCTCCTTTTACTGAGGATACCGCACGTCGGTTCAACTGCGCGTTTAAGGTCGAATCTGTCGATGAGTTGGTCGCCAAGTTGAAGGCAGCCGGTATCACTGCTGTGTAATTAGAAGCTCTCGCAAACAAGTTAGCAATTCCTACATTGAATGCACAATTTCTACCTTGCATCTGACATCAATGTTATAATTTCGTTATCTCACCTGTAGTACAGCCAGCGGATGGGCTGTTTTTGAGAGAAAAGGTCCGTGATCGACACAACGAGCGGGTCCTGGCAATCCCTTTGAGAGTCCCTGAATACTCGTCTTGGGCAACGAAATGATTGATCGACTCGGACCGAATGCGAAGGACAAGGAGGGGGGGGGGGGCATAATACCACTCAAGGGAAAGTTCCTGTGTTAGTGCTTGCAACCTTCGTCCTGACTCCACCCGGAGACCTTCTGAGTGGCGACAACCCGCCTCTCACGTTCGACTGGCCTCGCGTACCACCAGGGGGACTATCTCCCAACAAAACGCCCCGTTCCTTCCCGTCCAGTGCAGACTATACTACCGTGTTTTCAACTTGCTCTTCGTTCGTTGGCACGACCCCGCACAGGGCGCACCTCACTCTGGTACAAGCCGGAAAGCGACATCAATCTTTGACCCTCGTTTGCTTGACTTTCTGAGGGGATGAATCTGCCCATAGAGATGCTTGATGTTCCTGGAAAATTCAGTCTGTTCGAAGCATTCGTGCTCCTCTACATTCTCCGGGATGCAACTCTCACCGGCAGGCTTGGCCAATTCACCTTCCGCGACGAGGAAAGATCGTAGGTTTCCTCGCCGTTGCCAGGGGGTTTGTTCCAGTTGGGTGGAAAAATTGGGGGAAGAGGTATGGTACGTGGGCTGTAATGGGGTCGAGGAACTATGCCCCGACGATGGAGGAGAGGGACTACTTCAGACTCTGACGAGGCGTACGAGACTGATTGGGCCGATCCTTGGAGCGGAGATGGCCCTGCCTATCATCTCTGCCACCTGCACCGATGAACGTAGATTCCTGCGAGTACGAATGGTACGGCTACCGGTGCCTTTTGTCCATTGTTAATCGATTCATGCACGGGGTACCCAGCTTGAGGGCTCCAGCGAGAGTTTTTGCGGAGCTTCTGATGTAACGAGTTTCGATCGTCAAGAACATGTGCATAGTCCAGACGACGAAAAGTAAAGTATGCGAAAGTACAAATCCGAAAGGGACAATGGTTTCTGACAGATCAATGCAGGTAAATATACATATACGAGTATCGGCCGCCACGACATATCGTTATCGTGTATGTTGATATAGGGTAAGTGCACAGCTATGACTAGGACTACAAGGGGGAGTTTACAAACGAGCCTTCTAACAGCGCGAGTGTTTGACATTAAAAGAGTGGCAATGTTCCAAGATTCTGAGAAAAGGTCCAACTCGACTCGGTGAGTGTTGCGTGTCGTGACCGACGTGTTATGATTCGGAGGCGGGATAGCATAGCCAACCACCCAATTCCCAGCTTCGACCTTCCCTGTACATGTCCCTTAGCCTTTGCGCGGGGTCCGTGATCCCTTTCAAGATCGTTCGAAGACGCGTAAAGTCTATCGGTTTCAGGATCCATCCGTCGATACCAAAGTTGATAATTTCTTGTCGTTTCTCTTCGAGCAGCGAGGCAGAAACGGCAAATGTGGGGATCCGACCGTTGAGCTGATGCGAGAGCCTATGGGGCGGCTCGAAACCCTTCTCCATCCCTCTGATACACTCAGTTGCTTCGTATCCGTTGAGTAAGGGCATTCTGTGGGCCTACGGTGAGTTCCGTTACGTTCGTACTAGAGCGCGGACAGACGTACTGGATGTCCATGAGTATACAGTCGAAGTCACGGTCTGTGCGGATGATATCAACACATTGTTGACCGTTAGTGGCGTAGACAACCGCGTGACCGTCCATCAACATCCTTTTCCCCAGAATTTTTGAATTAATCGCGTTATCCTGCACGCGAGTTAGATGAGGCGGACAGAAAGTATTCAAGCAAACCTCGACGATGAGAACTCTCAACCGGCCCTGTTTCATATCACCCATGTTCCTGCTGCTTCGGGGGGAGATAGAAACTGCGTCCCCCTTTGCGTGTCTTTTTGCGACGGCAGTGGTGGATCCTTCTCTGTGAGGGTGGCCCAGAGCAGCAACCACGGGGTCAACTTTCACGGCATGTAGTGGTGCGTTTGAGTCCGGTATCTCAAGAGAACCAGCCTTGTCTGGGTACGACACTTGAGACGGTACGTTGTTGAGCGAGCGGTTTGGGGATGACATGTGGTCCGATGCCAGGGCTTCCACCAGGTCGTCGATATCGCTCCCGCTGCTACTCTTCTGCGAACCGAGACCAATACGCGAAGATGTGCTGCATGACCTAGAACCTATCTCCCCAACGACGGCGAAGGGGATCAAGAACGAGAAACGACTTCCCTCGTTCACTTTAGACTCAACACGAAGCTGGCCACCTAGCTGCTCGACAATCCGAGCCACTACAGCCAATCCAAGACCAAGACCAGGACTGGCAGTTCGAGGGGCTGCTGATTCCACTTGCTCGAACTCTCGGAAGATACTTTCGAGCTTGGCGGGTGAAATGCCGCAACCAGTATCCGCAACGAGAATCTCGACCGCAATGGAGCCTTCTCGTCTAAGACCTTCAGGCTCCTCAAAGGCTTTGCACTCGACGGTGATTCTCCCCCGAGTGGAGTATTTCACTAGGGTGTGGCGGGTCAAAACTACTGGTGTAGAGGGAGGTAAATTTTAGCGACTCACAGGCGTTCGCGGTCAGGTTTGCAACTACAGTGCGAATCTTCCGAGAGTCTCCCACTACCACGCGCGGTCCTGAAACTTCGATTACGAATTGCAGGTTTCGCCGACGCGCCTCGTGACGGTATATATTAGTTGCTTCCTCGATTGCGTGATGTAGGTCGAATGGCTCGTTGAATGACGTATCTTGGCCACTCTCTAACCTCGTAAGGTCCAGCAAATCGTTGATCGTGAGGAGCAAACTCTGGCCCACAAGTGAGCGGGGTGATGGCCCATGTCCGGTATACGCACCTTGGATGCGGCATGGGATTGGTTGAGATTATCTCTCGTCTCTCTGTCCAATGGTCCGTCGAGGGCAAGTTCCAGGTAGCTGAGTGGGAATCAGTACAGCTTAGGTGGACGATACATATCACGAACTTTATGATATGATTCAATGGTGTTCTCACTGCAGTGGGTGATGAGGAGTGGCTAGGCACTGAGACGCTGTCTTACTTACCTTCGTGGCTGGCATTTGACAGAAGTATGTTGGTGAGTTTGGTGGTCTGTAGAGCAGACTCCTTCTGCCTCCAGACTTCGATGAACTAGAACAATCGTTGGCGTTCTGATACCATGGGAATGAGCCCTCCCCCATACCTTTCCGTATACCAGAGCCAATACACCGGCCGTTTCCAGTTGTTCGTCTGTCCACCGCCTACACTTGCCGGTTGTCTTCTCGGACCACACTTTGAAGGATTTTCGTGGTTCCAAAGCAGCCGTAGATTCGGCCCGGCCTTTGAATGGCTTGCCGGCCCATCGGACTTCCCTTTGTTGACCCCTCCTCAGGAAGACGATGAAGTCATGTCCCCCGCCAGATAACGGTATCAGTAACAAGCCGGCAATTACTTCCAGCCCAGTTGACAGTTGGAGATCGGGGAAGTCAGTTGTCACAGTTTGGGATACCTGTAACATCCTAAAAACACCGTCACGGCCAGTAATCAGACAAGTCGAGGAGCGAGTTTGGGGCAGGTACACGTACGTGAAACGCTTCAGTCGTAGATACTCCGCCACAATCAAGATTTCCTGCCCGTGTTCATTGGGTCCCAGGATTTTAGCACCTTCTCCGATGACTAAGACGCCATGATCAGCGTCGAACAACCCGAGGAGGTCGTCCGCGTTCGATATGATGTATCCAGAGGGGTGCTGATCCGAGGGCATGGTATTGATCTACATAACGTGGTGTCAATGACTTGCTATGAAGACAAAAGAACGTTCGCGTAGCGTACAAGTTTGCGGGTGCACAATCGTTGGGCGTAGCTCAATCGTTCGATGTTCTTCGACACTGACTGACTGATGACACATAGCATTTGACGGATGGGGAATGGCACCCGCATGCCGTGGTGACCGTAAGAGTGACAAGCAATCAAACCCCACAACTGGTCAAAGGCGGTGATTGACTGGAAGAAGGTACATGAGCGCGGCCTTCTCTGACACACCGGTTGTGCTTACCACCGACATCGACGCACGGACGCCCATATTACCCAAATCTAATGAAGCTGATGAGAACAACCAAAAATCAACTATCGAGGTGCCTGACATTTGAGATGAATGGGACTCATCGCCCGCAAGAAACAATGGGTCATATCCTATACACAAGCCTAATCAGGAACAAAAATCGTGAAATGCAATATGGTGGGCAGACCAGCGCTGGTTCTAGGTCATCCTCGCTCTTCACAACGAGGCGAGCGGTCGGTTGGTCTCTGTCGTACAGCAATCGTACTTTGTCTGGCGGGGAGTAAGGATTGGTCGGGGATGAGACGGGAAATAGACTTTCTCAATGCATATAATTCACGAGCCTGGTATGTGATCCCAGTCAGCCTAGTTTATGAGCATATGATTCGGAGCACCAGCCTGCGGGGGTATATCTGATGCCGGGAAATGCAGACCCTTGAAGAGGTCATGTGTCTTGCTCCAATCTACCAGCTCAGCCACAACAAACCCGTTCCATACCTCATCAAACTGGTAAATGAGCACTCGATGGAACTGGGTCAGCTCTTTGACAACTCCAACGACAACATTCAAGAAGGTCTCGAGATCTGGAGCGTTCCCAAATTGCTCGTTGATCTGTGACATTACCGCGAACGCATCCATCATACCAACTCCACTTGCAGAATCACTAGTACGCCTGACCCTTCCTTTCCTCCTCACTGGGGTGGGGTTCCCGTCGCTATCAGCAGTACTCCGGCCGCTTGCGGGGGTATGTAATACATCGAGCTTCCGGAATCTCTGTAGTGCTTTAAGCGGCTTGGACCGACTCGTCGTACTCTCCAACACGTCCTGTGGGCTGGGTCGCCACTCGTGATCGCCGTCGAGGCCATGGATTTCAGGAACGTCGTCAGCAATCCCGGCTGACCGCACTGTCGTATCGCTGTCCGCCCGCGAAGAGCTAGAATGACTGTCGAGCGAAATTCCAGTGGTCGTAGCCCCAGACCCGGTACTTCCACTGGCAGGAGATCCAAGGAATGGGCTTTCTGACTGGGGTGGGTAAAGGGGGTATGTGTCATCGTTCTCCAGTTCAAACTCGAGTATGATGAGGGGAGGTCGACTAGGATTCTCTGGCATCTTTGGGAGGTGGATAGCACACCACGCCTTCCATTTCTTCCGCCGTTCGCTGTCGCCGCTTGCATCGTCAGAGCCAGGTTGACCCCATCCAGTAAGTGTTATTATATGCGGGCTGTAATCTCCCTCCTCCTCCGACGTCCAACTGGTGTTGACAAATTGAATGCTGTCCCACAGGAGGTCCGCCTGTGAATCGGATAGAACATCCGTAAAGCACTCGAGACCGAAAAGATACCGTGGACTAAGTGCTAGGATGTCCATCGAGTTCTATCTGGTGGTGAGCTTGGGCAGACACACGGAATCGGCCAAAAAGTGATACCTCTGAAACTTGTCGGACTGTGAGGGTTCCAGCATAGGCGTCTTCGGCGACAACAATCATTACGCCGAAACCTTGTATTGCTCCGGGGGTCCGGATAGGCTGAAAAGAGGTACGACTTGGGCGAGGTGGGAGGATGGGATTAAGAAATGCGTACCTCGTCCTCACATTTGCGGATGTCGCCCTCTCGGCCGACCACTATGTGATTCCCGTTCTCGTCGGTTTCATGGCGGTACCTTGTCGTGAGGAAGTCTCCAGCAGCTTCGGATTCGCTTTGCATGTTCGACTGGACATATTTTGGATCTGGGCTCGAGCGACTTGAGTTGTCACTTGGTCTATCCTCTTCTTGTGCTTCAGGGACTTGATGCATTTTCTGGGACGAGGCGTTACTATTGCTTGAAGGATAGTATTTTCTACTGGAGCTGCGGGTATGACTGCCCGATCCACGTGAACCTGCACGAGAAGAACTGGAGGCAGAGGATGGAGGAAGGTGGACAATTCCCGACTGCGATATATGTGACGCATGGGAGTCAATGGAATGAGCCGGTGAAGCGCGGCCGTTCTCGTTCATGAGACGCTCGGCCATGAAATCTGACAGGGACTTGGGCTCGAAAGAGGTTAGAGCTTTATCGCCTGGGGAATGGGGAGGGGGTGGACTGGTATCTGAAGGTGGATCACTCGGAGTAGTGGGGCTAGGAGAATCAGAGACGGATGGTTGGGCGGAGGCAGGAGGCAAAGAAGCGTCCGTGAAAGAGATCGGAAGGGATGATTGGCCATCAATGGGCTGCACTCTCGGGGAGAAAGGATCAGAGGCCGTGCGGGGATGCTCTTCGAACATGTCGGAAGGGCCAGCTACGGCCGTCCTTGAAGGGAAAGGATAGAGCACGGAATGGGACCGCGGGGGCGTGGGATGAGACGAAACCCGTTCTGGCTCTGCTGTTGATTTCCTACGCGTAGCGGCGAGTTGCTGGACAAGGAGGTCCTGTAGGGCAACCATGTCACCGGCCTGGGTTGAGTTCCGGCAAGGGATGGATGACCGGGATTGAGCAGGAGGTGCAGGTTGGATGCCGGTGAGGAGGGATTTGACGGGGTATACGTACGAGCTTGGGGGTTGAGAGGGGACCTCGTTGTCTGGGATGATCCTAGAGCCTTCATCGCCGTCCTGCATGATCGAGAGCCGAGGTATCTGGGGGGACAGACAGCCTTGGGAACGATCGAACCGACTGTTTGTCTTGAGCAGGAGACAATCGCTCAAAGGTGGATGTCGGTTCTGAACACGACCAGAAAACGGTGAGCGAGAGGGAAGGGGACGGTATAAACAAGGGACGCTGGGTGGAGCAGCGGTGACCCAACCGCACGCTCGCCACGTGTGCCCGACGTAAGTGGAGCAAAGGTTAAGATAGGCGGGCTTGGCTCTGCCGTGCCTTCAACGTATGTCATCAACCCCAAGGGGATCTCCGCCGCCAGAAGTCGAATGACCGCCAACCAGAGCGTCTCGTCCGACATTCACTCCTCCCATCAGATCGCGGCGGTCATCGATCGGTTGGTGGTGGGATCTCATCGAGACGTCATTTCCATGTCCCACCCCGCGTATTCAGCCCGGCCGTGCCCTCGAATCATAACCAGGGACCACTGATCTATTAGGGTATGAAGACTAGAATGGAGTTCAATCCCGCAATGGATACACCTAAAAACAAACCCGCCCGACGGATGAATCAAGAAACGGCTTGCACCTTGGTGAGCAACCAAAGCACGCCACCCCCATGTTCTCAACTCCCACTAAGGACTTTGCAGAGTCAAAGTCTGGTCGTATCGCAATGTCTCCACGAGAGCGAGTCCCATCCCTGGGCATGCTGGGTGTTTGGCCATACAGCTGAAAGGACTCGACTAACACACGAATTCAAGTCCAGGTGTGATTGAAAATACCATGTGACAAGCCATAATGGCGTTTCGGTTGTATCGGGAATCGGGACTCAAGCGTGGTGGTTAGCCGGGCGAACGTTGGAGGACAAACGGTGACTTATGACGCCCGCCGCGAGTGCAAGGGTAGCGTGAGCAATGTCGTTCACACCGCCAAACCTGGAGCTCCATTCCAAACGCACACTAATAAAAGTGTCTACGTCATGGCTGATCACTCGGCATCCACAAAACTAGGGACCCGGTTCTCTGTCCCACTATGACGGCCCGAGACTTGGAGTAGGAGTAGCATACGTGAGAAAATTCCCACCTGTGGTCTCACGTGATCTCTCCTTCTGCTTGTCGTGTTCGCCACCAATCCCTCTCAAGTTAAAATCGTACTTCTGAAGCCTCGCAATGTCTACAGCCCATAGGCCAACATGGGATCCCGCGCAGGCCAAGGATACGAAAGCTGGCTCGCGTCAGTTCTCGGTCCGAGATATGGCTGCACACACGAAACTCAAGTTCCGGTGTGTTTCGACTGCTCTTTCCCAAAAATCGAGGCGGGGCTGATCGCGGCTGCGGATTCACAGACAGGCTGGACAAACCTCAACGGATGATGTCAGGAAACGCGACCTTCGAGCTGAACTTTTGGCCGCGGAAGCCGAAGCCAGGAATAAGAAGAGAAAGGCGGAAGGTAAACCTCCTTTAGAAGAGGACGTACGGAAGGCGGCGGCGATCGAAGCTCCAAAGGAAGGAACCCCAGCGGCCGAGGAGGGCGAGACTAACAAGAGGCGGAAGCTCCTGCAGGAAGCTCTGGAAATGGACAAAGACGACGACGACGACGATGACGATGATGACGAGGAAAAGGACGACAACGGCGACGAAAGGTACGCTCCTGAAACTGCTTGTTAGGTACCGGGATGCTGAAGTTGTAAATGCGTAGCGACGAAGATTCGGAAGAGGAGGACGATACGGCTGAACTTCTTCGTGAGCTCGAGAAGATCAAACGCGAAAGGGCAGAAGACAAGGCGAGGGAGGAAGCTGTTCAAAACGCTCAAGAAACCGCAGATAGAGAGGCGCAAATTGCGACCGCAAATCCCTTGCTGAATCTTGCTGCTGCGCTTGGACAGAACCCCACCGGCATAAACACTACTGCCCCAGGAACTTTCTCTGTGAAGCGCAGATGGGATGATGGTCGGTGATGCTCCGTTCTGCATACCAAATGATGTGCGAACTCACTTGCGCTAAGACTTGGTATTCAAGAATCAGGCAATGAATTCCAGGAAGAACGAGGGCGGCCAGTTCGTAAACGATCTGTTACGCACAGAGTTCCACAAGTACGCCCACTTTCAAAGCGTACCCCGCGTAGAAACTCACGCAATGTTACAGGAAATTTATGACAAAGTTCATCAAGGTATGCGTTACCATCCCGGTGCACCACTGGCCCATTCTCACCGTATTACCTCAGTGATCAACGCATTCTGCTCCCCCATCCGTGTCATGTGCATCTGTTTTCATTCGTCGCACTCCGCTATCTGTAGAATTAATCCCTGTTCCACGTCCATCCTTCCGCAGCCCAATCCGGCATGTCCGTTTCGAAAGATCCGAGGCTTGTGGTATACCTCAATGCATGCAAAAAGATGTACAGTTTCTCTGGTTTTGGGTCTGGATGAAGCGGGAGGTAGCATTCCGGGCAATACTGATATCCATTTTCGTCCAGGGGAGGTGAGGTTTCGCTTGTTCCTCCAGTGGCCTCAGGGTCGTTTACTCTTGCAACAACCTCCTCGTTCGTTAATTGTGGCTCTGCCTGCGTCGTAATCGAGGATGTTTCTGGCTCCTCTATTACTGCGGGGCCACCTCGCTTCCGCCGGTTCTGCGGAGGTGCGGCTTTAATCTTTATGTCTCTCGGTGCCAGTGCACCCTTGGCTTTAAAGATGACGTCCCGCCAGCGGCTCCAGTCTTCATCTTCATCCTGGAAGGGGCTTGTGAGTACCCGGGCGTAACCAAGATGAGCCAGTGATATCCACGGACCTTGAGATTCCGGAGTCTGGTAATGACCTCGACCGCCTGTTTTGATAATGGAACGGGTGAACCCATGCCGATATCATGGCCTGTCTCCCGAGGCAGGAGCTTTCCGCCGTTTACCTGAGATACTGCGTCTGATCTGGTCAATCCGTCAGAACTCGCCGGTAACTCCGAGGGTGGCAGAGGGGCAGATCGTTCGTCGCTCGGGGTCAGATCTACACCCCCTTTGCCCAAGTTCTCGCCCTGGGAAGATAAGGTTTGGTAACACGGAGTAGGTACGAGGCGGAACGTACCCAAATCCGCGTCTCGGAATAGACTTGATCATTAGCAATCGGATGCCCTAGATATTGGAGATGCACTCGAATCTGATGTGCTGCAAGGATGATCGGCCTCCTGATATGGTGGGCTAAACTCTGTTACTCACACCTCCCGGTTAACGGTCGACCTATGAGATAGCAGAGGCTCGTCACTTGATCTTCGTTTGAAGGCGATGTTACGCCACCCTCGACTTACAATGTAATACGCTTGTGTCAGTATTCGGGTCATATCTGATTCGTTGGAAGATAGTCGTAGCAGGCTAAATAAAATACAAGAATCGGCGTTAGGGACTGGCGTGAGTTGTATCTAGGACGCCCCAAAGGGATTTTTTCACCTTGCCGTCCGGATGAACGATGTTTAATCCCATTTGTCTATCCACTGTCAGAAGTGGATGATCACAAGTAACCTCTTCGCTATTCCGCAGTGTGGTCAGCATCGCCGATGACGGGGCGAGGGAAACTCACGCCGGGAACTCTCCCTTGCAGCGGGCGATATACTCCTTCTTGATGTTCCCTTCTCTGAATTCCGCTGATAGCTCGCTTGCAGTTTTGTTCGATAAGCCGAGGATCATCAATCCCGAAGTCAACCTATCCAAGCGGTTCACGGCTAGCGGGAACAATGGACTCAGGGTTCTGTGTAAGTGGCGTGACCAGACGCAGGAGCCCACTGTATATCTTTTCGTAACCAAACTCGTTCTTGAGGATCTCCACGAGCGTGTGCCGGAAATATCTTCCTGCAGCATGCACCGGCTGCAAGACAATGTCAAGCGGGAGTTACAGTACTGAAGGGCGACCTACTATGCTCCCTGGCTTGTCGATGACAAGAAATCCCCTTTCAGCGTCGTGGTGAAGGATTTTCACCGGTTTCGCGGTGACGGGTGGCTCGTGCCTGTGCACAATGTTCCTAGGCCAGAATTTCAGCCACATAGGACACCGCAGCGGGGTAAAAACGCCGAACTCTATTCGGTCGCCGTTCCGGATTATGGTATCTGGTTTGGCGATCTCCCCGTTGATGGTGGTCACTCCGGACTCTAGAGCATATCTCTGGACGGGAACGTGGGTGGTGTTTGTTAGGGTGCCTCGGACAAAAATATGAGAAACCTACATAGTAGTCTATCGATCGGTCCCGGAATTCTGTGGACACAACCTCCAGCATTTCTCGGCCTAACCACCGTCCCTTGGCCATGGTGGTGTATGGGTACCAGTACGGCTCGATTTTCCTCAACCCAGTTGGGGTCAGGTATGAACGCGTGGTTGGCCCTGTTGGTTCCGTGGCCATGGCGGCGTTGAGCATCCGAGAGACGACGCGCCTGAACTCTCTCTTTGCGGATACGGTTGTCAAAGGGAGATGGACGCGGGAGGTGTGTCTGTTGAGGTCTGCCAGGATGTCTTTGACTCGACGAAGAGGATCATAACCGGATCGGGATTCGAGGACCGACGTGGGGGTGCTCTGCCGGCGGGTCCGAACCTCTTGTCTGTGACAGTGGCGATGGTCCGGGAGCCCGTAGCGTCCGTGGCCGGGCGGGCGTCGCTGCAAGCATCGGAGGGAAATCCGTCTCATCCGAGCATCGCAGTCCTGGACATACGTGACGTCGGCAACGACGGGAAAAAGACAGGCGGACGGCCCAAGCCTGGTTGCACACCACAATCCTTGTTCCTAGGCAAGACCCCAACTTCCTGGTCCTGCAGTCAGCGCCCTAGCCCCTCGTGTCTCAATTTCTGCTGACTCTCCGAGTATGACCTCCATCCTCCGACCATCTAGCGCGGGCCCCACATCCTTCCCGCAATTTTCAAGCTGAGCCGGCTCGGAGCAGTGTGGATTCGCAGAACGGGATTCGGGTGGGCCACTTCACACAACTGTTGACCGTGTTCGAACGCGTTGTCGGCAACTTGCGTCATCCCCCCCCCCCGAGACGAATATA
>Ga0307513_10002908_pt1 | contig 23416 bp, 28 predicted proteins | sample 15_EM_MG_FD_202174 | JGI IMG/M metagenome (GOLD analysis project Ga0307513, IMG submission 202174) | Populus trichocarpa ectomycorrhiza microbial communities from riparian zone in the Pacific Northwest, United States - 15_EM | ecosystem: Host-associated > Plants > Roots > Unclassified | place...
TTCGGCGACGCGATCCACGACGGCTCGGCGGACGTCGGCGTCGGCGTCGGCCTGCACAAGTTCCGCGACCCGGCACTGGTCGAGGAATTCTCGGCGCTCCCACTGCCGCTCGACGTCGCCGAGTTCCACACGTACGCGGTGGACTGGGCACCGGGCGCACTGACGTTCACGGTCGACGGGTCGGTGGTGCGCCGGATCGGCCAGGCCCCCAACTACCCGGTCCAACTGATGCTGGGCGTCTTCGACTTCCCGGACAAGGCCGACCCGGACGCCGAGCCCTCGGTCCCGGAGCTGGTGGTGTCCCACGTGCTCGGCCACGACCTGACCGCCACCCGCTGAAGCCCGGCACCGCTCACGCCGACAATCCACAACACCGGCGAGCATAAAAGGCAGATATCCGTATTACACCTATCGATCCGGCGGTCTGCCCCTTTTGATGGATCGCCGACCATCGCAGCCAGCCCTCATCCACACGCTCCCCCTTGATCAACCCGTCGTTTCGGCTGCCAGGAGGCCATTTTCAAAGAAAGTGTGCCCTCCGGGTCGGGTTGAGGCCTCACTGTTCTTGATAATGCGCCAACCACTCCGGCCCTCGACTCATTGGAGGGGATATTTCGGGCGTTTCGATCCAAGGGAGAATGGTGGTTTGTGGGTTTTCGGGATGGTGGGCCGTCGACAACCCGCCGACCAGTTTGTGCGCCACCCTCCAGGAGGTCTTCGCCGGGAGTTGTTCTGTGTCAACCCGCCGATTCAGCGGGACGGGGGTGTGTGGGCAGTCGGCCGGCAGGAAATCCTTAAACGGAATTCTGGTCGGGCTGGGTGCATGGTCGCTACAACTCCTAGCCTTACCGGGCGCCGCAGTCGCCGCCCGGGCTCCGCGGGAGCTGCGGCGCACAACCCCGCACCGACCGGGGCAATCCAGAATTTGATCTTGATCATCGGGGTTGGCGTTGGATCGGGCAGCTCATGCATCGGGGGCCGCCTCGGCCCGAGCCCAGTTCCGAGCCGCTGATCGCGATCACCTCGATGCCCGCGCGTTCGAGCTGGGCGTTTGTTTCGACGTTTCGTTCGTAGGCGACGCATAGGCGGGGGGCGATCGCCAGCGTGTTGTTGCCGTCGTCCCATTGTTCGCGTTCCGCGGTGACCGGGTCCAGGCCTGTGTCGATGGTGCGGAGCCGGTCGATGCCCATCGCGTCGGCCGCCGCCTGCAGGAACGGGCGTTGCGATTGGACCATCGGCTCGCCGTCGGGGGCCGCCGTGACCGTGAATGCCTGCAGGGTGTCCGCGATGTTCGGATACATCACCACGGCGTCCACGTCGACCATCGTGCAGACCGTGTCGAGGTGCATCGTGGCTCGTTCCTGGGCGATCGGGACCGCGAGGATCGTGTGCGCCAGGCCGGCCGCGAACGCCCGGCGGGCCAGCCGCTCCGCCCCGGCCGGAGTGGTGCGCTCGCCGACGCCGATCGCCAGCACGCCGGGGGCCAGCAACAGCACGTCGCCGCCCTCGACGTGCTCCAACTGGGGCTCGTAGAGCAGCTCGGTGCCCGCAAAGCGCGGGTGGAAGCGGTAGATCGCGCCGGTCAGCGTCGTCTCGCGGCGGCGGGCCGGCATCGCCAGGCTGGTCACGGCGACCCGGTCGCGGACCCAGACCGAGCTGTCCCGGGTGAACAGCAGGTTGGGCAGTGGGTCGATGACGAAATCGTGCGCGTCCATCATCTTGTAGACCAGCCCGCCCGGGCCCGGCTTCATCTCCTCGTGCGCCAGGCCGGCCATCAGCACGTCGGCCAGGCGCCGGGGGTCCTGATCGGCCAGATAGCCCGCCACGCTCTCGCGCAGCGTGTCGCCCAGCCGCCGGTCGTCCAGCACGCTCGCGGTGAGGGCGTCCCGGGCCGCCGTGACCTCGAGCGTCTCGGCCAGCAGGTCGCCGAGGTAGAGCACCTCGACCCCGCGCTCGCGCAGGGCCGCGGCGAACGCGTCGTGCTCCTGTTGGGCCCGGGCCACCCACGGGATGCCGTCGAAGAGCAACGAGTCGTTGTTGCGCGGCGTCAACCGGGCCAACTCCGGGCCGGGCCGGTGCAACATGACCGTGCCGAGCCGGGCGACCTCACTGTCCACGTAGCCAGTCACAGCCTGAGCGTAGGCCACCTCGGGAGCATCCGGCGATCTTGCGCGGACGGGTTGCGCGCACACGCCCCGCTGCGGCACTGTGACTTTGCGCCGAGATTGTGGGACAGGGGCTGCGCCCGAGCGTAGGTAAGGCTAACTTTGGTCTCGGCTTTGTCCGAGTTCCTGGGGGGACCAGAAGCGCATGCACCATACGCAAGAAGAGGCCGGGCGTGAATATGGCATTCATCCCGACTCACTCCGCTTTCAGTCCACTCCAGTCTCTTGCTTCCGTATGGGGTCCAACACGTACGGTAGTTACCAGAGAGCCCAATGGACCTTTTGCCGGAGGTCGTCGTGACTGTCTTCTCCGCACGCCCCGCCCTGCCCGTTCCGTCCAAGGCATTGTCGCCGGTCAACGGGACGAGTCGTGCCGCGCCCATCGCGGCCATCGAAGCCCCTCGTCAGAGCCCCGCCGAGTGGGCCCGTCGTCGTCGCGCCGAGCGTGACGCCCGCCGCCTTGAAGCGGCCGGCGCCCGTGCGCTGACCCGACAGGACCGCCTCGGCCCCGCCTGGCACATCGTCGACTGGCCGCGCACCGACACGGCCCAGGGCTTCTACGAGCCCGACCCCGCCGACGACCGTGCCGGGTTCCTCGCTATCGGTCCCGGCGGCATCTATGCCGTCACTGTGGCCGACCACGGCCGGGCCCGCGTCCTGATCGCCGGTGACGTGGTGCAGATCAACGGCAAGCGTCCGGCGTACGTGACGGAAGCGCGCCGCGACGCCAAGCGTGCCGCCCGTGCGATGTCCGCTGCCGTCGGCTTGACCGTGCCCGTCACTCCCGTGCTGGCCTTCGTCGGCTCGGGCGTGATCAGCGTGCACGGGCTGCCGAAGGACTGTCTCGTGGCGACGCACAAAGAGCTCGATCGGCTCCTGATCGCCGGCGGGGCACGCATTTCGCCCGCCACGGCGAGCAAACTCTCGGCGGTGGCCAGCCGGCCCACCACCTGGTCAAATGCGCCATATCGGCCGGCCGGCGACTACCGCTGGTACGGCGACGGACAAACGGCCACTGACAAGCGGGCGACCCGCCGGTAACGTTCATCCCGGAAACACCGTTTGCCGTCGACTGACGACAGGCCGCGACATCGGCCGGCTCGGTTGAGTCAGACTGAGGTTGAGTCAGACTGAGTTGGTTGGTGCGCGGCCGTCAGGTCGGCGCGGATGATGATGAGGGAGGGGTGGGTGGCGCACGTCGAGCTCTCACTTTCGGGAGCGTTCGTGCCCCAGGCGCGGACCCCGGCCGAGGCCGAGTTCGTGGCAGGCATCGGGCGATGGATGTCGACCGTGGCGACGGCTTCCGAGCCGTGTCTGGTCATCGACGCCACCACGCGGATCCTCGCCGTTTCGCCGTCCTGCAGCGAGCTGTTGGGCCTGGGCAAGGCGTCCGAGGCCGTCGGCCAGCCGCTGCTCGGCGGGGTGCTGCGCCTGATCGACTTCACCGCGGGCGGCGGCGAGCTGGCCGAGGTCGAGGTCGAAAAGATCGCGCCCCTGCTGGCGATCCGCAGCGAACGGCTCGCCCGCGGCCTGATGCGGGTCCAGCCCGAGACCGGGGACCAGCACCTCACGGTGGACGCGATCGCCACCCCGCTGACGCAGGACGACCAGGTCGTGGCGTCGCTGACGTTCTTCTCCGCGATTCGATACTGATCACCGCCGGCGGTGAGGTCGATCCGACCTCGCTCTGGGTGGTGTGGTGATCGACGCACCGATCACCCATTGGGCTGCCGCCTTCCGGAACGTACGCTCAGCTTCATGTTCGATCTGGATCTGCTGCCCGAGGAGTACGCGGTGTGCCGGCTGCCCGCCGGGACGGCGCTGCCCGCCTCGCTGAGCAGCGGGCCGGACGACAAGAGCGTCATCTCGGTGACCTGGGCGCCGGACGAGTTGTCGATCATCTGCCCGGCCGATCGGGTGCCCGCCGACGCGACCGTCGAGACGCCGTGGCGCTGCCTGCGCGTGGTCGGCCCGCTCGATCTGGCGCTGACCGGCGTGCTGGCCTCGCTGATCGGGCCGCTCGCCGAGGCCCGGGTCAACATCGTGACCTTCTCGACGTACGACACCGACTACGTGCTGGTGCCGACCGTGCGGCTGGCCGAGGCCGTCGCCACGCTCAGCGCGGCAGGACACCGCATCGCCGGTTGAATCGACTTCGCGCCATCGATCGGGGTCAGGTTCTACGATGACGCCGTGCCCCGCATGCTGCTGATGCCCCGGCTCGCCGTCGCCGCGCTCGCCGGATGTGGCGTGCTGGCCGGGTGTGGTTCGCCGCCGCAGCCGCTACCCACGGCCCCGCCCCAGGCCCGGGTGCAGCCCTCCGGCTCGGCGATCCCGTCGTTCGGGGTGCCCCTCACCCCGGGCCTGCCGACCGGCGGACTTCCGGGCGGGCTGCCGGGCGGATTGCCGACGCAGCCGGTGCTGCCCCCGCCGACCTACCCGACGGTGACCACGACCCCGCCGACCACGCCGGCCTCGCCGACCCCGACGCCGGCCGCCAAGTGCACGAGCGGGCCCTCGGGTGCGCAGGTGCTCGCGCTGGTCAAGGGCAAGCCCGGCATCCCCGACGAGCAGTTGGCGATCCACGCGGGGCCGTATTGCTCGGGCAGCTGGCAGTTCACCGAGTTGGAGATCGCCGGGAAGAGCCCGGACGAGGTGGATCCGCTGCTGGTCGTCACGACCGGCAAGCCGGCGACGCTCGCCCTGGTCGAGGCGGGCGCCGACGTGTGCAGCGACCGGGTCCAGGCCGACGCCCCGCCGGGGATCCGGGTGCGCGCCTGCGGATTCTGAACGCCAATAGACTGATCCGATGCCGGGAACTCCGCCTACCAGATTCGTCTACCTCGGCCCCGAGGGCACCTTCACCGAGCAGGCGCTGCGCACGGTCTCCGCCGCCGAGCACGGCATCCGCACGCCCGCGCGCAGCGTGCCCGAGGCGCTCGAGGCGGTCCGGTCCGGCGAGGCCGACGCCGCGCTGGTGCCGTTGGAGAATTCGGTCGGCGGCGCGGTCCCAGTCACCCTGGACGAGTTGGCCACCGGCAGCCCGTTGGTGATCACCCGCGAGGTGGTGCTGCCGGTCGAGTTCCAGCTCGCCGCGCCGCGGTTGATTCCGCTGGCCGAGATCCGTTCGATCGCCGCCCATCCGCAGGCGTCGGCGCAATGCCGCAACTGGCTGCTCGCACACCTGCCGGACGCCGTGGTCGTGGACGTGCTCTCCAATGCGGCGGCCGCGATCGCCGCCGCCGCGGGCGAGCACGACGCGGCCATCTGCGCCCCGATCGGCGTACCCAGAAACGGGCTGACCGTGCTCGCCGACAAGATCGCCGATCGCGCGGACGCCGTGACGCGCTTCGCGCTGCTCTCCCGGCCGGCGCCGCCGGCCGCCCCGACCGGCGACGACGTGACCTCGCTGGCCGTCTCGATCCGGCACGACCAGGTGGGTGCGCTGCTCGCGGTGCTGACCGAGCTGGCGGTGCGCGGCATCAACCTGAGCCGGATCGAATCCCGCCCGACCGGCGAGCAGCTAGGCACGTACGTGTTCTTCCTCGACTGCACGGGCCACCTCGCGGAGCCCCGAATGGGCGAGGCGCTGCAGGGCCTGCGCCGAATCTGCGCGGACGTCCGGTTCCTCGGCAGCTATCCGCGGCACCGCTGGTCATCGGCGGCCCGGGAGGAGCCGATCCCGGCCGCCCCGGGGCTGACGGACGCCGACTACGCGGACAGCAAGGCGTGGCTGAACAGGCTCCGCGACGGCGACGCCACGTGACCACAGTTAGTCTTACGACCGGAGTGATATGCGTGCGGCGCGCCACCCGACCGGCCCCGTCCCACATCGTGGGAGATTCGTCCGACATCGTGGACAATGCGCCCCATGACACCCTTCGGCTGGTACGTTCCGATGTACCTGTCTTCCGGCAAGATCAACTTTACTCGGAGTAGAAATGGATCGGGCGATCGCCGCCAAGCTGCCCTGGCGGGCCGCGAGCGCATGCGGCTCACAAAATTGTGTCCAGGTCGCCGCCTTCGACGACGCCGGCTCGGTAGCCGTTCGAGATTCGAAAGATCCGGACGGTGCGATGCTCGTCTATTCCGCGAGTGAGTGGAAGAACTTCATCACCGGCGCCAAGAGCGGCGAATTTGATAATCTCGCTTGAGCACCGTGAAACGGATAGGGCCCGGTAGATCCGAGCCCTGTCCGTTTCGGGTATCCGCGCCGACACACGATCGGTGCGGATACCGCGCAGATCTCTGGCGTGCTTGACGGTGCACGCGCCAGGGGACGCGTGTCAGAAAATGACGCGTGACTCTCGCACCGTCGCTGTCGGCGATGGAGACGGCTCCGCGCCGGGGAGCCAGAAAGCTCCCGCCATGCACAATCCGAAGATCACTCCGGCGATCAGGCAGATAGCCGCCAACCGCAGAATCGTTGAAACGTCAGACAGGAGCTTCATCGCGAGCCCCCGTTCCTGGCATGAACGGTGCTGAGCAGGCGACGGCCGCGCGCTCGCGGGATGCTGTCCGGACCGGACCCCGCAACCGTCGGACCAGCATTGCCGTCGGAGTCTGGCTTGCCCCACAGCACCTCGGTCGCCATGGCGTTGTCCGCAGCCGATGCATGACCGACGAACCCTTGATCGCCTAACCTGCGGCGGACGCGGGGTTGGGGGAAACTGGTCACCGCGGCGAAGGTGCGTACGCGGTGAACACGTGTGCTGGTAAGTTGGAACATGGTTTCCGTCCTGTGCGCTCTGAGCCTGGAGGGTTACCTTGCTGGGCCGATGTGCCTGCATCGGCCCAGCCCTGACGACGCAGCGGCATGCGGGTCAACTAAGCAAGTGAGCGTGGTCAGGCCTCAAAACCTCGCCTTCCAATCTGGGGACCAGTGGGGCTGAACGATCGTTCGGCAACCGGTTGTATGTTGATGGTGACTCAGCCTGTGGCAATTGCCAATAGTCCGGTGCCAAGATTCTGTTGCCTCTGGCAATTGCCAGATAGCATGTAGCCAGATGGCTGTCGCGCAGCATCGGAGGTGGCTACATGCCAGGTGACCCCGGTCCCGTGGTTCGTCGTCGACAACTCGGTGCAGCCCTCCGCGGCTACCGACTCGAGGCCGGCAAGACCGTCAAGGACGTGGCCGAACACCTGCTCTGCTCACAAGCAAAAATCAGCCGGATAGAGACCGCCCAGCGCAACGCATCTCTCCGTGATGTGCGTGATCTATGTGATCTCTACGGCATCTCGGACGCGCAAGTCAGGGAAGAGCTCATGGGCCTGGCTAGAGGAATCCGGGAGCGGGCCTGGTGGAATGAGGAAGATCTCGATCCGGCTCTCGAAACCTTGATCGGAATGGAGGGGTCGGCCACAAACATAAAAGAATTCGAACCGCTAGCTCTTCCCGGCCTGCTGCAAACGCGCGACTATGCCGAAGCTATCCTGGCTGTCTATCTGCCAGATGACCAGCTCGGACAGAAGACGGCCGTCGACATAAGAATGCGGCGCCAGCAAATACTTGAAGATCGGTCGCCAGTTACCATCAGCGTAGTGCTGGACGAGGCGGCCCTGCGCAGACCCGTCGGTGGCGTCGCGGTCATGCGGCGACAACTGGAGCACCTGCTACACCTGATAGAGATGCAGGTTGTTGAAATACGAGCGATTCCCTTTTCGGCGGGGGCACACGTTGGCATCAGCGGCGGCTTTACCATACTTGAGTTCGCCCGACCGACCTCACCCGCTGCCGAGCCAATCGTGCCCGCGGTCGTGTACTTCGAAAGCTTCTACAGCGGAACGTATCTCGACCAACCGGCTGCGGTTCAGGAACACCTAGCCGCATTTTCCAAGCTACAAAACCAGGCACTTAACAACCGAGAAACGCTAGAGCTCGTGAAGTCAATGCTGCACGAGCCCTAGCATCAATGATTCGCAGACCAGGCAACGCTGGGCCGCGACGACGACCCAACCGCTACTGGCCGAGCAGACCGCCCAGCAGCCCGCCCTGCTGCTGCTGGCCCTGCGCCGCGCCGGCGAGGCCGCCCGGGGGCTCCTCGGACGGCTGGACGATGACGAAGCCCTGGCCGGCGAAGCTCATCGTGAACCGCTCGCCCGTGCTGCGGCCCAGCAGCGTGCCGAGGCCCAGCTGCTCGGCGCGGTGGTAGCCGGTCTGCAGGTTCGCCGACCAGCAGATCGCGGCCTGCGGGTCCACGTACGTCGGCTGGTCGACGTTGAGCACCACGGGGGTGCCCTTGGTGGTGACCGCGATCCGGCCGTAGCCGCTGAAGACGCAGTTGAACAGGCCCGCGTTGGACATCATGCCCGCGCCGCCGACCATCTTGATGTCGTACTGCAGGGTGGAGTCGAACGCGAGCACGTTGGCGCCGTTGATCGACAGGGCGTCGCCGGGCTCCATGTCGATGATGTGGATGTCGGCGGCGCGCTCGGCGAGGAAGACATCGCCCCGGCCGCTGACCCGCATCAGGGGCACGCCCTCGCCGGTGAGCTTCTGCTTGAGGAACTTGCCGATGCCGCCCGAGCCGAGCGCCTCGAACTGGACCTGGCCCTGGTAGGCGACCATCGAGCCGGTCCGGGCCATGAACTCGCCGTTCAGCTCGGCCTTCAGCAACTTCGAGTTCTGCAGTCGCAGGCCGGGCTGTGCCGACTCCTTCTCCAGGTTCTCGGCCGAGAAAAGTTCGCTGCGCATGAACGTCCTCCTGTGTGGGTTTGCATTAGCGTATGCGCAGCCCACAAGGAAGGTGGCTGGCCCGTTCAGCCCCACCCCAACTCGTGCAGACGGTGGTCGTCGATGCCGAAATGGTGGGCGATCTCGTGCACCACGGTGATCGCGACCTCGTCGATCACGTCCGTCTCGGTGGCGCAGACGTTCAGCGTCGGCAGGCGATGGTGATCCGGTCGGGCAGCACCCCGGCGTAGTCCCAGCCGCGGTTGGTGAGCGCGTGGCCCTCGTAGAGACCCAGCAGGCCCATGCTGCCGTCCGGCGGGGCGTCCTCGACGAGGATCACCACGTTGTTCATCACGTTCAGCAGGTCGGCGGGCACCTCATCGAGGGCCTCGCCGACGAGTTCCTCAAAACGTTCACGGCTCATCTCGACCGGCACGCTGACCATTGTGCTCCACCCGCGCCCGGTTCCCGCCGAGCGCGGATGGCGCAGCGGGGCTCAGGCGAGCTTGGCGGTCAGCGAGATCTCGGCGCCCGGCGACAGCAGGCGGGAGATCGGGCAGTTCTCCTTGGCGCCCTCGGCGATCTTCAGGAACGTGCCCTCGTCGATGCCGGGCACGTCGCCGGTCGTCTCGAGCTCGATCCGGGTGACGCCGAAACCGGCGTCGCCCTTGTCCAGGTGGACCTTGGCGGTGGTGTCCACCGAGTTCGGCGTGAACCCGGCGTCGGCGAGGCCCTTGGAGAACGCCATCGAGAAACAGCCGGCGTGCGCGGCGCCGATCAGCTCCTCCGGGTTCGTCCCCTCGCCCTCCTCGAAGCGCGACTTGAACGAGTAGTTCCCCTGGTACCCGCCCTTGCCGGTCTTGATCGTGCCGGAACCCTCGGTGAGGTTGCCGGACCAGCGGGCTGAAGCAGTGCGAATAGGCATACCCGTGACGCTAGTCCATGTCCCAGCCGCTGGCCGGTCGACCAGGCACGGGTCATCATTGAGCCCATGCCGCCGGACCAGCAGCCCGCCAGCGCCGAGCCGACGCCGATCGAGATCGGGTCCGTCATCGAGTTCGGCGCGGACGACAACGCCCCCCGCCAGCCCCGAAGTGGCCAGGCTCCGGCAGCGGCACGGCCCCGCCTCGGTTTGTCGAGCTGGGCCGCCGCGCTCGCGGCCGATCGGCGTCTCGTGCCGCTCGCGGCAGCGCTCGGCGGCGTGGGGCTGTTCGCGTCGGCGGTTTCGGAGTGGCAGGTCACTACGGTGGACGCCACGATGCTCGCGGGCGGGCAGGTGGGCACGAGGCCGCTGGCGGCCACCATCGCCGACCTGGGCGCCTGGGGCGGCGGCTATCTGGCCGGCGTGCTGCTGCTGGTCGCGGCGACGGTGTTGCTGCTGTTCGGACCGGCCCCGGGCCGCCGCTACGCCCGGCTGATCGGCCTGAGCACGGGCGGCGTGCTGCTCGGCATGCTCTTCGCGATCGGGTCGGAGCTCGGTGACACCAGCCGCCTGCTGGACCCGGTCTTCATGGCCCAGGTCACCCAGGCCCAAGTGCAGATTTCGTACGGGCGGGGGCTGTGGTGTGCCTTCTTCGGCGTGGCCGCCGGCATGCTCGCGCTGATCCTGGCCGGCCGGCACCTGTTGCCGCCGGAGGTCGCCGCCCACCCCGCGACGGAAGGAGCCGAGCCGACCACCGACGGCGTGCCGCCCGTGTGGTCGTGGCGCCGCCCGCCGGGTGCGGAGGACGACGAGCCGCAGCCGGACGAGCCGTTCGATCTGACCGTCAGCTCGGCGAAGCCGTTCACGCCGTCGAGCGGCGATCGGGATAAACCGAACTGAGCTTCGCGGGCGGGGATATCCGGGTGAAGTCCGGGCGCCGCCGCCGGTAGGCTCGACAATCGTGATTGACCTGCGTCTGCTTCGCGAAGACCCCGACCTGATCCGCGCCAGCCAGCGACTGCGCGGCGAGTCCACGTCGGTCGTGGACGACCTGCTGCGCGCCGACGAGGAGCGCCGGGCCGCCACGCAGCGGTTCGAGGCCGTGCGCGCGGAGCAGAAGTCGCTGGGCAAGCAGGTTCCCCGGGCCAGCGGCGACGAGCGGGCCGAGCTTTTGGCGCGTACGAAAGAACTGGCCGTTGCGGTGAAGGCGGCCGAGGCGGCCGCGACCGAGGCCGACCAGGCACTGCGCCGGGCGCACCTGGCCGTGCCCAACGTCGTCGAGGACGGCGTGCCGCCCGGCGGCGAGGACGATTTCGTCGTGCTGCGCGAGGTCGGCGACATTCCGGAGATCGCCGACCCGAAGGATCACCTCGAGATCGGCGAGGCGCTCCGGGCGATCGACACCGAGCGCGGCGCGAAGGTGTCCGGGTCGCGGTTCTACTTCCTCACCGGCGTGGGTGCGTTGCTGCAGCTGGGGATGCTGCAGCTGGCCATCCAGCAGGCGGTCGAGCACGGGTTCACCCCCTCGATCACGCCGTCGCTGGTCAAGCCCGAGGCGATGGAGGGCACCGGCTTCCTCGGCGCGCACGCCAGCGAGGTCTACCGGCTCGAGGCCGACGACCTGTTCCTGGTGGGCACCTCGGAGGTGGCGCTGGCGGCGTACCACTCGAACGAGATCCTCGACCTCGACGGCCCGCGCCGCTTTGCCGGCTGGTCGTCGTGTTATCGCCGGGAGGCCGGCTCGCACGGGCGTGATGTGCGCGGCATCCTGCGCGTGCACCAGTTCGACAAGGTCGAGATGTTCTCGTTCTGCCGGCCGGAGGAGGCTCAAGCCGAGCATCAGCGCCTGCTGGCCATGGAGGAGGAGATGCTCGCCAAGGTCGAGGTGCCCTACCGGGTGATCGACGTGGCGGCGGGCGACCTCGGCTCGAGCGCGACCCGCAAGTACGACTGCGAGGCCTGGGTGCCGTCGCAGGGCCGCTACCGCGAGGTCACCTCGACGTCGAACTGCACCACCTTCCAGGCGCGCCGGCTCAACATCCGCTATCGGGACGAGGACGGCAAGGCGCAGACCGCCGCGACACTGAACGGCACCCTGGCGACCACCCGCTGGCTGGTCCCGATCCTGGAGAACCACCAGCAGCCGGACGGCTCGGTACGCGTGCCGAAGGCGCTGCAGCCCTACCTTGGCGGCCGGGACATTCTCGAACCCGTTCGGTAACACGTTATCAACCGGCCCGCTACCGGAAGTCATAGCCGCTGGTAGCCGGGCCGGTGTAACGTTTTCCTTCCGCCCTCCGCGGGGGTTGTCGCCCACGGAGGTTCTCCATGACCCGGCCTGGACTGCCCAAGCTCATCGCGACCGATCTCGATGGCACCCTGGTGCGCAGCGACGACACAGTCTCGGCGTACACGCATGAGGTCCTCGATCGGGTCCGGGCGGCCGGCATCCGGGTCGTCGGCGCGACCGGCCGCGGCCCGCGCCTGACCAGGATCATCCGCAACGACATCCGGGACGCCGACTTCCTCGTGCTCGCCCAGGGCGGCTGGGTGATCGACCAGGTCGAGGGTCAGATTCTGCGCAGTGCGACGCTGCCGGGCGCGGCGGTCGCCGGTCTGCTCACCGATCTCGAGGCCGCGATGGGCCCGCTGTCGGTCATGGTCGAGGCGCTGGCGCACGAGGACGCACCGCTCTGGGGCGACTACGACCCGCACTGGCGCTATCCCGTGACCGTCGACCAGCGGCCGCGGGCCGAGTGCCTGACCGGTGACGTGATCAAGGTGTTCGCGCGTTCGTTCGAGCACGACGTGGACGACCTGCTGGCCGCGGCCGAGCGGATCTTCCCGCCGAGCGTGGCCTCGGTCACCCAGGCCGGCCTGAACTACATCGAGATCTGCCCGCCGAATGTGGACAAGGCCACCGGTCTCGCCGTCGTCGCCGAGGCCGTCGGGGTCGACCCGGATGACGTGCTGGTCTTCGGCGACATGCCCAATGACCTGCCGATGTTCGCCTGGGCAGGTTGGGGCCGGGTGGCCGTCGCGAACGCACACCCGGCGATCCTCGCGGTCGCTGACGAGGTCACCGCGAGCAACGACGAGGACGGCGTGGCCGTCTATCTGGACAAGCTACTGTCGAGGTGATGCCCCCCTTTCGACTCGTCGCCTCCGACATCGACGGCACCCTGATCCGCGGCGACGGCTCGCTCAGCAAGCGCACTGTCGCCGTTATCGACCGGCTGCACAGCCGTGGCGTGCCGGTCGTCCTGGTCACCGGCCGTCCCGTGCGCTGGCTCCGGCAGCTCTACGACCAGATGGACGAGCCCGTGCCTGCGGTCTGCGCGAACGGCGCCGTCGTCTACGACCCCGACACCGACGAGGTGCTGCTGGCAAGGCCGCTCGGCGTCGATCTGCTGCTCGAGGTGACAAAAAAACTTCGCGAGGCCATTCCGGGCATCGCGTTCGCCGTCGAGGTCGAGGACGGGCGGGGCTTCTGGTACGAGCAAGCCTGGCCGCTGCGCTGGGACGGCGAGCACAACTCCGTCCGGGTGCTGGCCACCCCCGCCGAGTTGACCTCGGCGCCGGCGGTGAAGCTGCTGGCCCGGGCGGCCGACCTGCAGCCCGACGACTTTTACGACCTGGTCGGCCGGACGCTCGGCCCGCTGGCCGAGAGCACGCACTCGTCGTCCTCGGCGCTGGTCGAGATCTCCGCGGCCGGGGTGACCAAGGCCGCCGGGCTGGCGTGGCTCTGCGAACGGGAGGGATACACGGCGCAGGACGTGATCGCCTTCGGCGACATGCCGAACGACGTGCCGCTGCTGACCTGGGCCGGGCACTCCGTCGCGATGGGCAACGCGCACCCGGCAGTGCGCGCGGCCGCCGACGAGGTGACGCTCACCAACGACGAGGACGGCGTCGCCGCCTACCTCGAGCGGGCCTTTGATCTATAGGTATTGCCCCGTGCGACCGCTGCCGTCGCCGCCGCCCTGGGGTGGCATGCCGGGGATGCCACCGTGCGGGCCCACCGGCAGCGCGGGCCGGCCCTGGCCGCCGCGCATCTGCTCGAGCTGCAGCCGGGCCGCCATCTGCTGAGCCACCAGCGCGGCCTGGATGCCATGGAACAGCCCCTCGAGCCAGCCGACCAGCTGGGCCTGCGCGATCCGCAGCTCGGACTCGCTCGGCGGGGTGTCCCCCTCGAACGGCAGAGACAGCCGCTCCAGCTCGTCCTGCAGCTCGGGCGCGAGCCCGTCCTCCAGCTCCTTGATCGACCGCTGGTGGATCTCCCGCAGCCGGGTGCGGCTGGCCTCGTCGAGCGGGGCCGCGCGCACCTCCTCGAGCAGCTGCTTGATCATGCTGCCGATCCGCATGACCTTGGCGGGCTGCTCGATCAGGTTGCCCGGCTCCTCGGGGCTGAGGCTGCCGTCCGCCTCGACCGTGCCCATCGGTCGCCCGTCGGGGCCGACCACGATCACGGAGCCGTTGTCGTCTGGGTTGCGGGTGTCGTCGGTCATGCGATCCATCTTCCCGCATGGGTGCGACTTACTCGTCAGGGGCGTAGCTCCGCCACCGCGCACTTGACGCTGCCGCCGCCGCGTTTGAGCTCCGAGAGCTCCACCTGGACCGGGACATATCCGGCCGCGCGCACCTTGTCGGCCATGCCGACCGCCTCGGTGTTCAGCACCACATGCCGGCCGTCGCTGACCAGGTTGAGGCCGAACGCCTCGGCGTCGGGCCGGTCGGCGATCACCGCGTCGGGGAAGAGCTGCCGCAGGACGCGCTGCGAGGCGGGCGAGAACGCGTCGGGGTAGTACGTGATGTGCCGGTCGTCCAGCGCGGCGAGCGCCGTGTCCAGGTGGTAGAACGCCGGGTCGACCAGCTTGAGCGAGATCACCGGGCGGCCGAGCACCTCCTGGGCCTCGGCGTGCGCGGCCGGCTCGGTGCGGAAGCCGTGCCCGGCCAGGATCAGCCCGCCGTACGCCCCGGGCAGGTAGGCGAAGTCGCCCTCGCCCTCGTTGACGTGCATCGGATCGGCGAACATCCACGAGCGGGACCGGTAGAACAGCTGGTGGGCGGCGGCCTCGGCGGAGCGCTGCGGGTGCTTGAAGCGGGCGCCGTAGACCGTGCCGTCCACCGAGAAGGCGCCGTTGGCCGCGTAGACCATGTCGGGCAGGCCCGGCTCGGCGGCGAGCACGTGCACGGCATGCCCGAGGCCGGTCAGAGTGTCGTGCAGCAGTTGCCACTGCCGGACCGCCAGCGCCGGATCGACCGCGACCGTGGTATCCATCCACGGGTTGATCGCGTACTCGACCGTGAAGTGCTCGGGAGGACACATCAGATATGTCCTGTTTCGCGGCAAGCGCTCCATGTGGCTCATGAGGTAAAGGCTATGTAGGCTGGCACGATCGAAACAGCTCGAAATCTTGCTCGTTGGAGGCGAATCGTTGCAGATGGACGCCGTTGACCAGCGAATCATTGCGTTACTTGTGGCCGACGCGCGGTCCTCGTACGCCGAGATCGGGGCAAAGGTGTCACTATCCGCCCCGGCCGTGAAGCGCCGGGTCGATCGCCTGCGCACCAGCGGGGTGATCAAAGGCTTCACCACGGTCATCGACCCGGCCGCCGTGGGCTGGACGACCGAGGCGTTCGTCGAGCTGTTCTGCACCGGCCGCACCACCCCCGCGCAGATCACCGTCGCCACCCGGCGGCACCCCGAGGTGGTCGGGGCGTACACGGTGTCGGGGCAGGCGGACGCGCTGGTGCACCTGCGGGCGGCCAACATGGGCCACCTCGAACAGGCCCTCGAACGGCTGCGGGCCGAGCCGTTCGTGACCTCGACGCGCAGCATGGTGGTGCTGTCCCGGCTGGTCGACTCGCCGACCGCGGTGCCGGCGCCGAACTGATCCCCCGTTCGGTTCGGAACCGACCGGCGCCTGCCGCCGTCCCACCCTTCATGTCGCGTCGAACGCTGTTGGGCCTCTCCATCGCCGCCACCCTGCCCCTCGTCGGTTGCACGGCTTCGCCGCCCGCGCCGAAGCCCAAGCCGATCTCGGCGGCCGGCGCGCTCCGGCTGGTCGCCTTCGACTCGTGCGAGCAACTCCTCACCGACCTGCGCAAAGCCGCGGTCGAGGCGGTCGGGCCGTGGGGCTTCGGCGGCGACATCCGGCCGGCGGCCGGCGGCGCGATTCTCGACGGCGCCCGGACCACGCTGGGCGTGACGAGCGAGAAGGCCGTGCCCGTGCCCGGGGCCGCCTTCTCCGGCACCAACACGCATGAGGCGGACGTCGACGAGCCCGACATCGTGAAGACGGACGGCCGCCGGATCGTCACCGTTCAGGACGGCGTGCTGCGCGTGGTCGACGCCGCGGCCCGCAAAGAGACCGGAAAGATCGATCTTGGCGTACGCGGCGGCGACCCGAATCTGCTGCTCTCGGGCGATCACGCGCTGGTGCTGATCGGCCGCGGCTACGGCGGTTACGTCGCCGACAAGATGGCACCGGCCGGCGACGGATCCGAGGTGCTGCTGATCGACCTGAGCGGTAGTACGCCGAAACTGGTCAGCCGGTATCAGGGCGAGGGCACGCTGGTCGACGCCCGGCAGACCGGGACGGTCGCCCGGGTGGTCCTGAAGAGCACCCCCAAGATCACCCTGCCCGACCCGGGCGACGTCTCGGAGCAGAAGCGGCTCGACACCAACCGCAAGGCCGTTGGCAAGGCGAAGCTCGACGCGTGGCTGCCCGCCTGGTCGGTGACCACGAACGGCGCGACGACGAAAGGCACCGTCGGCTGCGAGCGGGTCAGCCGGCCGGCGTCCTTCTCCGGGACGTCGATGGTGACGGTGCTCACGTTCGACCTGGCCGCGGCGGTGCTGGGGAACGGCGACCCGGTGTCGGTCGCCGCGGACGCCGACACCGTCTATGGCACCGGCGAGAGTCTCTATCTGGCCGCCGACCAGCGCTGGCGGCTCAATGTCTGGCCCGGACGGGCGGCCCTGCCGGTGGCGAACGAGACCGAGATCTACCGCTTCGCCCTCGCCGGCGCGAACCCGCCCGCGTTCGTCGCCTCGGGCAAGGTGCCCGGCTTCCTGGTCAATCAGTACGCACTGTCCGAATGGGACGGTCATCTGCGGGTGGCCACGACCAGCGAGGGGAAGTCCAGTTCGTCCGCGGTTCGGGTGCTCACCGAGCAGGGCGGCGATCTCAAGCAGACCGGCGTGGTCAACGGCCTGGGCAAGGGCGAAAAGATCTATTCCGTACGCTTCATCGGCGCGCGCGGATACGTGGTCACGTTCCGGCAGACCGACCCGCTCTACACGATCGACCTCAGCGATCCGGCCAAGCCCACCGTCACCGGCGAGCTGAAGATCACCGGCTACTCCGCCCACTTGCAGCCGGCCGGCGACGGGCGGCTGATCGGGATCGGCCAGGAGGCCAGCACCGAGGGGCGTACGCAGGGCACTCAGGTCTCGCTCTTCGACGTGTCGGACGCCACTGACCCACGGCGGCTCGCGCAATATCAGGTCGAGGGCGGCCAGTCCGAGGCGGAATGGGACCCGCACGCCCTGCTCTACTGGCCGGCGACGCAAATGCTCGTCGTACCGATGTCGCAGGTTGAATTCCGGACCTACCAGCCGACCGATTCCGCGCTGGCGCTGCGGGTGACCGACACCGGCCTGACCTTGGTCGGCTCGATCAAGCAGCCCAAGGTCGAGGGCGCGGCGCCGACCGTGCGGCGGACGCTAGTGGTCGGGGACGTGCTGTGGACGATGTCGGACTACGGCCTGCAGGCCTCCGATCTGTCCACCATGGACCGGATGGCCTGGCTGCCCAACTGATCGCCCGCGTCGGTTAGAGATACATCCCCGTGCGGTGGTCGTCGCCGTCACGCTTCGGGGCGGTCGGCTTGTCGCCCTCGCCGAAGAAGCGCTTGCCGCCGAACTCGCCGTGCAGCCGGTCGTCCAGCTCATCGGCCAGGCCGGTCATCACCTGCACGGCGAGCATGAGATGGGTGGCCTGGAAGTTGCGGCCGAACACCGGGATGGACGCCCAGACCGTGTCCTGCGCGCAGTAGAGCCGGCCGATCGGCATCCGGTTGGTCAGCTCGGAGAGCTTCACATAGAGCTGCTCGGTCGGCTCGACCTCGGTCAGTATCGGCGAGAAGACGTCCACCAGCGGCGGATTGTCCCGGACCCGGACGAACACCATCGCCGAGCCGGCTCGGATGCCGATGTCGCCGTCGGTGTCGAGTTGCAGCTGCTCGACCGTCGTCTTCGACATCGTCGCGACGACCGTCTTGACCCGTTCGTCGAGCGGGATGACCTCGTCGGCGGCGTTCGCGAGGGCCTCGGTGAGCACGCCGTCCTCGTCGAGGTCGTCGAGGCTGAGCTCGGCGTCGATGCTCGGCTCGTGCCGGGCCGTGGCCAGCGGGACGGACGGGATCGGCTCGTCCTGATCGTCGTGCACGAGATAGACCAGGAAGGCCGGGTGCGGGGCGCCGTAGACGTCACGCAGGGTGCGCGACACGATGGTGGCCAGCTTCTTCGCCTGACCGACCTCGGTGCGCAGGCCGAACGAGTCCCCCGAATCGGGCAGCACGCCGGGCGGCGACCAGCCGAGCGCGACCAGATCGGCGACCGCGGACCGGTCCATCCGGAAGCCCTCGGGCAGGGCGGCGTTGCCGACCGCGAGCCCTTCGATCACGCCGTCGTCGAGGACGCGGAGGCTGACCGAGTAGACGGCGAGGCCGGTGCCCGAAGCGGTCGGGTCGAGCGTGATGTCGACGTAGGCCCCGGCGGACAACCCCGGCAACAGGGCAGCCAACGCGGCCGCGAACTCGCGCCACGCCTCCGTGACCTTCGCGCGCAGGTCAGCCGTGGTCGGCTCATCCAGCAACACGCCTTCGGGCTGATCGCCCGCGTCTTCCGCCGTCATGATCGTCACCTCCGTCCCGTCACCCTATCGAGCTTCCGTTGCGCCCGGATGGTCAGCGGTCCCCGCTTGGGACGCGGGCGGATGCGCTTCGCCGGGCCGGGCTCAGGATGCCCCTTCTCGCGCTTCGGCGCTGGCTTCTTCTTGGGCCTCGGTGCGGGCGGGCCAGGCGCGGGCCAGCGCGCTGATCCGGGCGGCCGCTTCCGTCGGGTCGGCGCCGCGGCCGACGGCGATTCCCATCAGGTACGCCGTGACCGGCGCGCCCGGGCGCAGCACCTGATGCGCGACATCTCGGGCCACGTCCAGCACCGTCTTGGCCTCGACGTCGGCCGAGGTCAGGCCCAGCTCGCCGCAGGCCGCCTCCACCCAGCGGTCCAACTCGTTCACCAGGCCCGCTCCTCGCTGCTCGCCCGACTGATATTTCGGATATGCCCGGTAATTTCGACGCCGGGCCGGCGCATAGCGCGGGCTGGCCCACTCACCTCGGCGTTGGCCGGTCCTACAGCACGGAGTCGCCCGCGCACCTCCGCGTTGGCCGGTCCCACAGCACGGGCTGGTCTGCTCACCTCGGTGTCGACGCGGCCCACATTTCGGATATGCCCGCTCATCGGACCCATTCCTCGGCCGTGCGCAGGTCGTCGTCGGTGTCGCAGTCGAACCAGGGTGGCGGGCCCGGACGCCGCCAGGACACGTCGATGAACCGGAGGTGCTCGAGTAGCTCCCGCATCGGGGCGCCGTGCAGGTCACCGCGCTCCGCGGCGAGCTTGTCGAGCGCCTCACGCAGCGCGGCCGTCCGCCAGACCCCGCACAGCGACTGCCGGCGGCCCTCGGCGTCCCGATAGAGCGCACCCTGCATCGGCGCCGACTCGACCGTGAGTCGCAGCACATCTATCGCCTCGCCGGTGAGCAAGGGCAGGTCGGCCGCGAGAAGGGCCGTGAGGGTCACGTCGGTGGGGACGAGCTTGAGACCCGCCGCGGCCGCCGCGACCGGGCCACCACCGGGTGGATCCTCCCGCGTCGAATCCACGTGCACCGGCAGGTCGGGCGGCACCCGTCCGACGACCACCCGGGGGTCCGCGTCGTGCACCGCGGCCAGCACGCGGGTCAGCATGGACTGGCCCGCGACCGGCAGGGCCGGCTTGTCCGCCCCACCCATCCGACGCGCCGCACCGCCGGCGAGCACCACAGCTGCAAATCCCCCCACGTACGTACCGTATCCCGGCGACGCCCTGAGCGTGACCACGCGGACGCCCCGGACTGCAGGAAGCCGCGCTCGACGGCGGACTGGGCCATGCTGCTGACCCGTTCCCGGCCTACGCTCGGGGCATGGCTCGGACGATGAACCGGCGACCGGTCGTGAAGATCAACCTGGACACCCCCGCCGACCCCCGGCGCCGCCCCGACGACCTGGCCGCGGAGGAACCGCTCGAGATCCGCGTCCGCAAGGCACCGCTCGCCGTCACGATGCGCACGCCGGGCCAAGACATCGACCTGGCGATGGGGTTCCTGCTGACCGAAGGCATCATCCGCGGGGCGGGCGACGTGGTCACCGCGCAGCTGTGCGCCGGAACGGACACGCCGAACACCTACAACGTGGTGGACGTCGTGCTCGGCGCCGAGGTGCCGCCGCCGGCGACCGACCCGAGCCGAAACTTCTACACGACCAGCTCGTGCGGGGTCTGCGGCAAGGCCAGCATCGACGCAGTCCGCACCCGGTCGCTCTTCGACGTGGCAGCAGACCCGCTGGTAGTGCCCGCCCAGGTCCTCGCCGACCTACCGGACCGGCTCCGCGCCGCGCAGCGGACCTTCGACCGCACCGGCGGCCTGCACGCGGCCGGCCTGTTCACCGCGGACGGCGAGTTGCTGGTGCTGCGCGAGGACGTGGGCCGGCACAACGCGGTCGACAAGGTGATCGGCTGGGCGCTGCGCGAGGGCCGGCTGCCGCTGACCGGGCACGTGCTGCTGGTCTCCGGGCGGGCCAGTTTCGAGCTGACCCAAAAGGCCTGGATGGCCGGAATTCCGCTGCTCGCCGCCGTCTCGGCACCCAGCACGCTGGCCGCGGAGCTGGCCGACGAGGCCGGGATGACACTGGTCGGTTTCCTCCGCGGACGGTCCATGAACGTCTACGCCGGAGCCCACCGCGTCACCACGTGAGTGCCACTCACCACCCCCGCAACTCCCACTCCGGCAAGTGCGGCCGCTCCGCGCCCAGCGTGGTGTCCTTGCCGTGGCCGGGGTAGACCCAGGTGTCGTCCGGCAACGGCGCGAATAGTCGCTCGCTGACGTCGGCGAAGAGTGACGCGAACCGGGCCGGATCCTTCCTCGTGTTGCCGACCCCGCCCGGGAAGAGGCTGTCGCCGGTGAAGAGGTGGGCGACGCCCTCGGGGTCCCGGTAGAGCAGGGCGATGCTGCCCGGCGTGTGGCCGCGCAGGTGCCGGGCGGTCAACTCGACCGCACCCACCTGGATCGCGTCGCCGTCATCGACGCTCACGTCGGTCGGCACCGGGATGCCCTCCGCGTCGTCGCGGCCGGCCAGGGTCCGCGCAGCCGTGGCCGCCACCACCTCGGCCAGGGCACTCCAGTGGTCGTGATGCTGGTGCGTGGTCACCACCTGGGCCAACGGGCCGTCGAGGAGCCCGAGCAGAGTCTGCGGCTCGGCGGCGGCGTCGATCAGCAACTGGGCTCCCGTGCTGCGACAGCGCAGCAGGTAGGCGTTGTTGTCGAAGGGGCCGACCGCCACCTTCGTGATGATCAGGCCCGTGGTCTCCCGCACGTCCGCGGGTCCACCGACCTTGACGTCACCGGTATAGCTCATGCGGTGCCTGCCTTTCGCATGCCCTCGTGGCCCTCGCCTGCGAGGTCGTTGTCCGGCGCAGGCGTGTGCCGCTCGGTGCGCTCGTTCATGCGTACGCCTCCCTGGTTTTGTGCCGGGTCTGCTGATCGCCGCCGTCCCGCCGAGCATAGGAACGACCCGGCGTGATGACGAACCCGACCTCGCACAGCGCCCGGGTCATCCGGCACGGCGCCGGCGCTTCGGACGACGCGGTCCCCGCCCGAGCCGCTCATCCACCACCGCCCGGCCTATCTGGGGCACTTCGATGCGCCAGGGCGGCAGCGCGTGACCCCGCAGGTCCGGATCTGTCCGGTGCCCTCGGCCCGTCGGCCGCTCCACGATCGGCATGGCCGGGGGACCGCGGAACGGCTCGACGTCAGGCCAACTCGCGACTGCCCGCGGGTGCACCCCGAGCTGCAGCAGGTCGCCGAGCAGGGACGCCATCGCGTACTGCGGCTCCTCGGCGAAGGCCCGGTCGACCGCCGCCCGGGCCAAGGCCCCGTGCCCTGTCCGCCACGCCGCGAAGCTGAGCAGGCAGGCCGGCGCCGGCACGTACATCGGCTCGACCCGGCGCAGGACAGTCGTCCACAGCCCCACCCACCACGGCTCGTCGCCCGTGCGCTCCCACGCGTAGTCGCGCACCGGGAGGTGCACGAGCAGGACGCCCAGCCAGGCCACCTCGTCGTCGGTCAGGCGCTTTCCCGACCGGTATCGGCGCTCGGCCTCCCGGACCGCCGCCCGGCCGGCCCGGCGCACTTGCCGGACGAAGCCGGCCTCGTGCGACTCCCGGTCGCAGAGCGCGGCCAGCCGGCGCTCGGCTCGGACGGTGGCCGCGGCCTGCTCCGGGCCGCACGCTGGGGCGATCTGGTCGACCAGGGCAGCCCGGTCCGGCAGGGCGACGGCCCCCGTGTACGTCGCTGCGGCCGCGATCGCGCTGTCGGCGGGTAGGCACGGCCGGCCCTCATCCGGGCAACAGCCGCGTTCGGTGCAGAGATAGGACCAGAACCGCCCGTCGGTGACCCGTAACTGGTCGAGGACCGGGACATTCGCCCGGCTCAGCGCCTCGGCCACCCGGAACGTCGTCGGTGCCACTCGGGCCGGCTCGCCGTACCCGATCACGGTTGCGGCCGTCACACCTTGACTGGCGACCACCGAAGCCACCTCGGCCGCGTCGGCCCAGGCGAGGTCGGCCGGCAGCTCCCGCTCGGGCAGGTCATGCCGGGCCGCGAAGACCACCTTTTTGCCGCGTACGGCGACGACCGCGATGCTGTCGGCCGGGTGGAAGCCGATCAGGTAGGGCACGGCCGCGATGAGCTCGGCGGGGGAACTGACCTTCAGGGTGCATTCGGCTGTCATGGGGGCAGCGTGCCGGGACCGGCCCGGTCGGCGAGTGCCGAAAAATCAGCCTGTGGACGACGCCGTCATCCGTTATCCACAGCCCAGAAATTACGAGCGGAACTGGAGTTCGTGCAGCTCTAGGCTATCGCTCTGCCAGTCATGCGGATGCCGGTCCAGATCCAGGGTCAGCTCGATCGAGGACACCACGTCATAGCCGGCGGCGTGCAGGCTGCGGATCGCGTCCACGTTCCGCGACTCAGGAGAAATCGTCAAGGAGATCATGTTGCGCTTCTTAGCCTCGTCTGCCACGTGCCGCAGCAGCTTGCGCCCGATGCCCTTGTGCCGGTGCGACGCGGCCACCACGATCGGCTCGACCTCGCCGGCCCGGCCCCGCATGACCAGGCCGACCAGCCCGATCACGCCGTCGTCGGCGTGCTCGGCGACCCAGAGCCCGCTCAGGTCCAGCCGGGTCAGGTATTCCTCGAAACCTTCACCGTCGTCGGCCGCGCTGTTCGCAGTGCCGTACATCTGGTGGTGCTGATGGGTCAGCTCCGACCACAGTCG
>Ga0307513_10002909_pt1 | contig 23415 bp, 21 predicted proteins | sample 15_EM_MG_FD_202174 | JGI IMG/M metagenome (GOLD analysis project Ga0307513, IMG submission 202174) | Populus trichocarpa ectomycorrhiza microbial communities from riparian zone in the Pacific Northwest, United States - 15_EM | ecosystem: Host-associated > Plants > Roots > Unclassified | place...
AAAACCCACCTCCTGCTCTCTCGCAAAATCTAACAGTACTTCCAGAGAGAGAGCAGGAGGTGGGTTTTATCCGCCAGTATCGCTGGCGGGCGATTGTCCAGTTGACGAACGAGGAGAGGGTGAATCTGATCGATTTCCAGACTACATAACGAGCTACTCGGAAGTACAGGTTATAAGCAAACATACAAGAACCAGTACGGATGAACGTCCTAGCTAGGAGTCGTCGACAGGGCAGAAGGTACAGCAAAAGAAGTAAAGCAAACATATCGAGCACATGGACTACGAAGGGCAGCAGTGGGAAAGGCGGTTTATAGCGGGGCGACAAAGGGCAGGGAGGTGAAGATAGGGGAGACGACGGGAAAGCAGATTTCGTACGGGGATAAATCATAAAATGAAACACGTTACATTTACGAAACCTTGTAAACATGAAACGGGCCCATCGAGGGTCTCGAACGAACCGTCGGCGAGAACCGGCCCGGGGAGGGATGGCATGCGGCGGTAGATCGAAGTGCACATACCGGCATGGGTTCCTAACACATTCAAGATGATCAAGGCGGTCATTCTCGAATGCCTCAGGGGCACCTACCCTCCTTCGGTCGCTACTACGCTACCGGTTGCTCCCCAACTGTGTAAGATCCCACATTTTCCACATTTGTTATTGCACCGCTGCGAGCTGCAGCAGATGTTTCGACACAGCCGGCCCGATGGCGATACCGGTCTATGCTACTAACAGCTCGGTGGTGCCAGATAAGCGCTGACGTGTTATATCATAATATTGATGTGCGATTGCACAAAGGCTGTCCAAGACTTCTTTTCAGGGAATGCATAATGGCTTCCATTTCAAACCGCACAGATGACCGTGCCTCGAGCTCTTGTAAGCAGAATTTTGGCTTTGTACGTCTACCTAGCTAGTTTATTTACGGTTCGGATCTCCCGGACGTCCCTGACAATTTGTCAAAGTACGGTGTTCCACATAGGAGCCGCATACGCAGTAGAGGCCAGAGCATCGCTGAACATGAGTCAGGTGTGATCGAGTCCAACTGGTACGATATATCGACATCACTTACTGAGACATGGCGGGTGCTGCGCCACTTTCCAGCCTCAAAGAATAATTTGTAATTTAGTCCAGTTCAGCGTTGTCAAGTCGGAGGACTGAGTTTTGCATGGGTGGGCGCTAGTTGAGTGTCTCACGCGTACCCCGAAGCTGAAGCTACACAACCAATATAATTTCGCCCAAATATACCGTAGTGGCGGAAGGCAATCCCATGACGAATGACGCTCATTGCCTTAAAATGACGTGTTCTTTTCCATCAGCATTAAAAGTAGAAGGGTACGATTCAAGAAGGTCCCATTACCGTGACAACCAAATTTGGTTATATTACGATCTGCTGCCAAGAACAGTGCATCAGAAACTAGGATGCCATCGGCTTGAGGGGAAAGGAAAGACATACTAGAGATTGGCACAGGTGTGTTCGGGTTCGTATACAATCGGAGACGCGATTCCAAAGGTTCGGTTCGCTGTCGTTGCTACGTCGTTCCCAGTCGCTCTATCCTTGGCAGGGGAGAGTGTGTCCTTGGTAGGGAAGAGCTCTGGAGTGATTGCATAGAGCACTCCATAGATCACATTGCAAGTGAACGTATATGCGTAATTCAAACCGAGTAAGGCATTTGAGGATCTTGTTGTCGCTCCACAGAAAAGGGAGACACCAGTTAAAAGTGTAGACATGGCCAAAGTTCCTTTTCCGCATCCACGGGCCCACAAAGTTAATCCTATTGTACCTTTGTAATCATATTGAGACCGATCTCAATAGAAACATTGCGCACCTGCCAATATACGAGAGGTCCACCATCCACCCTCAAAGAATCGTACCAGGTACACCAATAACAGTCAATATCCCGAGGTTGCTGAGACAGAGTTTGTGAGTTATATAGGGTCCCTGTTCTGACCCAAACAAATACTCTGCCAATAGACTGTAAACACTGTTATCTCCAAAATCAGTCACGACTGGTCAAGAAAATCCTTTGAATACAGTAATTTAATGATGGTGAGGGGTGATGGACATACGAAATGAAAGCATTTTACAGAGGAAATGCAGGTCCTATCAATGCCCACAAGCTGATCATAAGGGTCGAAGACCATAGAAGCTTGTGAGTTGCAAACAGGGCTTGAATATGTGATACATCGAACTTCTCTAATTGACAAAGAAGTGCTCCCTGTGCGCCTGTGTCAATAGTTTTTGAGAACCAGCTATTCCTGCTGATGGCCGGACTATCACCTGCTCACTTGAGGTCCTCTTCAGTTAGTTTAATACTCCTCTTATTGTATGTAGCCACACTGTGCACAGCATCAACCGCGACTGCACCCTTTCCATGACCCATTAAGAACTTGGGTGGTTCTGTGATCTTGAATAGGAAGCACCGAACTCCCCATAAAATCAGCTACTACTCTACCTATGAACACAACGAAGGGCTTTTCGTATAATTGTTCTCTCTCGCCCGGCAATATTGTCACGCTGTTAACCTCAGAGAACCAGGGAATAAAATACATGTCCTACTGGGGAAGGACTGTATTCATAGAGCATTCCACTAGCCACTATAGAGCTATTGCCACAGTCAAGGGAAACCATTCAAGAGCAGGAGTTTCGACAATGGCTGCAAATATATTGAATAAACAGGGCCACGGACGGTATCCTGGTACTGAGGTGAATCAGTGTTTCACCTTTTTGCCTCCTCTTCTTGTCTTCTTGTCTTTGGGGAACTTCTCGCCCTCCTCTCTGATGGCATCGGCTTTCCGCTTTATACCAGCGAGAGGTTCCATTCCTTTGATACTGACAATCGAGGAAAGCCCGATCTTTCCTTTCCCATCCTTCTGTACCAATTGCTGGACCTGCCCTTCAACGGACGACCAGTCCATCCCATCGTTGATAGCGAACCTGTAAATAATGAGTTAGTTGTACATCCGTCACCTAGACATTAGTCAAAGAAACATTACGAGGACCAGAACGGTGCTCACTTGGAAAGATCCAGAGCATCTAGCATCTCTCGTTGGCGCTCTTTAAGCTTGTCCTGTCCCTTTGTGGTGTCTCCAGACCCTGATGTTCGTATGTGAATCTCCTCCCGCGCTTCTTGGGCTGCCTCTGCCAAGTCTTCCTCAAGTGCCTTGATCGTTGACGTATTGGTCTGTGCTCCTCCTGCCGGGATAGCCTGTGGAAGCTCTCGCAGTACGTTGGCTCGTTGAATACCTTGTAGGAAACCGGTCATCTTCTTGATAACCTTGGCGAACTGTGCTAGTACTTGGTTGACATCGAGGGAAAGCTCTTCACCAACTTCCTCCACGGTCTTTCGTTGGAGACCCATCGCCAGAAGCATGGCGCTTTGAAGGGCGGACAGTTTGACACCTTTCTCTTTTGCTGCCTCATCGCTGTTACCGCCATCTGTCCGCAGGGTGGCCATTCTTCGGTCAAAATATAGCGTCGCCAGGGTTGGTAGAAGATCCAAAATGACGTGGTAGTCCAGTTGATTGTTAGCATATGATTCTAACCGCTTGACATCAAAGGGAGTGAGCAAGAACAACAGTTCGGACGCTGTTAGTTCTGTCCGACCGTGAGCACAGACACAGGAGACATCAATGAGGACTGACCCCTTCCCTCGGGATCATGGGTACCAGCATTGGCCGCCTCAATGACCTGAAGACCCAGAACGCTGCCGAACTCGCGGAATCGGAAGGATAATAACGATAAGAATCGCTTCCGAAAATCTAAACAGTAACTTTGTGAGCACAATCTGACCTGTGAATAGTTGATGCGGACCTTTCGCAAATTCGGTCAACCACTCGACTTCAGGAGACTTGCTAGAACCATCGCCGTGGCCGACTCCTCGAATCATGACGGTTGTGAATTCACCAGTCAAGTCATTTGGAGTCTGTCGCACATAAAGCGGGATATAGCCCGACTTTTTCCAGAACTTGAGCAACGATGCGGTGAGGCCGTACGAGACCCCAAGATAATCCAGTGACGGCGGTTGCACCTCACTCAGCCTCTGTAACAGAGGGGGCATGCTTTCAACATCGCGAACTGCAAGTTGCTCTTCTAGTAGCGTAGAACCCTGGCGTAGGTACCGTTGGCATTTGTGGATTGGAGGTGAAGCAAAGGACACAGCTTACCATGTGCTGCTTCGCTGCTGCCTCAAAAGAAATCGAACGTGTCTCATTGGGAACCTCGTCAAGGTTGATATACTCTCCAGTGTAAAACGCATTCAGTGCTTCGAGGGCGCGCGCGCCGAAGCCCATCTGTAGAGTAGGTATAGGTTAGCAAAGAGCCGCAAAGTGAGAAGGAGTGGGTTCATACCCTCATATGATCAGGATGCACCGCTATCCGGACAACACGAGCACCAGACAACTGCGCAAACTTATTTTCTTGAAACTAGGAAGAAACCAGGCAAGGATGTCAGTACAGTGTTTGTGTGTATACACGTAGACGAGAAATAGGCATACCTGCTGCGAGACGAGCCAAGGAATCAGATCACCTCCACTCCGGAGTCCGCGGCTGAGACTATCGAGAATGGCTGCTTTGGATATAGCTCCTTCCAAAGCAACCTGGAGAACAACTAGGGGATCTGGGAGGTGTGTCTCATCGTCCTTAATCGGGGGCAACAAGACGAACAGTTGGTGAGCCGGTGCATCGGACATGAGCTGGAGATCATTCGGTTGATTCTTGTAGTGTGATGCTACGTAGAGAGCCATCATTCGCTGCAAGAATAATTCCGAGGCTGGATGATAACTGAAGAGAGTATCCCGAGAGACAGCATACAAGTTGCATTCCTTTGGACTACCAGACCAGACCGTGGATCTGGAGACGGCAGTTGCATCCAGACATAACAGGCCATTGAGCCACTTCTCGATCCTATCATCCGTGCTGTACCGTATCGGCGTCGTAAGCTGAATTTCCTTGAGGGTTCGAGCACGAGTCGAGCCACCACGGTTTGCAAGAGAGGCTTTCTTGCTATGGGTACCGGAAAGGGATGTAAGTGCGTCTGACTCTTCGGCAGAAGGCCCCTTTGATATCGATGGTCGCGTGCTTTCCCGAAGCTGCTGGATTAATTTGAGAGAGAGAGAACGACCTGTACCTTCATATCCATTTATGGTGGATGCCATGAATACAAGGTACGACCCAAGGAGATTCTTAACAACAGGAAGTGGGATAGCGGCTGCCTCATCAATGATAACGAGCTCGGCCTGACCGAGAACATGTGCATCTTGTGGCTGTATCCACTGCAGTGATTTGAGGCGTATTTCAGCGTTTCCCATATCGACGACAGCAATAAAACTTACCTGAATCGTTTGTCGATGCGTCTTGTAAATGTTTACGCGGACGATGACGTGTTTGAACTCGGGATTGGTGCTCTCCATCGCGTCGTAATCAACATTTATCACATAACCAAGAGCCTTCATCCCATCCCCAACGAACTGCCAGAATGTCTTCAAGTTCTCGGGACTTGGTGACGTGATGAAAATGTTTGAATATCCATGCGCAACTGCAGCCGCTACAGAGAGTCCAAGGGCTGCTGATTTGCCTCGCCCACGGGCAGCTGTCAAGGTGACAGTAGAGGATAGGGTTTTCTCCTTGATTGCTTCAACGAACGTAAGTACCGCCTGTGCCTTATACCCCAAAGAGTCAGTGTCTCCTGACAGGGTCGCAAAGTGAATGCGGACCTGGTCAATCGTCTTTGCAAGCTTCACGAGAGGGCCTTGTAGTTTGTCCTCGTCGAAGGATTCTCTCAAACTGACCAATTTCTGATCCACTGCTTTGCCCTTGCCCTTTTTCAGAGTATCATCGTCTAGTGGCGCGATGTCCTTTCCCCCGGAAATTGGTAGGACGTTAAGTTCGTCATCCAATACCAAACAATTATCACAGGAGCCAAGAGAAAGAATAAAACGCTCGTTGAAGCGTGCAACAACAGAGGCACCAGAGGAAGATCGATATCTTGAATGTACATCCTGTGCTGGTGTGAGTCTGGCAAACCGACCGGACCGTTGAAACATACCATGGTCATAGTGTAGAGCTGTTTCAATGATGACATAGTTTTCAGCATGAGAATGATCAATCCACCTCCTTCTACAGTTTCGATCGTCCTCGCGAGCAAATTCGGTGTGATTGCCTCGAAATCCTGCAGAATGCACATCTCAAACGTCTGTCCGAGGATTTTTTCAGTCTCCTTGTAGTAACTATTCGCCTATTTGGTCAGTGCTACGCTTAGAGTATGTTCGCGTGGGACTCACGTATATCGAATTTCCGCGGAATTAACGAAGAGATCAAATTCGTCGTCCTGCGGCTTTCCTAGCTTTGCATTTTGCTTCGATTTTTGTTCTCGCTTCTTTCGGTGACTGGAAGCTTCGTCAGCCCGCACAACCACGATATTAGGATCAGATTTGCGGTAAAAATCTTTATGACTCGGCCGATCGGTGGAGCATAACATTTGAAGAAGACACACAGTTACTCCGGTGTCCAGAATAAAATAGTACCTGCCTCGAGAACCCAAGCTCCTTCTTGTAACACCACAAAACCGAGCGACGCGAAGAAAGCCTGTCACGAGCATGCGATAATAAATAGTACAATCCAGGTATCTGTCGATTTCATAAGTCAACCCAATCATGGTCGTGGCGGTTCCGCTGAAAAAAATTGGCATACTCTGTCTCTCCCGCGGTCACCCACAAGGACGATAAAGGACCTGTGATTCTTTTTCACGTTGTTCTCAATGAGGATCCTGAGGCGAGGATCCAGCTGTTTCCTTGTCGTGCTCATCGCTTCAGTTGAGAGCTGTTCAGCCCTCCTCCTTTGTCCACCAACCTTGCCCCACATCATGTGGAGAACGGTCTCTGCAATTTGAGGCCTACCAAAAGGACGCCTTCGAGGGATCACACGAACTCGCATTGTAAGGCGAGCTTCTTCAAGCTTTGGAGCCGTCTCCCCTGGCTGCAAGAAGCCTTCTAGTCGCCCCTCTCATTTTTGTTGGATTGGGCTGTTTAATCGGGAATAACGATTGTGTGGCTTTTAGTTGAACGATCCGACGATCGATTCAACCGCAATTGGGAGAGTTGGCCACTAGCCTTCCAACAACCCCACCCCGTCTGCACTGAGGTGCACACCAACCACTGTTAAATACTTAATTTTCTGTGGAATGGTTATTTAAGTCCCGAGTCTAGCTCAACGATTGTGGTCCAACGACCCAAGAAAATGAGATGGCTACACCTCGTAAGCTGTTCGCTGCCTGCTTACAGTTATCCCGTACCTCTAAATGGCGGGTAAGGTCATATGACGGGTTCCATTCCATTCCCCTACTTCATTTCCCCCATCTACACCACTCATATATACCTCACCACATCACCAAGGTCATGTCGTAAGACACTCGAAACGTTCCATCTGGTATAAGAAGCCAGCGCCAAGTATTTCACATGTATGGTGGGTGCGTCGAGGTTTTGTTGCGGACCACGCGTGTCCAGCTCTTTATTGTTGCTGTCTACTCATGCCTTCACTCTTTCGGCGATGATTTGTTACTCGTTTGCCACTGCTGCTCTACCGCACTTTCCGCGTCCACAACTCTCTGCGCACCAGCCGCTAAGCGCCAACTCTCTATTGCTCCGTCCGACGTAGAGGTTGTCGCTAACAGCTAGATCACCAAATTAAAGGAAGGATCCCATGTTCAATGCGCACACAACCTATACCCTTTGGAAGGTGATTATTCCGTAACTCACGCCCCCTGTCTTCAATGGCCATGCTGGTGTGCCGCCCTCGTTGCGTTCCTTGCTGACCAGGATGTCGGATATGTCGAATCCAACGGCATCCATGTCCGTCTTTACCAAGGAGACTAACGCGCCTTGGAGTCTGTAGAGTGTCGTAATTACCACTCGATTGGCAGCACCAATAGAGGGCACTGAGCCATACCTAAAGCCATGACGAGACTGGGATCAACATCTATCCTCGACATTGGTATTTCCACTTACTACAGACAGTTCGAAGTACGCCCAACCTTCTGGGCTGCTATAACCTATGTCAAAGGGGACTGCAATATTAATAGCCATGGCTGTCACTGCGCTGGCACTTCCCCCGCCCCCGGGAGGATATACGATGTTGCAAGAACGCGATTGTGATTGCGGGTAAAGGTCTACGGCACGCTTACAGCGTCCGATCTCTCTTCTGATATTTATTTTACTTTTGTCAGGTTCCCGCTGATGGTGGTTCTTGCACCGTTGCTGGCATCACCACTGGTATAGTTTCCGCTGCAATTGCTGCTAGTATCACCGCTATGGTCGCTGCTGGCAACAATTAGTCCGTGATGATCGAATAGCAACGTCGCTGTTAACAGCGCTCTCCCCGGCCCGAGTTCCTAGGCGATCACTGTCGACGGTTCAACGATCTCCAACGTCCACTCTTCGTTCTCTGCCTTCGGAAGCGTTATCTGGATGTTTCCACCCGGTATCGGTGTCACCAGCGCCCGGACCAAGTGGCCCGAAACGACCCGGTTGGTACTTAGAAGCTCTCTGGGTGCCACTATGGCGACATGAGTAATTCGGTTCCTAACTCCGGATGATACTGATATACTGATATAGATATAGATATCTTTACCAGGCTCCCTGCTGAGACGACTGCTCGTAATACGTCGAGCTCTAAGGACTTATCCGTACCGCCATCCCCAAGGATACCGCCAACCGTCCCGATCACCACGGCACCTCTGGTGTTACGCTAGCTTCGACCAATGCAGAGTGAGGAGCGGACACAGTTGCAGACTTTTGTTTTTGGCCTCGTACACTATGTACCCTTACACGGACTTGAAATACGCCAACTCGTCAGGGAATCACATGAGAATGTATGGTGTCGATCAAATTTAGCGTGCCCACTTGCATGAGCTTGTGTTTTTCTGAAAGGCAGGGCAGTAGTGACATCGACATGGGATATCGACATGGGACGTGACATGTCGGACCCCTGTCAAATTTAAAGCATCAACATTTGTTACAAGTATGGGCAATTTCGAAATTTCGAAATATTTGCATTTTGCGAGGCGCCGGAATGGGAACTGTTTATCCGGTAAAGGTATGGGAAGGCAGGAGGGTAGTTGCAAGACAGGTCCCACGGGCACCACGGCACCACAGACACTCCAAGAGCGTTCAGGGCAATATGCATTTCAGGAATAGAAAGTAGGGGTGGCCCCGGGAAAGTGGATGGGAATAATGAATCAATGGTGGGACAAGGCGCCTTAGCCACACCGGGAAATCAAAGAAGTATTGAGCCACCGCCAGGGGTGGGTACAGCGGGGTACCACCGGGGTACAGCGGACGTCGAGCCGTCTTGAGGGTTTGCGGACATGTGCTGCGCGTGCTGCGCCGCTCCTGCTCCTGCTGGCACCGATGCCCCTGGATGGACGTTTGTATTATTGAGGTGGAAATGACGTGGAAGACCACCATTACCATCACCACTACGTACTGCAGTAGCAGGATCTAGCGAGCTCAAAGGAGCTGAAAGGAGCTGAAAGACTTCCCAGACAAGACGACCAGTTTTAGCCGGTTTTGGCCGATTTGGTAGTCGTGTCCTGACCCCCGACAACGCATCCGACAGCCAGCCAGTGAGGCGAGCAGGCGAGCAGGCCCTAGCGAGCGAGGGAACGAGGGAACGAGGGAGCGAGGGAGCGAGGGAGCGAGGGAGCGCGCGACGAGAGTGACAACCCACTTACCGTCGGGTACCCTCTCGCTTGAACAAGATATGTCATGAGTAAGCACATTCCACCTATTCCACCTACCCTTCGCCTCTTGTTCCCTTCCCCATCCCACCAAAACTCACCAACACCCTCGTCCGCAAACGTCCCACAAGACGCTCCTGACGCCTTCTGATTTTAGAATCTCTGCCTGGAGTAGCTTGCGTCCTGTCCTACACACGGTTAGCAGCATCCCTCCGGCCCTGGATTTGCAGCCGGCTCACGAGCGATAGCTAGGTCCCATTCAACATCAACAACTGCAATCTTTCGCAAACCCACGGCTCGCGTTCGAAGGCCCCACCACCCAACGTTACGGCTCGGAAGTGTTATCTATATCAACTCCCCCCTACGTGCATATAACCGACCGTCTGCCCATGATGGTCCTTGACATGACTGCGCCACTCAACACAAGTCGTTCGCCTTCACCTTCTCGCGCACGCTGCTTTTGTGGCGCACCCCAGGCTTCAGAGATCGAATACTATTGCTCTGTCAAATGTGCACGCGAAGACGCGCTCAACGCACTTACCCTCGGTGCTCCCCATACCTCCGACCGACCCCCCACACCCCCCTTACCAACCCTCCCTCCTGACTTCTTCAAACCGCCTATCGTTCGACGGGGCTCATATCGCTCTATATCATCCAACGGGTCCGATGAAGGGTTTCCGTACCACGTTGAACTTGGTCCCTTTGCTGCCCTGCACCCGAGATCGAAACCAGACGTCGTCCCACGTGCCGATGCTTCGACGAAGCCTGGCCACGCCTCGTGCTCCTCCAGTGGATCCGACAAGCCCCGATGGAAGAGCCACTACCGCCGTCTGCGGGAGAAAGGGTCGCTCCATTCTATCCCCGATACAATACAACAAGCGTTTCAGGTCGCTTCCGCTTCCGCCACCGATGAGCCCATTGGGAGCTCAAGCGCAGCGAGCAGCACCAGCAAGAGCAAGAGCAAGCTCATGCAGAAGATGGCCAGTGGCGCCGTGCGAGCGAGCTTTCGGCAGCTGGCGCCCAGCGCCGCCGACCTTGACTTTTTCGACTCGTTACCTTTGCAAAATCCGAGAAAGCCGATGTCTGGTCATTTAACCATTTCGAGCACGAGGGTGCGTTCGACATCACAACAGTCGTCTACGAGAGGAGCACCCTCGGCCCTTTCCCCAATCATCCCTCCCGGCCTCGACTTCGCTACCCAGTCTCCGGCTAGTCGACATCGTGCACTTAGCTCCGCATTTGGGAGATCTGAGCCGTCGCTAAGCGTGCGTGTCACCGCAATTGAGACTCCTGCAGCCCTGCATCAGGATTTACGGGCACCGCGGGATGCTAGTCGCTCTACCGAGTCCTCTACGATCGAGTTTGACAACGCAGCATCGCTTGAATGTCCGCTGCCTCGTCCGCCCAAACCAAAGCAACCGATTAAAGGCGGCGCACCTCGACTGTATCTTCCTCTACGACGGATAGATTCTCAATGCCCTCTTAGCAGTCAGAAACCGCCGCAACGGTTACCTTTTACAACGGACGTTGGCCTGCCGCCCTCTGCGCCCACTGCTGTTCAGACCTCGACCCGGCCAGGAATAGTGGTACGGCAAGGCGTGCAGCTGACAAAGCGTAGGTTGCCAATCGGTGGTGGGCCCACGAAGTTCTCGACAGATTTAAAATCCGGTCACTCCAGGGCCAGCAGGGTCCCAATCTTCCTCCAACGCCCGGTTGGGGAGAACGAGGTCCCTAAATTACCCCCGTCACCGGTGATCGAAGTTGAAGATGCTCCAGCTTTCGACGTAAATTCGGAGAGACCCTACGCACCTACTAGACAGCGTACCATGGCGCCTGCCTTTCCAAAGACCCCGTCCCCCAACATGCCGTCACCTGGAGCCTCTTCTATTTCTGTTACACCTAGGCCCAATCAGTTTCCGCCACTGCGGTTGGAAGGGCCCGAGAAGAGCGTCAGCATTGTTCATGATGACGGACGGGAGATGGACGAAGTCTCCACCCCAAGCACCTCGGAATGTCCGGTCACACCCGCAGACTGTGCATTTACGCTGGGGGATTCGCAACTGCACCCAAGTGCTTCAGTGGGGTGGAGCAGGGCGAAACAAGGCATGGAAGAATCCGATGGGGCTATATTCAACCTCCATAGACGCTTTGAGAGCGGCATGGACTTAGACGAGGTGACGCCGATCGGAGAGAAACGGTTTGTGTTGGCTGCGCAATGCCAGTGAACCCTCGCCTTTGACAGGGGTGACAATACGCCGAGTACCGGACTCTTTCATGGGTCCCATACACAAGTAAAACCGCTTTATTGTTGAGTTATATGTCTTGGACAATGTTGTTCTCGGGCTACCGTGTGCCACCAGCGTGTTTGTTGTACTTGTACACCTTGGGGTTTATTATCAAGTATTACTTACGTAGTATTGAATCGACGTAAACCTTACAATACTCTGAACCCTTGAATGTGGGGGCACGGCATGAGGTGATGAGGCTGGAACGCGTCACTGAGACACTCAGTCACCTACCAAATGGGAGAACTCTTACCATCTCAGGCCGATCCCCAGAATCCACCACCTCGATATGGATCAGAACTACGTGTACAGTGCCATGCTACCACATTCGAAGGAACTTGTTTGTAACCGCCAGCCTCAGGACCAAGTAGAACTCATCGCAAGTGTCTCAGAAGCGCAATTCGGTCTCTTGAGCGATGTAAGTCAGGGCAGTGATGCTAGGACTACCCTTAAATGCTGAGTCTGTGTGTGCGATCCAGGTTCGAGAACTCATCAGGGACCGAGCGGCACTCGAGAAGGAGTACGCGTCAAAGCTCCAGACGTTAACGAAGAAGGCATCAGAGAAGAGGGTGAAGCGGATGCCTGCTGTAATATTCGGAAATGAGCCCTCAAAGGTCTGGACGGACGACACCGTCAAGATGAGGTGAGTGGAACCGCCGCTAGGCGGGCGTATTGCTGGAGAGATCTTACCCCTGCGGAACCAATGATACAGAGGTACTTACTACTTACTATGTAGCTCCCTGGACACTGCCTACCGCCAGTTGTTGACCTCTTTTGAAGAGACCGCACAAGCGCACATTACCTTTGCAGACAATCTCATAAATGATGTCGCCAATGAGCTCAAGACGCTCGAGAAACGCAAGGAGGATACCAAGAAAGTCGTGCGTACACGAGGCCTGCCCTTTCTCCTCCAGTGAGACACTAGCTTACCACGCTCTTTACTATTAACTAGCAAATGGGGTACTACCAGAAACTCATTGCGGAGCGAGATAGGATATATGGGGAGCGATCGAAGGTGTGGCATTGTTCAGCCTGGTTGTGGCCTGGTTTTGACTTTTTCTTAAGACGAGACAGAAGGTTAGTGTTGTGTCGAAACAGTATACAAATTTAATTACAACCGGTATTGAACAGTATTACGACGAATGTGGTGAAATGGAGGGCTATCGGCAAAAGCAGGTGAATGTACCCAGATTTTGAAGCGTCCTCCGTGACTGAGAGTGCAATAGGAACGTTCAGGAGGGGATAGGCACTCTGATCGTGCAGCCAAGCAATATGAGGGTCAGAAGGCGGATACGTACAATTGCAAGAAGTGGGTGGGTTGATCAAACCTTCTAGAATACCATGCTCAACTGTCCTTCAGTAACTTTATAATAGCCACAGCGCTAGCGAATACGGCCCTAGATAAATTCTACGGAGTCGATCTTCCGGCCTTGGAAGATGTCCGTCCTTGGCTTTGCTCCGTCGGCTCGGTATGCTAACCTTTTTGCTAGGAACTACGTCTGTTACTCAATTAGTGACGTTGTCCAATTACTAACGAGGCTCCAGAGGATGTGCAGGCCAATACATTTCTCCGACTGGTCGACATCTTGTTGCAATCCCAAAGCATATACCATAACCACCTTGACCTGCTTCGTACCAAGATTGAGACCGCAGAGACGGTACTGGGAGGGGTCAACGTTCCACACGACCAGTCGATACTGGTGACCTGGAACTCGCGAGCGTATACCGCTCCGAAGAAGTTCACCTTTGAGCCGTGCTCAATATTCTATGAAACTGTGAGCACCTTTTTGCCTTCTATCTGTCAGCTAGGTTGATGGAATTGCTACTATTACGATCCAGGATGAGCTTAACACGGAACCGGCACCGAAAATATTCCTTCAGAACAAATTGAATCGCGCGCAGCTCAAATTAACAGAGCTAGAATACATCCTCTTCCCCAAAGGTGTGGTAGTCGAGACGTATGTCAACCTGTAATTTGACGACTTCCTCCTTAGAACGAGAACTTGAGGGCCACGGTGCTGACTTTTCAATAGCTGATGAGGACAATGATGATGTAGTCGAGGTGATACTCTCAGACTAGCTTGCTGTTGTAATGGCTTCTCATTCGTTCCAGTCATATCTCGATAAGCTCCATCAGCTCGCTTTCTATAACCTGTCCCACAAACTGCTCCTCACCGAGATTGACACTATCGCCTCTGCACTCGGGGAAGATCTCGGACCGGGACAAATGCACGCGTTCAAGGGGGCCGCGTTCTCCATTCCTACATCCTGTGCTGCTTGTGGCGTGCGTGCTGCCCATTGTACACACCGCCCTGGCTCACACTCCTACAGTCATCGATATGGGGGCTTGCGAAACAAGGCAAAACGTGCAAACTGTGCGGAAAATCAGTGCACGCGAAGTGTGAACTTAAAGTGCCTGCTGATTGTCATGCAAATACCGCTACTCGTTCAACTTTGCAACACGGACGAACAGGTTCGTTAAGCAGCACTCGCTCTGAATCGAGAGGTATGTAAACGAAGAATGGAGTACGAATGAATCACCCACCTCCGCGCAGCAAACAAATATGCCCCAACAATCGGGACAACTCCTTCTTCCTTCGCGCCCCAATTCGAGGACAATAGCCTAGCAATGTATGGGACCGTTGTGTTTGACTTCAACTCTTCTTCGCCATTCGAATTGAGCGTGTCCGGTACGTCTATCCCATTCTATTATGAGTAGTACCTGAACTACAGACGAATTCGTCCTTAGAAGGAACAAGGGTCCGCATCCTTGAGCCTGACGATGGGTCGGGTTGGGTCAAGATAATCAACGATGAAACTGGCGATTCAGGTCTCATTCCCGCGACATATGTGAAGGGTGATGGTGCAGAGGACGATGATGTGCCTTCGACAAAGTCGGGATCTCTCATGCGGCCCTCCGGATCCCATACCCTATCAGATGGTCGTAGTTCGATCAACGGCGCGTCATCTGTCGGTGATGGTGATTATGTGGTTCATGGATCCGGGACGTTTGGTGCGTCGATCAAACCAAATTTTAATTTACAGAATCTAGAAACTGATGCATGGTGTATAGTACGGGCGCTGTATAACTACGAAGCTCAGGGTGACGACGAACTCTCCTTATCTATCGGCCAGGAAATAGAGCTGACTGCCGGAGAGATGGGAGGGACAAAGTATGGCGAGGGTTGGTGGGAAGGAATCGATGACACAGGACGCCCGGGGATCCTCCCTAGCAACTATGTTCGCCTAATAATGGAATGAGTATACGTTGTGTGGACTTGCCTCTCTGGTTGTACGTACATTGTCCAGCACATACACGGCTCGGCTCGTAATCGTGATTATTGTAAAGTGGGGACATTTGTTCAGTGACGGTCATTATTCTCTTGATTTCGAAATGAAAATGAATGAGAGTGAGCAGCTGCACTCGGACAAGCGAAAAAGAAGGGGTGCGTGTGTTAAGGATAGAACCAAAATAGGACTTGAGAGGCCTCTATAGGGAATCATGGTGGTTATTTAAATGAGAGAGGGAACTAGATTCATCAGGCTCTGCCCCTTGGTCTTTCAGGGCTGCTTAGAACGCGCCGTGCGCGTGGCAGACTTCTTTATGATACCTCCACTCTTGAGGGACCGGCAACGCGCTGCAGGGCCATGAGTGTGCTACGGAGACGCCGAAGAGCCCAGCAGGGACCCACTCTGCAGTTGACGCCGGAGTTGGTCTCTCCTGCTGAAGTCCTCTTCGCAAAGCGGGTATTTGGCCCTCGCACCACCATGCTTGGTGATATTATCGTGGCGGTGCAAAATAGGTTTGTACGGCAGGTATCGGTGCATGGTAAGGTTCGCAGAGCGGTTCACCCTTCTCATTGTAAGGAACGAATCTCTGACATAGGAAGAACCCACAGGGTGCTAAAGGGATTGATCCATCACGGACGCCATTTCCAATACTAGTGCACGTTGCCAGATGTCGAAGACTTGCGCCTGGAAGCACCTCTAGTGACCCTCGGTTTGGTTGGCTCAACTTAATCGTCATCGCCAGGGAAGAACAAGCCGTTGAGGGTTTGACTCGAATGAGCGAGCGATGGAAATCATCTGAGTGGGAATCAGCTACTTCGTTACAGGGACTTACGCTCATGGAAAGATACGGCGAGGATCGCTAGGGTATATAATTCCAGGGTGCAAGAAGCAGGAAGAGGTTCAGTACTGAAATGAAATCCGAAGCAGCAGTTCCAAGGAAGAAAGGGTCTGCGAAGTCGCACTCGACTCTTCTAATATTCTTCCTGAATCCCTGCAGGTTACACCCAGCACTCATTGGGTAGAAAAACAAGAAACACATAATGGGGTTCCAAAGAACCGTGGATTGAAGTGCCATCCCTAATCAACGGCTTTCATGGTGGATTTCTCAAGCCAGTCCATCAATGATGGCTGGTCATCATCACGTGTGGCATGCATACAAGTACCAAGCGTGTAGATTTGAAAAAGTTTGGCCGAAAATTGCGCTCAGGTGGGAATGAGACAAACAGTTTTCAATTTTGCCACTGACCTACGACATCAGCTCTCCACTTCGTGCCCGAGTATGCAACGAGCGCTCGTGGAGACAAGTGCCAAGCCGCCTCCCAAACTACCTCGTCTCCGCCCTCGTAAAACGTGTCGCAGCGATGTCCAAGCGCCAGCGTTGGCGCGAAAGCCGTTGACTGTGGCTGAACAAGAGCGCCTCCTCCGCGTTGGCCTTCCTATAGAGATGTGGAAGGAGATTATACGCCATGCCGCAAGTGTTGAACACGAATTCGAGACGTGTGGTTTCGATGGGAGGAATTATACCTTTGAATACTCAGCAAGGTACAAAGCCGATTGGTACCAAGCAGTTCAAACACGCTTGAGTCTCGTTCTTGTGTGCAAGTCCTGGAACAACCTCGCATCTGAATATCTCTATCGCTCTATTCTGGTCACTCGTGACTGGTCAGCGGGCGAATTTGTTCGACTTGTCCGTCGACTCGTCAACAGTGGCATGGTCAAGCATGTTCGAAGGATCTCTGTATATTCATTCAATGGCTCCAATGCCCCAAGATCATCCTTGCTCAACGCAATTGCTCAATTCCCCCATCTTCGTGTGTTAGAAATACCACCTCGCAAGATGTTCAGACCAGAGGTTGATCAAACACACATAACGACTCTATGCGTATCGTTCGAGGGATGGTCCGACTTCGAAACCCTTACATTTCTCCCTCACCTCCAACATCTTCGTTTTTCCTTATATGGGCATCTGGCTAGAAGATCAAAAGTCAAGTTAAGCCAGCTTAAGACTCTCCACGTTGAATCATATCACACTATGCTTCCATTCTACGAGTGGCTCGACCTCCCGAACCTCCATACCCTAATAGTCCATTACTTTTATTCGACTCCTCAGCTGTCATTGGTACAGCACTTCCTCCCTCACATTCACACTCTTGGTTTTCACTACTTTGAACTATCACCGCCTCCAAATAATCCTTCTGCACCATACCTTACATCGGTCAACTTGCGCGGTCTTCGTGTGAGTTGGCGAGATTTTGCTCGCGTTGTACCGTTGACGGCGATTGAAGAAGTCCATTTATCACTGGAAGCGGCCGGGCTCCAGGAAACTCCCTACGACTACCTTGATAGTTGCATTGCACGTATGTTCGCAAATATTGGGGACAAGAAGGTCATGCCAAAATTGAGTTGTGTGTACACCGACCTCACCACTAACACGCTTCGTATTTTGAAACCCGACCTGAAGAATGTACTCCGTAAGTGGTTGACAAATATGAAAAAACGCGGAATCAAGGTGATGACATACATCAAAACATCAAAATATGCAGACCATAGGCACTGCTCTCTCGACGAAGTTTGGGACGCAGAGCCGCATTGGGAATTTTGGGAACCGACTGGTTCTCCGGTAGATATACGCAAATGGGATCTTCTAGCAGAGGCAACGGGACGGGACAATATGACTTGGAGAGTCACAAAGGATGGCTCTGAGTGCCAATGGTTTGAAGGAGCTTAGGGGTGACGGCGGACATCATCGGGCTTTCCACATCTATCCTACTCCTCTTCGACCCCTTTCCCTACATGTTTTCACACGTATGTATCTAGTCAACCACGCTATTCTTAGTATGGTTCAGGTTTATGGGTGCTCTCGGCGTGCTCCAATATTAACTGATTTCAGACTTACGAACTTATGATAATGAGGTTGATATAGCCGATTGTTCACTCAAAAGTATTCAAATCGCCTCCTCACCCCCAGAATGGTACAAGAATATGCCCGCCGCTGATTAGAAACGGAACGAGACGTGAAGGGACAAAGTAGAAACTTGGAGGTGTAATGTTGTCGTACTGTGGTGTTGGTGAATCCTTGCTCGATGTATGACACCCTCAAAGGAGAGTAACAAGCAACCGTGTCGTGGAAATAAAGACCAGGTTGACACTCTTGATTTCTCACTCATCGAGCGGTTTTGTCGAGTCTGCCTACGCCGAGCAGAGAGCGGTCCAAGTAATGGCTCGAGAACTTGTTCCTGGACGCCGATGAGCTCACAGGAAGAGGTGTCACCAAGGCCTTCATACAGTGCAGACGATTCAGACGGCGCAGACGGACACGCCTTCGTCGACCCCGGAACTTAATTTCGCGACTGGCCCCTCGACCTATGGGACGGCCGCTTGAAGTGGGACACAATCTTGACAAACACGCTTGGTGAAGACGATTTGTACTTTACGTTGAATCCAGACACAGCACTGGTGCGGCAGGGCATGAAGCCAAGAAATTCGATAGTCAGGTAAACAAATGCTAGCAGTGGGCTTTGTGGTTATTGAATATGCTAATAGATTCGTTGTGAAGCGCGTAGGCTATATACTTGGCGAGTGGAATTTGCGGAAACTTTTGGACTGAGAGTTGGGTTGTTCAAGGCGTGTTGCTCTTCCCTAGCAACTATGTTCGCCTGATAATGGAATGAGTATACTTTATGTGGACTTGCCTCTCTGGTTGTACGTACATTGTCCAGCACATACAGGGCTTGGCTTGTAATCGTGATTGTTGTAAAGCGGGGACATTTGTTCAGTGACAGTCATTATTCTCTTGATTTCGAAATGAAAATGTATGAGAGCGAGCAGCTGTACTCGGACAAGTGAAAAAGAAGCACCGTGTGTGTGATGAGGATAGAACCAAAATAGGACTTGAGAGGCTTCTATAGGGAATTATGATGGTTATTTAAGTGAGGGAGGGAACCGGATTCATCAGGCTCTGCCCCTTGGTCTTTCAGGGCTACTTAGAACGCGCCGTGCATGTGGCAGACTTCTTTATGATACCTTCACTCTTGAGGGACCGGCAACGCGCTGCAGGGCCATGAGTATACTACAGAGACGCCGAAAAGCCGAGCGGGGACCCACTCTGCAGTTAACACCGGAGCTAGTCTCTCCTGCTGAAGTCCTCTTCGCAAAGCGGGCATTTGGCCCTCGTACCACCATGCTTGGTGATATTATCGTGGTGGTATAAAATAGGTTTGTATGGCAGGTGCCGATGCATGGTAGGGTTCGCAGAGCGGTTCACCCTTCTTGTTGTAGGGAGCAAATCTCTGACACGGGAAGGACCCACAGGTTGCTAAAGGGATTGATCCATCACGGAAGCCATTTCCAATACTAGTACACACACCCCTGTTGCCAGATGTCGAAGACTTGCACCTGGAAGTACCTCTAGTGACCCTCGGTTTGGTTGGCTCAACGTAATTCTCATCGCCAGGGAAGAATGAGCTGTTGAGGGTTTGACTTGAGTGGGGACCAGGCGAGTGAGCGATGGAAATCATCTGAGTGGGAATCAGCTACTTCGTTACAGGTGACTTACGCTCATGGAAAGATACGGCAAGGATCGCTAGGGTATACAATTCCAGGGTGCAAGAATCAGGAAGAGGAAGACCATTAGAAGAGTTGAATGCGACTTCGCAGACCCTTTCTTCCTTGGAACTGCTGCTTCGGATTTCATCTCGGTACTGAACTTGAATCCCTGCAGGTTACATCCAGCACTCATTGGGTAGAAAAACAAGAAACACATAATGGGGTTCCAAAGAACTGTGGATTGAAGCGCCATCCCTAATCAACGGCGTTCACGGTGGGTTTCTCAAGTCAGTCCATCAATGATGGCTGGTCATCATCATGCGTGGCATGCATACGAGTACCAAGCGTATAGATTTGAAAAGGTTTGACCAAAAATTCCGGTGGGAAATTCCGGTGGGAATGAGACAAACAGGGTTTAATTTTGCCACTGACTACGACATCAGCTCTCCACTTCGTGCCCGAGTATGCAACGAGCGCTTGTGGAGACAAGTGCCAAGCCGCCTCCCAAACTATCTCGTCTCCGCCCTCGTAAAACGTGTCGCAGCGGCAGCGATGTCCAAGCGGCAGCGTTGGCGCGAAAGCCGTTGACTGTGGCTGAACAAGAGCGCCTCCTCCGCGTTGGCCTTCCTATAGAGATGTGGAAGGAGATTATAAGCCATGCCGCACGTGTTGAACACGAATTCGAGACGTGTGGTTTCGATGGGAGGAATTATACCTTTGAATACCCAGCAAGGTACAAAGTCGATTGGTACCAAGCAGTTCAAACACGCTTGAGTCTCGTTCTTGTGTGCAAGTCCTGGAACAACCTCGCATCTGAATATCTCTATCGCTCTATTCTGGTCACTCGTGACTGGTCAGCGGGCGAATTTGTTCGACTTGTCCTTCGACTCGTCAACAATGGCATGGTCAAGCATGTTCGAAGGATCTCCGTGTATTCATTCAATGGCTCCAATGCCCCGAAATCATCCTTGTTCAACGCAATTGCTCAATTCCCCCATCTTCGTGTGTTAGAAATCCCACCTAGCAAGGTGATCAGACCAGAAGTTGACCAAACACACATAACGACTCTATGCGCATCGTTCGAGGGGTGGTCCGCCTTTGAAACCCTTACATTCCTCCCTCACCTCCAGCATCTTCGTTTTTCCCTGTATGGGCATCTGGCTAGAAGCTCAAAAGTCAAGCTAAGCCAAGTTAAGACTCTCCACGTTGAATCATATCACACTACGTTTCCATTCTACGAGTGGCTCGACCTCCCGAACCTCCATACCCTAATAGTCCAGTACCTTTATTCGACTCCTCAGCTGTTGTTGGTACAGCACTTCCTCCCTCATATCCACGCTCTTGGTTTTCGCAACTTTGGACTATCACCGCCTCCAAATAATCCTTCTGCACCGCACCTTACATCGGTCAACTTGTGCAATCTTCGTGTGAGTTGGCGAGATTTTGCTCGCGTTGTACCGTTGACGGCGATTGAAGAAGTCCATTTATCACTGGAAGCGGCCGGGCTCCAGGAAATTTGCTACGACTACCACCGTGGTATGTTCGCAAATATGGGAAACAAGGAGGTCATGCCAAAATTGAGTTGTGTATACACCGACCTCACCACTAACACGCTGCACATTTTGAAACCCGACCTGAAGAATGCACTCCGTAAGTGGTTGACAAATATGAAAAAACGCGGAGTCAAAGTGGTCACATACATCAAGACATCAAAATACGCAGACCATAGGCACTGCTCTCTCGAGGAAGTTTGGGACGCAGAGCCGCATTGGGAATTTTGGGAACCCATTGGTTCTCTGGTAGATATACATAAATGGGATCTTCTAGCAAAGGCAACGGGACGGAACAATATGACTTGGAGAGTCACGAAGGATGGCACTGAGTGCCAATGGTTTGAAGAAGCTTAGGGGTGACGGCGGACATCATCGGGCTTTCCACATCTATCCCACTCCCCTTCGACCCCTTTTCCTACATGTTTCACACGTGTGTATCTAGTCAACCGCGCTATTCTTAGTATGGTTCAGGTTTATGGGTGGCTTCTCGGCGTGCTCCAATATTAACTGGTTTCAGACTTACGAACTTATGATAATGAGGTTGATATAGCTGATTGTTCACTCGAAAGTATTCAAATCGCCTCCTCGCCCCCAAGACGTCCAATCGCATGAGACAAGAATGTGCCCGCCGCTGATCGGAAACGGAATGAGCAATGACAGACGCGAACAAAGTAGAAACTTGGACATGTGATGTTGTCGTACTGTGTTGTTGGTGAATCCTTGCTCCTATGACGCCCTCAAAGGGAAGTAACAAGAACCTGCGTCGTGGAAATAAAGACCAGGTTGACACTCTTGATTTCTCACTCATCAAGCGGTTTTGTCGAGTATGCCTACGCCGAGCGGAGAGCGGTCCAAGTGATGGCTCGAGAACTTGTTCCTGGACGCCGACGAGCTCACGGGAAGAGGTGTCACCAAGGCCTTCATACAGCGTCAACCCAGTGCAGACGATTCAGACGACGCAGCATCTGTGGACGGACACGCCTTCTTCGTCGCGCGGAACTTGATTTCGCGACTGACCTTTCGACCTACGGGACGGCGGCTTGAAGTGTAACACAATCTTGACAAACACACTTGATGAAGACGATTTGTACTTTACGTTGAATCCAGGCATGGCACTGGTGCGGCAGGGCATGAAACCAAGAAATTCGATAGTCAGGTAAGCAATGCTAGCAATAGGCTTTGTGGTTATCGAATATGCTAATAGATTCGTTGTGAAGTGCGTAGGCTATATACTTGGCGAGCGGGATTTGCGGAAACTGTGGACGAAAAGTTGGGTTGTTCGAGGCGTGTTGCTCTGGCGGCAAGAATAGATTTTGTTGCAAGGTGGTAAGTATTGTGAGCCAGACGAAATGTAGACTCTTTACTGATAAATTGGGCGTTCAGAGCAGCATCAGTTTGTGCCGCAGAATATTGTTGAAGTTCTCGGGGGTCGTCGAGTGCGCCTCTTGCAAGGCTGATGACGTATTATCCAGCGCGTCAATATTGGCGACAATATCGCGGGATAGGTCTGCAATTCTTCAACACCCCGCCTCGAAGCAACGTTTTTGGACCACTCACCGATCTCGAGCCAAAGCCTGGTGATGGTCGCATGGAGTTGCATCAATTCACTGTCCATTGCATTCGGTGGCACATCTATCGGGACGCCTCCGGCTTGAAAGTCGTAGCTCGCCATGCTCCGTAATCTCAAATGAGTCTCATGGGCGGCACCGACTGCATACACCTGTGTACTAGGTGAGTGTCATACTGTCGTTGGGGTGCGTCCTCCTATACCTACCTTACCCTCGAACTGCTTGAGAATGAGATCCCCGCGGTCCAATACGGCGAGCCAACTGGCGTGTAGCATGAGCCCATTGCGTGTGGAGAAGAGGTTCTCCTTCGTGAGAGACTCGGCATATCTTCCACTGAAAAACGTCTTAGCAAGCTCAAAAAATCGGTCCTGCGACAACACGGTCAGCATCGACGCGACACAAAAGCTGTCCTGCTCACGAGGCGCTCTGGGTCCTGCGATACAG
>Ga0307513_10002910_pt1 | contig 23414 bp, 11 predicted proteins | sample 15_EM_MG_FD_202174 | JGI IMG/M metagenome (GOLD analysis project Ga0307513, IMG submission 202174) | Populus trichocarpa ectomycorrhiza microbial communities from riparian zone in the Pacific Northwest, United States - 15_EM | ecosystem: Host-associated > Plants > Roots > Unclassified | place...
TTTTCCAAATTTCTTTCATTTCAATTTCTTCATGGTTCCACCCCATTTATATCCACACAACCAACAAGTTAGCTTTTTATTCAATCAACACGTTCATATAGCAATGTTCCTTACTATTCTTACACAATAATCATTCTTCCCCTCATAAAAAGAATACACAATTAATCTATAATAATACTAATAACAAGAATATATTTTACCATTACATCTTCCATAAAACCTACACCCACATAATTCTAATTTCATCAAAACTTGTATTTAATCAAGCTTACTACATTTTGCCAAAACTAGCAATAGATTCAAGAGGCAATACATCATCAATCTCTGATTGTTGTGTTAAACCCAATGTTCAGACTACATATCATAGAGTTTTGCATAATATATCTCAAAATCATAATGATCCAACTGTTAGATCTCCCTAGATCTGAATAAAACCGAGCTTACCTGAAAATGGACGAGCTACTGTTCAACATGCATGAAACCTTGCCGGAGAATGCGTTTCCGATCTCCACCGTCCAGAATGAAGAAAACATCTGGGCGCACCACATACCCAAGAATGAGCATGATCAAACGGTGGAAGGGAGCGAAATAGGCCGAAGACCAAACTTCCCTGCAGGTGTATTTCCTTTTTGTTTTCCAGGAAATTTCCGATGCTGATTTCTATCAAACGGATTGTGTTCCTTCCAATCCCTCCGGTTAGTTCGTAGAAGAGTGTGATAAGAACAACATATCCAAAACGCAGCATGATCCAACGGTGGATTCCAGCGATATGGCCACTGGATCATTATTGGTTTTTCTCCAAAATTTGCAGTTCTCTCTCTATCCGATTTTCTCTTTTTTTTCTCTTTTTTTTATTTTTTTTAATTGGTGGCCTCTTTGCAGTTTTATAGGCACCTTTTTCCATAATTATAATTTTGTCCGTCATTCATGCCTTTATGTATTTATTTTATTTTTCATGTAAACTATCTGGTTTATTTCTGCTTAAATCGTTAGTCTTTACCAAACTCCAATTGGGATGAGATATTTAACCAAGGTAGAAAAACATATTAATAGACTTCATGCAAAATTTCATCCCGATCCGACTATTGGATTGAGAGCTCTATTTCCTAATGTAAAATTGGTCAGTTCATGACTTTTTCGTCAACGATCCAAATTTTCTTGTTCAATCTTCACATAAAATCATATCAATTTTCCTTCTAAACCTTTAAGGTCATTTTATTATTTTTGAATATATATTCATTCTAGAATTTCCACCTTTATTTATTTATCAGGCTTATTACTGTTTCAAAATAACGTCACTGATTTTTAATCGGTTCTTGCACCTTCAGTCCTACCCTTTTTATTGCACTATCCTTTATTATAATGTATTTTTTATTACCTCACTTATTTCTTAGAAACATTTTGTTATTTTTTCCTCATTATTTTATCCATCAAAACACATTACTAGTTTCTCTGTCCTTATGAATTCTAAACCAAAATTCTTTTTATAGAGGTCATCCCTTCCATTTTATATCATTATTTATCTATTATTTCTAATCTTGGTTTCCATCACTCATTGAAATCATATCACTTTCAGTCTTATGTTTACATGAGGGTTTACACATCTGCATATTTAAATTATAAATTTACAGGGTTTCACACTAAATATATCAATTTAATTGAGAGGAAAGGATTTGTTACCTTTTAACTCAAAAAAATAAGAGATGGGAAGCTTGAAATCACCACACAAATTTCTTTCCTCCTCCCCCCTTATTTTCCTCTCAATGCCTCCCCTTTTAAATGAAAAAAGATCCCTTGTTTCTCTTTTGAGATTTTCTTGTTCAAACCCTTCCTAGTATACTTTAATCACTAGTTTTATCTTCTTCTCTCTTTTTTTGAATTAATTTTGGATGAACTTTGATAAATTTTCACTCAATTCTTCTCCCTCTCAAGCCCTAACATGGCCGGCCAACATGGCTAATTTTGCACTCCCCACTTGTTTATATATTTACAAGTTTTCCTCCTTTTTTTTCATTTAAGGACTTCCTTGTTTTGTTTTAAAACCATTTGGCCCAAAAGTTTGACTTATTCAATTTCATTCTTGACCAACATTAACCTCCTTAGATAATAATTTCTACTCCATTAATTTCTTTTATTTTTTTTATTATTTATTTATTTAATTATTCATCTCCCCTTTTTTTTCATTATAAAAAAAATCAAAATACAGGAATTTATCCAGGAGTTACATCAAGACTCACGTAGGAATTTACCTGATACACGACCTAGAATCGGTTACTATGGTGTTTGCTCTAAGAATCTGGAGGCACTATCAATACGAGTCCCTTTAATTTCGAGGATGAAATTTATATTAGGAGGGGAGAATGTAAACACCCAAAAAAGAGAGAGAAGTAAAGCCGAAATGACTCCACCATCGCTGCCGATTTCAGAAATCAGCAGCGACACAGTTGGTTGTTGATTTCTGAATTGGCAGTGGCGCTGTTTTGCTGCCGATTTTTGAATCGGCAGCAACGCAGTTTTTATTGCCAATTTCTAAATCAGTAGTGACACAATTTTATTGCTGATTTCTGAATCGGCAGCAACACAGTTATTGGCTGCCGATTTCTGAATCGAGAGCGACACGGTAAAATCTAACAAAAAATTAGTGTTGGACCGCCTAACCTAGGGGAGAATGGGAATAGAAACTAGCCCAAGGATAACCCAAAAGGGGGATAAGGACAACCTTGGTCCAACATCCAAACACCCCTTTGTATTTAAAAGGGGTATAAATGCAGCAGGGATAGAGAAAGGGGAACTTTTTCCAAAACAGGTTGCATGATCTTGCCTTCTTCCTCTCCCCAAAAATCTGCCTACAACAGCTGCATGCACCACTTTTGAATGCTGGAGAAGAAGGGTGACCAAGGGAAAGACAGAAGTGGCCGAAACCAAGGAAGGAAGAGGAGTCCAGACACCTTCCCCATAACCGGCCAACAGTTGTGACTACAACAACCACCCTTTCCAAGAAGAAGACCCACCTACACCAGTTGCATGTCTCATGCCTTGAGTGTTTGAAGAAGAAGAGAGTTAGGGAGTTACGTTGATGGTTGAAACCATGAGAGAAGAGAGAGTGACAGATCCGCTATACAACAGAGATGGAAGAAAAGGAAAAACCGAGATTGAGGAAAGAACCATGTCACCAAAACCTGCTCTAAAGTTGTCAAAAACATGAGGTAAGAGAAGTATTCTTCCTTGGCTAGTTGCTGCCTCACGATTTCAGAACAAGGAAGGGATGAAAACCCCAAAGTAGAAGGTTTAATGTTCATACACTTATAGTTTCGAAAATAATTAAATGTTAGATCTAAGTAGAATGATGCATATAAGAACTCATGTGCAGACTCTTACTAAAGAAATCTAAGTGAGAATGAGTGATTATGAGGGTGTAAACCTAAGAAAAGACTGACCAAGTTGGTGAACCAAGGCAGAATTTGTATTGATGTTAATGTCTGGACTTCCAATGAATGATTGATGAACTTGAATGAAATGTGGAATGAGATGAAGAAATGCAGAAATTATGATCTTGTTGAACTCTTAAGGACATACTTGAACTAAAATAGAATGCATAATGGCGTTATTATCTTGATTCTTGCATGTATGATAGAAGAACTTGTGTTAGAAAGGGTTATGTAAAAAATTGTGTAGTCATTGGGACCTTAGACCCTGCTAAAACCAAAACTAGAAGTATGTTGGTGTTAATGACAAACATTTCTGCTTGTGTTTGATTAAATTGTATAATAATATGTTAAGATGATGTTATTTGCAGAGTTATGTTGTCTGCACTGAATTAGTTCGCTACCGAATTGTGTGGTGTGCAGCGAATTAGTTTCATTGCCGAATTAAGTGGCCTGCAGCGAATTAGTTTCACTGCTGATTTGTGTTATCTGCACCAATATTTGTCTGCAGCGAATTAGGTTTTGCTGTCGAATGGTGTTGCCTGCAGCGAAGGAATTTTCTCTGTCGAATTGTGTTGTCTACATCGAATTAGGTTTCGATGCCGAATGGTGTTGCCTGCAGCGAATTAGTTTTCGTTGTCGAATCGTGTTCTCTGCAGCAAATCAGTGTTCACTGCTAAAATTGCATTGTCTGTAACGAATTATCATTCACTGCCGAAATTGTGTTGTTTACAACAAATCTGTGTTCACTGCCGAAATTGTGTGTCTCTAGCGAATCAGCATTCGCTGTCAAAAATTGTGTTGTCTGTAGTGAATTAGCGTTCGCTGCCGAAAGTGCGTGTTTTGCTACGAATATGTGATTCACTGTCGAAATTGAGATGTCTTCAGCGAATTAGCATTCACTGACGAAAGTGTGTGTTCTGCAGCGAATTTGTGATTCGCTGCCAAAATTAAGCTGTCTGCAGCGGATTAGCATTCGCTGTCGAAATTGTATTTTATTGAATGTAATTGTGATGAATTTTTGTATGAGTATTATGAGGGCTCTACTGTTGTATTTATTGAATGTAATTGTGATGAATTTTTGTATGATTATTATGAGTGATCTATTGTTGTATTGTATTGAACATTAACCGTCATAAATGGTTGGATGAAAAATATGAAGGGTCTATTGTTGTATTATACTGAATGCTAAACTATTATGGAATGTTTGTTGGTGTATTACAAAGGACATAATATCTTATTATAGTGATTACATAAACTGCCTCTAGAACATTTGAGTAATAAAAAGAGTTTATATTATACGTATTTCTAATACCATTAATGGATCCTCTAACCTTGACAACTGTTTGTATCATTGTTTAATCCTCACATTAATCTCATATCTCAAAGATCTCTTTAACTCTTTGTTACATTATATATATATATATATTATTTATAATTTATATAGTTGACCTCCCTGTGGATCTACCCTGGTCTTGCCAGGTTATTTATTACTTTGATACTCCTGCACTTGGGATAAAACATCAACTATTTGATCATGTCACTACACAACCATACTGGCCATACGCAGTATGGTTGCGCAGCCAAACCCAACACCTTTGAAGGATGTTGGGTCCTGCACCGTGCAGGACCAAAATAGCTACAGAATAAGCAATCCACCCCAGGGACATCAACATAGCAAGACTATAAAAAAAAAAAAAAACAGAACAATTGATTTCCTTCGGTAGACGAATTGGGAATCCAAGTTATCACGTACATGAGAATTCAATCCTCCATACCTCTCTATGCCTCTACACATCGTGTGTGTGTGTGTGTGTGTGTGTGTTTTTCACTATAGTATAACACCACAATTGATTATTAATGCAAGACCATTGATCAATAAGGACGACTGACTTCCAGACCCAGCCATATACCCAATTAAATTTCTTTGTCATTGGCTTTCTCTTATTTAAATTTCTTTTTCAAAATAAATTGATGAGATTTTTTTATATTTTACAAAAGTTGAGTGATGATAAAAGTTTTCCTGTTTTAGGTTGGGTTCAATTTTCTAATTAAATCATGTTTGATTTTGCGTTTCAAAAATTCCTTGAAACAAATTTGACAATTTTTAAGTTTTCTTTCTTTGCTTGAAATTAATAGTTTTGTTATGTTTTTGTATTAATTTTTAAAAAAATATGTTGAGATTGTGTTTGGCTGCGACGCCAAACCCAAGAAATTTTGAATTTTTTTCTTTACTTCAAAATAATATTTTCTTCATGTTTTTGTATTATTTTTAAAATATTTTTTTTTAAAAAAAAAAACATATATTGAGATTGTGTCTGGTTGAGAGGCAACACTCAAGAAATTGAAATATTTGACATTTTTTTCTTTACTTCAAATTAATTAAATCATGTTTGATTTTGCGTTTCAAATATTCTTTGAAAAACATTTGACAATTTTGAAGTTTTTTTTCTTTACTTCTTTTTATATGTTTTTGTTTTTTTTTAAAATGTTGGCATTGTGTTTGGCTGCGATGCCAAACCCAAGAAATTTTCAAATTTTAATTTTTTTATTTGCTTCAAAATAATGTATTTTTCATGTTTTTATATTTTATATAAATATATATATTTAAAAAATATATTGAGATTTTGTCTAGTTGATTTTGTGGGGCCTCTACACCAAAGGGTGGTTAGAACAGACCTCGGCGGCCAGGTCTGCACCCAGCGCGCGGATCTGGAGGCCAGGAGCGCGGGGTTGCACACCTTGCCTCGCGGGTCTTCCCCTAGCACCCAAGGCGTGGCAGACCCGCGCTAGGTGTCTGCATGCTAGGGCCTCGACCAGCCCTAGCGCCAGGTGGCAGCAGCTTGGGGCGTGGGCAAGCGCGCGTAGCCAGCCCAACTCCCAGGCTTGACAGCCCAAGCGTCAGGTGTCTGCAGCCCCAAGGGGTGTGCGTCCAGCCAGGCGCTTGGGTAATTAGAATGCAAATGATAATATTTATCACATCAAATAAGCCACCCTAGCCGCAATTCTTAACTAAAAACACAGGCAAGGAACACCTCCAAGTGACTATAGTATCGTCTACAGTTCTCATTGTATCTTGATCTACCGTGCATGTACAGTAGAAAATCCCCATATATTTTAAGACATAGCAAAGCAACTATGTAATTGTTTTTTAGTTCACGGTACATGCATGTAAAATAAATCCATAATTAATTGTTTCTATATCCCCAATGCATTCATGTAGGCATTCATGTACAGTAAAAAACCCAGTCATAAATTCTGTTAATATATCTTTTACTTATTACAAATAAAATCAACTTTCCATTTAGTTTTTAATTAACATTCACAATTATTTTTACTATTCATTGTATCAAGCATAAACATCTTTATATTCCTCAAATAACAAATTTTATAATACCAAAATTTTATAATATCAAAAAACACATCCACAATGCCAGCACACGGTATATAGCGGGAACAACAGCTAGTGGTTATTTTAATTTAATTGGACAGCATATTTGCAATTACCCCAAGAAATTACTATTTCTCAATCATATGGAAACAAAATCCTTTGCTGCATGATAACATGGAAACCGTATAGCAGAATGAAAAACATCAAAATCCACATTCCAGTCAGGAGTACATTTAAAAGTTCCCAAATATATACAACTTCTGAAATTCTCAGCTGATGTTGCAAAATAGGTAAATCACTTTAACGCTCCTGAATTTCAAGACAACTTCCATATCAATATTTATCAGTCCACGATAAGAAAAGTCCATGGTGTGTGTTAGCATATATGCACAAGGAGTAGATATCAAAGTTCATCTTTTGGAGGTTCTAGGAGGCATTGCTCATCCCAGTAATAGGGAAACTTCAACTTTGCTGCAGTATGGGGCATGAACCAGTCCTCATAAATGAACCTGGAAACAAGAAATTGTTGAGCAACAGAAAAACCAAAACGGGGACAAAAGAAGGACCGGTGTAAAATTTATTTACTTATTTCGGAATACTACAAATGAGAATTGATTCCAAAGCCAGACACATTATACGCTGAGGAAATAACACATACCACCTGATTGGTATCATGGATAGAGGGAAAAAAAAGTGGAAAAGAAAATTTTGAGATTCATCTAGATGAAACTTTTAGGGCAAACATATTGTATGGTACAATAAGCTTGACAAGATTGAAAAACCGCAGTTTTTTAAGATTTGGATTCTGAGAAGTGTGTGTGTGTGTGTGTTTGTGTATAAAAACAACCAAGGTAATAAAGTAAACCAGGAACTTAATGCAAAAATAATACAGGATATCTATCTTTCACCTCTATGTTGACATTTATGATACAAATAGCTGCATTAGAACAATGTTTCTTGCCACAGAGACAAGGGCTAGTAAATTGCAATTGCACTTTATATTATCATGCCCATCTTGGTGTGCTCGGTATTGTAAGAAAAGGATGTTTCTTTCAGAATAATAAGCCAAAAGGACTGCAACATCAGGCTGGAATGACACCTCTTCCATGAACGTGGAAATAACTTTCAAAAGGTGTGACATTTTAGGACCAAGGATCAAATATCAAAGCCAAATGTAGAAGGGAGCAGTAATATCATGCAATAGTAGGATGACCCGGGTCTTTTTTTCAAATGACAACAATCAGAAGCACTGACAGCAGAAATACAAAAGCAGCTAGAACTATTCTTGATCATCAAACTCAATAGCTGAGGATGGAGATTCTTGGGCATCATAAAAGTTAAAGGTCTCTATAATGATACTATAATGCAAATGGTTGAACAAACAAATATTTATGAAGATCACATAGAAGCTTGTCGCCTGGTATTTGAACAAGCAGTCCAAAAAAAGATATAAATTGCAGCACATTGTTTGTAAACATTTAAGTTTTAAGGAATGGAAGAAAAGCATTTGCATACACTTTAACTGGTGGGCGAGATATTATGACAAGCATTTGCAAATCCTCATGTTCATTGGTATTCCAGACCTGCAGCAAAAAAAGAAAACAATCATGTCACAGATAATTGCAACACAGCAGAAGATAAAATAATTTCAATATATTGACAAGCAGACTTAAGCTCGAGACCCGATAAGATTCACATTATGTAAGCTAGGACCAAGAGCATTTGACCTATATTGGTGTTTGGAACAGCAGAGATAAATTGCAACCAAATACTTATGCCAAGGAATTTGCAAACAGTTAAGTGCAGCTGAATTCCACTGAATATTTTCAAACTATCAAATGTCCTGAGCATATTGTACTTCACTAGTCTACATGTAGACATGCTATAAGAGAAATAGTCACAATTGAAAGAGGAAGACATGGAAAACAAAATGACAACTTCCAGAAAAAGCTAATTGCATACAAATATAGAAACGAACAAGTATTGGCCTATAATAATATTACATAGCTTTTATTTTTTACTTTGGTGGCCATTTGAGTTCTTTCTAGGATTCAGATATCTGTTTCCAAGTGTCTAGATAATAATTTGCCAGTAAACTCAAAGTGCAAGTGATGGCTTCTGCGGAAATATGTTTCTTTAGATGTCAGAACTCCAAAGGAAGCCAAAACAATTCAGCATTTGTATTCTTCAGTTTGATCTGACCAGCATTTTACTTGGTTTCCTTGCATGATTTTACCTCTTCAATCAAAACCAAAATTACTTTTATGGAAATATTACCAATCTCCCTGTTTAACCTTGCCTACGCAATACTTGAGCAATGCATCACACTTGTCAATTGAATTTCATTTAACCATTACAATTTGATATGAAAGGCAGCATTCAATCCCTAGGTTCGCAAGATAGAGTCAGTTATCCGAATATTTAAAGATAATCCTCTAATCAGTTTTTTGGTTGCACACACAAGCTCAAAAGCTTGAGGTTCTCATTTCCGAACTGGAAGTGGATTAGAATTGGAACCAGTTTCTTTTTCATTTTTTTTTTTCATATTTCAAAGTGCATCTTGCAACATTTGCAGGTGAGATTTTGTAATCCATTACAACAATACTTGTAGCTAAATGTATTGAACCAATTGAAAAAAAAAATAGTAATGGACATTGCTATGTTTCTTTTTCCAGATTAACAAGTTTCTCCCTCCTAATTCATCTAAAGTGCAGATTCTTAGAACACCAAATACCCTAAGAAGTTCATATCCTATCAGAAAACAATTTATGTAGAAAGGTTCACCTGGTGAACATCATTGACAGGAATATGAAATGTACTATTGGCAAACACAAAATATTCTTGAGGCTTTCCAGGATACTTCTCGTGTGAACTTGATGCAAGATAGAGAGTTCCACTTCCCTTGAGGACAACAAATATTTCTTCACAAGAATGCCTGTGGATTGGAGTGCGCGAGCCTGGAGAAAATGTTTGAAGCCATACCTCTACCTACAAAGCCCAGAAAATGTGTTGAATAAGTGTTAAGAACCCAAAATTGTATTCTATAGCTTCTGTACAAGAGACAAAAATCCTTTTCCTTTTGACTAGTTCCCATTTGAAAAGAGAGTATATGTTTTCTTCTCACACAGATGGCCAATTTCCAATTATCCAAATAGTAACAGTAAATAATCAAAACACCAGAAACATTAAAAGTCTACGAAATGCAAGCAGCGCAGCGCAGCATACCTCTTTCAATCCATGCATGGCAGAACCAGCAAGAGTGATATGAGACAAACCTCCCCTTCCATAGTTATCCTGTGGAAGCTCACTGATATTCCTCACAAGTGGCAACCCTGTATTAAAAAAACCACAGCTTCATTCATTAATTATTTTATTTTATTTTAAAAACCATTCCAAATTGCTTTTGATTTGATAAAAACAACTTTTTGAAACCCTAATAAGAAGAAAATTAATTAATTATTATAGCAATCTATAAATAATAATAATAATAATAATATCCGTGAGGTGAAGCAGGAAAAAAAAAGGAAGAAAGAAAAGACCTTTGATAGAACAACAGGAAGAAGCTGTAGTGGTTGGGAGAGGAAGAAGCAAACTTAAAATGTAAAAAATGAGCACAAGCACACCGCTCATCCTCCTCATCTTCTTCTTCTATTTCTTCTGCTGCTGCTGACAGATATAATTGGCTGGTGGTGGTAGTGGATCTGGAAGGTGGAAGTTTCTTTTCTTTTTCTTACGTTGCGGAATGGATTAGAACAGCTTTATGTTGTGTCTGTGGGTATTTATGGGACGGTTGTTTTTGTATTTTAAAATTTTTTTTTTAATATAAATTTTTTTTATTTTTTATTTTAAATTAATATTTTTAGGTATTTTCATATCATTTTAATGTGTTGATATCAAAAATAATTTTAAAAAAATAATAAAAAATTATTTTGATACATTTCTAAATAAAAAATACTTTAAAAAACAATTGTTACAACACTTTCAACCACTCTTTATTTCTGCAAGTTTTATCGAGGATTAGAGCATTTTCTAGAATGAAGTATTTTTATTTTAAAATATTTTTTTATTTAGATATATATTAAAATAATTTTTTTAAAAAAATTATTTTTAACTTTAGTCTATTAAAATAATTTTAAATTATTAAAAAATAATTTTAAATAAAAATAAATAAATTTTAAATTGTACTGCCAAATATCCCTAGACTTGTTGCATTATTAATTGCTAATGTTTAATGACATTTTTGTTTCTGCACAATCAATGAAGTGAAAAGGGGAAAACAAGATTTATTTGGTATTATCAAATTAGGATAAATAGAATTTTTTTTAATTTGAAGTACAATAAAATAATTTAATTGTTCTTAAAAGTAAAAAGATTTAAAGTGGCATCTATAGGTTTTTTAGTCATTTTATTTTTTTCAAAACAATACAATAACTGAAGTGTAAAAGCAAAATTTACTAAAGTATCTTTTAGAAATATTTTTGTATTTTTATTATGTTTTTTTTATTATAATCAAGTACATTGAGGGGCAATATAATATTTTGATAAATATAAATATTATTAAAAAAAAAAAGTGGTTGTTAAGTGTATTGTCTTATCAGCACGTGAATGGTGCTCACACACTTTGAGCGACGCATGTGGTTAATAACTAGCTTTCAAGACCATGTTGGAATTTCCTTGACGGCTCATTCATGTCTGGGTGAGTGTGGGAAATGGACCTCTAATTGACCCTAGCTGCCTTTTCTTTTCATTTCTTTTTTTCTCTCTCGTCTTTAAAACCCTTCAATTTTTCAAATTAGCCCTTGAATTTGGTTTTCCTTTTAATTTGGTTTATATTCTTTTGATTACTATTTTTTTATTTGAAATAATTTATAAAATTAGAATTTTTTTCTTTCAATTTCATCCTTCTTTAATTTCTCATCTATTATATTTGGTCGTCATTCTTTTTATTACTATTTTTTCTGTTTTTCAATTTCATCCCTTATTGTTTTATTTCATTTAATTTTTATCAAATTTGATCCTCATTATTTTAATTGTTATTTATTATGTTTTTTACTTTTTGGTGATTGGGAATTTTGATTCATGATTTTTACAAGTTTGCCCTCTACATATAACTTGGTCTTATGAATCAAGTCTCGAGTTTCAAAAATTAGCCTGATTTGACTTTGATTTTTTTAGGTTCTATATTTTTTTTTTAAAAAAAAAGAAAAATTCAATTTCATCTTCGATATTAGATTATTGGGCCTTCAACTTTGTGATTTTTGTTGTTTTTTTTTTTATAGGGTTATCTCAATCTCATATCCTAAGTCGTGAGTTAGTTGAGTTAACCCCGGTTGACTCGAGTTTTTGTAATTGATTTTATTTCCATTTTCACCTTTTATTTTTTAGTTTGCTTGAGAGTTGACCTTCATTGTTATTCGTTTTCTTTTCTACATGGTTATCTCAACTTCACAAGTGACCTGCGAGTTTAGCATGTTGACTAGAGTTAGATTTTTTATTTTTTAAAAAAATTAATTTTTTTTTCAATTCATCCTATTTGATTTGCTGGTAATTAAGCTTTACACTTTTTTTAATTTTTCTCTTTACGAGGTTATCCTCATTTAATTTTTGTTTTGTTATCAAATAAGATTGTTGAAACCTTTTAAGAATATTTAAAAGGATATCTTTTCATAATAATACAAACATTTATTTATTTTTATTAGTCATTGTCATTTTTTCTTTTTCTTTTTTTATAATTATATTATTAAATTAATTGAGCTTATTAAATTTATTCAAGTCAATGACCTGAATCCCAATTTTATTTTATTTTTTCTTCTTTAAAATCACTATTATTATTTAAGTATCCTTTTTTTACATTAAATTTTTTTTGACCCGGCCTCTAGCGTAGTGCAGACCACCAATTTATTTGTTTCTAATTCTCACTCCCTCCCATTAACATGATCCTTCTTTTCTAAGTTGTTTTTATTTTTACTATCTATAATTCATAATACTCTTAATATTGTAAGTCAATTATGATTTTTTAGTGAACATTTATTTTCATTAAAATTACTACTAAATCAACAACATGCTATTTACATAAATGTATTTTATGATTCTATCAATATAGAAATAACACTAAATCATTTTTTTAAAAAATAAAAATATCCAAGCATTGCTAATATGTTTTCAAGAAGAAAAAAAAATTAACCATGTAGAGATTGATCCAATGTGACTCGAACAACTTGGCAAATCAAAAGGTAACTTGGACAACCGAATAAAAAAACATAGTTTGACTGAAAAACATTCAAGACAATATTTTTAAAACATTCAAGACAATATTTTTTAAAAAAATATTTAGACGACAACACATTAAATTGACTCGGGTCAACACAAGTTAACATTTAAAATGCATGACCTAGGACATTAAGACCGTGATAACTTCATAGAAACCAAATCAAAAGGCATATTAAAGCTCAATTCTCGAATAACTCAATATTCAAAAATAAAATTAAAAAAAGAATAAAATTACCTAAGTCAATCAATCAAATCATGAGATCGGCATAACATATTAGAAAGAAAATCAAAATAAATTATGAATTTCAATTCTCAATCAATTCAATATTGAAGGATGAAATTGAAAAACAAAATCAATTAAAAAAATAAAAAAACTTGAGTCAGCTTGGTTTAATTCGCCAAATCTTTGACCTAAGTCATGAAACTGAGATAACCTTATAAAAATCAAACCAAAATAAATTATGAAGTTTAATTCTCAATCAACTCAAAAAGCGAAGGATAAAATTGAAAAGAAAATTCAATTGCAAAAAAGGAGCTAGAAAAACACTAGTTAATTAGGTCAACTCACAAAACTCGTGACATGGGTTAGGAGATTGAAATAACCTTAAAGAAAACAAATTTAAATAAATTATGAAACTCAATCTTCAATAAATCTAATATTAAAGGATGAAATTAAAAAAGAAAACAAAGTACTATTCCAATAAATAGTACTTTGTGAGGAGGGGAACAATGATTTCTCTTTCTCGATTAGTTCTTATTATTTTTATTATAAAATAAAGGAATAATAAAGATTAATAATAATAACCAACCAGCTTGAAGAAATATTTGTAATTTGATCCAACAAGAACTTTATCTTGAAGAACCAAAGTTATATGCATTGATCACCCCCACCCTATGCCTATAACGAGACACAAATAAGAAGTATAAATCACAACGAAGTGGATCAATCCATTAAATAGTTTGTAAGTACAATAAAAGACTTAGTATGAGAATCACGCATCCACACAACAAGAAAAAGGCACACATTATGCGGCAACCTGATATAAAAATTCATCAACTCTATAAAAATCCTTACATAAGAGTGGACGGTGCATCGTTCGTTCAAAATTGGCCTAATTAGGCCAACAATTGGCCTAATTACCTTTATACAAAATTTAAGTTATTTAAATAATATAGTTACAATTGTTTTTTGGATATTATTCCTGTAACGACCTGGAATTTTCATGTAACATCCCATTATTGATTCTTTGGTTCACCAAATTTACAGCAGAGTTTCCCTTATAACTCATATATTTTCTCAATTCTTTTCTTATCCTTCTAGGCAATACAATATCAAATAACTCTATTACATACATGTAGTAGCCCTTCGGCCACCCACCAATTCAATTGTTTCTCCATTTGATTCTTTCACATCACTTCTCACAATTCATCTTATATTCTTTCTATTTTTCATTTACTTAAAACATACATGTGATGGATACACACACACATAACAGAAGAGATATAATAGTACATACAAATAAGTACCTAATAAAATTATAAATAGTGAAATGACATAATCAGTGTTGGCCTCCTTCATGACATAAACTTGCAACATATATAACATTATAAGAGTTATTAGTCATCAAGAAAACTTATGCTCATGATTTTTTTATGAGAGAAATGAATCATTATGTCTATTAGCACTTTTTTAACAATCCTGCTCAAAACATTCAACTCAAGTTCAATAATACCTTAACTTATATGACAATACTCGTGCTCATCATTGCAACTAAAATAACATTACAAATTTAACATCTAGCCATAAAATACATGTATGTGGTTTTTCATAAGGAAGGAGAACAATATGTTTATTTAGAATTCTTTTAGTATCGATTACATCATATACATATTGAATTACGCACTAGCTGCTATGGCGTCTAAGTTCATATTTCTCCTTAGTCATTGATACTGCAGTCATTAAGTATTGTTCCTTTCTTACCCTTAGTCATCGACATTGCAGCCACTAAGTATTATTCTTATCTCATCCTTAGTTGTCGATACTATGGCCACTAAATATAATCTGGTCATCCCCTCACAGATGCTAATAATTTTGGAAAACCCATTTGATTGCCAACAAATTCGGCTATTAATATCTTCCTAGCGAGCTATCTTTAATATTTTACTCCACATCTTCATACAACATTATACCACATTATTTTATTTGAGCTATGTTCAACAAACAACTAATGACATGTATTATAGTCTAGGAATTCTTGTACATATAGGATTCTTCTATGGATAACTGTTCATTCTTAATTATGATCAATTTTGTATATGGTTCTTTAAACATTAATTTCGATTGTAATAACATATCATACTTTTTATTTCATCGTATTAGTAAACACTTTTCAAATAAGATGATTCACAACACTCATTACCAATAATCCTAGTATGGACCCTATTAACTGGAGTTAACCTCATCATTTACTCCCGGTTATCCAACATGGATATCATTAGCCAAAGCTAATTTTCAATGCTTATTCTCGGCTATCCAACGTGGATGCCATTAACCAAAGCTAATCTTATTATTCATTCTCGGCTACCCAACATGGATACCACTAGCCAAAGCTAATCTCATCATTCATTCCCGGCTTTCTAATATGGATACCATTAGCCGAATCTAATCTCATTAATCAATCTCGGTTATTCAATATGGATACCATTAGCCAAAGCTAATCTCATCAATGAATCTCAGTTATCCAATATGGATACCATTAGCTGGAGCTAATCACATCATTTAATCTCGGTTATCCAATATGGATACCATTAGCTGCAGCTAATCTCATCAATTAATCTCGGTTATCCAATTTAGATACTATTAGCTGAAGCTAATCACATCATTATTCATTGTGTTTTATGAGTAATTTTAATCGATTGAAATCGGGTAGCAATATTATGTATAAATACTTTGAGGATTTAATAATAATTAGTTAAAGGTGGAAACCACCTACCTGCCCCTCTCGTAGTGTGTCCTCACTCGGTCGAAGATCCGATCCCGATCGCGCTTCCTGATACACAAAATGACCATTACATAGTATATTTTTATTTAGGTATTGTCAAAGACCATTTCCACACATATACCACAACACACATACATTTATTCAAACGTCTCCCATATTTGTATAATTGTACAGTAATAATATTGTAACAAGATATTTATCTCTAATTTTAATGAAGGTCATCTACATAAATTATATCATTATGACACTGAAATTGTCAATAAATCTGAGTCATTTTGATATTGAAAATCGTTAGTGAAAGCAAAGTCATTCTGACACTGAAAATCATCAAGGAAAAACGTCATTCTGACACTGAAAATCGTCAATGAAAACTAAGTCATTCTGACACTGAAAATCATCAATGAAAAAACTAAGTCATTTTGACACTGAAAATCATCAACGAAAACTAAACCATTCTGACATTTCTTTTCCCTAAATCCACGCATATGGTCAATACCAAGTTTTCCTCCTAAAGACCATACTTCAACCTCGTTTTGGACATAACCAGAACCAAATTCATTTTCAAAGTTTATGAAGCAGGGAAATGTGTAATGTTTCTATTCCATGACAATATCATACATTCATCAAACATTATTAAAGAGGAACAATCACTCATTACTATCTTCATAAGGGTATTTCTTTGCTATCCTCTCTTAAGGTGGCCGAAGCCTATGTCATTCCCCTAACAAACATATTTTTATGTTCTTCATATGGCAACATCGAATTGTCATTCATTATCATGTGACATAAGGTGTTCTACGCATTCTAATTATGAAGTACTACTAATTATGTGCAAGGATCATATTCTTTTTCATAACCTCATCAAGTTCATCATAATGTTGTCAAGTAGTACACAATCAAGTTCTCCCATCTAAATTTCTATAGGCCAAAACATGAGTATTAACATTAAGTGTTCATTTCATCAATTTTTTACTACATCATTCCAAGTGTTAGAACCTTTAATCAACAATAAATTCCAAGAAAAGATTAGAGCTTGATTAGTCCTAGTTGGTTTAGTCCACCCAACCCCGAACACTATTTTATATTTTAATCATAACTAAAGTTTTAGAACTCTTTTTTGAGCATGATGTGTCTATGGAAAGCTAATACATAGGGCTACAACTTTTATGAAGGACATAATACCTATATTTTCCATCTATATGTCTAAACACACTCATTACAATAACATAAGAAATTTGTCCAGTACTATGTCAGTCTGGACCCTTACTCAGTGTTGTTCTTATATCTAGAATTATAAATCTCCAAATAAGTCAAGACTAGTTCCATTGGAAAGATAACATCCATACTTACAACTTTTATAAGGACACCATCTCCAAATTACATCGTTTTAAGGTTCAAAACTAACAATTACATTAGCATCCAAACTTTGTCCATTACTATGTCGGTCTGGACCTTTACTCAGTCTTTTTCTCATATCTAGAGTTATACAAGTCTAAATAAATCGAGACTAGTTTCATTTGAAATATAGCATCCATACCTACAACTTTTATAAGACACCAGCTCCAAATTACATCGTTTAAGGCTTAAAATTAACAATTACAATGGCACCCAAAATCTATCCAATATTATGTCAGTGTAAACCTTGGGTTAAAATAGGTACATCATTTTAAGGCCCAAAATTAATAATTACAAAATTGATCATAGTTAGGAATGGTAGTTATGAATGGAAGAATACTATATGTACAAGGATTCCTAGACCATATTACATGTCATCAGTTGTTTGTTGAACATAACTCAAATAAAATAATTAGGTATAAGGTTGTATGAAGATGTAGAGTAAAATATTAAAGATAGCTCGGTAGGAAGATATTAATAGCCGAATTTGTTGGCAATCAAATGGGTTTGGCAGAATTATTGGCATACATGAGGGGATGACCAAATTATACTTAGTGGCCATAGTATCAATGACTAAGGATGAGATAAGAATGATACTTAGTGGCTGCAGTGTCGATGACTACGGGTAAGAAAGGAACGATACTTAATGACCACGGTATCAATGACTAAGGACAAGATATAAATTGATAGTTGATGATTATTTACCAATATCTATGAATATGACAACTTTTGATGTTAAATTGCCTAAAAGAATGATGACCAAGGAAGCAAAATATGATTTAGTTAATTATAGGATGAAAATGTAGATTCTCCTTTCCCTGTGCTTTTATTTAAGTTGACAAGTCCTTTAAATTAAATCATGGGCAACAAAAGTTACTTCCTAGTTGTCCCTAATAAAAAGAAAATTCATGTGGTTGTCTTTGTTTTGAATGGAAACCATCATGTTGATGTTTCCAATGAGTAGAAACCATGGTGTTTTTGTTTCCAAATAATGGAAACCATTGAAACTATCCTCGATTGTATAATGGAAACCATGGTGTAAGGCCATTAACCGATACTTAAAAATATATATGACAGGGTAGTTGACTTTTCCTGGATGATAATTGATAATACAGTCGTAGTCTTTAATTAATTCTACCCATCTCCGTTGTCACATATTCAACTCTTTCTACGACATCAGATATTTAAGGCTCTTATGATCCGTGAAAATTTGAACCCGGGATCCGTATAAGTAGTGCCTCCATACTCGTAAAGCAAAAACTACTGCTGCCAATTCTAAGTCATGAACTAGGTAGTTGACTTCATGAGTCTTCAGTTGTCTCGATGCATAGGCAACTACTTTTCCATGCTGCATTAGGACACAACCCAATCCTTTTCTTGAGGCATCACTGTAGACTACAAAGCCTTCTGTTCCGGATGGGAGGATTAGTACGGGGGCAGTAGTAAGCCTTCTCTTCAATTCTTGAAAGCTCTTATCGCACTCCTTTGACCACTCTCATCTTATGTTCTTCCTGGTGAGCGTGTCAATGGAGTTGCTATCGTTGAAAACCCTTCCACAAACCTTCTATAATACCCTGTCAATCCGAGAAAACTACGAATTTCAGTTACCGTAGTAGGCCTTTCCCATCTCAAAACTGCTTCCACCTTCTGAGGGTCCACAAAAATGCCTTTTAAAGACACTACATGCCCTAAAAAGGTAACTTCTTTTAACCAGAAGTCACATTTATCCAACTTGGCATACAACTGGTGGCTCCTCAAAGTCTGTAGTGTCTATCTCAGGTGCTGTTCATTCTCCTCATAGGATTTGGAGTAAACCAAGATGTCATCGATGAATACGACAACAAACTTATCAAGGTATGGTTGGAATACTCGGTTCATTAAATCTATAAAAAGTGCTGGAGCATTAGTTAATCCAAAGAGTAGCACCAAGAACTCGAAGTGTCCGTAGTGAGTTCTGAAGGCAGTTTTCGGCACATCTTGCCCTTTGATTCGCATCTGGTAGTATACTGATCTTAAATCAATCTTTGAGAATACTTTAGCACCCTTCAACTGATCGAACAAATCATCTATTCGTGGAAGCGAATATCTGTTCTTTACCATCACATTATTCAACTGACGGTAATCTATGCAAAGCCTCAACATTCCATCTTTCTTCTTCACAAATAATACGGGTGCCCCTCAAGGTGAGTTGCTTGGTCGTATGAACCCTTTGTCTAAAAGCTCCTGCAATTGAATTTTCAACTCATCCAATTCTTTTGGGGCCATTCTATATGGTGGTTGGGCTATAGGAGACACCTCAGGCAATATATCGATGGTGACTTCAACTTCTCTTTCTGGGGGTAGTCCCGAAAATACGTCCAGAAATTCCCTCACAAATGGAATGTCAGACAATCCTATTTTACCCTTTTTTGAATTTATCACATAGGCAAGGTATGTTGTACAACCTTTCTTTAGTAGTTTTCTCGCAACCATACCCGAGATTATATTTGTAAAGTTGGAAATTCTCTCCCCCTTAAAGACCATTGTTTCACCCTTAGCCCCTTGGAAGGTTACTATTTTTGTAAAGCAGTCTAGACGAGCCTTATTTTTGCCCAACCAATTCATACCTAGAATTATATCAAAATCACTTAATTCTAAGGGTATTAAATCTGCTTCTAGTTCACACCCATTAATGTTAATTCCCACCCCTTCAAATACAACAATTGTTTCCACAGTTTCACCCAAAGGTGTCCCAATAATAAATCCTTTTTCTACCCTTTTTGTTTCCTTACTCAATTTGGTTACATTTTTATTTGTTATAAAGGAGTGAGTGGCACCAGAATCAAACAAAACATGCATTTGATAGTCATTCATTTGCACCATACCTGCTACCACATCTGATGCTGCTCTGACATCCTCCTGGGTCATATGAAAAACCCTTCCTTGATCCCTTTCAGTTTGCACTCTAGGTCGTCCCCTATTTGAGTTAACTCCTGACTGAGTTGACCTTCCCGGTTTGTTTACTGTGATGGACTGTTGATGACTCTGACTTTGTTGCCTGTGTCTCTGAGGCTGTTCAGTGTTTAACTGGGGGCATTCCCTTTTAAAGTGACCCTTCTCACCATAGTGATGACATCCTCTTCCCAAGTACTGTCAGGTTCTCCACTTATGACCTTCTCCTCGGCATATGTAGCATCGTCCAGGAGAAACCAAGCAACTCCCGGGGTGTCTTTGTTCACACTGAGCACATCGAGGGTAGACAATTTCCTTCTGTTCATTAGGCCCCCTCACAGCTATAGCCCTGGAGTGGGTCTGATCACTTCCCAACTTCCCACCGATATCCTGTTGGGAGCTAGTTGATGTCCCCCTTTTCTTTTTGAATTGAAGGAACTGTTCACCTCTACTTCTCTTTGGAAACGGTGGCCTGCCTAAAAATTCCATATCCTTTCGTTTTCCTGCACCCATGTGACTCTATTGGCCTTCTTCCATACAAGCCTCCAAGGCCTGTGCTGCTTCAAGCAGTTCCCTTACTGTTTTGAATTGTAAAGCAATCAACCTCTGCTTCAATTCTTGTCTAAAGCCATCCCTTAACTTTTCTATCATGTGTTGTTCTGATGGAACATAATGTGGTGCGAATAGTGAGAGGTCATGAAATCGTCTCTCGTACTCGAGTACTGACATTCCCTCTTGTCTCAAGGCTAGGAATTCATGTTCCTTCATCTTTTGATGATATTTGGAGTAATATTGATTCTCAAACTCTGTCTTGAAATCATCCCAGGATAGGGTTTCTGTAGCCCTCTTCAACTGAACTGTCTCCTACCAAGTCATAGCTCCGTCTGATAGTAATTGTGTAGCACAATCTACCCGCAGATCATGTGGTATCTTAATTTGAATCATTGTTTTCTTCACTTTTCTAATCCTTCTTCCCGCCACTTCAGCATCTTGTTCACTGAGTAGGGTTCACAACCCATTTCTCTCATACTTTTCACCAAACGAACTAGATGTACCACATCATTAGTAGCTGTAGTTGCTTCTGAAACGGTTGGTATGATGGGTGCGGGTGGGGGTGCTGGCATAGGAGTGGCAGCATTAGCCATACCTTCCATTACTGCTTTGACTAGTTGAGCTAGGAGCATTGGATCAACATAGGAAACAGATGGCCCTGCAGGTGTAGTCTGAGGGGGCTCCTCTACTCATTCTCGTGGGGCTAACATGGTTGGCCGAACATCCCCAGTTTGTCTTGGTGCCTATCTAATTTGAGGCCCCATCGATTCTTCATGCCTTGCTTGAGTCAATACTACCGGTGCATGTGAAGCAGTATCTTCCAAATGGCTCTCTTCTTGCCCCTTGGAAAAGTCTATATCTCTATTCCCCCTCCCTGTAGAGGTTAGATCTGTTCTGATCTCTTGACGGGTACGTACCATCCTGCAATAAATTAATGAACATCAACAACCTCTTTTGAATTCTTCCCAGAACCCATACCAGGGCTCTGATACCAACTGTAACAGTCCGACTGTACGACTTGATCAATGTTAAAAGATCCCAACATATCCTCTTAATTTGAGGGTAATTTTTTTTTAATTTACCAAAAATTCGGCAGAGTTTCATTTGCTTTTAGGACATCCCAAGTTATCGACTATTATCAATTTACTCAATCAACCCATCATCACAAGGTCCTATAATTCCGGACCTTCTATCAAATGATGCAACCATATTATTCGATAGTTTCACCCACATTTAACTAGTGTTTAGCCTATGTTATATATATAAAATGCCTTGATATTCCTTATTTTATGTTTTGAAGGTACTTTTGGATGAAAGATGCAAAAAGGAGTAAATTGGAGGTAATGGGCAGATTTGATGTTTAATCGATGTTTTGTGCAGAGCGCGAGTTCTAGAGGTCGAAATGAAGTGATTCCTGTGGCACTAAAAAGAAAACATCCATACCTTTCTGTACATTTAATGCAAGAAAAATAAAAAGAGAAAGATCATGGAAATCACATCCTGCAAAGTCAAATCTCGTATTCTGACAATGTTGACCTTTGGCCATTCAAAATTTAATATCTGGAGCTACAAAAGTCCAATTGATGCAAACTTGATTTTGTTGGATTCCTAACGCAAAGAAATATCAACGCTCCAATTTCAGCCAAAAACGATGTCATATGAGGGAGATATGATTTTTCAAAGATGACAACTGAATTCTGCCAGCAAACAGGTTTCGTGAAGAAACGAGTCCAAATTACATTCTGAAGCATTTAAACCGACATCCAAGTTTTTATATCAGCAATTTAGCTCCTCTAAGTCAGAGCTTGAAGATTTCATGCAAGTTTTTATAACATTCTTTTCTTTCGGATTTCAAGAATCGTGAGATTTATTCTTCCTTTTATTTTCAGTTTATGTTATGAATGAGTATCATTGTTTTCCTATGTATATTTCCTATGATTGTTGTTGATGATTGCTAGAGCGGACTCTAAGTTATTGTTATGAACAATCTATTGCTAAGTTTAATATCAAAACCGGAGTTGTGATATATGAACTTGTGAAACAACTAAGCTTGATAATTGTGGCGGAACTATGTTATTGAACTTAGGGAGAACATTTGAACAAAGTGACACAAGCTGCGGACAGCTTGTATGTTAATCTTGATGAAATTATCTAGTTCTTAAAGCTGCCATTAAATTGAATCATTAGTGCGGGCACTTTGATTGTTTGTTGGTTAGGATTAGTTATACAGCGGATCCGTTAATTAATCAACGTTAAGAAAAGATAAAATTTCAGAACATAAACTGCAATTTTCGTTTCAAGGATCGGTTCTAATTTCCGTTGGTGGATGTGTGCTTGCGACCAAGATTTGTTTTCTTGATAAGTTTCGGTTTTAATTGATTTTGTTTGCTAGTTTAATTGCTGCCATAGTTTAGATAATCACAAACCAAATCCCCCCAATTACATAAC
>Ga0307513_10002911_pt1 | contig 23412 bp, 26 predicted proteins | sample 15_EM_MG_FD_202174 | JGI IMG/M metagenome (GOLD analysis project Ga0307513, IMG submission 202174) | Populus trichocarpa ectomycorrhiza microbial communities from riparian zone in the Pacific Northwest, United States - 15_EM | ecosystem: Host-associated > Plants > Roots > Unclassified | place...
GAAGTGTTGATGCCTGCCTCGACCGCGGCGAGCGCCGCTGCGACCGTGCCGGCGAAGGACGCCCATGCCCGCGAACTCGTCCGCCGCCTGCACGAGCCGCTGCTCGGCGGCAACCGCGTGCAGCTCCTGCAGGACGGCCCGGCAACCTTCGAAGCCATGTTCCGCGCCATCGACGGCGCGCGCGACCACATCAACATCGAGAGCTACATCGTCGAAGCCGACGGCCCCGGCGAGGAACTCGCGCGCCGGCTGGTCGAGCGCTGCAAGGCGGGCGTACGCGTCAACCTGCTGTTCGACAGCTTCGGCTCGTTCGGCACGTCGGCCGCCTTCTTCGACAAGCTGCGCGATGCCGACGTGCGGCTGTGCGAATACAACCCGATCCAGCGCTGGCGAGCCCTGCTCGGCAAGGCCTTGCATCTGCGCGACCACCGCAAGCTGATGGTCGTCGACGGCCGGATCGGCTTCATCGGCGGGGTCAACATCAGCGCCGTCTATTCGTCGGGGCCGCTCGGGCCGCGCGCGGCCGGCGGCAACAGCGGGCCCGGCTGGCGCGACATCCACGTCGCCGTCGAAGGGCCGGTCGTGCAGCGGCTGCAGCGCCTGTTCATCGCCCACTGGCAGCGTTTTGCCAACGTGCCGATGCAGCAGGCGCGCTACTTTCCGCCGCTGCCGCCGGCCGGCACGCAGCGCGTCGGCGTCGCCGCCTGCGACGCCGGGCGGCGGCCGAACCCCTACTACAACGCGCTGCTCGGCGCGATCGACGGCGCGCGCAGCCGGATCCTGCTGACCACCGCCTACTGGGTGCCGCCGCGCCGGCTGATGCGCTCGCTGACGCAGGCCGCCGAGCGCGGCGTCGCGGTCAGCCTGCTGCTGCCCGGTGTCAGCGACTTCTGGGCACCGCTGCACGCCGGCCGTTCGCACTTCGCGCGGCTGCTCGCCGCCGGCGTGCAGATCCACGAGCGCCACGACGCGCTGCTGCACGCCAAGGCCTGCGTGATCGACGGCGTCTGGGCCAGCGTCGGCTCGAGCAACATCGACTGGCGCAGCTTCGTCCACAACGCCGAGGCCAACCTGATCGTGCTCGACCATGGCTTCGCGGGCCAGCTCGAACAGGTCTTCCGCGACGACGTGCGGCAGGCGCAGCGCATCGACGCCGAGGCCTGGGCGCAGCGCTCGCTGGGGTTCCGGCTGAAGGAGACGCTGGCCCGGCGCTTCGAGTTCTTCCTCTGACGCGCCCCGACCGCGGCGCGCCTGGGCGGCAGCGGTTATCGTTGCCCGGCAGTACCGAGGCGCCCCCGTACCCGATGCCGATCTCGATCCGTTCCCGACTGCTGTGGCTGGTGCTGTCGGCGCTGCTGCCGGCGGTTGCGGCGGCGCTGCTGATCATCGTGCGCACCTTCAACGTTGAGCAGGAGGCGCTCGAACGCAACCTGCGCGACACCACGCGCGCGCTGTCGCTGGTCGTCGACGGCGAACTGACCCGGCGCGCCGCGATCGCCCGCGTGCTGTCGTCGTCGCGTCTGCTCGACCACGGGCCCGACATTCCGGCCGACAACCTCGCGTCGTTCGAGTTGCAGGCGCGGCGCGCGATGCAAGGCATGGAAGGCTGGGTCGAACTCGACTCGTCGACGCTGGCGCTGCTGGACACGCGGCTGCCGAGCGGCGCGCCGCCGCCGCCGGCGCGGCAGCCGGGCGCGCGCCAGCTGGTCGAGCGGCCGCTCATCGGGCCGCTGGAGGCGGCGTCGACCGGCGGCGATCTGCGTGCGGCGGCGATCCAGCCGGTCGAACGCAACGGACGGACGGTCCTCAACGTATCGGTGACGATCGTGCCGGCCGAGCTGCAGCGCATCATCGACCACCAGCACCTGCTGGCCGGCTGGGTGGCGGCGATCGTCGACAGCCGCGGCACCGTGGTCGCCCGCCACCCGGGCGGGACCCGCAATGCCGGGCTCCCGCTGGGCGCGGATCTGAAGGCGCTGCTGGCTCGCCAGGACGAAGCGCTGTTCGAGTCCGCCACGCTCGACGGCACGCCGTCGGTCGGCGTCTTCAGCAAGTCGCCAAGCGGCTGGACCTACGTCACCGCGCTGCCGCGCGCCCAGTTCGGCGGCGGCGTGCCGGCCGCGGTATTGCAGGTGGGGCTCGGCTCGCTGGCCTTGCTCGGGCTGGCGGTGGCCGGCGCGCTGTGGGTCTCGCGGCGCATCGTGCAACCGGTCCAGTCGCTGAAGGAAGCGGCGGCGCGCATGCAGGCCGGGCTGCCGGTCGAACGGCGCTCGACCGGCATGCAGGAGTGCGACGAGGTCGTCGCCGCCCTCGCCGAAGCCGCCGAGGCGATGCAGCACGCCCGCGCCGACCTCGAACGCCAGGTCGCCGCCGCCGTCACCCGCACCCGCGAAGCCGAGCAGCGCGTCTCGCGCAGCCAGCGGGTCGAGGCGCTCGGCCGGCTGACCGGCGGCGTCGCGCACGACTTCAACAACCTGCTCGGCGTCATCAGCAACAGCGCCTACCTGATCCAGCGCCATGCGACCGACCCGCAACTGCAGGTGCCGCTGGCGGCAACGCTGCGCGCCGTCGAAGTCGGCAGCCGGCTGACCCAGCAGCTGATGCGCTTCGCCGGCCGCCAGCCGGTGCGGCCGCAGGCGATCGATCTCGGCAGCTACCTGCCCGAAGTGCAGGAGCTGATGAAGATGGTCCTCGGCAAACGGATCCAGGTCACGGTGTCGGTGGCGCCCGACACGCGGCGCATCTCGGTCGATTCGGCCGAGCTCGAACTGGCGCTGATCAACCTCGCGCTCAACGCCCGCGACGCGATGCCGACGAGCGGCGAGCTGTGGGTCAGCGCGCGCAATGCCGACGAAGACGATGCAGCCGGGCTGCCCGGCAGCCCGCAGCTGCCCTACGTGCTGATCACGGTCACCGACAACGGGGTCGGCATCGACGACAGCGTCGCCGCGCGGGTCTTCGAGCCATTCTTCACGACCAAGGAAGTCGGCAAGGGCACCGGCCTCGGCCTCAGCCAGGTCCACGGTTTTTGCGTGCAGGCCGGCGGCGCGGCGCGGCTGGCCAGCACACAAGGCCTGGGCACGACGGTCTCGCTGCTGCTGCCGGCAAGCGTCGGCGAAGTGCAGCGCAGCGCGCCGGCGGGCGGCGAGCCCGGCCAGGACAGCTACCCGGGGCTGCAGCACCGGCGCGTGCTGCTGGTCGAAGACAACGAGGAGCTTGCCGACGTGACCGCGGCGCTGCTCGCGACCTACGGCGCCAGCGCCGAGCGCGCCAGCTCGCCACAGCAGGCACTGGAGCGGCTGGCCGGCAACGAGCCTTTCGACGTGGTGCTGTCGGACATCGTGATGCCGGGTGCGATGGACGGCATCGCGCTGGCCCACGAGCTTCGCGAGCGCCGGCCCGAGCTGCCGGTGGTGCTGATCAGCGGCTACAGCAGCGCGCTGGCCGGGGCCTACGAATTCCCGGTGCTGCACAAGCCGTGCACGCCGGAGCAACTGCTGGGCGCGCTGCAGCGCGCCATCGAAGCGCGGTAAAGCATGCGGCACATCCTGCCGGCCGGCTGCGGCGCCGGCGGGCCGTGCCGAGCGCACTCCCGTGGCCGTGCACCCCGTTTCGGGCATGCGACCTGCCGGCAATCGGACACGCCGTGCGCGCTTTCGCGCCACGCTTCGTTCAATGAAAGGATTCCCATGGACAACCAAGACATCATCGACTGCCTGAACCGCCTCGTCGAAACCAGCAAGGACGGCGAATACGGCTTCCGCACCTCGGCCGAACACGTGCAGAGCGCGCCGCTGCGGCAACTCCTGACGACCCGCGCCGACGAATGCCGGCAGGCGGCTTCGGAGTTGCAGGCGATGATCGTGCAGAACGGCGGCAAGCCCGACGACGGCGGCTCGGTCTCGGGTGCGATGCACCGTGGCTGGGTGGCGGTGAAGGGCAAGCTGGCCGGCTACAGCGACCTCGCGGTGCTGCAGGAGTGCGAGCGCGGCGAAGACGTGGCGCTGGAGCGCTACCGCAGCGCGCTCGAGGAAGACCTGCCGATCATCGTGCGCACGCTGGTCGAGCGCCAGTACGAAGGCGTCAAGCGCAACCACGTGCAGATCCGCACCTTGCGCGACCAGGCCAAGGCCACGACCCTCTGATCGCGCGGATCACGGCTTCGACCACCGCTCCCGCCCCGGCAGCGACCGATGGATCGCTGCGCCGGTTGCTGTTGGCCGCCGGCGTGGCGCTTCTGCTGCCGGGGCTGGGCGGCGTGGCGCGCACGTTCGCCGCACCGGCGGCCGCGCGCACGGAGCTGAGCGCCGCCGACCTGCACTTCGCGCAGGAAGCCGCCGGCGCCGGCGCCTATGCCGTCGAGGCCGGGCGGCTGGCCGAACAGCGCGCGACCCACCCGCAGATCAAGGCCTTCGCATCGATGCTCGCCAAGTACCACGCCGGCGCCAACGAAGAGTTGGCCGCGCTGGCCCATGCGCATGGCCACGATCTGCCGGCCGGCCTGCCGCCGGCGCGCCGCGCGGCCGTCGACGCGCTCGGCGCCTTGGCCGGCGAAGCCTTCGACCGCCGCTTCGTCGAGCAGGTCGGTATCCGCGACCACGCCGCCGACATCCCGCTGTTCGAGATCGCCAGCCGCTCGATCGCCGACCCCGGCCTGCGCGCCTGGGCGACGAAGACGCTGGCGGCGCTGCAGGAGCACCTCGCCGCAGCCCGCCAGCTGCCGCTGACCGCCGAAGCGCGCCCGCCGGTCGTCTGAAGAGGGCTCGAGAGGATGGCCTACCGGGCAATGCCTCCGTGACGGCCGCGCTGCTGCTGCTCGGCGCCGTATTGCTGCTGCTGGCGCTGGCTGACCGGCCGGTGCGCCGGCTGCCGATGACGCCGGCGCTGGTCTACCTGGCGCTCGGCTGGGCGGCCGGGCCGCTGCTCGGCGGGCTGCACGTGCAGACCCTGATCCGCTTCGCCGAACCGCTGAAGCTGGGTACCGAATTCGCGCTGCTCGTCTCGTTGCTCACGGTCGGGCTGCGCCTGCGCATGCCGCCGACGCTGAAGATCTGGGGCGTGGCGCTGCTGCTCGCCGGGCCGGGGATGGTGGCGACGATCGCGCTGACCACCGTCGTCGCGCACGCGCTGCTCGGCCTGCCGTGGCCGCTGGCGCTGCTGCTGGCGGCCGTACTGGCACCGACCGACCCGGTGCTGGCATCGGAGGTGCAGATCCGTTCCGACGAAGACCGCGACGCGGTGCGTTTGTCGCTGACCGCCGAAGGCGGCTTGAACGACGGCAGCGCGCTGCCCGGCGTGATGCTGGCGCTGGGCCTGCTCGGCCTGCACGAACTCGGCGACCATGGCGGGCGCTGGTGGTGGGCCGATCTAGCCTGGCCGATCGGCGGCGGCGCACTGGTCGGGGCGGCGATCGGCTTCGGCATCGGCCTGGGGCTGCGTGCGCGCCTGGTCCGCGGCGATGCGGTAACGCGCGATGAACTGGTCTATGTCGGCGCCGTCGCCCTCGCCTTCGGCGCTGCGCTGGCGCTCCAGGTCTCGACCTTCATCGTCGCCTTCGCGGTCGGCGCGACGCTGCTGATGCCGCTGCAGGGCGCATCGATCGCCGATGCGGCGCAGGCCCTGGCCGGCCGCATGCAGGCCTTCGGCGCGCGCATCGAACGGCTGGTCGAAGCCGGCACGGTGCTGGCGGTCGGCGCGCTGCTCAGCGGGCTGGACGCCGGCTGGGGCGACATCGGCGTCGCGCTGCTGCTGGTCTTCGCGGTCCGCCCGCTGGCCGTGCTGGCCACTGTGCGCCAGCAGCGGATGCCGGCCCGCCAGCGGCGCCTGGTCGCCTGGTTCGGCATCCGCGGCATCGGCACGCTGTTCTACCTGCTGTTCGCGCTGCAGCAGGGACTGGCCGGCGAAGCCGCACGGCTGCTGGTCAACGCGACGGTGGTCTGCGTGGCGGTATCGATCGTCGTCCACGGCATTTCGGCGACGCCGCTGATGGCGGCGCACCAGCGGCGCCGCGAGCGTTCGAAGTAGCCGTCAGTCGCGGCCCGGCTTGCGCAACTCGGCATCGCCTTCGTCGTCCGGCGCGTCGTCGTCTTCTTCTTCGTCGCCCGGCTTGCGCGGGTGCGGCGGGTCGGGCTGCGGGTTCGGCTGGCCGGGGACAGGCGCCTGGGCCTGGGCGAAATCGGCATCCGAGTGGCCGTCGCCGACCGGGTCGGCGCTTTCGTCCTCGAACACGTCGCCGGCTTCGGCTTCGTCGACGAAAGCCAGGTCGGGGTCCTCGTCCTCGTCGGTTGCCTCGAAGCCCTCGGCATCGGCCTCGCGGTGCGGCTCGACGACCCGGTCGACCGAGATGTCGGGCGCTTCGCGGCGGCCGGCGTCGCCGGTGGCGCTGCGCCGCTCACCGGTGCCGGCGGCATCGGCGGCGCTGGCCAAGGCATCCGGCGACGTGAACGAACGCGGCCGGTCGCGGCGCAGCGCGACGTCGACCGGCTGGCCGGGGTCGTCGGGGTCCAGGAAATCTTCGATGCCGGCGACATCGCTGCCGCTGTCGGAAGAATCGCTGGGCCCCAGGTCGGCGGTCTTGCGGCCCGCCGGCTCGCTGGCCGCGGGTTCGATTCCGAGCAGGCTGTTGTGTCCCATCGTGACTGTCCTTTCGCGCCCGGTTGGGGCTTGCCCTGATCAACGCGGCAAGGCCCGTGCCGGCGCTTCAGCGAACGACACCGCCGCCGGCCGCCGATCTGCGGGCACCGTCGTCCGCCGACGGCTGGTTGCGGATCACGCTGATCTCGCCATCGATTTCCATGCGCGCGAAATGCACATCGGCCAGCTTTTCGATGCCGTTCTCGCGCAGCCGCCCCATCAGCTCGGAGACGGTGATCATTTCGCGGCGCAGGTTGCGCCGCTGCAGCTTGCCACGGCGCACCAGCACCACGGCCGACGGTTCGATGAAGCGGCGCAGCCGCGGAAAGCGGAACGCGGTCCAGTCCATCAGCCAGTTCCAGCCGGCGATCGTCGCCACCAGCAGCATGCCTTCGCCGACGGTCTTGTAGCCGCCGGCCATCGCGTTCTGCGAGGCGTCGGCGATCAGCACCAGCAGCAGGATGTCGGCGATGCCGATCGTGCCGGCGTCACGGTGGAGGACGAAGCGAAAGAGCAGGAACAGGAACCAGTACATCAGGCTACCGCGCAGTACCAGCTCGAGCGGGTCGACGCCGAAACGGAACAGATCGAGCAGGTCGGCCGGTGCCATGCTGCGAATCCGGGCCGGTATGCCGCCTCTACGCTACGCCGGCTGCGAAAACAACAGCCGTTCGACGGCGAAGCCGCGTTCGCGCGCGATCTCGACCACCGCCTGCAGCACCGGCTCGGCCAGCCGGGGCTCGCGCGCCAGAACCCACAGCCGCTCGCGCGACGGGTTACCGACCAGCGCCACCGTGTAGTCGGGGTCGACGTAGAGGATCCACTGCTCGCCCCAGCCGAACGGCAGCCGGCGCAGCCAGGCCGGCAGCAGGTTGACCTGCAGCTTCGCGCCGCCGCTGTCGGGCAGCGCCTGCGCGACGCCGTGCGCCGAGCGCTGGCTGCCGTCGGCGGCCGGGAATTGTTCGAGCACGTCCATCGAATCGCGGCCGCGCCAGGTGTAGGTCGCGCTCGGCTGGCCTTCGCGCGCGCTTTCGAAGCGCACCGGCAGCCGCGCGATCTCGAACCAGGTGCCGGCATAGCGCGCGAGGTCGACTGCCGGCATCGTCGGCAGTGGTGGCGTTTTGGCCGGGCGCACGAGCCAGGCTTCGAGCAGCGGCAGGCCGATGCTGACCGCCGCGCTGGCCACGCCCGGGCTGACCCGCGCACGCCAGCGCGCCGGCAGCAAGGGCCAGACGAAGGCGACGACGTGGGCCCACGGCATCGCGTGGCCGGCGGCCGCCGGTGCCGCGACCCGTTCGCGGGGTTCCCGTTCGCGCGGCCGCGGCGAACCCGAGCGCAGCAGCCACCAGAGCCCGGCGATGCCGAGCAAGGCGCCGAGCAGCGGCTGCAGCAGCCGGCGCGGCTCGACCGCGCGCCGCACGCGCGTGCCGAGCGCGGCCAGGCGAAGACCGAGCCGCTCTTCGCGTTCGATGAGGCGCGCCTCCACGGCGCGGATGCGCGCGTCGAGGTCGCCCGCCGGCTCACGATGCGGCTGGGCGTTCATGGACAGGGCTGTTGGCGGCCGGCTGCGGCTCGATGCGGCCGCCGCCCAGGGTGAGATGGCGCCGCGTCGCCGGCAGGCGCAGCGACGGCAGCAGCCTTTGCACGCGCAGCACCGCGATCCAAACCGCGGCCGCATTCACCAGCAGCGCGGCCAGCAGCGCCAGCGCCCAGTGCAGCCCGAGGCCGACCAGCGCGACGACGATGCCGGCCCACAGCATCAGCCAGGCGGTCACGCCCAGGATCGCCGCACCGACGATCAGCACGACGATCTGCGCCAGCGCCAGGCCGGCCCGGCTCAGCTCGAGCGAAAACAGGTCGACGCGGTCGCTGACCAGCCCCGGCAACTCGCGAAGCACGGCGTGCAGGGAGTCGAAGATCGACTCCGCCGGTTTGGCGGGTCCGCTGTCGGGCGTCGGCGTTTCGGCGGCGGGTGCAGGGTCGGCCACAGCGCCTCAGCGCGTCAGCCGGGCGATCAGCATGCCGACCGCCAGCGCGGTGGCCACCGCCGCCAGCGGGTGGTCGCGAACGGTGCTCCGCAGGCTCTCGCTCCACTCGTCGCCGAGCTGCTTGGCATGGTCGGCCTTCTCGTGCAGCTTCTCGTTGGCGCCGGTGACGCCGTCCTGCAGCTTCCGGACATGGGGCGCGGCGCTTTCGGCCAGGCGGTCGATCGTCTGGTGGGCGCTCTGCACCACGCGGTTCAGCAGGTCCTCGCTCGACGCTTGCGCGCCGGCCGCGGAACCGTTGCTGCCAGGAGCCGCGGGTTCGGCCGCGCTGCCGGCGCTGGCGGTGGCCGCGCTCTCCGACGTCGGGAACGGCGTGGCGGACGTGCCTTGCGGCGCTGACGGGTCGTTGGTGTTGGTGGCCATGATTGCTCTCCTCGATGGATTCGTTAGCCGGAACTTCAGCGAGCGCTGCCGCGCCGGAACAGGTTGACGACGGCCAGCAGGATGACCGCGCCGAGCAGCGACACGATCAACGCGCCGATGCTGAAGGAACCCTGGTTGATGCTCGCCACGCCCACCAGCGGCGAAATCAGCCAGCCGCCGATTGCCGCGCCGACGATCCCGACGACGACATTCAGCACGACGCCTTGCTGTGCATTCGTGCGCATCATCATGCTGGCAACCCAGCCGATCAAGCCACCGACGATAAGCCAAATGATGAGGTTCATGGTGATGCTCCTTTGTATCCTGGAGTCAGCAAACGGCGTGCCGCCCGCAGCCACATTCAGCGCGGGCCGAGCATCTGCGCCGGCTGCACCCAGCGGTCGAAGTCGGCGCCATCCACGCCGAGCGCGATGGCCGCCTCGCGCAGCGTGCTGCCTTCGGCATGCGCGCGGTGGGCGATGCGCGCCGCCTCGTCGTAACCGATGCGCGGCGCCAGCGCCGTGACCAGCATCAGCGAGCGCGACAGCATCTCGCCGATGCGCTTCGGATCCGCCGCCATGCCCTGCACGCAGTGGGTGCTGAACGAGGCCATCGCGTCGGCCAGCAGGCGCAGGCTGCGCAGCACGTTGGCGGTGATCAGCGGCTTGAAGGTGTTCAGCTGCAGGTGGCCGCCGGCCGAACCCCAGGTCACCGCGGTGTCGTTGCCGATGACCTGGCAGGCGACCATCGCAAGCGACTCGCACTGCGTCGGGTTGACCTTGCCCGGCATGATCGAGCTGCCCGGTTCGTTGGCCGGCAGGATCAGCTCGGCCAGCCCCCCGCGCGGGCCTGAGGCGAGCAGGCGCACGTCGTTGGCGATCTTCATCAGCGCCACCGCCAGCACCTTCAGCGCGCCGTGCAAGGCCACCAGCGGCTCGTGGCCGGCCAGCGCCGCGAAGCGGTCGGCCGCCGGCACGAACGCGATGCCGGTGCGCACCGCCAGTTCGCGGCAGACGCACAGGCCGAAGTCGGCGCTCGTATTGAGCCCGGTGCCGACCGCCGTGCCGCCGATCGCCAGCGCCAGCAACGCCGGCAACGTGGCATCGATCGCCGCCCGGGCCAGGCCCAGCTGGCTGCGCCAGGCGTCGATCTCCTGGCCCACCGTCAACGGCACCGCATCCTGCAGGTGGGTGCGGCCGAGCTTGACGAGATCCTGGCAGGCCTCGGCCTTGGTCTGCAGCGCGGCCGCCAGCGTGTCGAGCGCCGGCAACAACTGCTCGCGCAGCGCGCCGACAGCGGCCAGGTGCATGGCGCTCGGCACGGTGTCGTTCGACGACTGGCCGCGATTGACTTCGTCGTTCGGGTGGACCCGCTGGCCGGGCAGCCGGGCTTCGGCCAGCCGCGCCAGCACCTCGTTGACGTTCATGTTGCTTTGCGTGCCGGAACCCGACTGCCACACCGACAGCGGAAACTGGTCGTCGTGGCGGCCCCCGGCGACCTCGGCGGCGGCTTCGTCGATCGCCCGCGCGCGTGCCGCATCGAGCACGCCCAGGCGGCCGTTGACCAGCGCGCAGACGCCCTTGATGCGGGCCAGCGCGTGGATCAGCTCGATCGGCATGCGTTCGCCGCCGATCGAGAAGCGAGCCACCGCGCGCTGCGTCTGGGCCCCCCACAACGCACCGGGGTCGATCTCGACCTCGCCCATCGAGTCGCTGGCCAGGCGGCTGTCGCTCACGGCCCGGCCCATGCTCAGATCGCGCCGACGCTGCCGGTCACCGGCAGCACGATGCCCGTGATGTAGCCGGCGCAGGCCGGCGACGCCAGGAACACGTAGGCCGGCGACAGCTCTTCGGGCTGCGCCGCGCGCTTCATGTCGGTGTCGCTGCCGAACTTCGCGACCTGCCGGGCCGGCTTGTCGGCCGGGTTCAGCGGCGTCCACACCGGGCCCGGTGCGACCGCGTTGACGCGGATTCCGCGCTCGATGACGTTGCTCGCCAGCGACTTGGTGAACGCATGGATCGCGCCCTTGGTCGCCGAATAGTCGAGCAGCCTGGCGCTGCCCTCCAGCCCCGTCACCGAGCCGGTGTTGATGATCGAGCCGCCTTCCTTCAGGTGCGGCAGCGCCGCCCGCGCCATCCGGAAGTAGCCGCCGAGGTTGGTGTCGATGGTTTCCAGCAGCCGCGTGTCGTCGAGTTGCTCCAGCGAATCGGCGTGCTCCTGGAAGGCCGCGTTGTTGACGAGCACGTCGAGGCGGCCAAACTCGGCCACCGTGCGTTCGACCGCCGAGCGGCACCAGGCGTCGTCCTTCACGTCGCCCTGCAACAGCAGGCAGCGCCGGCCTTCGGCTTCGACGCAGCGCTTCGTCTCCCGGGCGTCGTCGTCCGACGACAGATAGGCCACCGCGACATCGGCGCCTTCGCGGGCGAACAGCACCGCCACCGCGCGCCCGATGCCCGAGTCGGCGCCGGTGATCAGCGCGGCGAAGTCCTGCAGCTTGCCGCTGCCGCGGTAGTCGGGCGCCAGGAACTGCGGGCGCAGCGACAACTCGGCCTCGACACCGGGTTTGGCATGGTGCTCGGCTGGCAGTTGAGCGGGGTGTTCGCGGGCGCCGGCCTGGATCGGCTTCGTTGAATCCGCGGCCTCGCCTTTCGCGGCGTCGCGCTGGTCCTGTTCCTGCTGGATGCGGCGCTGCTTCTGTACGGTAGCTGCGGCTCGGCTCATCGGCTGGCCTCCGGCGCCGGGCGCAGGTCGGCGCGTTCGGCGGTCTTGCCGGACGGCGTCTGCGCATCGAGCCCGCGGTCGGGCGATTCGCCGACCTGCGGCAGGTCGGTCGCGTGCTGGATCAGCTCTTCGATGATGAAGTGCCCGTAGAGCTGCGCGCTTTCGGCACCGAGCGGCCGCACGCGGTCGGCGATGCGGGTGGCGGCGGCAGCGTCGGCGGCGGGCACGACCAGCCAGTGGTAGCCGCGCTCGGCCAGCGCCCGATGGGCCTTGACCAGGTTCAGTTCCTGCCCGACCGCCGCCAGCGGGCTGGCGCGGGCCATGTCGGCGTCGATCTGCAAGATCATCTCGCGGTCGCTGAAGCGGCGGATATCGCCGACCCCGCCGCCTTGCAGCGCGCGACCCGCATCGTCGGCTTGCGTCGCCGAAGGAAACGAGATGACGATGTAGCCGACCGGCTTGAAGACACCGAAACTGTGCTCCGCACGATCCATGGCAGTTCCTGAGAGAGTGGTGACAGCGTCTCCGAGGCAAGCGGGACTCCTGCCGGCACTGGGTGCGGCCCGGGGGCAAATGTTGCCGAACGGAATGCCAGCGCTGGCGGTTGCCCGCAGGGAAGCCCGCGGGCACGCGGTTTGCCGGTGTTTCTAGATCTTTTAGGCTGTAAAACTTCCGGGCGTCGAACACCATGAACCTTGCCCACGACAACGATGCGACGAAACAGGTGCTGTACGTGGAAGACCACCCCGTCAACGTGCTGCTGATGCAGGCGCTGTTCGAGCGCCGGCCGGGCTTCCAGCTGGCGGTGGCGGTCGACGGCCAGCAGGCCTTGCAGATGGGGCCGGCGCTGCAGCCCTCGCTGCTGCTGCTCGACCTGCGCCTGCCCGACTGCCACGGCTCGACCCTGCTGCCGCTGCTGCGCCAGCGCTTCGGCTGGTACCACGTGCCGGCCGTCGCCGTCACCGCAGAGCCCGGCTTCCAAAGCGCCGGCACCGGCTTCTTCGAGGTCTGGAACAAGCCGCTGGACCTCGGCTTCGTGCTCGCCCGGCTCGACCAGTTGCTGGCGCCCGAACGGGTCTCCCACCCATCGGCGCGAAGCCTCCCGCCGGCCTCGTTCGACCGCGCGCCGGCCGTGCGACTCGGGTAAACCCACGCAGCGGGCACACTCGTTGCCGGGTGTTGAGGCGGCGCCGTCGCACGCAGACCCGAGAGGCTGCAGCGACCGGCGAATCGTTCAACGTAACCGGAGATATGGCATGAGCAAGTTCATCAATCGGATGACGGGTATCGCAGCGGCGAGCCTGATGGTCGCCAGCGGTCTGGCCTTCGCGCAGACCAGCGACAGCAGCACGGCGCCCAACAGCTCCGCCGGGGCGACCACCCCAGGCACGACGCAAGGCATGCCTTCGGGCACGCCGAGCACGACCTCCGGCGCGGCGGCGACCGACTCGACATCGTCGTCGAGCAGCACCAGCAGCACGCCGGCCGCGACGAGCAGCAGCACGGCCCCGACAGACTCGAGCACGAGCAGCAACTCGAGCAGCAACTCGAGCACCAACTCGACGGCGAGCCCGACGCGCGCTCCGCGCAGCGACCGCAACTGATCGCTGGTCGCGCCGGCGCGCGGCCTCTCCCGTCAGGGAGCGGCCGCGCGGCCGGCTGACGCCGCCAACAGCGTGCGCAACGGGCGCACTTCAGGCAGCACGTAGACCAGACCCTTGGCGCGCGTGAACACCGGCCCGACAGTCTTGTCGTAGAACGCCGCCGGTACGTTGACGCAGCCGTAGGAGATGCGGTTGTCGGCCGCGGTCGGCGTCGCCAGCCGTTGCAGACGCCGCTCGCGCGGGTTGTTGGCGCGAACCCGGTGCATCGAGACGGCAGCGTCGTAGTCGATCCACAGGATGTCTTCGCCGTTCGTGTTGCGGCCGGGCTCGATCACGAAGCGGCCGGCCGGCGTCGTGCGCTCCTTCGGCTGCACGTCGGCCAGCGGGCGGGTGCCGATGCCCGGCACCGAATCGTCGCCGACCGCCAGGCCCAGCAGCACCGGCGTGCTGCCGGTGGGCTGGGCGCGGGCGTCGAAGACCCACAGCCGCGCCGCATGCTTGTCGATCACCATGAACGGCGCGCCGGCGTTGTCGGACGAGCCCTTCACCCATTGCAGCAAGGTTTGCGCGTCGGCCGACAGCGGCGCCATCGGCGCGGCGGCCACGCCGGCTACTGAGCCGGCCAACGCTGCGGCACAAGCCGCCCAACCCATCCAGCGCACGGCGCATTTCATCGTGAATCTCCAGTCACCGTCAGACAGCAATCGGTTCGCCTGCCACGGGCGGCGGCGCGGCCGCCAGGCTGCGACTGGCATCGTCGGCGGCGGCCGCGCCGACGACGCGGTGCACGAAGTGCAGCTTGCGCACCGCCGGCGCCGACAGCACGAACGGGTAGAAGTCGGGCACGCCCATGCTGCGCGACAGTTCGTTGAGCACGCCGGTGAGTTCCATCCACCCCGTCAGCAGCGACAGGAAGGTCTCCGGCCGCGGGTCGCCGCTGCCGGCCAGCACATCGGCGCCGAAACGTTCGTAGTTGAGTTCGACGTTCTCGCCGTCGAGGCCGAAGCTGCGCGCGGTGTCGAGCACGTCGACCATGTGCAGGTAGTGGGCCCAGGTTTCGGCCCAGTCCTCCCACGGGTGGCAACTGGCGTAGGCGCTGACGTGGCCGCGGCTCCAGTCGGCCGGCGGCCCGTTTTCATAGTGGCGCTTCAATGCCGCCGAGTAGTCCTGCCGCTCGTCGCCGAAGACCGTGCGAAAAGCCTCGTGCCAGGGGCTGCCGTCGACCAGCCGCTGCCAGTAGTAGTGGCCGCATTCGTGGCGCAGGTGGCCGAGCAGCGTGCGGTAGGGCTCGCGCAACGACGCGCGCCGGGTCTCGCGGGTGGCATCGTCGGCTTCTTCGATGTCGAGCGTGATCACGCCGTCGGCATGGCCGGTCATGATCGGCGGGCCGCCGGGCGGCGCGCGCAGCAGATCGAAGGCCAGGCCTCGCTCGGGGTCCTCGACGGTCCTCGACTTCACCGGCAGGCGCAGCCCGATCAGCGTCGAGACCAGCCGCCGCTGGGCGAGCGCGATGCGCTGCCAGAAGAGTGCGTTCTCCGCCACCGACAGGTCCGGCAGCATGCGTGTCAGCCGGCAGCAGCGGCACTGCGCCGGGTTGCCGCGGTTCGGATCGGTGGCATCGACCAGCCAGTTGCAGGCCGATGCGCTGGCCAGGTTGGCACAGCGGAAGTACTTCGGCGAGCGCCGCGAGGCGCCGACGGGGCGCCATGTCCCTGTCTTGCCGACCGGCTCCAGCGGCAGCACGAGGCCCCGCGACGGCTCATAGCCGAGCTGCGTGTGGCAGCCCAGGCACTCGCTGTTGCGAAAGAACACCGGCCGCCCGCAGCGGCAGTTGTACGAGCGGGCCGTGGTCGGCGCCTGGACGGGCAACATGATCAGCCTACACGCCGCGGCGCGCCGCAGCGCAAAGCCCGCCAGCGGTCGAGCCCGCTGCCGTCTTCGGCGTTCAACCAACGCCGGCCGGCATCAAGCCAGTGCGGCATCGGGCACCCGGGCGGCAGCCGCGTCGGCCACCGTTGCGCGCAGCCGCCGGTCGAACGCATGCAGCACGCTGTCCCAGTCGGCGCGCAGCGCGGCCTCGCGCGCGGCCCGGCGCAGCGCGCCGCCGGGTTCGGACGCGGCCAGCGCACGGCGGGCGGCGGCGACGAAGGCTTCATCGTCGCCCGCCTTCGCAAGACAGCCGCTCTCGCCATCGCGCACGTGCAGCGCGGCGGCGGCGGTGTCGAAGGCCACCAGCGCCAGGCCGCTGGCCAGCGCTTCGAGCGTGACGTTGCCGAAGGTGTCGGCCAGGCTCGGATAGACGAACAGGTCGGCGCTGGCGTAGTAACGCGCCAGCTCGTCGCCGCACCGGCTGCCGACGAACGACACCTCCGGGTAGTCGGCCTCGGCGCGGCTGCGCAGCGCGCCGTCGCCGACCACCACCATGCGCAGCGTGGCGTGTTCACGATGCAAGGTCTCGTAGGTCTGCAGCGCCAGCCCGAGGTTCTTCTCGGGTGCCAGCCGGCCGACGTGCAGCAGCACGCGGTCGTCGTCGCCGGCATGCCAGGTCTCGCGCAGCGCGGCGTCGCGCCGCCCGGGGCTGAAGTGCTCGGCATCGACGCCGCGGCCGATCACCTCCAGCCGCTCGAAGCCGCGCGCGGCCAGCTCGCGGGCCAGCGCCGGCGTCGGCACGAAGCTGCGGTCGGCCATCGCATGCAGCCGCTTCAGATAGGCCAGCACCAGCGGCTCCAGAGCGCCGAGCCGGTAGTAGCGGCTGTAGCCGGGGAAGTTGATGCTGAAGTCGGCGCTCGTCGCGATGCCCTCGGCGCGCGCCGCCCGCAACGCCGCCCAGCCGAGCGGCCCCGGCGTCGAGACGTGCACCAGATGCGGTGCACTGCGCCGCCAGCGCCGGCGCAGTGCGGCAGGTTCGGCCCAGCCGAAGCGCAGCTCGGGGACCATCGGCACCGGCCCACCGGCGGTTCGCCATTCGTCGACGCTGTCGAGCGCTTCTTCACCGGCCTGGCGCGGCCGCACCAGCTGGACCACGTGGCCGGCACCCCGCAGATGGCGCAGCGCGCGCTCGGCGGTCAACGAGACACCGTTGATCTCGGGCGGAAAGGTCTCGGTGATGTAGGCGATGCGCACGATGGGTTCGGGGAGGCGGTGCCTGCGGTCGGCAAGCCCTGTTCCCGGCGGCGAGGGTGAAGTCCTGACCCGGCGCGGTCTAACCCGGACAAGACATGGCACGCGGATTGCCATCTCCTTGCCCGACGAGGCGCCCGAATCGCCATCCACGCCACCCCCTTAGCGCAGGAAGCTTCGATGAGAGTCGCGCAGATCAGCGAACACGCGTTCCCGCCTGCGGCCGCCCCGCCCTGCCGAACCCGCGCGGGGACGGCCCCGTGACGGGCATCGGCCACCGGCATGCGGACCGGACGGCGCGGCCGGCGGTCTTCATCGAAAAGGACGGCACGCTGGTCGAGAACGTGCCGTACAAGGCCGACCCGGCCTTGCTGCACTTCATGCCGGCCGCGCCCGAAGCGCTGGCCGCCTTGTCCGCGGCCGGCTTCGCGCTGGTGGTGGTCACCAACCAGAGCGGCCTGGCGCTCGGCCGCTTCACGCGGGCGGCGTTCGCCGAGTTGCAGGCGGCGTTCGAGTTGCGCCTGCGCGAGCTGGCCGGCGTCGTGCTGACCGATTTCGTACTGTGCCCGCACCGGGCCGGGCCCGACGGCGTGCCGGTCTGCCTGTGCCGCAAGCCGGCGCCCGGCATGCTGACCCGCGCCGCCCGCGTGCACGGGCTGGATCTCGCGCGCTCGTGGATGGTCGGCGACACGCTCGACGACGTCGAGGCGGGCCATCGCGCCGGCTGCCGCACGGTGCTGTTCGACAGCGGCCGCGAAAGCCGCCGGCAGGGTCCGCCGTTGCGCACGCCGCACGCGTCGTGCACCGACTGGGACGACATCGCACACCTGCTGCTCGCCGGCCGCCAGACGGAGGCCCGCCATGAGCACCACGCCGCGCCCTGAGCGGGTCGAAGCGTCCCGCGCCGCGCCGCTGGATGCGCAGTCGACCGGCCGCGCGCCAAACAAACTCTGGTCTGAGGAGGAATCACGATGAGTTCGGTTCTCGAGACACCGCTGAACGGGATCGGCGTTCGCCCCGCGGCACCGGCGCCGGCGAGCAGCGCACCCGACTACCGGCCGCTGCCGCGGGTCTCGGTCGTCGTGCCGACCTACCGCCGGCCGAAGCTGCTGCGGCGCTGCCTGGATGCGCTGCTCGCGCAGACGCTGGAGCCGGGCGCCTTCGAGGTGATCGTCGTCGACGACGGCCGCAGCGATGCGACCCGGCGCGTGGTCGAAGACCTGGCACAGCAGCGGCCGGCGGCGCAACTCGTCTACCTGGAGCCCGAAACCGGGCGCGGGCCGGCGGTGGCGCGCAACTGCGGCTGGCGCGCCGCCCGCGCCGAGCTGGTGGCCTTCACCGACGACGACACGATTCCGGCGCCGGACTGGCTGGAACAGGGAACGCAGGCGATGCAGCTCTTCCCGTGGGTCGCGCTCGGCGGTCAGATCAAGGTGCCGCGGACCGAATCGGAACAGCGCGCGCCGACCGACCACGAGCTGATGACGATCGGCCTCGAAGACGCCGAATTCGTCACCGCCAACGCCTTCGTCCGCCACCGCGCGCTGGTCCAGGTGCGCGGCTTCGACGAACGCTTCAAGCGCGCCTGGCGCGAAGACGCAGACCTGCAGATCCGGTTGCAGAACAAGGTCGGGCCGGTCGGCCGCTGCGAACAGGCGGTCGTGCTGCACCCGGTGCGGCCGGAACGCTGGGGTGTTTCGCTGCGCCAGCAGAAGAACGTGTTCTACGACGCCTTGCTGTACCGCAAACACCGGCGCTTCTACCGCAAACATGTGCGCAGCGAGCCGCCCTGGGACTACTACGCGATCGTCGCGCTGACGCTCGGCGCGCTGGTCGCCGGGCTCGGCGACCTGGCCGTCGTCGCGGCGCCGTGCCTGGCGCTGGTCTCGCTGCTGGTGCTGCGCTTCGCCGCGCGGCGCCTGGAAGGCACCTCGCGTGCGCCCGCGCATGTGTTCGAGATGCTGGCCACATCGGCGCTGATCCCGTTCCTGTCGGTCTACTGGCGGCTGCGCGGGGCCTGGCATTTCAGGACCTGGTTCCTGTAGGCCTCCGATCTGCATCGGGCGCACGGTTTGCCCTATCCCGCGCCATGCACTCCGACACCAGGGCCGATCCGGCCGCCGCTGACGCGGCGCTCGCGCCGACGCCAGCGCGCACCCGACCGCACCTGCTCGACGCGTCGATGTTCTGGGCCGAGCCGGGCAACGGCGGCGTGCACCGGGCGCTGAGCAACAAGCGCAGCTTCTTCCGCGCGCGCGGCTGGCGGCACACCCTGCTGGCGCCGGGAGCCCGCGGTGCCGGCCAGCTCGACGCCGGCGGGGTGCCGATTCCGGCGTCCGGCGGCTACCGCTTCGTCGTCGACCGGCTGCGGGCTGTGCGGCTGATCGAGCAGGCCGAGCCCGACATCATCGAAGCCGCCGACCCGTACACGCTCGGCTGGGCAGCGCTCGATGCCAGCGCGCGGCTGAAGGTGCCGGCAGTCGCGTTCTGCCACAGCAACATGCCGGTGCAGGTCGAACGGCTGGTCGCCGATGCGCTGGGCGCCCCGGCCCGCCGCGTGCCGTGGGTCGAGCGCCACGCCGGGCGCTACCTGGCGCGTTTGTACGAGCGCTACGACCTGGTGCTGGCGCCGAGCCGGACGATGACCGCGCAGTTGCACGAGCGCGGCGTGCGGCAGGCGGTGCAGCAGCCGCTGGGCGTCGACACGACGGTGTTTTCACCGGCTGCCAACGACCCCCGCTGGCGCTACCGGCTCGAAGACGAACTCGAACTCGCCGCGGGCACGCGGCTGGTCGTCTACGCCGGCCGCTTCGCGCCCGAGAAGAACCTGGACTTGCTGACCGACGCGGTGCGCCGGCTCGGGCCGCGCCATGTACTGCTCGCCGTCGGCAGCGGGCCGCGGCCGCCGCGCGGCGCGCAGGTCCGCGTGCTGCCGCCGGAAACCGACAGCGAGCGGCTGGCCCGGCTGCTGGCCACCTGCGACGTCTTCGCCCACGCCGGCGACCACGAAACCTTCGGCCTGGCGGCGCTGGAAGCGATGGCCTGCGGCACGCCGGTCGTCGTCAGCGCCGCCGGCGGCCTGGGCGAACTGGCCGAGGACGTCGGCATCACGGTCGCCAGCCAGCGCGCCGACGACTGGGCGGCGGCGATCGCCGCCTGCCTGGCCGACCCGCATTCGGCGCTGGCCTGGATGGCGCTGGCCCGCGCCCGTACCTTCGACTGGAGCGTGGTTCTCGACCAGCTCTCGCGGCGCTACCTGCAGGCGATGCAGCACCACCCGAGCGGCCACGCCAGCGTGTCGGCGTCGGCGCTGCCACAGACCCAGCCTTGATGGCATGGCATGAACGTACCCAGCGCCGCTGACCGACAGCGGCCGATCCACCGAGGAGCGCAAGCCATGCCGACCCGCGACGTCCATCTGTTCATTTTCGACAGCCTGTCGGACTGGGAGCCGGCCTATGCCGTCGCCGGCATCAACACGCCGCAGTTGCAGAAGCGGCCGGGGCGCTACCAGGTGCGCACCGTCGGGCTGAGCAAGGCGCCGGTGCTCAGCGCCGGCGGCCTGCGGATCCAGCCCGACATCGCGCTCGACTCGTTGCCGTACGACGAGCAGCAGACGCTGATCCTGCCCGGCGGCAGCAGCTGGGACCAGGGGCACAATATGGCGGCCGTCGAGGCGGCGAAGAAGATGCTGCAGGCCGGCGGCTCGGTGGCGGCAATCTGCGGCGCGACCGCCGGGCTGGCGCGCGGCGGCCTGCTCGACGACAAGCGCCACACCAGCAATGCGCGCGAATATCTTGCCGCAACGCGCTACCGGGGCGGTGCGCTTTACCAGGACGAACCGGCCGTCACCGACGGCCGCCTGATCACCGCCGCGGCGATGGCCCCGGTCGACTTCGCGGTCCACATCTTCCGCTAACCTCGACCTGTACACGCCGCGGGTCACCGAGGCCTGGTACCGGCTGTTCAAGACTGGCGACCCGAAGTACTTCGCGGCGCTGATGGACGCGGCGCAGGAACTACCGCTCGACGCGCCGCGCCAGTCGCACTAGCGCCACCAGCGCCAGCACCACCAACACACCAGCGCGCAGCCCGCGCTTCAGCCGTCGCTGCCGGCCCCGTTGCGTTCGGCCGCGTATTCCTTCAGCCGGTTGTAGAGCGTCTTCAGGCTGATGCCCAGCACTGCGGCCGTGCGTTCCTTGTGGTGCTGGTAGTGGCGCAAGGTGGCCAGGATCAGCGCCCGCTCGGCCTGCGCCATCGAGGTGCCGATCGGCAGCGTGACGGCTTCGCCGCCGGCTGGCGCGCCAGGCGCGTCGCGCGCGCCTGGCGAACGCTCGGCGGCGGCCGGCGCCGCCGGCGCGGCCGTGCCGTTCGGCAGCCACTGGTCGTCGATCAGCTCGCCCGGCTCCATCACGTAGGCGCGCTGGACCGCGTTGCGCAGCTCGCGCACGTTGCCCGGCCAGTGGTAGCTGGCCAGCCGCTCGATCGCGGCCGCGCTGAAGCGCTTGGCCATGCCTTCCTGTTCGCCGACGCCGGCCAGGAAGTGTTCGGCGAGCAGGCGCACATCGGACAGCCGCTCGCGCAGCGGCGGCAGCTCGATCGGGAACACGTTCAGCCGGTACAGCAGGTCTTCGCGCAACTTGCCCGAGGCCACCGCCTGCTGCGGCAGCCGGTTGGTGGCGGCGATGATGCGCACGTCGGCGCCCTGGCTTTGCGACGAGCCGACGCGCATGAAGCGGCCGGTCTCGAGCACGCGCAGCAGCTTGACCTGCAACTCGAGCGGCATCTCGGTGATCTCGTCGAGGAACAGCGTGCCGCCGCTGGCGCGTTCGAAGAAGCCCTGGTGCTGGCGTTCGGCGCCGGTGAAGCTGCCCTTCTCGTGGCCGAAGATCTCGCTCTCGATCAGGTTCGGTGAGATCGCGCCGCAGTTGACGGCCAGGAACGGCCGCTTGCGACGCCGGCTGAGGTCGTGCACGGTCTGCGCGACGACCTCCTTGCCGGTACCGCTCTCGCCGGTGATGAACACCGTGACGCCGGTGCCGGCGACGCGCGAGATCTGTTCGTAGACGCGCAGCATCGCCTGCGACTGGCCCCACAGGTGGCCGAAATGGCCGCGCTGCGCGAGGTTGGCCGTCAGGTCGGCGACCTCGGCCTGCAGCGTGGCCGGTTTCGTCACCCGCGACAGCACGCCGCGAAGCTGCTCCAGCGAGACCGGTTTGACCAGGTAGTCGGCCGCGCCCAGCCGCAACGCCTTGATGGATGTCTCCAGGCTGGCGTGGCCGGTCATCAGCACGACCTCGGAGTCGGCCACCAGCTGGGCGTCGGAGAACAGGTCCATGCCGTTGCCATCGGGCAACTGCAGGTCGAGCAGCACGATCTCGGGCTGCTGCAGCGCGATCTGGCGGCGCGCGTCGCGCAGCGTGTGCGCCACCGCGACGGTGAAGTTCTCGGCGGCCACCAGCTCGCGCAGCACGGCGGTGGAATCAACGTCGTCGTCGACGATCAGGGCATGGGTCATCGAACGGTTCACTCCCGCGGTTCAGTGCCGGCATTCGACACGTGCCCGGCCATTCTCCGTGCAGGACAAGTGCTTCAACCCGTGTAGGTCGGTTGCCGGTAGCGCAGTGTGACACTTCCCGGCACGGCGTTTGCCCCGCCGCGGCAATGCCAATCGCGAAAGGGCCTCCGATGATCGACCAACGTCATGCGCTGGCTAGCGATGGGTTGCACATTGTTGCTTCGGGTGCCGGGCACCGGCGCGCCGAAAAGGCTCTGCTGGCGGTGGCTCTCGGCACGGTGCTGATGGGCGTCTGGCGCCACTGGGCGACGACCCACCGCCAGCGGCTGTCGGCGCGGCCGGCGGCCAAGGCCGAGCGGCTGCAGACCTGGGAAGGCGAAGGCGGGCGCCACGACCCACCGGAAGCCACAGAAGCGCGCTGAACCGGCGAGTCGCCGGCCCTGGTCACGCAGTCAACGCGGTCAATGAAACGTGGTTCGCACCGGCACCGGCCGGATCGGGTCGCCGATCGGCGCGTGTTCGTCGGGCAGCGGGGGCTCGATGATCTCCGGCGGCAAGACATCCGGCCCCGGCGCCGGTGCCGGCGGTTCGGGTGCGGGCCCGGGCTGCGGCAGCGTGTCGGGCAGCGGCTGCGGAATCTGCATGGTGGAGTCTCCAGTTGATCCAGGAGCGGCAAGCCCTGTTCCCGGCATGCGGTTTGCAATGGCCAGCGCCATGACGCCCACACCGCCACTGAGGCCGCCGCCCGACGACACGTCGGTGGCCGGCGAAGAAGACCCGGGCGCGGCACTCGACGAAGACGAAGCCGCCGGCATGCTGGTCCCGGCCGGCGTGAAGTTCGTCGACACCGCGCTGTTGCGCATCGGCTACCAGGAATGGAACCCCGCCGGCGAGCACAGCGTCGTGCTGCTGCACGGCTGGCCCGACAGCCCGCGCTGCTGGGCCGGCGTCGCCCCGTTGCTGGCGGCCGCCGGCCACCGCGTCGTCGCGCCGGCGCTGCGCGGCTTCGCGCCGACGCATTTCCTGCACGCCGAAACGCCGCGTTCCGGCCAGCTCGCGGCGCTCGGCCGCGACCTGCTGGAAATGCTCGCGGCGCTGGGCCTCGAGCGGCCGACCCTGGTCGGCCACGACTGGGGTGCGCGCGCCGCCGCCAACGCCTGCGGCCTGGCCCCCGGCGTCGCCGAACGGCTGGCGATGCTCTCGGTCGGCTATGGCACGAACAGCGCGCAGCAGCCGATGTCACTCGCCCAGGCGCGCTACTACTGGTACCACTGGTACATGGCCACCGAGCGCGGCGCGAACAGCGTTCGTGAAGACCGCTTCGCGTTCGCGCGGATGATGTGGGAGACCTGGGCTCCGCCCGGCTGGTTCGACGCGGCCGAGTTCGAAGCCACCGCCGCCGCCTTCG
>Ga0307513_10002912_pt1 | contig 23410 bp, 22 predicted proteins | sample 15_EM_MG_FD_202174 | JGI IMG/M metagenome (GOLD analysis project Ga0307513, IMG submission 202174) | Populus trichocarpa ectomycorrhiza microbial communities from riparian zone in the Pacific Northwest, United States - 15_EM | ecosystem: Host-associated > Plants > Roots > Unclassified | place...
CGCCTGCCTGTTTCATGGCGTATACCGAGCCAAGCATGTTGGGTCGACCGGCGGAAACAATACCCGGGTTCGATCCCTCGATGTCGGTCCGGAGGCCATCAAAGGCCCTATCGCCGGTCCAATCCTCAGGCTTCCAAATCGAGCCCCTACCAGTAGGAGCCAGGGGAACGCCGGAGACCAAAATCTTAACCTTTGCCACATCCTTATGGAAGACAAAGTTCGTCAGACCAGAGGGGCCAAGTTCCCGAATAAGGGTCGAGCGGCATCGTTCCAGTCTATCCCAGACCTGCGTGGCAGTATGTTCCGCCAGCGTCAAGTAGATGCATCCAATCTCAAGCTTGGAGCGGGCTTCCCGAATATACGGGGTCTTGTCAGAAACCTTCCCAAGATTGCTCAAGGTCTGGTTCATACGGATACGGATAGCCTCCGGCGTAATAGGAAGCTGTGTCCGTTTGCCGGCGTCAAAGCGCATGGTAACGTGGCGCTCACGGGCATTGGGGGAGGGGGAGGACGTGGGGACCCTGGTGCGGGAAGGACCTGGAATAACAACGACAGGGGGCGGAGGCGGCACCAATCGTGACCTAACCTGTCGTCCAGGTCTAGTCATGTGTGGCACAGGTGGAGGGGGAGGGGTAGCAGCAACCCGGCTATACATAGCCGCTCCAGTCGGAGGGAGCGACACCGGAACGACAATGGCAGGAGGGGCTGGGGCCGGCGGGGTAACAAGGCCAGCAACACGATTCCTCCTCTTTCCACCACGATGACGTCTTTTCCCGACCTTAACAAAACCGTGGGCGGGGGTCTCGTCAAAGGTAACCCTCTTATCACCTGTCGTCGCACTATCATCAGCAGGAGGGGGGGAAGGAGTAATACCACCGTTCATGCGCTTAGCAGCTTCGGCACGAACCGATCCCCGAATGTTTTCCCGCGAACTCCAGACAGGTTCACCCCTGCCAATCATCAATTTGGCCTCATGGGCAACCGTGTCCCCTTCCAAACGGGCAATAACAGCCTTCAACAACTTGATTTCCCCTTTCAGAGAAACAATCTCATCCAAGCAGTTGTTCTGTTGCTTGCCCAGACGCTGTATGTTAGCAGCAACCTCCTCAAGGGAACCGTATGTCTCTTTACCCCCAACCAGCGCGTAAGTCCGGCAACCGTCGACCATGGAGGTGTCGTCAGAATCGGAAGATGATGCAACCGACCCGTGGGAGGAGGCGGGCGAAGACGAAAGGGGAACCGCATTACCGGAACGGATATCCTCAAGACCACTCAATAAGGCTGGGTCAACCCTCGAAGGTGACTGATAGCTCATGGTAAGAGGGAGGGCGGGAAGCGACGAGAAGGTTGGGTTGGCCAGAGGCGACAGGCTGCGGGTAGCCGATCGTGGCTGAGCATCGGTCGCGTACCTAGAGTCGCCAATACCTGTGCCGTCAGTGTTAGACCCATCACCCAGGTCCATAGGTGTATCGCGAACGATAACAGCCGACGACGGAACCACTTGGCTAGTGGTCAAAGAAAGGGGGGAAGGGGGGTCTCTCTTCGGGGGGGTGTTCCCTCGTAGCGCCTTGGTATGAGCGATAAACTCATGGTGTCTCTTGGAGACAGGAACAAAGGCACGGCGACCGGAGGGAATGGTGGAGTCCGAGGCGAAACCAGAACCGGCACCAGGACGCGACCAAGGGGGGACGAATGGGAAAGGAGAAGACACCTGAGTGATCCGATCCTCAGCTCGTATGCCACCTGCAGGAGGTGCATAGTCTTGGTCCGACGATCGGTCCAATTGGAAGTTGCTGTAAAGCTTCCGCTCACCGGAGGAAAGTCGCTCAACAGGGGAGGGAAGACGCCGTTGGCTATCGTCAACCTCGACCACAGAAGGAACGTACATGGGGTCCTGGGATCGGTCCTCGTCAATGGACGGCCAGGATGCAGAGGGGACCATGGGATCAGACGCCATAGTCGAATGAAAATCCGAGCTCACCATCTGGGAGCTGGAAGGGGCGAAGGACTGCGAGGAGCCCTCGGGGGTGTGAAATCGGGTGTAAAAACCCAAAGAGGTAGTGCGGTCGACGTGGCAACGCGCAGAGGAGGTGTCACCAGTAACGCAACAGCCGCGAGCAGCCATGATACCAGTGCAAACAGTTTCGACTGAGTCGAAGGAGCGGAGGTCGAGGTGAGCAACAATGGCTCGAACCTCAGAAGTAAAGAAAAGGGATTCATTCTGACATCCCGAAACATGGACAAAGTGTAGGCCTTGGTAGGCCCCACCCGGAGCAGCGTAAGACAATCTGACAGCCGGGATAAGACCACGGCCATCAGAGGTGTTCATCCTACCCGGGACAATCTGGGTGCCCGGAGCAGGGGAGGGGGAGCGAGGAGGAACAAAATGGGGAACAAAGTCACCCATCGTGAAAATTCACCTGTAGCAAAAGGCCAGGCGAGCCACCAAAGAGAAATTCACCGGTAGTAAAAGCCCGGCGAGCCACTAAAAGATATTGCCCGAAGGCCAAAAAACTCCGACCGCCCGAAGGCAAAAATTCCCACCGAGGCCCGAAGGCAAAGAGCGCGACCGTCAACGAAGTGTGTTCACGATAAAAGCGTGGTGTTGAGGGTGGCGAAACCGTGTGTTCTGATTGGTTGTAACAGACGGTCAGGAAAATAGAGGGGACGGAGCTTGGCCCTGTACTACCGGTAGTACTCGTATTTGGTACTGTGCCTCTCTGCAGGGTGCTGGATAAGCGGAACTCGGTGCGGAGGGTCGGGATGTTGCCGGATTTCAATCTCAGTAAGCGTGGTTAGAGTGCTCTGGGTGTAGGTGGCGCGGTTGGGGGATGAGTAGAAGTCATAGTTTAGGTGGCGCGTGGGTTGCCAATTGACCTCTCTGCTTGCCCGTAAAGCCTGTGGTTATGCAAGGTTGTTGTTTTTTTTTCAGCGTTGGGAACCTTCCCTCCTGGCAAGAATTACCATTCAAGTGCTTTGGGCGGTATTCTTTGATATGGTATAAGTAAGAATATTTTACCAGAAAAACAACCTCTATCTAGTAAAAAAATACCTCTCCCGATGCTCTAGTACTTGCATAGAACTATGAAAACCAGAATAATTTTAAATGCTAGGACGTTGTAGTTGCCCTCCTAGTGAGGGCTATTGTATCTCTCCTTTTCTTTGCCTCAGTAGAGGGCCCGGGGGGGAACATTTCCCTGCATGTTCTCCACATAGCTTGGGGGATTCTGTACCCCCCGTGCCATTCCCAATTCCTTGTTTCTTTCTGTACTGTATTATTTCGTCAAGCGAGCTATCTCCGTGCAGACAGGAAAGTCCCCTAAAAAAGCCTCGCACTAAACAGGGGAGGAGTAGGAAGATGGTGCTAACCCCCGCTGGACTGGTAAGCTCGAGTAATGCGCTCTTGATTTTCCCTGTTTTGTTCCATATATATGGTCTTTAAAAAAAAAGATCCCCGAGCCCCCGGTTTCTATCACTTGAAAGTTGGAGATAATCTGTAAATTTCGAACACATACATAAAGAACAATGAGCCCTCATTATGAGGGCATCTCATATATAGCACTGGAGGCTTTAAAGAGAAGGCGGAGGGGTGTGGGGTTATTGAAGGGTATCATCTTCCCCGGCTGCAGATAGTGGTATTGTGCTAATGGATAAAGAATCATACTATATCACTCACATACTTGGCTCACACTGGACAACCGTTTGGTTGCATTCGTCTGTCGCACCGCATATCCCCGAACACCTGATCCGGTGAGTCACCAACAGCGCTACTAATCAGCCCACGTGCGGTCAGGCAATCTCTTCGACTACCGGTGTTTAACCACAAGTGCCAGGGTAGGAACTATCAACCGGGACAGACAAGGATATATCTGACTGGTTAACCTAAATAACTGTTCCATAACTTCTTGCCGGGCCTTGTGCCCCCGTCCCAGGGTTAGAAAAATTACCTAGCTCATTCTCTGCGTCTATCCGAGCGCCCATACTGAACTGGTACAAGTACCGAATGTGGGGCTTCTTCTTACCAATTACTTGTGCTAGTACTATAAGTAGCTTAGCACGGAAAACTCTAAACCAGGTTCTTTCCCCAAGAAAGGGGTTTACCCCTACGATATAGTATCATACGGTACTTCACAAGTACCGCATACAGCAGGTGCAACTTCGTCGAGCAGAGCTAATAAACCCTTCCAATTCCCTTTCCAATTCCCTCTTCCCCCCACCGCTTTTCTCACTCATTCATTTGCATAATATTCCATCTTTAGTCTCTCTTTTACGATACCCTACGGTACTTGAAAGCGGATCTTACATTCATTCCTTCGTTTATTCACTCTTTTAATCCGCCGACTACAAGCGTTCAACCAATCAACATTGCATTCAATATGATCTCTGCAACCCTCCTCACCCTCCTCAGCGCGGCAACCCTAGCCACTGCAACAATCAACTACAACAGCACCCTCACCCACCCGGGCGACAGAGAGCCCTGGTTCGATGGATCGATCCCCGCCACCTCCATCTCCGAGTCCTGCGGAAGCGCGTACGCGCAGAACCTCCCGTGCGACGAATGGCTACTGAAGGCCTTCGACAACGACTCCACCGAGAGTGAAAAGTTCAGCAACGACACGCTCAAAGCCCTGTGTACCGACACTTGCCTCCTGGGTTTGCAGAAATGGCGCGACGACGTCCGCAAGTCCTGCACCGATAAGGACGTGGGCAGGAAAATCACCGTTGGCGAGCGGACCATCTCTTCACTGCTCGACACGAAGCAGATGTTCATTCAGTATTTATATTGGCCGACTTGTATGAAAGATTTGTCCGCCTCCCCCCGCCCCCCCGGCTCGCGTGGGAATCGTTCGTGCTGACAGGATCGTAGGAATAAAGGCACGCTCTGCTACGCCGGCGATAGCGACGAGACGGACTCCCCAGCCTCTAGCAACGACTCCGAAAACACCCAGGAAATCATCGACGCCTTCTGCAAGAATAACTGCGAGACGCAGCTTTCCGTGTTTACATGGGTCGTTAGTGAATCGATGTTTAACGATACCAGGAGTATCAATGTTGCCGACGCGAGGAAGGTTTGTAAGGGATTGGACACGAGCAAGTATCCGTTCTTGAAGGATTTGAGTTCTACCGGGGGCTCTTCCGGTTCTTCGGGCTCTTCCAGCTCGGGGGCTGGAGCGGGCGCGAATTCTACAAAGGGGAATGGAACGGGCGCGGGTGCCAAGAACGATGGTGGTAGGGTTGGCGGGGGTGTCGGGCTGTTGGCTTCCGCGGTTTTGGCGACGGTAGTGGTTGTGGGGCTTGGGAGCTTCTGAGTGGTTATTCCCGGGGTGGGGAATTTATTGTTTTGGTAATTTTGAATGGATGGATGAGGGCACCGTTGCCCGGCAATTCGTGACCGCCATCCAGGGATGGGTGCAAGGTCATTTCATGTGAACTATTGGAGAAAATTGGTAATCGGGCTTGGACTCCCTCCCTGTTGCGGCACAATTGCTACTATCCTCCGGGTTTGATATGGTCTTTCTGCCGGAGCTGTACTCGAGTAGAGTATAGTACCTGATAGTGCTCTACGCCGTAATCCCCTATGGACTCACCTTATCCTAGGTCACCCGTCTTTATCTTATCATCCGCTACCTCACGATAAAAATACCCTATTCTGTCAGCTAGCCGGGCACATATTCCAGAGCGTCAACTCAGTCCACCCAAACACGGCAGCACAATGGTGATAGTTCATGAAGAGACATGTATAATGGTAATTGGTTTGTACTATGTGCTGTTTGAGTTAACCTCGCTACTGCACTAGCCTGCTTTTCTGTGCCGCCCTGACGCCCTTCGATGCATGAATCGTTTTATATCCCAGAGTAGGGAGGGCTTCAACAATCAAGCTATTGACGGACGCTTCCATACCTTAGCACATAAACTCCCCTCTCCACCCCGACTCCAACCCCAGCCCAAACGAACAAACACCTCCCCTCTACCCGCAACGATTGCTGATAAAATAGAGTTGCCCAGACTGTCAAGGTGTTTCATGGTGGTTTATAGAATACCACCCTCTCCGGACACCGTCGAATCCTACGATCGAGGATTAGCCTGCACTATGCCTCCTTGGCGGAATACGCGGTGACACAGCAAGCATCACACTACGCTGGTGCATGCTGTGGGATAGTGGGAACGGGGGCCGCGCTTTCGACTGCACCCCCAAGCATTCCAAAGCAGCCTTCTAAACCCTTCATAAATCGCATTAAATTTTTTCTTTTGCAAGAGATAATTTACGTGAGCAGAGTGATCAACACAAGTATTATCTCCCCCCCCCCCCTCTCTCTCCCGCCTTTGTGCCCCTCTCCTCACAGTTACTTCTCCCTAACCTTAAGCTTCACCTTCAAATCTCCCTTGGTATGCGGCACGAAACAGTCTCTCCATTCCATATCCTCCTTACTACACCTTCGTCAGTTCCCTCATCCATATTAATTAATTATGGGGGAACATACCTTGTCTCCCAAATCTCCATATCAAACCTCCGAAATACGGTCGCGAAGGCGACATACATCTCGGCCCAGGCGAGGCTATCATCATTAGTGCCTGCGGAAACTAGCGGGGAAGGGTTGGGAGGGGGGGTGGTACTTTGGCCCGAGACATGACCGTGGTCCCCTACTAAATGCTACAAGGTACTTGTCCAAATCCTTGGCGCCGGAGTCCAGCCAGCGGGTTGGAAGGAAGGAATTGGGCGATGAGAATATGGTTGGATTTAGGTGGACTGTGGGAGCGTCCATTGATACTACTGTCTGGTGGCTGTTAGGTTTGAGTTACTATAGAGGGGGAGGGATAGGGGTAACGGACTCCGCCTGGGATGGATTCATCTTGGATTGTTATGCCGGAAGTGGGGACTACACGAGGTAGGGGCGATACGACGCCGTGACTTAATCGTAGGCTTTCTTTTATCATTGCGGTCTAATAGTCCAATCAGAGCTTGTCATCCGGGGTTATTTTGTTTTTTAAGTAGGGGTGAGAGTGGGGGATTTACGAGATATGTTGACTTCTCCAATTGCTCAAGCGTAGGCTCTTCCTCAAGTACGGGCCATACTTGACATATCTCCGCAAAGAGCTTCTCTTGTAATCCGGGTGTAGCTAATGTGTGGTATGTTCCGTAGGTGAACGCTCCACTCATGGTATCGCTCCCGGCGAAAAACAAGTTTTGAGCTTCGTCGACAAGACTGCTGAAGCTTGGGGTTCCGCCTTTAACCTGCGGGTCTAGGAAACGATGGTATACGCTTGGGGGGAGCGAGGTTTTCTCGAGAAGGTCAGGGTTCTTCAAGTACCGGTTTACTTGTTCTTCTACTGACTTCACATCCGCAAGGGCACACACACGCGCGCATTCCCGTCAACTTCATTCACTCAGTGGGGAGGGTAGGGGAGGGGGGGGGAGGATAGTACATCTCTATAGGCCAAAAACCCCTCCAACTCAGGTACTAGTCGGAGCGAGACACTCCTCGGCAAGGCGAGCAACCACTCTACTATGGGAAAATACTTTATGATCCAGAATGTCTCGCTGATAGCTTTAGCGTACAGTAGGACACCGTGCTTGAAACCCTCCACGTCTAGGGAGTCAAGGCACTCGTTAAAACAATACTGCGAAATAATGTCAATCGCAGCGCAGTGGAATCCAGCGACTATATCCGCCGCCTCATCGCGGTCAGCGTAGCCGGAGAGCTTGTCACAGAGCTTGCTGATCTTCTCGCTAATTAGCGGTTGTAGCGAGAGCACCGCCCGCCGGGAGAACATTGGCCCAATCACGTCTCGCCGGGTCCGCGCAACGGTGGGGTCGAGCAATGTGAAGACCGACTCCGGAGAGTTAAAGCAATGGTAGAGGCTTGGGTCTTTGGTAAGTTTGCTGGTGGAGCTGTAGATTGTGGAGTAGACTTCCGGGGAAGAGAAGTGGAGCTGTTTTTGGTGAGCTTGTGTTTAGTGTGGTTCCACGGTCGGCTGGGATTGTGGGGAGGGGGGGCTCACCTGGTTTGGCCCACAGCGGACTATTGGACCTGAAGGATGGGTGTTGAATTAGTACACGATCATCCAAGTGGAGCTAAATTATGTTAACCGAAACTAACCATATTTCTTGTGTAAATCTGCTAAATGCCTGACCATCTGCCCGCTCATGTGCAAATCCCAATACCCCGCGTAATACACGGTGACCGCCGCCATCTTTGGTCCCGGGAACCGCCGCAGCGGGTGCAGATAGAGTCTGTAGAAAACTAGTAGGACAAGGTACGCCGCCCACGCGCCGACGAGGTAAAGTACCAAGCTAGCAGGTCCGAAATTTAAGCCGCCCGTGATATAGTGCCAAATGCGATAGGGAACTAGGTCACTCCTCCCCCCCCGGGATCCACATATTTCCATGGTGGTTCTAAACTTTAGATAGTCTGGTTGACCGTCTGCTGTCAATCGGAGAGATTTCGAAGTGTGGGAGGGTTGTGCGCTTTCCCTCTACGGCTTCTGGTACTATAATGAGAATGATGTTGATGTGTCGTGATGGTTAAGATCTTACCAGGGGTGAGGGGGCTTGAAGTTATATATACGCTAACCCTCGGTGGGCTTAGAAGGCTGTGAGGCATTAAACATCGGCAGGCTTGTCTGGGGACCGTACTGTTGTGCGAGCGGGATAAAGTTCCTCCCAGGGACACATCTCACCAAGAGCCGTCGCAGCCGTCGCAGCCATTGAGACCTCCCCGCCAACCGGTTAACCCCGCGACAGGATAAAGTGGGTGGTGTCCTCCTACTGTAGTATCAGGTGACACCACAATCGTCAGCCTCACTAGCGCATTCAAAAATATACTGCCGGCATGGAAGTGCTTTAATTTCTGGGGAAAGATGATAATAAAACAAAATGAACGCAATAGCCTCCTCATCTGGGCAGGTTTCGCGGCTTTTTAGCGTGGTTGGTGGCATATGTTAACCTTAAATCTCTGTTAAAGGTAGTATGGCCATGGGGCGTTTGCGGTGAGCTGACCAGTAGAAAACATCCCCGTAGTTGCGACACTTGAACTATTCCTAATCTTGGAATATTCTAGGGAACTAAATAGCGACAAATACAGACGAAGGGGTACCGGTAGCAACTGTCTTGTGTTTTTTCCCCTCGGGGATTCGGAGACCGATGTGAGACTTTATACGCAATCGCTCCGAGCAAGGCCGGGAGACAGGTTGCGGAGAGGGGGCTGAGGCAGAAGAGGTGCCGATCGCGAGATTTATCAATCATCAAAAATGCGACCCCCAGTACCTTACCACAAGAACTTGAATAGCGCGAAAGACAGCTTCAATCCACTATCCTATCCGGTCGTACTGTCAGGCACCGGGGGTAGGGGCTCTTGAGAAAGATTTGTACTTTCACGATACAGTAGGGCCTGGCCGTTTTGGGTCCGCTGTGTCTCATGAACTGACCACCGCAAATTCTTTAACTTACCAAACCAAGCCTATCATGAACTAGGGCAATGATGTCCACTTAGAATGCAAGAGCTTCTAAGGTGATTGAACCTCATGCGCTGGGGCATCGGGGTTGCCTTTGCTTGTAAGGTCCGGGACTCCCCATCTCTCTTTGCGCTGTGGGGGCTAGTTTTGTTTTGCATTGTTTGCGTACCCCGATCAAAAGAAGTGAATTCGGGCATCTTAGCTGGGGGTGGAGTTGTTAGAGCGATCTGTAAGGCACTGTAATACAGTACGAGCGCTGTATGTGAGTACATACAAAGGTCGGACCCTATTAACTAGAACAGACAGGGATATATTTGGCTAGATAACCTTGAATAACTATTCCATAACTTCTTACCAGACCTTGGTACAGGGACTTTTCGGGCGCCGTCACGCAGCGACTTCGCCTTTCGGAAATGAGCCCGACTTTTGCTATGATGTCATCTAAAAGTTCGCACAAGGTATCACTCGAATTTCCAAATCTGGTTTGCGCATAAATGTGATGCTCCATAATACGAGGCCAAAAATGAGCAGTGTAAGGGGTTTCCCACCGAGAACAGCCATATTTATAACCTTCTAGACACTGATTTAGTAAAAACAATTTGGGCTAAATCTTCGCCTATATGTGCAACAATTCCCTAGATTTTACTTTCCGACACTTTAGAACTCTGTATCTAGTGTGGTTGAGGAATTGCCTAGGGAGCTATACCGTACCATAATCTGGCAAAAGTTGAATTGACGCCACTGAGGATTTTCTTGAACCTGTCCAACACCGTGGTCTATATGTTTAAACTGTGGCGAATCCGCCTTCTTCGCGCCCTCCTGTTGGCTCGGTTGCCTTAGTTTCTCTTTAGCTCCAGTCCGACTTTTGCCAGAATACGGTAGTTGGCACACTGGTCTTGGCGCAATTTCTGATTCTTTTGTATGGGAAGTGGCAAGGCTTGGCGCTGTTTTCAACTTCAACTTTACCATGCTGCAATGCCAAAGTGTCCAACAATTCTTTAATAATATCCAAACTGTGTGGAGAGGTATTTGAAAGGATTTCAAACCAGAATATCAATTTTGGAATTTTTTTACAGCCCCGGAATGTGATAAATAGGAAGCATGAAGTAGCATGGTTTGGGTTGTCACATGCCATTCTGCTCACCATTTTTGTCGCCAGCCTCGGACATATCGGTGTTTGAGGTGGAGCTATGGGGGTTACCGTAGTTGCAGATATAACTGGGGTGGAGTGGGGGGATACAGAGGCATATTAGGGATGTTCGGCTGTGTGTGTGAGCTTGAACTTAAATATTGCTTTGTGATACAAATCGACTGGCCTGCTCACGGAGAAATTAACCGCCTAGCAACGATCGATGGCAACACAACCTTCCCCATCACCGAGGACTTCCAACACTACCTGAAGAAATTTCTCTGGATCAATTTCTACTATGCATTCTTCTATGTATTTACATTTTTAATTTGCAATATTTTTTTGGTTTACAAGATTGTGGGGTTGGTGGGGGAGTGCGGTTGTCATGGCCGAAATTTCTCCTGTTGCCTGGTGGGCGGTTAACTTTGTCCACGGACAATACCTATGCCCTAACTTGAACCACGCTAAAAAGCTGCTGCGAAATCTGCACAAAGATTAGGGGATGGGTAGCCAGTATGAAACCACCCTAACCCAATTAGCCACTTTTTTTTGTTCACATTGTTTACATTCTGAAATGCGCACTAATTCACACTAATTTATGAACTGTGCACGTTCATCTTTAGGCCAGAGCCCTAGCATTCACTTGAATTGGCTTGGCCACTCAACCATATTCGGAAAGTGAAAGACTATTGCTGTGGTAGCAGGTTTAGGCTCAGGTTCGTGACTCCCTGCAGAACATCCCTATTGTGTGTAACGAGAGTGTTTGCCAACGGCATGAGACCTGGAGGATATGAGGGGAGGGTTTGCTTCAGGTGATGTATTCTGAAGCTCCTAGAGTATTTTTGCCTTGGTGATCTTTCGGGTTGCGGTCACTTGACTAGGAGTGTGGGCTGTTTTGCTCAAGGAGTTATTAGCCCCTTATTTTGCAGCTTTTTATTTTTATTTTTAGCGCGGTTAATAGCATGGGTTAGCTTCGGATCTTTACCAAAGTAGTACCACCACGGAGTCTTCACTCCGAACTCGCCTGCAGAAAATATCTCCACGATTACCACACATAATCTCGGGGTATTGTAGGGAAATAAAATAGCGGTAAAATATAAACGGGGGGAGAGGTGAGGTCTCGCAACTTTGAAGGAGGTGGTGTGGTTTTACTTGATAACTTCTGTTGTAGGACAAGCTTAGTAAATGGTGAATAGAGAGGTTGTAATGGGTCTGGAGGGGCTGTCTGAAACGCACCAAGCACAGATGCAAAGTGCAAGTAGTCCCCTCATTTGTACATGAGGGGCGTTTTTCACAAATACTATTTTACCTTCTCGCTTTCCCCTTCCTCCTCCCCTTTTCTCTTCAGTTGTCAATGTTCTCCCCCTTCCTCCTTTTACATTTACTCATATTTACCCTAATAGTAACAACTATTCGAACCATGCTATCAAGAGCGGCCTAATAGTATATCTAATTTTGACAATATTTTGATAGAAATTAGTAAATCTTTGTTCTTTTCTTATACTATCCTCCCAATACTATATAATCTATTGCACTCACACCCCACCATCCTCGGCGGCCTTTATCCTAAGAATCTGTCTTGCACAACGAGTGATTTGGGGCAACAGGTGAGGTCCTGGTGTAGAGGAATTTAGAATCTGCCGAGATTCATCCGAGACAGCGAGGTATGCGATTATCGAGATCCGGGACAGCGGGGTGTGAGTGCACAAGTATTTGTATTTGGAGCTCTCTTGGCCTTGGCAGATTACTCAACTACTGGTGTCTCCGCGCGAAGATTGGGTACCCGTTTGGAATAGCCATAGCGAGCCCATAATTAAAAGTATAGTGTTCGGGCTGTTTGAATGGGAGCGGTGGGCAGTGCCAGCAGCAGCCGGTGAAGGTCACATATGAGAATGACCTCACAATTCACAGCAATCTTGGATCTTTGGTGAAATCCTGTGGGTTTGTTAGGGTTGTTCTTAGCAGGAGGTCGGAATTCAGTCTATGGATAATATTAGAGTTGATGTATTATTGATATAGAAGACGGCGTGTGAAGGAGATAATAGGCTCAATGGTAATAATCAGCTCTGGGGTCAGAAGATATCAATCTCCTTCATTGACTCTGGCTACTAGCCCAGGGTCTTTTCTACCATAGTGCTTCTCAAGGAAAGCGGGATCAATCTGTATGGCCCGCAAAGGCTATTCCAAAACTGGTGCAATCTTGGCGCGGAGACGAGAAGGATCTTGCAGTGTGCCGTTGCAACCGCTCTAGGTGGCAAGTCCGATGTTTCAAGGGAGGTACCGTATCTGCTTCTTTTGAATTAGATTCCTCCTAGTTGTTCAAGACAAACTTGAAGATACGGTCATTGGCTTAGCACACTCACTTTTGGTTTGCCTCTGTGCACAGGCTGAGCCCCCTGATTATTGGCCACCGTGATAAAATTCTGTTTTTTTTACTGCAGCTCGCTACGGTACTACCGTATAGCAGTAACTAAACCAGAAGTGGCAGTTGCCTTAGTATAGGAGTTGATTATCCGAGGCTCTGGGCCTTACTGAGCCCAAGAGACTTTCCGTCCGCCGGTTCAGATTCAGATTGTGGCTTCGATTTTCTTGACCCGTACGGTATTACTTGTGGCGCTGTAAAATCTGGATTTCGATATCATCTTCCAACCCGCTTCTCTGCTGTTCCCCTTCCACACCCCCGAAGCAATATTTGCCGTCCAAGAATTTTCTTTCTATGATAATATTATGTTAAAACTAATACTCGCGAGAACTTAGTATGTGCTTCTAATCCGGAATTAGGGGCGCTGAGTGATTGAATAGATATCGTACTGTACGCCTTTGCTTTTAGCTATTATACTTCAATGAACTATAAAAGAATTCCTTCCTATTGTAATTCGCTAAAATCCCCGTAAGAGCATCGCGCCCAAGAGAAGAAGTCGCACACCCCGAATACTCTTAAGCGGTACTGGGAGGCCAACCTGCTGGTTTTCTCAAGAAAAACGGGCCCCGGAGCTGTCTTGATCGTCCATAAGCTACCCAAAGGAGACTCTCACTTCTCTTTTTGACATCTTTCGGAGCTCCTCGAGACGTGATCTTTTTTGTCAAGGGTTCAAGAGAGTGCGCTATAATATCCATTCTTAAATCTGTACTGAGGTTGGGCAGCTCTATTATAGGCGGGGACCTGGGAACTGCCGATGACGATGAGGTTGCCCAAGAGCTAATCACGCTCGCCTGCCATCCGGAGCTCGACAGTCTACCTGGCCAATAGGATCTCTTGGCTAGTCTGAGGGCGCTCAGGTGGAAAAACTCTTCGCTCTTGGTCGGGTTCACGGGGCAATTTAGTTTCATGTTCGATCCTGAAACTGCGCCTGCGGGACTCTGGCATTAGCGAAGTGTGATCTCCAGACCGCCTTCCGGAGCGTTATGGTTTGGCTTCGTGGGGCCGGCAGTAATGAAAGTTCGCCTGTCGTTAGGTCGCCAAAATAGAGGGCTACCTTGTGGCCTCCCTCCGGTTCGCAGCCGGACGCCTTCCCTCGGGCCTTTGTGGTCAAACTGGTCTGTTTTGGTCCCTTTTTGACCGATCATGCGGGGCGCACATGGCTGCCGATCCTTTACCGTACCGAAGGCTGTCTTTCCACGGTAGGCGAGTCCAACTCGAGTACCGGCACTCGGGTACTTTGATTCTGATCTCCCGGTAGTGCTTGGGTGGTTAGAGATCCGGGCGACCGGCGCTCCGCCCACATTTCGAGGCGGAACTTCGGACGCACCGATGCGGTGGATATCGGCATGGACCAGGGGGCTGGGGGACTGGGGAGATCTTTTCTCCGTAATCATCTTTTTATTCTGGCCAGTATTTGCTGGTCCCATGGTTCATGTGTAAAAACTCCGCCTTTTCCCCCTCTCACCATTCGTCCCAACTCATCCTATCTATAAAACACGCGTTGGTTCCCTATGGTATTATTAAGAGGGCTAACCTGTTTGGCTGCGCCTCAGAATTAGGTGGGACATCTCAAAATGTGACTCTGAATTTCGTATGAGCGCACCGATGCTGGCTAAGTTATGCAATAATTTTTATATATTTAACCCTTGCGCTATAGTAGCATCCGCTGGATACTTATGCAATGCGCTAGCATTGTGCATACTTGGAAGGTCCCCCGCTGGCTGATATCGACGACGTGATCTTATCGCGGTTACATAAATAATCGATGAGCTAAGCGCAGTATCACATGCTCTCACTCGGTGTTCGCCATCGACCTCGATATACCACAATGGATGACTACAGAGAACTCGGAGGCCCTGGGAACCTTCGGAAAGGTGACAGAGCAGTGCGCGCTTCACATCTGCTTACGAGTGGAGCTGGTTCTACAGGCGTCCCCAGCTTGTGGGCGGAATCGACAGAGGGTAATTGGGTCCGTGAAGTGCCTGCTGGGTCTTTTTTTCCATTTACGGAGGTCTACTAGTAGTTTGCCTGCGTATCGGGCTATGGGCCTTCGGTGGCGGACCACAGGCAAGTCGATCTTCGTATTCAAGGTCTGTGTCTGCGATTATAGGCGTCGTCTAGGGAGGTAGGTGTAAGCTCGGACCGTGTGCCGGGGTTGATGGCCGGCCCGACAGCATAAGCTTATTTTTGCAGCGAGAGTGGGGTAGGAAGCTTGTCTCGCAATTGCCTGACTCTCGTCCGATGCTTGTATCTTTAACACCTTCAGTTATCATGCGCTTTAGGTTTACCTGGTACTATTGGAAAAGCTCCTGGAGATGTCTCCCATGTTAAAGCAGTGGCCCTTTGCGGAGAGCAAGTCTATCTCCTGAACTCTTGCAAAGATCGAGCATCGCGAGATTTGCGATTGAGGTAGGCTGAAGTAAAGGCAAGTCATCCGGACTTTGGGGGGCTGGTGATTGGGTTCAAGTCAGGGCGGTTTCAAGTGCTATTGGCGGGGGGGGAACCAGAGGGCAAGCTGTGCTTGTGTGCTGCTCCTGGCAGCAGGACGCCTGTAGAAAGACTATAACCGTTGGGCCGCCCCGCGGTTCACGGAAGGTCGGGACCACTTCTCGTTCCTATACGGCGCGGACTTAATTTAATATTTGTCTTTTTCGATAGTATTTCCTCTATCTTCAAAAATCGAACCATTAAAATTCTCCGAACCATCACTAGATTGAATGTCAATCTCGAAAAAAACATTTAAACCCGGGTTTCCCATCGTCATCCCACATCGCTAATCAGCCTTTCACCTACTTTTCAACACATACTCATACACTCATCCGCCCATCAACGCGCCCTTCTACGAATAAATAGATATACTTCTATCTATATAGGAACAGACATACATCTATACACTACCATGCCAGCGGCAATGACAAACCCAAAAACAGGGAATGAAGGACACCGGCCAACGGCGGGAGACAGCATTGGAGGGCCTCTCGAAATTGAGGAGCAAGTCGCTCGAAGGGGTCCCACGGTCGGCGGAATATTCTGGACAGGCAAGCCGAAGTCGTCGGTGAGGGGCATCGACAGGATACGTCTCAACTGCGCCGATGGTCCTAACAACAATAGGAAGAGGCGCCCGTGGATCGTAGTAGAGGAATTGGCTGGTGGTAAGGTTTGCGTGATGTATGTTTCTTCCAATCCGGGTGAACCGATATACCCACAGGGAGTCTTACTAAGAGTTGTAGGTCTTCGACAACTCAAGGGTACAGGGGTTGGGATGCGGTTTCGGAGAAATACCAGCAGTTCTTCCTCCCGATTTCCCCAACTGCTTCGAACGGTAGGCCGGTGCTGGAGATGAGAGCAGACTTTGGCAGGAGATTTGAGGGGAAGAGCCTTTTATACCTCTGCATCGAAGTGGAGATTCTGGCTTCTGTGCTAAAGCCTGAGCAGTGCATGGGGTATCTGGAACCGAGTGCTGTAGAAATTATACTGCAGGAAAGAAAGCTTGTTCGGGAAGCAGAGAGAGCGGTTGGGGGGGAGCAGGTGTTGGAAGGGGGGCGGTGTAGGAATACGAAGAGAAATTTGGCCGGCGGCGGGGGTTACTCAGGTCGCCGTCCCATTCGTGAGAATTATTTAAGTCCAAATTCTCAGGGTCATCCGAGCCTTCCACCTCGCCCAGAATTCTCGAATAGCTCGAACGCTCGCTCTACAGGTCGCCCAAATGGCGCGCGCTCGGGATACCCCACACGCGGTTCGGGCGCTCCGATCGAAGCTCATGTGAACCAGGATCCTAATGAAAACCACACCAGCCATCAGATCCGTAATCCCCGTCGGGATAGCTGCACTCAAAATCGCACCCGACCCGGTCAGGGCCCTCCTCGGACCTGGGTTTACAGCCGTGACGAAAATCCTCCCTCTCAAAACACCGGTTGTTTGCAAACACATAGGGGTCGACCCCCCGGTTTGACCCTCATTGGTGTTGCCGCTCCTGTATCTTGTTCGAGCGCGCAGGAGATCCCGTTGCAAGCTCCCCGCCACTATTGGACTGGGGGCAAAGTAAATAAGAATGGGAGCCAGAAGCGTCGGGAACGCAATGCTCGTGAGAAGCTGTCACTGTATTAGCAGGGGCTTTGAAGATTCTCGGGTGGAAACTTTGGCTAGGGTTGGAGATTTTGCTTTATTCTCATACCTATATTGTCTCTTTTCTGTTGGCCGATAGTTCTCTTTTTTTTTTGCGGGTTAGCGGGCTGGTATGGTGGTTTGTGGTTTTTTCCCCGCGGAAGAGAGTGGTGTTAGGGGGCGCGATATCTAAATCCTTCTTTGCTTCTCATTTTTTCAGAGATCTCTTGCACGTTAGTCCTTTGATATGCCAATGTTTTCACGCATCTCCACTTACCTTTTTCTTCCCTCTTCTTTCCTATCTTTCAGGCCAACGGGTGCCCTATTCATAGTTGATTCCAAATGCGCGCGCAGCCGACTTGATTTAAAACCCCACAAACAGAGGATAATCGGTCGCCCAACCCGATAGGTGAATATCTGAATCTCGGGCTTTTGGTTGGCTCGTAGATCTAGTAGTCGCCTCAGCTTAGGATTTATGGTCGACTACGAACGCACCGCAACGTAAATGGGGTTTCCGGTGAACATCTTCTGCGTCTTTTAGCCCCCTTATTAAGGTTAGCGCGGGGGGAATGATGGGCAACTGTCGGTAGGTATTTCTTCTTCTCCCCTGGCCTGCATGCCTGCCGCCTGTCTGATTGCTGCACTTCTCTTCCGCAGGGCAAGGCTATCGCCTGTGAGCCTTTGGTGATATCTAGGATTAGGATATGTTTGCGTCTTTGGGCATGCGCTGTGTTGTACGGCACCGAATACTCGAGTAACTGTGGTACTACACAATGCCGAAAGGCACAAGAGGGTAATGTAGGCTGAGTGTAGGCTGAGTGGTAGCCTTGGATAACTTAAGGTAATTGTTTTAACAAGGCTAATCGCCAGCCGAGGATCAGTTAAGCTGCAGGCGCTGGCACAGCACTACCGGTATGCTACACCACGCTCTTAATAGAGTGACGGCGCCCCGCGTAGGAGTGAAAGTTGGAAGTTGGAACTCTTGGCGAATATTCGAGAGGGAAGAAAAACCCCCTTCACAGCAGGAAGTTCGTGTCATTGGGTATTCCTTGATTTTCTCAGGCGTTGCTTCGGGCATGCTGCTAAGGCTTCGGACTCCTGATTTCTAACTTTGATTTACCGTGGGAACTCGGGTGGTTGAACCTCGTGCTAAGACGTCTGAAATTTCCTCTCTTGGGTAGGGGGCGGCGCAGCTTGAGCTTAAGACAAAAAAAAGGAAAAAGAGCCAGACCTTACCAGCAAAGGCAACTCCAACGTCCTAGCATGAAGTCCAATTATTCGAATTCTTACTGTATGCACGGGGGGCGCCGTCACTCTAATATCCACGTAAATGATCAGAGGCTAAGGGTGATAGGCACTATTACTTCAGTGCCCGAGCGCTTATCCGAAAGGCTTGCATCTGGCAGGTTTTTCTGCTTCTTTCGATGGTCTAGTAGTGGTATGCGGCGAAGTGGTGTTTCTAGGCACCTATCCCAAATACAAGAACAGTATCTGTCGCGTAGGAACTTGAGCGATTGATTGCCTTTCTTGTAAAATCATGCCCTTTTTTTACACTTTTATTATCGAGTCCGGGGCTGGGGGCTCAGTTTTCGTAGTGTTTTCGCCTCCCTGTTCAAGGAGGGGAATCTTGGTCCGTTTATTCGGGTTCTTCCGGTGTGTGTGAGACTAATATATTTCCTTGAATAAGGGGACGGTTTTCGTACAGTCCTTACTAAACCATATCTGGAGTTCCTGTCCGAGGGGAAAGATGGGGCTCTCTTTGAATAAGCTAGGGGAATGCTCGTGGTGAAGTAGAATGCTAGAGCACATGTTGTAGGCTGCTTTTACCAAGGGGGAGACAAGGGTATGTGCTCTGCCCTGGTTGGTCTGTTGCATACGTTAAGATATGATCCATGGGGAATGGAGAGTGTCCTATAGTACTAGCAACTGCGATGTGTTCCATTCGTAGCAGGATTGCCGCCCTCGGTTCATTCGTTTAATAGGAGGGGTGGCCACTACAGTAGAGAGACTGTGGATAGACGTATATAAGCCCCTCACAGGACAAGCGAGCCAATATATAATTAGAGTGCCCATACAAGTGGTTTTTGTTTATCCTGCGGAGATTCTATGGGGGCTCCGGGCTTGCTGGAGGAGGGCCGGAATGGGGAAGCCACCATGGCGTGGGCGCTCTGGTGCAATTGTATGGTTGTGGGGCTGTGCACTGAATGCGAAGAGTGCCTTTTGAAAGGTATTACAAAAGAATTGGGCTTGAAGGTTCTGATATATGAAAAATTACCATAAGAAATTGAATAAACACACCTTGGGCGAGGGGGCTAGAGCTGCGCCTCTTACAGTAGTAAGGTGCGGTGCTCTTTTCTTTCATGATTGTCTTGGAAAGCTGGCTTTTGGTGGGTGTTTTACCTCAACTGAGAAGGAGGAATTTTAGACTACTTAGGACATGATAATATTATGTTTGTTTGGGTTTTTATTGTAGGGAGGGTAGAGATGGCTGGAATGTTCCTGTTGGGGGACGGCAATGCAGATGTAGCTTATACTGGTCGATTAAGACTACTGACAAAGCTTTCCAAAATATAGCCTAGTATTGCCTACCAGCATTGAGAGTTGTTGGAGTGCTTCGATAGCCGGGGCCGGTGTCTGCAATATCAGGACATGTCAGGGGTTGAGGCAAAATTCTTCCTATTTAATTGTTGCGATAGAATGTTTGTTCTTTCGATTCTTTTTCCACCCTTGTTTCTAATAGACACAGAAGATTACAGAAGACTACAGAAGACTGGCGAAAGGGGGAGAAGAGAATAGCCATAGAGGCTATAATATAAGGTTTTAGGATGAAGTGTTTAGGAGAGGAAGCTGGTAAGTAGGCATTATCGACTGAGAGATTGAGTGTTCCCTACACTTGTTCTGAGTTATTAGACTTTACTATTCTCAAATGCATAACAAATCAGGATGGAGTGACGAAAGCTTGCGGCAGTCGATAAAGGGTTCTCAACCATTAGGCTCACCCATTTCACGCTCAAAGAGTATCTTTCCGGTCATGCCGACCTGTTTTACAGACCTCACTCGAAAATAGCGGAAACAAATTTGACGTATCTGAATTTCCAGGCCATTAAGGATCTTCCTCCCAGGTGTTCTCCTGACCTCCGAGGCACACCCTTACAGTATTATTCTTTATGTTGGGGAACCCACATGCGAATGGAATTCTCAGATGGCTCTGATGGAGTAACCCCATAGTGGGATGTCATGTTAGGGCATACTAGTTAGCAGGTGAGTGGGGGCTGTCACCATGTCGGGGTCACTGGTGTTTCTGGTGTTTCTGTGATAGTGAGCCCACTGCGAGTGGCAACCACAAACTGCACTCAGTCTCAGCTGCGTTCTCTTCTCTCTGTATCATCATCATCACTCTACACATCGAATAGCGAACCACTTCAGTTTTCCTATCACCTTCGTTCCGGGTCCTCTCACGACGCTCGCCTCACGGCAGCCTCCTGGCGGTGCTTGCAGGGTGGCAGTTATCCCTGCGCACGACTAGACCTCCATCAGGCTCCAGATACTTTGAATTCGACATTATTGATCGATATGGGAATCACCTATCTGCCCAATTACTTTAGTTGTCAACCTCAGAGTCGTGCCTTCGTTCCTCCGGGCCATCCCCTACACTACTTTATGTTTCGTATTTCGGTATTGCTGGAGTTGCAACCGGTTTGATAAGGACAAAAAGATGTGATGTGAACAAAAGAGATGGTGGGGGGCTGACCCCACTCATGTGAGCTGCCAAGTATGGGCATGAAGTAGTAAAATTACTCCTGCACCAGAAGCATACTGGACTTAATATGTGGGATACACGGCATGGCCAAACAGCACTTTCATGAGCTGCAGGGAGTGGGAATGAAGGGGTAGTCAGGCTATTTCTTGGTCCGCCGTTTGTTGATCCTGGGAGCATAACTAGGCCTAAAATTGGGGGAAAACAGTACAAGTGGTGAGTGCGCTATTTTAAAGAAAATACGACAACTACGGCAGGCTTAACGGCGGGGGCCGAACATCACTTTTACATAATAGAATCGTGAAGCTTTTGTTGGAGCGGGAAGATGTTAACCCCGATAGGCTTGACAATTCCGGCAGAAAAAAACCGCTCCCGCAGGCGGACCGGAATGGGGGTGATGGAGTGGCGAGGCTACTGTTGGAACGAGAGGATGTTAACCCCGATAAGCCAAACAATTATGGCCAAACACAGCTCCCGTGGGCGGTCCGGGATGGGCACGGCGAGGTGGTAAAGCTACTTAGGGCTAGGGGGGCTGCGATTCCCGGTGGGGTATGGTGTGGGCCTTGGAGATATGACGGGCCTCTTTCCGCGTCTTCCGGCCTAGCCATATGCCCTTTTACAACATTAAAAAACAAAAAAAACTTTCCGGCTGTCACCTATTATCCCCTCCTGGGATTCTCATTCGGCCCCTTAGGGCGATGAGATTGTGTTGTCGTCACTATTTGTCAGTACCGGAAATATCGGGTGAACAGGCGGAGTTTATGCTAGGTATGAAATATATATATGGGGGGGGGGGTGCGTTCGCTTTATCCATCTTTCGCGTCCGCTCCACCTCCAGCGATTGAACTCTCAACACCATGGGAAATCATCGTGAGAGTGTCTTCCGCCTCTGACCTACCCCGCCCGTGGCAACTGCTTGGGGGTTTGTCACGTTTTCATCTCTTTACTCTCTCTGGGGCCTTTGGCCTCCCCTTCCGGGGGTTATGGATTCCTTTCTGGTTCCGTTCATCTTCGTTGAGCACGCACGGGTTGATGTTCCTACCCTTGACTCCTGTGTCGCGACGAGTCTCGCTTAGCGTTTTGCACAGTCGGCAACCTTTTTTTCCTCGTCAACACGCGGTCGCTAGTCTCGGGCTATCGGTGAAGTAGTTGCCCTGGTGGCCCTGCTCGCTGGTATTGTACTTGTAACATGTGTACATGTTCCGGTAACGGTACACAGGAGCGGGCAGTGCAGGATCTCCTATGTTTAGTTGATTTATATTTGGTTTATTTGATTTGATTTCAGCTCCGCCACTGTCTCTGAGTCAGATAGGCTATGCTATCGTATTGCTATGTTTAGTTTCCTTTGTTGGAAGTTTATATTTAGGATTCCGGGTATGGAATAGTCATGTAACACTGGCGAAGGCTGAGCATTGTTTGTTTGTTTGTTTGTTTGTTTGTTTGTTTGTTTGTTTGTTTGTTTGTTTGTTTGTTTCTTTCTTTGGTCTTGCAGGATTACAGGATTCCGGTATGTGCGCAGCTACTGGTAATGATCGTGATTGCAGGAAGGCTATTGCTCTTGGGTTTTGTATTTAAACCAGTCTCCTAGCTAGCAGGAGACAACAGACTTCGACAGACCTCCAGTCTAAGAATACACTTGGTTGAACGGCAATCCCTGAGTCCCTGAGTTCAACTTGTCCTTCAACTATTATCCTTCTAGCTACCGGTCCCTTGAAGCCTCCCTTAGCACCAGCGCTAGCAGGTCTATCGCCGGTCCTATTGTATTTTCGTTAGACAGGAATAAACCTGTTACAGTTGGTACGGTCAGCGTTCGAAAAATTGTGACACTGTTTCGGTCCTCCGCGTTCGTACATCTCGATCTTTGGCGAGCCTTCCCTCTCCCGCTTCCCATGCGTTAGGTCCGCTTGCACCGTACTGCTTCCCCCTCTCTAGCTGGCACCTTATCTGCCGCCACGGCTGGCACCCTACTGCCCCTCACGATAGCTAGCACCTTCACTGCTGAGTGGCTCTCCTCGCTGGGTGACCCCCCCGTCCTTCTCCCTCTCCCGCGATTTACTCTACGATCGCCACCCCCCGAGTAGGTTATGGCGTGTCATGGTATAGCACTACCTCCTTGGCTCGTCCTAAAGTCCGAAAGGGTCACCGACAACTGGGGACAGTCTATCCCCAACCCGCTCACCTGTTACGAGGTAGCTAACGTGGTAGGATTCCGGGCTAACTAGGCCGAGGATATTCGAGACAACGGAATATAGGTCAGGAAGGCTCAAGAAGAATTGTTTGATAAAGTAATAAAAGAATATCGTAATAACTTATAATATTGTTAAGGTCTCTTCTCCGTTGCTTGATGATGTTCTCAACCATCGGGGAGAGACCTACTATTTATACTAATGTTCACACTACTTTAACTTCTCTAGTAAAAAAGTATCTTTCTAAGAGTTCAGTTCGTCAGAACAAAGTGCGAACACTGTTTGACCCTGAATCTTGCCCAGCTTGACTCTGAGAATCTCCCGACTGCTATTTCTTCTGAGGGTGTCCCCACTCCACC
>Ga0307513_10002913_pt1 | contig 23397 bp, 17 predicted proteins | sample 15_EM_MG_FD_202174 | JGI IMG/M metagenome (GOLD analysis project Ga0307513, IMG submission 202174) | Populus trichocarpa ectomycorrhiza microbial communities from riparian zone in the Pacific Northwest, United States - 15_EM | ecosystem: Host-associated > Plants > Roots > Unclassified | place...
CTCCTCTGTCCGTCGCGCCGGTCGACCCCCTGTACGCGGGGCTGATCGCCAACGTCACCGCCTATGAGGAACTGGCCCTGGAAGCCGCCCTGCACGGCGGGCGGAACCGGGTCTTCCGGGCTCTTCTCGCCCATCCGCTGGTCGGACAGTACGACTACGCGGAGACTCTGACCGACACTCTGATCGCGCACAACCGGGAGCATCTCGCGTGGGCATGACCGCACACGTCCTCGCCGTCGACGCCGGCAACAGCAAGACCGACGTCGCGGTGGTCGCCGCCGACGGGGAGGTGCTGGCCACGGCGCGCGGCGGGGGGTTCCGGCCGCCGACCGACGGTCTTGACGTGGCCGTCTCCGGGCTGGCCGCCGCCGTCGACGAGGCCTTCACCGCCGCCGGGGTCACCTCCGTCGACCGGGTCTCGGCGTGTCTCGCGAACGCCGACTTCCCCGTGGAGGAACGGCAGTTCACGGCCGCGCTGCACGCGCGCGCGTGGGGCGCGAGTGTCGACGTACGCAACGACACCTTCGCGATCCTGCGGGCCGGGATCACCGAGCCGCGCGGGGTCGCCGTCGTCTGCGGCGCCGGCATCAACTGCGTGGGGATGACTCCGGACGGCCGCACCGCCCGGTTCCCCGCGCTGGGGCGCATCTCCGGGGACTGGGGCGGCGGTTGGGGCCTGGCCGAGGAGGCCATGTGGCACGCGGCACGGGCGGAGGACGGGCGGGGCGGCCCGACGGCGCTGCTCACCGCCCTGCCCGCCCACTTCGGGCTCACCTCCATGTACGCGCTGATCGAGGCCCTGCACCTGGGGCACGTCGACAACGCGCGGCGGCACGAGCTGACGCCGGTGCTGTTCGCGACGGCGGCGGACGGTGACCCGGTGGCGTGCGCGCTGGTGGACCGGCTGGCCGAGGAGGTGGTCGCCATGGCCACGGTCGCGCTCGGCCGCCTCGGTCTCCTCGAAGAGGAGACGCCGGTTCTGCTGGGCGGCGGTGTACTGGCCGCCCAGCACGCCCGGTTGACGGACCGCATCACCGAACTGCTGGCCGCCCGGGCCCCCAAGGCGGTCGCCCGGGTGGTGACGGCACGGCCGGTGCTGGGGGCGGCACTGCTGGGCCTCGACCACACGAACGCCCCGGCGGAGGTGCACGCGCGCGTACGGAGCTACTACGAGGCCTGATACAAGGCCTGATACGAGGTCTGACCCCCTTCGTACGGGAACCGAACAGATTCCTCCGGCGTATTCATGGGCAGAGGGGTGGTGCGGGGAGCGCGGGTATGTCCGAATGCAGGACAGCGCGCCCCGGCACAACTCCTCCGCACTGCAACACAACGCGGCCGCACTGCGATCCGATCAAGATCCAGTGAAGGCCGGTGCGGATTGTCAGTGCCGGGGGCGATACTGGCGGTGACGGATGACCATGGGGGAGGTCACAGTGACATCCACGAGCAGTGCGGCACCACCGGCGCCCAACTCGCCCGGCACGGTGGGCGCGACCGGCACGGCCGTCGCCCCGCCGCTGCCCGCCGTCCCGGCACAGGCGGGCCCGGGTCCGGCGCCCGGCGTCCCCCAGCCGCCGCGCCGTACCGCCTTCGCCGAGGGCGTCGACCAGCTGCGGGCCGCCGCGACCACCGAGCCGGGGCGGCTGCGGATCATCGGTGCCCTGCTCGCCGCGCTCGTCGTGGCGTTCGGCGCCGTCACCGCCTGGCAGATGACGGACCGTTCGTCCGCCGCCGACGACGTGCTGCACAACAGCCAGCCCCTCAGCTCGGCCGCCGCGGACATCTACAGCTCCCTCGCCGACGCCAACACCGCCGCCTCCAGCGGCTTCCTGGCCGGCGGTGACGAGACGGCGGCCTCCCGCGAGCGCTACCAGCGGGACATCCGCAACGCCGCCGCGAAGCTCTCCAGCGCCGCGACCAACTCCGAGCCGGACTCCCCGTCGGCGGCGACGATCGCCAGGCTGAACGAGCTGCTGTCGGAGTACACGGGCTACATCGAGCGGGCCCGCGCCAACAACCGGCTGGGCTTCCCGGTCGGCGGCTCGTATCTGCGGCTGGCCAACGAGACGATGCAGGAGCGGATGCTCCCGGAGGCGGAGAAGCTCTACGCCAAGGAGAACCAGCGGCTGCGCTCCGACTACGCGGACGCGACCTCGTACCCGTGGGCGGCGATCGGGCTCGGTGTCGTCGTGCTCGGCGCCCTGGTCTGGGCCCAGCGGCGCAACTACCGGCGGACGAACCGGGTGCTGAACCACGGTCTGGTGGCGGCGACGGCCACCGCGACGGTCGTCCTGCTGTGGCTGGTCGCCGGGCAGACCTTCGCCCGCTCGGGCCTCAACGACTCCTACGACCACGGCATCCGCTCGCTGAACGTCCTGCACGACGCCCGGATCGCCTCCCTCAAGGCGCGCGGCAACGAGAACCTGACGCTGGTGGCGCGCGGCGCGGAGACGACCGAACTGAAGGACGGCTCGGTCGTCGACGCCTACGACAACGACTTCAACGGCGAGATGAGCGCGCTCGGCAAGGGCCTCGCCGAGGCCGAGCGGCTCGCCGACGACTCGGCGGGCAAGAAGCCGGTCACCTCGGCCGTCGGCGGCATGGAGGAGTGGGAGAAGCGCCACGAGGACGCACAGACGGCATACAAGTCGGGTGACTTCCAGCAGGCGCTCACCAAGGTCATAGGCGGCGGCGAGAACGACAAGTCCACCGGCGAGTGCTTCGACAACGTCGACACGGCGCTGAAGACGGCGATCGGGCACGAGCAGACGGAGTTCCGGCAGGCGGCCGGGAACGGCCGGGACGCGATGACCGGACTCCCGATCGGCGCCGGTGCCCTCGCCGTACTGGGCGCGGCCGGCGCGGTGCTCGGCATCGGGCGCAGGCTGTCGGAGTACCGCTGATGCGGTCCGAAGCGGTAAAGATGCGGTACGACGCAGTACAAGGGAGTGCGGCGGCAAGGGAGTTCGGGCGATGAGAGGGGGCGTGACGATGTACGCACAGCGGCTTCTGCGGGGTCCGCGCGCCGGTCTCCGGTTCCTGCGGGCCGGTCTCCAGACGCTGCGGGCCGGGCTGCGGGGCTGGGGCGGTGTGGGGGCGATGGCGGCCGTCTGCGCCCTCGCGGTGGCCTTCGCGCTGCTGCTCCCGCTGACCCAGTCGCACGGCGACGGCAGTACGGGCACCGGCGGCCAGGGCGTCGCCGAGGGCATCCAGGCGAAGGCGGAGGACTGCGTGAACGCGCAGGACCAGAGCCCGAAGCCGTCCGACTTCGACGGGAAGACGATCGAGGCGATCAAGGCCCGTACGGGCGACGACCGCAAGCTGATCGTCGGCGTCGACCAGAACAGCTACCGCTGGGGCTACCGCGATCCGAACGGCGGCACAGGGGCGGAGCTGGAGGGCTTCGACATCGATCTGGTCCACCGGATCGCGAAGGACATCCTCGGCGACGAGAACGCGGTCCAGTTCAAGGCCATCCCCACCAACCAGCGCATCCCGGCGATCAAGGGCGGCCGCGTCGACATGATCGTCCGCACGATGACGATCAGCTGCGCCCGGCTGAAGGACGTGGCGTTCTCCGCCCCGTACTTCCTCACCGGCCAGCAGGTCCTCGCGCCGAAGAAGTCCTCGATCGACGGGTACGACAAGACGCTCGCCGGCAAGCGGATCTGCTCGGCGAAGGGCTCCACGGCGCTGGAGAAGCTGGCGGAGGACAAGGCCGCGAAGAAGGTTCCGGCCGCCTCCGCCGACATCGGCACCACCGTCCCCAATCAGCTCGACTGCCTCGTCCAGCTCCAACTCGGCCTGGTGGACGCCGTGGTGACCGACGGCGCGCTCGCCGCGAGCCAGGCGGCCCAGGACCCGACGGTGGAACTGAAGGGCGCCACGTTCACCAAGGAGTACTACGGCGTGGCGGTGAAGCAGGGCGCGACCGACCTGGCCGCACGGGTCAATCGCATACTGGAGCAGTACATCGACGACGGCAGCTGGCAGAAGTCGTACGACAAGTGGCTGCTGCCCACGCTGGGCAGTGACTCGCAGTCGGCGAACCCGCCGAAGCCGAAGTACAAGTGACGGTTCACCAACCAACCGGACAAGCATCCAACTGACCGCAGGGCCGACAAGTCGAGGTGATCGATGGGCGTCACGGGAGCCACCGGGCCGGTGATGGACCGGGACGAGGTGGACCGTGCGCTGGCGCGGCTCGGCGCGGAGCACGAGGCGATCGAGACCTCGCTCCTCGCCCTCCAGGACCACGCGGGCCGCAGACTCCTCGAAGGCGCCGAACTGACCGGCACGACCGAGGAGCGCTGGACGTCCGCGGAGGCGTCGATCACGCTGCTGTGGGCGTACTTCGACGCGTACTCGGACACGTTGCGCTCCGCCCGTGAGATCCGTTCGCGCCGCCGCTGGTCCAGCCGCGAGGACCTGGTGGAGCTGACGGAGCTGCTGCGCGGCGAGTGCGTCACGGTCGCGGGCAGCACCACGGCGACGGCCAACGCGCCCACCCTGCACGGCACCGGCAGGCTCAGCCAGGCGTTCTCGCTGGCCGCCCTGGTGGAGCGGATGAACGAGCTGTACGCGACCTCGCTGGACATGGTCGTCACCGCCGACGCGGTCTGGTCGGCCCTGCCCGCGCGGATAGATTTACTGGCCGCGGAGCTGCAGCGCACCCGCCAGCTGGCGCACTCCGTGGGCGTACGCCCCGGCGAGCACCCGGCGGGCGACGACCTGGAGCGCATCACGCGCACGCTGACCACCCTGCGCGAGCGGGTGATCTCCGACCCGCTGGCGTTCTGGCTGCCCGCGCAGGGCAGTTCGGCGCCCGGCGGCGGCCGTCCGGACACCACGGTGTACGACCGTGAGGCACGCGCCCTGGAGGATGTCCGCCGGGAGATCGACGCCGTGCTGACCGTCCGCCAGGACGCGGAGGCGCGGCTCGTGAAGCTGCGCGACGTGCTGTCCCGCGCGGACCGCACGCTCGCCGAGGCGCGCAGCGCGCGCGGGGAGGTGCTGGCGAAGATCGCCGCGTCGGAGGTGCCCGCCGTCAGCGGGCCGCCCACGGCGTTGCAGGAGCAGCTGTCGACGGCCGCCGAGTACCGCCGGCACGCCCAGTGGCACCGGCTCTCGCCGCTCCTGGAGTCGCTGGAGGCGAAGGCGGAGGACGAACTGATGCGCGCCCGCGAGTCGTTGACGGCGGTCACCCAGCCGCTGGCGGTCCGCGCGGAGCTGCGCGGGCGGCTCGACGCGTACAAGGCGAAGGTGGCCCGGCACGGCCTCGCGGAGGACCCGCTCCTGATCGAGCGGTACGACGCGGCGCGCCGCATGCTGTGGAGCGCGCCCTGCGACCTGCGGGTCGCGGAGCAGGCCGTGCTGCGTTACCAGCAGGCCGCCGCCGAGTTCTTCGGCGGCCCGCGGGTGCCCGGCCAGGCCGGGCCCAGTGACCGGAGGGGGGACTACTGATGAGCGAGACCGGGACAGAGCAGCAGAAGTGCCAGCGGCCCGACTGCGAGGGCAGTTACGAGGACATGGGCAGCGGCGAGCTGTACTGCGACACGTGCGGACTCGCACCGGTCGTGTCGGCCACCGGCATGGTCGGTTCACCGCCCACCGGGATCACCGGAAGCGGCAAACGGGGCTCCGGACGCGGCAGTTCGTCCTCGTCGAGTTCCCGCACCTCCTCCGGCACCTCCCGGTCCTCGCAGTCCCGCCGCTCGGTCTCCGGGAGACTCTCGCGGGCTCTGTCGGGGAAGTCGACGGGCCGTTCGGTGTCGGTGCGCAGCTCGGGGTCGGCCGCCGGGTCCTCCGGCCGCGCCCGGCTCGGTATGGGCCTGGTCGAGGTGCCGGGTGTGCCGCGGCCCGACCCGCGCGCGATGGTGCTGGAGAACCCGGAGGTTCCCGAACGCAAGCGGTTCTGCTCGCGCTCCGACTGCGGGGCACCGGTGGGACGGGCGCGCGGCGAGGGCCGGCCGGGGCGCACGGAGGGGTTCTGCACGAAGTGCGGGCACCCGTATTCGTTCGTGCCGAAGCTACAGACCGGTGACATCGTGCGCGGCCAGTACGAGGTGGTGGGCTGTCTGGCGCACGGCGGCCTCGGCTGGGTCTATCTCGCCGTGGACCGGGCCGTGTCCGACCGCTGGGTGGTCCTCAAGGGCCTGCTGGACACCGGCGACCAGGACGCGATGGCCGCCGCGATCTCCGAGCGGCGCTTCCTCGCGGAGATCGAGCACTCCAACATCGTGCGGATCTACAACTTCGTCGAGCACCTCGACCAGCGCACGGGCTCGCTCGACGGCTACATCGTCATGGAGTACGTCGGCGGCAAGTCGCTGAAGGAGATCGCCAACGACCGCCGCACCCCGGCCGGCAAGCGGGACCCGCTGCCGGTGGAACAGGCGTGCGCGTACGGCATCGAGGCGCTCGAAGCCCTCGGTCATCTGCACAGCCGCAACCTGCTGTACTGCGACTTCAAGGTCGACAACGCGATCCAGACCGAGGACCAGCTGAAGCTGATCGACATGGGCGCCGTGCGCAGGATGGACGACGACGAGTCGGCCATCTACGGCACGGTCGGCTACCAGGCGCCGGAGGTCGCGGAGGTCGGCCCGTCGGTCGCGTCCGACCTGTACACGGTCGCGCGCACGCTCGCCGTGATGACGTTCGACTTCCAGGGCTACACGAACGTGTTCGTGGACTCCCTGCCCGACCCCGACCACATCGAGGTCTTCCGCCAGTACGAGTCGTTCTACCGGCTCCTGGTCCGCGCCACCGACCCCGACCCGGCGCGCAGGTTCGCGTCCGCGCAGGAGATGGCCGAGCAGCTGACGGGCGTCCTGCGCGAGGTGGTGTCGCTCCAGACGGGGCGGTCCAGGCCCGCGCTGTCGACGCTGTTCGGGCCCGAGACGAAGGTCACGGACTCGGAGCTGTTCGGGGCGCTCGACGGGGACGTGTCGCGGCTGGGGGCGCGCGTGGTGACGCCGGGCCGGAAGTCCTCGGCGCCGGCCGCTCCGGCCCTCGGTGGCACCACCAGGGCGCTCACCGGCACCCCTCGGCTCGTGAAGGCCGTCGACGCCGGTGCCGCCTCGCTCGCGCTGCCCGTGCCCCGGGTCGACCCGACGGACCCCAACGCGGGCTTCCTGGCGGGGCTGTTGACCTCGGCGACCGGTGAGCTGATCGCGGCCCTCTCGGTGGTCCCGGCGCAGTCGACCGAGACCCGGCTGCGACAGGTGCGCGCCCAGCTGGAGAACGGCGACTCCGCGACCGCCCTGGAGGCGCTGGTCAAGCTGGAGGAGGAGCGGCCCGACGACTGGCGGGTCGTCTGGTACCAGGGCGTGGCCGCGCTGGTGACGGGCGATCACGAGGGCGCCGCGCTGTCCTTCGACGCGATCTACGACGCCTTCCCGGGCGAGAGTCCGCCCAAGCTGGCCCTCGGGCTGTGCGCGGAGGTGCTCGGGCAGCTCGACAACGCCGCCGAGTACTACCGGCTGGTGTGGACGACCGACCCGAGCTATGTGAGCGCCGCGTTCGGCCTGGCCCGCGTCCAGTTGGCGGCGGGCGACCGCCGTAGCGCCGTGAAGACGCTGGAGTCCGTTCCGGAGGCGTCGATCCACTACACGGCGGCCCGGGTGGCGGCCGTACGGGCGCGGCTGCGGCAGCGGACGGCCGCACCCGGTGATGCGCCCTTCCTGGACGATCTGATCGCGTCCGCCGGGCAGGTGGAGGCGCTCGGCGGATACGGTCTGGACGCGGTCCGGCGGGAGCAGCTGTCGGCGGAAGTCCTCGGCTGCGCGCTGGACTGGATACTCTCCCAGGACCAGGCTTCCGCCCCTCCGGCCGTCGGGGGGCGGGTGCTGCTCGGCAGCGACCTGGACGAGCGTGGCCTGCGCTTCGGCCTTGAGCGTTCGTACCGGACGCTGGCCCGGCTCGCGCAGGGCGGCGAGGAGAGGATCGACCTGGTGGAACGAGCCAACCGTTACCGCCCCCGGACGTGGGTGTAGTTGATGTCCCAGATGCCCCAGCCCACCGCTCTGTCCCGGTGCCCGAGCTGCGAGGAGCCCCTCGAGTCGGGCGACCGGTTCTGCGGCGCGTGCGGCTACGACCTGTCGGCCGTGCCGCCGCGCCCCGGCGACTCCCCCACCCTCACCCTGAGCGGCGCGCTCGCCGCCGCTCAGCTCACGCCTCCGGAGGCCGCTTCCGTGGACTGGCCCCGCGCGCCCGAGACCAGCAGCACCGGCACCCCGGCGCCGGTGCACCTGGCGACCGATCTACAGGGCGCCGACTCGGGCGAGACCCCGCTCCCACCGCTTCCCGGCGGTCCGCCGCCCACGGGCTCGCCGGTCTCCCCGGCCACGGGAGTCCGGTTCGACCGCCGCACCGGCGCCGAGCCCGACGAGTACCCGTTGCAGGCGCCCGCCCCGCGCGCCGCCGAGGCCTCGACGCCGCCGACCGGCACGAAGGTGTGCGTGGCCTGCCGTGCGGGCCGGGTCGACCACGACGGCTACTGCGAGAACTGCGGGCACGCCCAGCCGCGTGAGCGCGACCACATGGAGGACGAGGTCGGCCCGCTCGCCGCGGTCACCGACCGCGGCCTGCGCCACCACCGCAACGAGGACGCGTACGCGATCTCCCACACCACGCTGCCCGACCGCGCGCCCGCGCTGGTCGCGATCGTCTGCGACGGCGTCTCCTCGGCGACCCGCCCCGACGAGGCCTCGCTCGCCGCGTCCCGGGCGGCCGGGGACTCGCTGATGGCGGCCCTGCCCCAGGGCACCCACCCGCAGCAGGCGATGCACGAGGCGATCATCGCCGCCTCGCACGCCGTGAACGCGCTGGCGGACGAGCCCGCCGGGGCCCGCGAGCACGCCCCGCACCAGAACTCCCCGGCCTGCACCCTGGTGGGCTCCGTCGTCACCCCGACGCTGCTGGTCGTCGGCTGGGTCGGCGACAGCCGCGCCTACTGGGTCCCGCTGGACCGCTCCGCCGCCCCCGCCCGGCTCACCGAGGACGACTCGTGGGCCGCGCAGATGGTCGCCGCGGGCCTGATGAACGAGGCGGAGGCGTACGCCGACGAGCGCGCCCACGCCATCACGGGCTGGCTCGGCGCGGACGCGTACGAACTGGAGCCGCACACGGCTTCCTTCAAGCCCGACCGGCCAGGTGTAGTGGTGGTGTGCACGGACGGACTGTGGAACTACGCGGAGGCGGCGGAGGAGTTGGCCGAGATTCTCCCGCCGGACGCCGCCGCGCGCCCGCTGCACGCCGCCCGGGTCCTGGTCGGCCACGCACTGGACGGTGGGGGCCACGACAACGTAACAGTGGCCGTCGTGCCGTTCCCAGCCCCTTCGCAGGGGGCAGGATCGGCCTGAGGGCACTGACACGGGGGTGTCCTCAGGAGGACCGGAGGGGACCGGTCCGCATACAGTCACAGCTCCACAGGCGTGGGGTTTTCGAGGGGGAGCGAAGCACGCATGGCCAATTTCTCGAAGTCGAACGTGCCGCAGTTCTCGGTCGACGTCTACCAGAACGAGTACCTGCCCGAGGGCGGCCGTGAGGTCAGCGCGATCGTGACGGTCACCGCGACCGGCGGGGGCACGGTCGGCACCGCCGTCGCGGCACCGCACCTCTACTCGCCCGGCCAGGGCCCGGACGCGGCCGTGGCGATCATGGTCGACTGCTCGGGCTCGATGGACTACCCGCCGACCAAGATGCGGGGCGCCCGGGAGGCGACGGCCGCCGCGATCGACGCGGTGCGCGACGGGGTGCACTTCACGGTGATCGACGGCACACACGTCGCCAGGGAGGTCTATCCGGGCGGTGGACGGCTCGCGGTCGCCGACGCGACCACCCGCGAGCAGGCCAAGCAGGCGCTGCGCCGGCTGAGCGCGGGCGGCGGCACGGCCATCGGCACCTGGCTGCGCCTCGCCGACCGCCTCCTGTCCTCGGCCGACGTCGCCATCCGGCACGGCATCGTGCTGACCGACGGCCGCAACGAGCACGAGTCGGCAGAGGACCTGAAGGCCGCCCTGGACTCCTGCGCCGGCCGCTTCACCTGCGACGCGCGGGGCGTGGGCACCGACTGGGAGGTCAAGGAGGTCACCGGGATCGCCTCCGCGCTCCTCGGCACCGCCGACATCGTCGCCGACCCGGCCGGTCTCGCCGCCGACTTCACGCAGATGATGGAGACGGCCATGGGCAAGGAGATCGCGGACGTCGCCCTGCGGCTGTGGACCCCGGTCGGCACGGAGATCAAGTTCGTCAAGCAGGTCGCGCCCACCGTCGAGGAGCTGACCGACCGCCGCACGGAGGCGGGCCCGCGCGCCGGTGACTACCCCACCGGTTCCTGGGGCGACGAGTCCCGCGACTACCACGTGTGCGTCGAGGTGCCCTCGGCGAACCTCGGCCAGGAGATGCTGGCCGCCCGGGTCTCCCTGGTGATCCCGCAGCCCGACGGCGGCGCCCAGAACCTCGGCGCGCAGGGCCTCGTACGGGCCGTGTGGACCGATGACATGGCGGCCTCGACGTCGATCAACCCCCAGGTCGCGCACTACACAGGCCAGGCGGAACTGGCACAAGTCATCCAGCAGGGTCTGGATGCCCGCAAAGCGGGTGATGTCGACGGCGCAACGGCCAAGCTGGGACGGGCCGTTCAGCTCGCCAGCGCCTCCGGAAACGCGGATACTGCGAAACTCCTTGCGAAGGTGGTGGACGTGGTCGACGCCGCGGCAGGTACTGTGCGACTGAAGGCGAAGGTCGAAGAGGCCGACGAGATGACACTCGAAACACGGTCCACAAAGACTGTTCGTGTAAAGAAGTAGCAACACAAAACGTAGCGAAGAGGAGAGGGGGAAGCGCCGACATGCCGACCTGCCCGAACGGACACCAGTCGGGTTCCGACGACTGGTGCGAGGTCTGCGGTCACCGCATGGCCGGTGCCGTGCCCCCGCCCCCGCCGCCACCCCCGGCGCCCGGTTACGGCTATCCGCCGCCGGGCTCCGCCACCGGTGCGCCCGGCAGCCGCTCGCACCTGTCCGCCGTACCGGACGCCGAGCAGGAGCTGTGCCCGCAGTGCCGTACCCCGCGTGAGGGGGGCGCTCCGTTCTGCGAGGAGTGCCGGTGGAACTTCCTGACGAACACGGCGACCTCGTACACCCCGGCCGCCCCGCGCCCGCCGGCGCCGGGACCGGGCCAGGGCTTCGGAGGGGGCCCCGGTGGCGCGGGCCCCGGCCAGCGCTACCAGCCCCCGCCGCCCGGACCGTCCTACGGCGGCAGCGGTGACGGGTACGACTACCAGAGCTCGCGTCCGTCGCAGGTGAACCGCCCCGCCGAACCGATCCCGCCCTTCGGCGGCGACCCGTCCCGTCCGGTCCCCCCGCCGCCGGGTCCCACACCCGGCGCGCCCGGCGGCCCGGCCGGTCCCGGTGGCCCGCAGGGGTACCCGCCCAGTGGGCCCGGTGGATCGCAGGGATACCCGCCTCCCACGTCGGGTGGACCGCAGGGGTACCCGCCTCCTCCCACGTCGGGAGGGCCGCAGGGATACCCGCCGCCCGGTGGCGGCCCCGGAGGGCCCGGAGGCGCTCCGCAGGCGTTCCAGTCGTCCGCTCCGCCCTCCCCGCCCGCGTTCCCGCAGGAGGCGGGTCGGCGCGGTGGTCCGCAGCCCGGTCCCGGCGGCTTCGGCGGTGACGACGACTGGGTGATCTCCCCGCCGTCCGGCGGCCCGGGCGGACCGTCGGCCCCGCCCCAGAGCGGCTACGGCTATCCGCAGCCCGGCCCGGCCCAGGCCCCGCCCGGACCCGGCGGTGGCTACGGCCAGCAGCAGCCGCTGAGCTGGAGCGCGACGATCGGCCCGGACCGCGAGTACTTCATGGCGATGATGCAGCGCTCCGGCCCCGAGGCCGCGGGCCTGAACCTGCCCGCGTACTCGCCGGAACAGCAGCGCGCGCTCACCGGCAACCAGATCACGATCGGCCGCCGCCGCCACTCCACGGGCGAGTCCCCGGACATCGACCTGGCGGTGCCGCCGGAGGACCCGGGCGTCTCGCACCAGCACGCGGTGCTGGTCCAGCAGCCCGACGGCAGCTGGGCGGTCGTCGACCAGAACTCGACGAACGGTACGACGGTCAACGGCTCCGAGGAGCCCATCCAGCCCTTCGTCCCCGTACCGCTGCAGGACGGCGACCGGGTGCACGTGGGCGCGTGGACGACGATCACGATCCGCCGGGGATAAGACCTCCTGCCGGAGGTCAGTCGGGAAGGGGCCAGGCGTACGGACCTGTGGGTTCGTCCAGCCAGGCCCACTCCCGGTCGCCGCTGACGGTGATCCCGTACCGCTCCCGCACCGGCCTGCCCTCGCGCTCCCACAGCGCGTACGCCTCCTGCGGGTCCAGGCTGCCCCGGGTGAGCGCCAGCAGGAACCGGAACAGCTCGTGCTCGCGCGTCCGGCGTGGAAGCGCGCCCAGGTGCGAGATGTCGGTCTCCGGCCGGGTTCCGCCCCGCAACGGCACGAAGTAGGCGGACGTGTGCAGGAAGCGGCCCTCGGCCTGCTCGGCGTCGTGGACCGTGAGGGCGGCCAGGCCGGTGGCGAACGGTGTCAGGATGCGGGCTCCGGGGCGGCACTGGGCGAGCCAGGCGCGCGGGACCGAGGTGAGCGTGCAGGTCGCGATGATCCGGTCGAAGGGGGCCCGCTCGGGCACTCCACGGGCGCCGTCGCCGGTGACGACGACCGGGTGGTGGCCTGCGGCGGCCAGATGCAGCCGGGCCGACTCGGTGATCTCCGGATCCAGGTCCACCGTCGTGACGTGCGCGTCGCCGAGCCGGTGCGCGAGCAGCGCCGCGTTGTATCCCGTGCCGGCGCCGATCTCCAGGACGTTGTGCCCGTCCTCGACCCGCAGCTCGGTGAGCATCGCGGCCATGAGCGAGGGCTGGCTGCTGGAGGAGAGCAGCTCGCCGTCGCGCATCCGGGTCGCGAGCGGCGAGTCCGCGTAGGCACCGCGCACCCAGCGCTCACGTGTGCGCGGGTCCGGGCTCTCGCCCCACAGCCGCTGCTGCCCGGTCACGGCACCGGCGTAGTAGTACGGCACGAACAGATGCCTGGGCACCGCCTCGAACGCCTCCCGCCAGACCGGGTCGCGGTCCCAGGCCCCGCTCGCCTCGATCAGCCGCACGAGTTCGGCCCGCGCCGTGGCTGCGAGGTCGTCGAGGTCCTTGTCCCTGCCCTCGTGGAGAACGTGCGCGCTCATACGTCCACTGTCCTGCGCCCCGGGCCCGGACGCGAGCGCCGATACCGGCCGAAACGGAAGCGGACGCTCAGTGCGGGCCGGCAGGGGTCGTCCGGGGTGGTCCTAGGCCTTGAGTCCTCGGTCCCCCGGTCTGAGACCATGGTGAGGTGAACGAGATTCCGCGCGGCACGCTTCAGGAGCAGACCTTCTACGAGCAGGTCGGCGGCGAGGAGACCTTCCGGCGCCTTGTGCACCGGTTCTACGAGGGTGTCGCCGAGGACCCGCTGCTGCGGCCCATGTATCCGGAGGAGGACCTGGGCCCGGCCGAGGAGCGGTTCACGCTGTTCCTGATCCAGTACTGGGGCGGCCCCACGACGTACAGCGAGAACCGCGGCCATCCCCGGCTGCGGATGCGCCACGCCCCCTTCGCCGTCGACCGGGCCGCGCACGACGCGTGGCTGAAGCACATGCGGGTCGCCGTCGAGGAACTCGGCCTCTCCGAGGAGCACGAGCGGACGCTGTGGAACTACCTGACGTACGCGGCGGCCTCGATGGTGAACACGGAGGGCTGAGCAGGTCTTCGGCCGACCGGGCCGTCAGCGGACGCTGACGTCCAGCGCCCCGAGGCCCGCCCGGCGTACGGCGATCGATCCGTAGGGGGTGCGCAGCCGCAGCCACGCCCCTGAGGAGACGAGCGCGAGCGGCGTCTCACCGGAAGCGGCCGGAGCGGGCTGTGCCGGTCGCAGGAAGCCCAGGGACTGGGCCGCGTGGACGGCCCGTACCGGCAGGTGGGTGTCGCCGACCGTCCGGGTCCAGATCTCCCGCCCGATCCGGTCGAGTTCCGGGCGGGTACGCAGCTCGGGCGCCAACTCCCCCGTACGGGACCGGAATTCGGCGACGGCGGCAGCGACCATCGCGCGCAGCGCGTCCGGTGCGGGCAGGCCGGGCTCCGGTCGCCAGCCGCCGCGCGGGGGCAGTACCCCGGCCCACGGCGGGCCGGTCACCGTGGCAGGGACGGTGAGGGTGGCGGCGGGCTCGTCCACCTTCTCCAGGAGTTCACCGGCCGACACGGTGACGTCGAGGGCGGCGTCCAGCCCGTTCTCGTACGGCTTGGCGAGCCGGGCCGCGCGGATCGCGAGGACCTCGAAGGACGGGGGCCGCCCGAACACGGCGAGCGCGGTGCCGTGCGCCTGGAGGCGTACCGCCGCTCCACGGTCGTAGTGCAGCAGCCGGCCGAGGAAGGCGGCGAGGTCGGCCGCCTCTCCCTCGTCGGCGAGGTGCAGGACCGTCATGCGGCGACGGCCCCGCCCTCTGCGTCGTCGTCCTCGTCGTCCTCGTGCATGTACTCCTCCAGGAACTCCCGCTCCTCGGAGGTGATGCGGCGCGGGCGCTGGGTCGCGAAGTCGAACGGCACGACCACCGTCGAGGCCTGGACGTACACCTTGTCCTCGTCCTTGACCTCGTAGGTGAGCGTGAAGGACGCCGCTCTTATCTCCGTGACCCACAGCTCGATGTCCACGGGCGTGTGCCGGTGGACCAACTGCCGTTTGTAGTCGATCTCATGGCGTGCCACCACGGACCCCTGCTGGAAATCCTTGTCCGGGCGGAACAGGAAGTCGATACGGGCTTCCTCCAGATAGCGGAGGAAGACCACGTTGTTGACGTGGCCGTACGCGTCCATGTCCGCCCAGCGCAGTGGGCAGCGGTAGATGTGCCGCAAGATCAGTCCCGGGTCAGCTTCTTGTAGGTGGCGCGGTGCGGGCGGGCCGCGTCGGCGCCGAGTCGCTCGATCTTGTTCTTCTCGTACGACTCGAAGTTGCCCTCGAACCAGAACCACTTGGACTCGCCCTCGTAGGCGAGGATGTGCGTCGCCACCCGGTCGAGGAACCACCGGTCGTGGGAGACGACCACCGCGGCACCCGGGAACTCGAGCAGCGCGTTCTCCAGCGAGGACAGGGTCTCGACGTCGAGGTCGTTCGTCGGTTCGTCGAGGAGCAGCAGGTTGCCGCCCTGCTTGAGGGTGAGCGCCAGGTTGAGGCGGTTGCGCTCACCGCCGGAGAGGACGCCCGCCGGCTTCTGCTGGTCCGGGCCCTTGAAGCCGAACGCGGAGACGTACGCGCGGGACGGCATCTCGACCTGGCCCACGTTGATGTAGTCCAGCTCGTCCGAGACGACGGCCCACAGCGACTTCTTCGGGTCGATGTTCTCGCGGCTCTGGTCGACGTACGAGATCTTGACGGTGTCGCCGACCTTGATCGAACCGGAGTCCGGGGTCTCGAAGCCCTGGATCATCTTGAACAGGGTCGTCTTGCCCGCGCCGTTGGGGCCGATGACGCCGACGATGCCGTTGCGCGGCAGGGTGAAGGACAGGTCGTCGATGAGGAGCTTCTCGCCGAAGCCCTTGGAGAGGTTGGTGACCTCTACGACGATCGAGCCCAGGCGCGGGCCCGGCGGGATCTGGATCTCATCGAAGTCCAGCTTCCGCATCTTGTCCGCCTCGGCGGCCATCTCCTCGTAACGGGCGAGACGGGCCTTGGACTTGACCTGACGCCCCTTGGCGTTGGACCGCACCCAGTCGAGTTCTTCCTTCAGCCGCTTGGCGCGCTTGGCGTCCTTCTGGCCCTCGACCTTGAGCCGGGAGGCCTTGCTCTCCAGGTACGTCGAGTAGTTGCCCTCGTAGCCGATGGCGCGACCGCGGTCCAGCTCCAGGATCCAGCCGGCCACGTTGTCCAGGAAGTACCTGTCGTGGGTCACGGCGACGACGGTGCCGGGGTACTTGGCGAGGTGCTGCTCCAGCCACTGCACGGACTCGGCGTCCAGGTGGTTGGTGGGCTCGTCGAGGAGCAGCAGGTCGGGGGCCTCCAGGAGCAGCTTGCACAGCGCCACGCGGCGGCGCTCACCACCGGAGAGGTTGGTGACGGGCCAGTCGCCGGGCGGGCAGCCCAGGGCGTCCATGGCCTGCTCCAACTGGGTGTCCAGGTCCCACGCGTTGGCGTGGTCCAGGTCCTCCTGGAGCTTGCCCATCTCGTCGAGCAGCGCGTCCGAGTAGTCCGTCGCCATGAGTTCGGCGACCTCGTTGAAGCGCCTGAGCTTGCCCATGATCTCGGCGGCGCCGTCCTGGACGTTCTCCAGCACGGTCTTGGACTCGTCGAGAGGCGGCTCCTGGAGGAGCATGCCCACCGTGTAGCCGGGCGAGAGGAAGGCGTCGCCGTTGGACGGCTGCTCAAGGCCCGCCATGATCTTGAGAACGGTGGACTTACCGGCACCGTTCGGGCCGACCACACCGATCTTCGCGCCGGGCAGGAAGCTCAGCGTCACGTCGTCAAGGATGACCTTGTCGCCGTGCGCCTTGCGCGTCTTGCGCATGGTGTAAATGTACTCAGCCAAGAGAAACCGTCCGGCAGCTTGAATTCTGGCAGTGGTGGGATACACCCCATCTTGCCGTACCGCCACCCCTGCGGGGAAACGAGTACGTCAGCGGCCCCGGGCGCCAGAAGGGCGGGCCAGGGCCGCGTGGTCCAGTGGGTCACCGTGCGGTCACACACTGTTGAGTTGTCAAGGTGCGACGTCGTTCGCGCTCACTCCCGGGCGCCTGTCCCGTGCGGCTCCTTCTTGCCGACGAGGAGGACCACACCACCGCCGATCACCAGCAGGACGATCGCTATGCCCGCGATCATCGGCGTCGCGCTGGAACCGCCGGTCTCGGCCAGGTTGACGCCCCCGGCGGTGGTGTCGTCGCCCGCCAGGGCCGGGCTCGGCTCGCTGAGCGTCTGGACCGACTCGCCGCCCGCGGCGCCCTGGGTCTCGCAGTCGAGGACGCCCGTGAACCGCTGCTCGAAGCCGTTCGGCCCCTGGATGGTGAAGTCGTACGGCTGGTCCTCCTGCAAGGGGATCGTCACCGTCCGCGACTCCCCGGCCTCGATGGTGTGCTCGAAGCCCATGAGCTGGAAGGTGAACGTCTCGTCGCCCTTGTTGGCGGCCGTGATGTCCACACCGTTCTTCGCGCAGTTCTTCTGTGCCGACAGCGCGGGGACCGGACCCGTCGTCGCCCAGTTCGCGGTCGCCGTCGCGGAGACCGTGGACTCGCTGGAGCCGGCGAGGATCTGGGTCTGGCTTCTGCTGTCGGAGGTGAAGGCACGGCCGACCGGCACGCTGGTCGAGGCCTGGACGCTCAGGGCGGCCGAACCGTCCAGCGCGTCCTCGGGCACCTCGAAGAAGACCTGGCCGCCGTCGAGCGCGGAGGTGACGGCCCTGCCGTCCTGGTCGACGACCCGTACCCCGCTCGTAGCGGCGTCGGCGGGCGGTATCACCGTGACGCTGTCCGCGTTGGTGTGCACGGTGACCGGTCCGAGCCGCTCGCCGGGGTGGCCGGAGACCGCGGACGGGTCGAGGGTCAGTGAGGCCTCCGGTTCCGCGAGGTTCTCCGCACTCTTCTCCAGGTAGTCCGCGAGCTTCTCGGCCGCCGGGTCCACGGCGTCCACGTCCGCGCCGTCCGAGTAGCGCCAGATGGCCACCTGGGTGCCCGCCGCCGCGTCCTGCTCGGTGAGGCCGGCCGCGCCCGCCCGGTCGGCCAGCGCCGCGAGGTCGTTCACCTGCGGGTAGGAGTTCTGCAGGATCCAGCGAATCCTGCCCGCGTCCTTGTTGCCGCCCAGGGAGGTGCCGCTCCAGGAGGTCTCCTGGTACTTGGCGTCCTTCTGTGTCGGGTTGTGCAGGTCGACGCAGTACGTCTGGAGCATGCCGCCGTTGTCGACGGACATCTCGAACAGGCCCGCGGAGATCTGCTCGTCGCCGTCGTCCCCGTGGACGACGGCCGCGCCGTACGTCTTGAGCCCGCCTATGGTGGCGGTCGCCCCGCCCTGCTGCTGCGGAGTCCCGTCGGCGACGGCCGTACCGGCGGTGACCAGCGCGCCCGTGAGGACGACACCGGACACCATCGTCGCGGCGGCGAGCCGGGCCGCCGCCGCTCGCCCGCGCCCGGACAGCGCGGAGAACGAAGAAAACACAGAATTCCCCTTCGAACAGGACTCGTTGACGTGGGGGGTGCGGTCCCACCAGCAGCATCAGAGGCCCCGTGAGCTATGCCCGGCATCCTAGGGACGCGGGCGGACCGCACTTCCCAGTCCGGTCATCGGATAACCGATCCGACTCGGAATCGTTATCGCCAAGATCATCCGCATGCCGGTCAGTTCACCGATAAGCCTCAGTTCGGTCAGCGCCCACGCCCACCCCGGCCTGATGTCATGTCACCGCCGCCGGTTCCCGCCGCTGTTGGGCCCCCGCCCCCGCGCCGTCCTCGTCGGCCACCGGTGTCTCCCAGCTGGGTTCGGGGCGGGACGGTGCCCCTGCCTCGCCCTTGAGCGGCCCGGCCGAGCGCCGGAACGCCGACGTGCCCCGCGCGAGGTCGTGGCCGATCGCCACGGCGTCGATGTCGGCGGACGTCCGGCTCTGCCCGTCGCGCACCTCCGTGCGTACCTTCAACCGGCCCTGCACGATGACCGGTTCGCCCACTGTCAGGGACGCCCCGACGTTCGTCGCGAGCGCCCGATTCGCCCACACCGTGAAGAAGTTGGTGTGTCCGTCGGTCCACGCGCTCTTCTCGCGGTCCCAGTAACGCGAGGTCACCGCGAGCCGGAACCTCGCCGACGCGCCCGACGCCAGGTCTCGGTACACGGGCTGCGTCGCCACGTTGCCCACCGCGCACACCATCGTCTCGTTCATGCGGACCACCCCTCCCGGTCCCGGCGCACTCGCGCCGGGCGGATACCCGTACGGGCCCGTCCCGTACGGCTGCTTCCGGCACGGCGACCGTGTGTTTCCCCGGTCACCGCCCCGCGTCGATCGCGTCCGTCGTGATCGCCGCGAAGCCAGAATGCATCCGCCGGGCCGAGCCCGCTGAGCGCTGTGGACTACCGGCCGGTTGTGGAAAACTCCGTCACCCGACCGAGTGATCCACTTCCCTCCCTCGCCTCACTCCTCCGGGGTTCGCCCCCTGTGACCTGCCGTTTTCCAACGGTTCCCCCGCACTCACCCCACCACCGACCGAGCCCCCGCCACCCGCACGTACTGCTCCCGTACCTCGCGGTACCGCAGCAGTTCGGCAGCCACCGGATCCAGTACCCGGGCCCGGCCGCAGCCTGCCGCCGCCTCCCGCAGTCGGCGTTCCGCCTCCAGGCCGTACCTGCGGGCAGGGCCGCGAGCCGCCAGCTTGCAGCTCCACTCCACGCCCGGACCGCCGACGATGCCCACCGACATCAGCAGCACCGGCACACCCAGGTTCGGCGCCATGACGCCGACGATCTGGCCCAGCAGCCACAGCCCGCCGACGATCTGAAGGAGCGTCATGGACGCCTGCGCCAGTACGGCAACCGGCCACCAGCCCGGCCGGGGCGGCCGTCCCGACGGTGTCCCGGCCCGGGCCGCCAGCTCGTCCAGCGCCTCGGGCAGGCCCTGGGAGCCGCGTACGGCCGCCTCGCGCACCGCCAGCGCCCAGGGTGCGGGCAGCCCGGCCGACGCCCGCTCCGCGACCGTACGCACCGCCTGCTCGACCCGTTGCCGGGCCGTGGCCTCCTCGTCCGGCTGTGTGCGTACGGCGAAGCGGCCGGTGGAGGGTTCGCGGCGGTCCTGGTACCAGCGCCACAGCCGCAGCCACGGGGTGCCGCAGGCCCGGTTGGCGTTGCGCAGCCAGGCTCGTTCGGCGGCCTGGCCTGCTGCGGTGGCACCCACCGCGTCGGCGAGGCGGTCGGCGAACTCGTCCCGGGCCCGTTCGCTCAGCCCGGCGCGCCGTCCGGTGGCGTACACGGGCCGCAGTTCCCATGCGGCGGCGTCGAGGTCGGCGGAGATCCGGCGGGCCGCGGCCCCGCGTTCGCCCACGAACTGCCCGAGCGCCTCGCGCAGTTCGCCGATGCCGTCGCCGGTGAGCGCGGACAGCGCCAGTACGGTGGCGCCCGGTTCGCCGTACTCCCCCAGGGCGATGCCGTCGTCGTCGAGCAGGCGCCGCAGGTCGTCGAGGACCTGGTGGGCGGCCTCCCCGGGGAGGCGGTCCACCTGGTTGAGGACGACGAACATGACCTCCGCGTGCCCGGCCATGGGCCGCAGATAGCGCTCGTGGAGCACGGCGTCCGCGTACTTCTCCGGGTCGACGACCCAGATGACCGCGTCGACGAGCGCCAGTACGCGGTCCACCTGTTCGCGGTGCTGGACGGCCGCCGAGTCGTGGTCGGGCAGGTCGACGAGGACCAGGCCGCGCAGTTGCGCCTCCGCCTCCGCGCTCTGCAGGGGGCGCCGGCGCAGCCGTCCCGGGATGCCGAGCCGGTCGAGGAGGGTCGCCGCGCCGTCGCTCCAGCTGCACGCGATGGGCGCGGCGGTGGTGGGCCGGCGTACCCCGGTCTCCGAAATGGCCACTCCGGCGAGGGCGTTGAACAGCTGGGACTTGCCGCTGCCGGTGGCGCCCGCGATGGCGACGACGGTGTGCTGCCCGGAGAGCCTGCGCCGGGCCACCGCCTCGTCGAGGACCCGGCCGGCCTCGGCGAGGGTTCTGCTGTCGAGGCGGGTACGGGACAGCCCGACGAGTTCGCGGAGCGCGTCGAGCCGGGAGCGCAGCTGTCCGTCGTACGCCAGCGGCATCACGGGCTGGGGGGTGCTGGTGATCCGGGGCTCGAGGACCGTCTCGCGCGCGGGACCGTCCGTCTCGGACACGCGGCGCGCGATGAGCCCGTCGTCCCAGGCGCCGGAGGGTTCAGGTCCGGTTCGGGGGTCCTTGCCGGTGTCCTTACGGGTGGCAGGAGCGCGGGTGCCGGAATCGCTCTCCACGCGCGCGTGGCCGTCGCCGTCGGCGGAAGCGGCCTCCCCGGGGGCGTCGGAGGTGTCGGGGGTGTCGCTTCCGGGCGCCCCGCCATCGCCCTGGCTTTCCTCCTTGTCCTCGGCTGTGTCGTCGTCGGAGAGCCTCTCCTGTGGAGGCGCGTTTTCGGCCGGGGGCCGCGGATCGGTCGGCTCGGTGGACTCCGCGGCCCCGGTCCCCGATGCTTCGTGGTGGTCGTGGTCAGTGACGGCGGTCACCGCGGTCACCTCTCCTTCTGCAGTACGGACAGCGCGGCGATGAGTTCGGCCTGGGGCTCCGGATGGACGTCGAGGGCGTCGAGCGGGGCGAGGCGTCGCTCGCGTTCGGTGTGCATGACCCGGTCCAGGTGGTCGGCGAGCAGCCGTCCGCCGCGGTCGCGCAGCCGCAGGGCGCCGTGGGCGCCGATGCGCTCGGCGAGGCCCTCACCGGCGGACCGGGCCCGTCGGCCGCCCAGCAGCGCGGTGGCGACGAGCGCGGCGACCGCCTCGATGTCCGGGGCGACGCTCCGGTCGAGGTCGCGCAGTTCCTCCTCGGCGTACTCCTCCAGCTCGCGCCGCCATCGCCGTACGGCCATCCCGATACGGTGTTCGACGCTCTCCTGGGACGGCTCGGGGGCCGTCAGTTCCGGGGCCCCCGCGGCGGGTTCGCGGCGCCAGGCGTCGTCGACGCGTTCGTCGGCGGCGGTGACGGAACAGAGCAGGAGGGCGCAGAGGCTCTCCACGAGGGCGTCGAGGAGTTCGCCCGCCGAGCAGTCGAGCGGGAAGGCGCGCCACCGCTTGAGCGCGTCCCCGGCGAGCACGGCACCGGCCTGCAACCGCCCCCGTACGCGCGCGTGCTCGCTGTCGTAGGCCCCGTCGACCGCCGCGGTGAGCCGCAGGGCGGCCGAGTACTGCGCGGCGGCGGCGCCCGCCAGCTCGGGCATGCGGGACTTGAGGGAGTCCAGGACGCCGTACGCCGTACGGGCCATGGCCTCTTGGCGGCTGGCCGGATCCTGCGCCTGCTGGGTGAGCCAGGCGCGCAGGGGCGCCACCGCGGTGGCCGGAAGCAGCCCACCACCCCAGGCGGATTCGGGCAGTTCGGGCACGGTGAAGCGCGGTACGTCGCCGAGGCCGGCCTTGGTGAGGAGCGCGGCGTACTGCCGGGACACCTCGGACACCACCTGGTGGGGCACCCGGTCGAGGACCGTGACGAGGGAGGCCTGGTAGTCCTTGGCGGTGCGCAGGAGATGCCAGGGGACGGCGTCGGCGTACCGGGCAGCCGTGGTGACCATGATCCAGATGTCGGCGGCACAGATCAGTTCGGCGGCGAGGACACGGTTGTCGGCGACGAGGGAGTCGATGTCGGGGGCGTCGAGGAGGGCGATTCCGCGCGGCATGCTGTCGGCGGTCTCGACGCGCAGCACCCGTGCGCCCTCCTCGCCGGGGAGCAGCAGATCGTCGTCGGGGTCGCGTCCCGCCTCCTGTTGGGGCACCCACACGCGCGCGAGGTCGGGCAGTACCCGCATCCCGCTGAACCAGTGATGGTCCTCGGGATGACAGACCAGGACCGGTGTCCGGGTCGTGGGCCGCAGTACGCCGGCCTCGCTGACCCGGCGTCCCACAAGGGAGTTGACGAGGGTCGACTTCCCGGCCCCGGTGGACCCGCCCACAACGGCGAGCAGGGGCGCTTCAGGTTCCCTCAGGCGGGGCACCAAGTAGTCGTCGAGTTGCGCGAGCAGTTCGTCGCGGTTGGCACGCGCGCGTGGAGCTCCCGCCAGGGGCAGCGGGAAGCGTGCGGCGGCGACACGGTCGCGCAGGGCGGAGAGTGCGTCGAGCAGCTGGGGCCGTACGTCCAAGGTCACCACATGCGAAGAATGCCCAATTTTAGGGGAATTCTGAAGCATATGGGCATGTCTGCGCGCCGACGGAACACAAGGGACGGAAGGGATGACTGGGACGTAGGCATAGTCCAGGCATAACGAGTGCACAACACCCGATGCGCGAGACGCCAAAATCGGTGCACGATTCGTACCTGCCTGCGATTATCAGGACCGCTTCACTGAACCTCCACATTGAGCCACGGAGGCGAAGCAACCAGGACAAGGACCCGGGAGCCCTATCCTTGTCCCCGGCAACGTCAAGGACCAGCCCACACCCGGGCCCACCACGACCGAGGCCACCACACCCGGCCCCCGTAGCTCAGTGGATAGAGCAGGCGCCTTCTAAGCGCTTGGCCGCAGGTTCGAGTCCTGCCGGGGGCGCTCTGCACACACATCGCTTCCACCCTCCCTCCGGGAGGGCGTTTTTGCTGGTCAGGGGCATGTTGGTGGGCACGGCATCACAGCGGCGCAAGATCGGACCGACT
>Ga0307513_10002914_pt1 | contig 23394 bp, 20 predicted proteins | sample 15_EM_MG_FD_202174 | JGI IMG/M metagenome (GOLD analysis project Ga0307513, IMG submission 202174) | Populus trichocarpa ectomycorrhiza microbial communities from riparian zone in the Pacific Northwest, United States - 15_EM | ecosystem: Host-associated > Plants > Roots > Unclassified | place...
GCCCACAAGAGCGCCGTCCTGCCATATTGGGTGTCTGCCCGTTCGGGATTGACGTCCTTTCGTTCCAAAAGCATCTTTACTATCCCCTCATGTCCGCCCTCAGCCGCCCACAAGAGCGCCGTCGTGCCATATTGGGTGTCTTCCCGTTCGGGATTGACGTCCTTTCGTTCCAAAAACATCTTTACTATCCCCTCATGTCCGCCCACAGCCGCCCACAAGAGCGCCGTCGTGCCATATTGGGTGTTTGCCCGTTCGGGATTGACGTCCTTTCGTTCCAAAAACATCTTTACTATCCCCTCATGCCCACCCTTAGCCGCAAACAAGAGCGCCGTCCAGCCATATTGGGTGTCTGCCCGTTCGGGATTGACGTCCTTTCGTTCCAAAAGCATCTTTACTATCCCCACATGTCCGCCCTCAGCCGCCCACAAGAGCGCCGTCCAGCCATATTGGGTGTCTTCCCGGTCGGGATTGACGTCCTTTCGTTCTAGAAGCATCTTTACTATCCCCTCATGCCCGCCCTTAGCCGCCCACAAGAGTGGCGTCCGGCCATATTTGGTGTCTGCCGGTCGGGATTGACGTCCTTTCGTTCCAAAAGCATCTTTACTATCCCCTCATGTCCGCCCTCAGCCGCAAACAAGAGCGCCCTCCCGCCATATATGGTGTCTGCCCTGTCGGGATTGACGTCCTTTCGTTCCAAAAGCATCTTTACTATCCCCTCATGTCCGCCATTAGCCGCCGAAATGAGTGCCGTCTTGCTATATTTGGTGTCTGCCCTGTCGGGATTGACGTCCTTTCGTTCTAGAAGCATCTTTACTATCCCCTCATTTCCACCCCCAGCCGCCAACGAGAGTGCCGTCTCGCCATATTCGGTGTCTGCCCGGTCGGGATTGACGTCCTTTCGTTCCAAAAGCATCTTTACTATCCCATCATGCCCGCGACGAGCCGCCCACAAGAGTGGCGTCAGGCCACTCTTGGTGTCTGCCGGATCGGGATTGATGTCTCTGTTCTTCAAAAGTATTTTTACTACATCCTCGCACCCTTTGTAAGCTGCCCATGTGAGGGCCGTACTCCCAGTGCAATCGGTTGCATTAACATCCCACTTCTTCATCCCCAATACGGCAGCTGCTACTTCCACGATCCCAAGATATGCTATCCCGTGGAGCCCGGTAAACCCCAGTGGTCCCCCCTTCCCGCTCAATCCTTCACCGAACCACCTATACCTCTCATTCTCCAATAAAAGCAGCTGAGCAGATATATGCTCATCAAATCTATCGAACACCCTCAGGGCAAGTATTTCGACACTTTCCGACATCCCTCTTCTTGTGTGCTCGCCCCAGTAAAGTGACGCATATTTTAGAAGAGGCATTGTCGAGGGGGCCGAGCCAAGAGTTGGCGAAAGATCCCTAACAGGTCCAAAATTGAGATATGTCAAGCAAATCTCGGCAATTGTTGAGTGGGAACAATGGAATTGGGTAGGATCGTTTGAGAGATGTTCCTGCAAAGTGAAGTGCACCAGTCGGACCGTGGACGAGGACGCCTCGACAGTCAGAAGACCCAGACAAGATGATAGAAGTGTCCGTATCGACGGAATGCTTTCTGGATCAAGATCTGTAGACCCTATCTCCACTCCTAAGGCATGGCAGAGCTCCTCGACCCCTAATGGCCTTTCCGAATACGACACCCATGTCAGTGCCTTCTGCCCGAGTACTGACTTATTTCCCTTCTGCGCCTTCAGCCGAGTTAGGGTTGCCGTATAATCATCTCTCAGTCCGTTGCCCCTCGCCATCTCTTTAAGTTTCTTCCGCCTCTGACCAATTGTCACCTCCCCCAGAATAGCCTCGATGTTTAGGGAAGCAAGAAGGAATCTACACAGTCGTTAGTAAGTATACATGATCGGCAGAGGGGATACGCCAACACACATATTGGACATCTTATCCAGAATAATTCTCACAATCTCAGCCCGTAAACCATCGTCCATTGCCCCTGAGATGTCATCCCTGTCTAGCCTCATCACCACATAATTCCTGATATCATCTTCCTTAGGACTGATGGGTATTGTAACCACCTTGGTAATATATTTTTGAATGGCTTCGGCGACATGGGGCCTCCCGGTAAGGATTATTCTCGTTCCAAGCGACTCCCGAACGATATCTCTTAGCGACTCAAGTAGCTGGGGGAGATCCTTCGGCAGGCATTCGTCTAGTGCATCAATGCAGACGAAAACTTGGGGTGGGGAGGCAATCACAATCCTCAACATTCTCATCAGATCTGTAAGTAGTGGCCTTCTCCCGCCAACCTTTTTTGCTGCCAGAAATGCGCTCCGTATATCTTGCGGGATGCCGTTCCTGCCCACGAGTTGCTTCACAATTGCCCCAATAATGTTGATTGCTGTCTGCTCTTGCTGAACGTTGTAATCACAGTACAACCATGCAATCGCTATGTCTTCCTCCTGTGCTCGATCGCACAGCCTGTCGATCACCAGGGAACTAGTATTTCTGGCCGTTAGTGACATTTGCTTAAAGGAATCTTGCCACTTATCATACCTCAAATGTGTCTTGCCCACTCCCGGATCCCCGGAGCAAAACAAGACTGCCTGATCGGCTCTACCCTTATCTCCCCTCCACTCCCGAAACTCTCTTGTTTCTAAAAGCCAGTCGCCCACACCTTCAAATCGCTCCGCGCGCACGCTATGGTGTCTATTATCCGGCTCTAGTGGAGAGAGCCAGTGCATAATGTTCACATCCTCGTCGGAGCTGTAGATGGTGATGTTGTGGCTCCCTATCGTGTTGTTGCAGTTAACATTGTTGTCGCCGAATTTGACCGATCGAGTATGTGTAGTCATGATGTACCGTCCGAAAATTTGGTTGAGTGTAGAAATGGTACGATGTAGCAATAACGGTGTGTAAGGTTAATGGGAGAGTTGCAAAAACCTTTCCGTGCGCATAGCTGTAGAAAAGTGCAGCTGTCCGGCTTCTTTTCTGTCAACCACTCATTTCCATGCCAAGGAAATACCCGCAAATTAAAGGTTCTCAGGCGCTACCACGACACGACTCCACCCCACTAATTGCAGCGAAATATGCCGGCATGCTTCCCCCCCCACTCGAGGACCACAAAAACCCGCCAAACTCTCTACGCAAGACCACACATCGCCGCGCTCCCATTAGCAGCACAATACCAAGCTCCACGAGTCTACCCTCCGATTGGCCACAATCCTTGCACATTGACCTTGGCTGCAGAGCGAATTTTGGCGAGTTTTTGCGGTACTGCGCCCTACAGTGCAGTGCACAGGGCGCAGCAGTCCGTAAAACAACCACTCAACTCAAGCCTTCGTGTTTTGAAACTCACCCACAGATATCTCGTATTTAACAAGTGCAAATTAGAATAAAATAATGACAACAACCATGCTCCCGTCCCCCCACCTATAAAACTGTCATATGTCGATGAGGCATTTCAAGCGAGATCTTTTCTTGTATTCTTACCCGCGAGCCCAACCTCACTACAAATCGCGTGTTCTTTTGCATATGCGGTCGCCAGGCCTCCTTGTTTTGTGAGGGGATGTGCAGAAAGCCTCATTGGTGTTGTTGGCCAGAGGTGTTCGCCTTAATTGTGTTGCGCACTCAGTAGATCAAATTTCTTGAGCGAGATATTTTTACCATAATTCGCAACAAAAATGGGTAAATACCAGAGTTCAAGATTCCAAACCAGGCCTCTCGGGCAAGGCAAAACTCCCGATATTACCAAAAGAAAAAAAAGAAGAATTTTCTCCAACTACTCTCTTATCGTTTTATTGTTCCCCCACAGTGCTGAGTGTTCTACTTGAGCACTCGAGTATACTGGTATTGAAACAATTAGGACCCCCCTGCACAGTGGAAGCAAGAATAGCGCGGCGACTATACTCGTAATTTTCTGACGTTTGTAAACACAACTGGGTCCGCATATGCAGCCAAGACTAGATGCATGAGACCAGCAGGTAAGTACTTCTCAAGGAAAGAGGCGAATTTAGAGGCTGGGAAAGATACGATGAAGTTTGTAGTAAATGGAAGATAAAGTGAGAAGATATTAGAAAGACTACAATCCCAGTCATAGAATGGTCACTCGGTGCTAAAAGGTAGTTAGAAGTTCAACGTATTCTTGTATAATCATAGAAAATGAGGTAAAAATTAAAAATTAAAAATTAGAATTAGAATTAGAATTAAAAATTAAAAATTAAAAATTAAAATTATTGCCACCATTATCATCAATACAGGCTTCAATCCACCGGTGCATTGAGAGAATATGATGATTTATCCTCTCTAGAGGATAATTTGCCCATTCTTCCTCAACCACCAGACGAATACCAGCCACAGTAATCAGAATACCCAACCTCTCCTTTATCCGGTCTTTCATCTCAGTCCAAATCGTTTCGATTGGATTGAGATCCGGAGAGCTGGCTGGCCAGGCCAGCTTCCGGAGACCAAGCTGCTCTCTTGTGGCATTGTGATAATGGTGGATATGAGCGGGAGCATTATCCTCCATTATCACAATGGCCGGCCTGGCTGCCCGAGCAGCAATTGCGAATGGGTAGAGAAGGGGGGTTTGAATGCGTTCACGGTAAATGAACCAATCAATCCCCCCTTTTCTACCCTTTCCCCTCTTCTTCAACACCGGAACAGGTCTAGGACCAATCCTTCCTTGAGGTATGAGATTGAATATCTCTACCTCTGCGTTTTCCTCCTCCCATTCTCTCCGGAGTTGAGCTACCGCTGTAGCTTGCTGGTTCTTGGTCTCATATGGGGTAGGGTAGAGATGATAGGGAAGCTCGGATCCTGTATAAGTATGTAAATTAGTATCATGTATTGTTAAACACTTGTAGATATAGTTATTAATAAAGAATAAGATTGATTACCCTTATAGCCATAGAGTATAGCGCCCCAGAACATGACAGTCGCACCTTGTGGAAACTTGCGATTAAGGTTCCGGGGAAGAAAGGCCTCACCAGCTTGGCGTAATACACCACGGGCACGCCGGCGTCGAAGTGCCCCTGTTTCAAAATAGGACTCATCTGTAAACACCACATCCTCCCAGTCCTGATACCGGTATTCAAGGCAAAATGCCAGTCGGGAGGCCTTTTGCTTTGGTGATAATGTGGGCTTTTCGGTGGCTTTCCGGCGATGAATCCCATTTTCTGCAAGCACCTTTCGTACTGTAAGGCCACTTATATCCAGCCCAGCTAGTAGAAGTAAATAGTTTCTTTTATTAGTTTCTTTTATGTACATTGCTTCACTATGGGAAAAATAAATAAAGATTTACCAGCTTGACCAAGTGACTGAAAAGTCATCCTACAATGCTCACTATCTGACAAAGTAACCTCCACCAAATGTTGCTTCTGCCCCTCTGTGAGAATAGACTTTGAGCCTTTTTCACAATTTGTCCTTGGGACAAGATTCTCTTCAGCACAGAGGTCTTGATTCCCTCCTGGCTCCGCTGCTCGTCTTTTCGCCTCCCGTACAATATTTGAACCGGTAGCGACTAAAACACCTGTTTTCTCGGCAATTTGCCTTAGGGTGACCTTGCCCCTACCGGTTAGAGTAGCATAGGCAACTATTTGGGACCGCTTGGCTAAGGAGGTTGTTTTTCCGCGTGGTGCTACAGGCATAATTGCTTCTAAATGTAGGAATATTGGAACATTTTAGAGTATTCAGAGGTATTGGAAATCCTGCGTTTGTATATTTACATGCAAGGTGGTGGGGGATGGCTACCTACCAGAGTACTTAGACATAGGTCACATCTTTTCAGATCATGTGCCCTTGTACTTGATATTATTGGTCTGTTGTGCATATGCAGGCCCATGCGGACCCAGTTGAGTTTACAAACGTCAGAAAATTACGAGTAAAGAGCAGGAAAGCGCGATTCGGCAGTCATCACCGGAGTGCCCCGACTAAGACTGTCCAAGCTTCTGGCGGGGGCGTGGCTGTTGCTTCGTTGTTCTTGGGAATCCCGGTTGTGTGAGCTGCCGTACTATACTCGAGTACAGTACTCGAGTACACCTTGCCTGTTTAAAGTGTGCTGTGCAATGATAGGGGCCATCCGGGCTGGCATTATGGTCTTGGCTGCATAGAACGCATCAGTAATTCGGTGGCGGACACGGCTGCAGAATATTTGTACAACTCATATTATCGCTATTAAAAACTCCGGGAATTCAGCCCCAGATAATCGAGTTGGTAGGTTCGTCACCCCGCCAAGACCCTCGGCTCCATTGGCTGATAGGAATTTCCCTAATAGCGATGGAAGTTAGCTTGCCAGGTATCATTAAAAAAGAAATCGTAACCCCATTTTGCGCTAATCCCACGCCACCTTCAATAGGGATAAGAGTTACTGGTATGTTTGCTATCTTTTAACGATCGCCCAGAGCATATTGGTGATCGCACACAAGAACCCCGAACTAAAATGCAAAGTAATCCTCTTAGGACAGTATCATATCAATAAAAAATGGAGTTACGGTTGCCGGTTTAATTTTTTTATATCGATGCGCCCTAGGTTGTCCTACCTGTAACTTTCAATAGCCACAATACACCGTAAAAATTCAAGAAACTCGCTAACTACGGGCCAGGATGTATAATTCCGGGCCGCTGAGAGAGAACCCAGACCCAGCGAGCGTTTCTCATAGACAAATTTATACTACTAGTTAGTGCTAGTTAACCACAATCGCCAAAATCCCCAGCGATACAATACCTTACAGGCCCGGAGTTAAGACATGCTAGTCAGAGCTTAGCGAGTTTCAGAAGTTTTTACGGTGTATTAACATGACTCCTGTCATCTCCTTGATTCCAACGGCCCAAGTAGTCTGGCCCATGGGGGGACATATTCGTACCCTCTGCCATACCCATAGGCAAAATAACCACTTGTGTACTGCGAGTAGAAATTGAGCAATATGTTGACTTTCTGGATGGCAAAGAAAGGCACAACAGTGTGGCCGCCAATAGCGATACATTCAGTGATTTTCATGACAAAGAAATCCCAACCTGGGTGAGATTTGGGGGGAAGGCTGGCAGACTGGGGGAGTGCTTGACGAGGCACATATTGACCAGAATACTTCCAGTATGATAATTTAGCTTTTGTTGTTCGCTAAGTTAGTTAATTTTTACTGCCGGAGGTTCTCTCTCTCCCAGCGCTCTTTCGGTGGGAAATAGGAACTTCCGAAGGGAGGTAAATTCCCTTCCCTTATGATGATTCCACAGCTGGGGTCAAAGAAAAAGAGTGATGAACATTAATGGAAAGGGGGTGCGGTTAATGGTGCTTGTTCGCTACTCTCTTTCCTCTTTAAATACGATTTTATCTAGGGTACACAACTACTGAATTGAACCGCATACAAAAATTTATCAATTGCAATGTTTGCTCGGTTCCTACGCAACTTTCCCTAAGCCCACCAAGAGCCCCCGAAAGCACCGAGCTCTAGTACTAAGCCGGGCCAAGCCTCACCGAAGCGCCGCCTCCAGTGTGCTCACAAACATATTGGAAAAATGGTGGGCTAACACATAGCGTTACGACGGTTCGCATAAAGAAATTCAGACGGAGGAAGAAAGAAAACCCTCCATTCATACACTTACTAGGTCTAGCTTAACTAGTCCAGACAAACCGATCACCGGGGTGTTACTGATCTGAGCAGACAATCAGCCAGAAATAAATAAAATAAAAATTCTCCCCAGGTGGGGTTAGGGTTCATTCTCGGAATATATCGGTTGAGTAGCAGAACCCTATTCATGACAATCTAGAACGGGGGCAGCTGGTGGGAGCTAATTAATTGCGAGGGACATTTCGGTCACTCATGGACTTTGGATGCTTGTAATGGACAGTATTATGGTGGATGTAGTAGGAGGAATGAAGAATGAGAACACGACAAGGGGACAATATCTAACCATTACTCCCAGGGAGAAAATACGCAAAGAATAGGAGAGGGAGAAAGAGGGAGCAAGGAATCAGAAGAAACTAGAAAACTCCCTCATCAAAGTCCCTTTGCAATTGTATGTAATTGCCGGAGATCTTGGATCGGCCAATTCCTTATGTGGCAATTTTTTGCCCATAAGTTATGCAATAGTAGTCGTTTTTACAAACATCAGGAAATTACAAGCACTGTTTGACAACAATCAACAGGACCGACGGGGAGTTGTTAGAATGGGCGTCGGTTTCCCCCGGAGGATCTAGCAACCTGGGGTGCTGCAATCGGGGGGCTCAGTGGGCTCGGTTGCGGGGAGCAGAGATTGGCTACCGAGATCTGCTATGACACAATTGTCATTAACCCCTGGCAGTAAGGTTCTCACAACACTACCGCATCTTTTGGAGAGGGCTAGCGATAAGGACAGTGAGGCTTTGTTCCGGTGATTTAGGATAGCACTGCCCCTGATGTACGCGATCGGATCATGATCGAGTTTTTCTCGACCCCAGCATGCACGATCCCCTTGATCACAGGGGTCCCTTGATCAAGGGTATTACTCGATCGTAGACGACAACATCCTACGGTGCTATATTCTCGGTAAATGCAACCGTGACGGGTCACTCACCCTTTGGCTCCTTATACCAGTACTTGAAACACAAAACCCACCCACAAACAGAACCGCTTCATTCGTCTATATAGATACGAACTTCCTCGTCCAGAGAAGCCGTTAGGATTTCACTCCTTTCCACCATATTCGCTCTTTACACCAGCCCTCATGACTGAGCGGTTGCACACACTCCTCTCCTTGCCCTAGCCATACATTCTAATAATTTCATATTCTAACAAACACAAACATTCCGAACGGCAACATCAACGGAAAGCTAGCTTGGATCAGTGGAGTATGAGAGGGAGAAATTGCTGAATAATTGTTGTGGGTGAAGGGGATTATGGGGTAGTTGGTAAAAGTGTTGTCGAAAGCGATAAGCAGAATGACTTAGCTCTCGGTAAAAACACATTTATCGTGCTACTCTGTGGATAACTGAATGCAGGATATGAGATATAGGATATGAGATATAGGATATGAGATGTGAGATATAGAAAATAGGAAACAATTGCTGCAGAACCCAGAGCCGGTGTCTACAGTTCAATGATATTCTAACAGGCAAAAGTGACTCCTATCCCTTGAGCTGTCTGAGACAGTAAAATTCGTGACCAGCACTCTAAATATTACCTATGTCCAGAGCAGTCGGGTAGCGAGCTATTTCAGGTTCGGATTTTAGCTTTTGAAAGCCAAAGTGACTCAGCATCTTAGCAACCATTTCAATCTCCAACGAATCACAGTCCTCGAGACGAGACTAGCGTGCTGGTCGTGAATTTTACTGTCTCAGACTGCCCAAGGGATACTACTCGCGTGAGGTCGATGATAATCAGCCATCCGGGGGGTCCTCCTTGGGCGGTGGTAGTGACCGATCCTTGGTTAGGAGCTAACATATTTCCCGGGGAAGCGGGACATGACGTGGAAGCGGGACTTGCCTCTGGCGCTCGTAGGTTGAGACATCTCCTAGATCAACCCCGCTCTCAACATCAAAAAACATACCAAATCTGTGAAGCAACAACACCAATGGCACGAGCAAAGGCCCAGCAACAAGATGAGGAGGAAAGCCGAGTGCAGGAGGCATTAAGGGCTATTCCGGGAGGTTTGGAAGGTGGAGTAGCTGCAGTGGTGGAATTATATAGGATACCACGAACAATCTTATATTATAGGCTGTCTGGAAAGCGGAAGACTCGGAGAGAGGGGCATATTGACCAACAACTGTTAACTGTAGCAGAAGAAAAGGCCATTACAAAATGGTGTTTCGATCTGGACGATAGAGGCTTCCCTCCCCGGCTTGATATGATGAGGGATATGGCCTCTGATTTACAAATGAAGCGACTTGGCAAGATGGGCGAACCCTTTTGGAAAAATTGGCTTTGAAGATGTCTCAATAGGAACACTTGGATCACAGTCAAGTTAAGCTGTCGTCTCAAGTGACAAAGAGCACAGGCAAATGATTCTCGGATTATCAAAGACTTTTTTGCCAAACTTTCCCGCCTCATTCACACCCATGGTTTGAAAGCCTCTCAGGTTTTTAATATAGATAAGAAAGGGTTCCTCCTTGGACAGGCTGCACAGGCACGAGTCCTTTGCCGTCAAGGAAGATGAAACCCAAATGTGACCCATGATGGGGGGAGTGAGCTGGTAACTGTTGCTGAGACGGTTACTGCAGTCGGCCTTGTCTTTTCTCCCTTTATTATCTACATTGGAACTGCTCAGTATTTAGGATGGCATAAGACCCTGAGTGCTGAAGAGCAAGATTATGTCTTCAGCTACTCACCCAAGGGCTGGATCGACGATAAGCTAGCATTGATGTGGCTAGAGAAGATTTTGAGTAACAAACAGCAGCATTGGTTGCCCGATTACTACGGCTACTTAATCTTGATGGCCATTTTTCCCATCTTATATTTCAATTTGTGCAATTTTGTCCTAACCACGGCATTCTCCTTCTATGCTTACCATCACATAGTACCCATCTCCTCCAACCCCTAGACGTGGGCTTGTTTGCTCCCTATCAGCACTACTATGGCTGTGAAGTGGATGACTATCAGAGATCTGGTCACAACTTGCAAACCCAAGGAATTAAGAAGTACTTGTTTATTCGAATGGTTGCAAATGCAAGAAAGAAGACTTTTACCTCATCTAATATTTGTAAAGCTTTTGAAGGAGCTGGGATTTGGCCTTTGTCTGCGCGAAAAGGTGTTAGGAAAAATGAGACGAGAGGTCTCCTCCCGCCGAGATACTTTTGGGCTAATTGCAACACCACGGAAGAGCAAGGCCATTCGGCGGTGAGTTCAAGTTCCCGAATGATTGCTTGCAACACGCATGGCCTCCCTATCTGTCAATGACGATGTTGAGACTATGGAACGTACCTCTCAGGTCATGATAACCTGGGTCGAAACTATAATGCGGGAGCTGGGACACCAATTGGGCACGGAAATCGCACAGCGGGAACTCTACCAGGAGCAGTCTAAAAAGCTTCAGAGAATCGATCCCATATACAATAAAACCAACCGCCGGAAGCTTACTGAGGCCAGGATCAGCACAGGGGCAGATCTGCTGCAGTTGCGGGATATTCGGCTGGTGAATGATACCAAACCACAATCTGCAACCAAAGTACAGAGAAGCACCTCCCTACAGAAAAAAAAACACTCTTAAAACAACAAACGGTTCAGAATTAGGGTCATGTTATGATTATCGATGAGCCAATCATAATAGTAGCCGCTTCAGCGCCCGCGGAAGTCCAAAGTAATGATTCTGGTGAGCTTAGCCAGAGTGACTGGCTTTCCTCCTCAGAGACCGATGCCCAGCAAACTACTACTACATTACGGCTGCGAACTAGCAAACGAAAAATGACCCATATACTGCCTGATCGACCGCTTCATATGATGCTACGCTCACGGAAGCCCTAACCCAATGCCTTGTCTCTTTTCCTTTCTTGTAAGTCACTCTATTAATTTACTCCTATCTTCATTCCTTCTCGGCTAAGCTTCCTTCCACTCTCTCTAGCCATATCTCTTATCTGGCTAGTTACATTGAGCCTATCTCTCCTGTCTTTCTCATTGTTTTTTCTTTTTTTTTTGGGTTTCGGTTCATGGAGTTATTCAATTTCTAAAGTTGATTGTGGTTGATCCACAGTGTTGTCCCGGATCCCGGTGTTGTCCCGGATCCCCGTATGTGACGTTACCCCTTTGATCGGTTGATCGATCATGTCTTCCTCTCTATCAGAAAAATAGCCGAGCATGACCCGCGCGATCCGCTCGATCATGCTCGATGATGATCGTCTCCATCACCAGGCGTTGCAAACATCTCTCCATTCCAAAGCAATATTTACTATGGTATTATCACGTATATATCAAAAAAAAACTCTAAACGTACTGGGCTAGCGCCGGGAAAATCTTTTAGCACCTTAATAGCTTGTGCTTATTGCAAGTGGGTTATCAAATTCGGATATCTACCCGGAGGTGTTCAGTTATTTTTGACATGTAACAATATGATCCCCACTGAAATCCGCTATCTTCTGTGGCTGGACTGACATCCCCTAGTTCCAAAAGCATCCTGACTGCGATGCCCCCCATGACTTCCTGGTCGCGTTTGATTCCTGCTTGGTGGGTATTGACATACCGTAAGAACCGAAATAATTGAGAATGGCGCTAAGACGTCCAGAATTTCCGGCTTTGGATTAGGGGGAGAAAACAGAGCGAGGGGATTCTCCTTCAGCCCCCACTTGGGGCACAGACCTTACTAGGACAGGCAACTCCAACGTCCTAGCGTGATTCTCAATTATTTCGGTTTTTACGGTACTCGAGTACTCTCATTCCGAAAGCGTCGCTACGACCCCTCTGTGCTCGTACTTAGCTGCCAATGAGAGTGGGGTCCAGCCATCCCGCCAGCCCCGTTGTTTGTTTTGGCGTCCTCGCGTTCCAGAACCATCTTTACAAGAGCCCTATTCCCTCCTCAGGCTGCGCATGTGGGCACAATATCCCACGTGTGATGATTTTGGTATCATGCCACTGGCTTTGTGGTAACGCCCGAAGAGAATATTTGGACGTAATGGAGCTTGGGGTTAAACATGAATTTTACTCTTACATTATCTAGCTATGTAGTGCAACAAGGGAAAACACTCCTCTATATCTGCGCTTCCAGTGGTATCATACTAAATTCCATACCCCAGAAAATATTAATTAACAATTAACCATGTTCATGTCTCACACAACCGACATGCCCGCGAGATCTTGGAGGGTAAGCAGTCCTATCATTCGATATCGTTCCTTCGGTCGAATTAGCATCTCATTCCCTAATCCCCAACACAGCAGCAATTCCCTTCATTATCTCGAGAGATGCGACTCTGTTTTTCGGAAGCCACGAGACCCCGCTCGGCATGCTCTTGTTGTTGTTTCATTGTTTGGATAGTTTCGGGAATGCGCTCAGACTTCGGGAATCTCCTTGCTACCTCTGGCGGAAGGAAAGTGGAGGAGCCGGAATGGAGAGTGAAAGAGCTGGATACCCAGTGTGTGTAAACTATGGAAGTCTTTATCTTTCTTTTGTTAGCATAGTAGTAGGCACTAGGGAAAGGGGGACGCCCGCGGGCGAGAATGGATCTGTGTGGTGATCAATTGACCGATGGGGGGAACGACTTCGTTGTGATTTATATATTCCTATCTTTACATCTAGTTATTTGGGCGATCGCTGGGTACGGAGGGGTGAGAACGAGCGCACTTCTCCACTTAGCCCGTACCCGTGCATTAACGATCGTATTTTTGTTGTGTGAACCCTGGGTGTTTGGTTGTCGTCGCCGATCGGTTTAAAACTGCAGATTCTTGTAATCCCATACCTCCAGTAATACAGGATGTCCCAGAGGGGATCATTCTAATAGCACAATAAGAGAAATTGAGAAGATATATGCTCATCGAATCGGTCGGGAAGCCGGAGCGGAAGTAAGTTGAGATTTCCCGTCATCTCGATTCATGTGTGCTCCCCACAGCAGAAATTAGGATATTCTAGAAGGGATAGTTGAATCCTGAACATATTCAGGGCCCGTTTACCTATAGACGTCCGTCTAAAAGCCTGAAACGATGCCGACCGTTGAGGGGGGCTCGACAGTGGGGGAGTGTGCGGCAAAGTAGATGGAGTTTAGCTAGAGTAGGCAACGTAAAATTTTGACGGTCTAACTACAAGAATCTAGGACCGTGGAAAATTTGTCAAACACTTTCGCGCCGTTGACCAGATAACGCTTGAGACGCCGTCCTCTAGTACAACCACGATTAGAAATTAAATTTTTAGAAAGAGAGAGATAGTTGAAAGTATGTAAAGAAAACAGAATTGTCACACGCCCAGCTAATATACTGTCTAGTATATAACTGAAAGCCCATTTACCTAACTGACTTTCTTTGACGGTCGACACTGCCTCTGGTTGCTAGACGGCCGTCTATAGGTAAACGGGCCCTCAGAGTTGAAATAAGTGAAGCAAAAAAATTCGGCAATTGGTAACTGTTGAGTAAGGATTACAGTATGAAAGAGAGTAGAATGATCCTAGAGGTGCCTATGCAGAGTGAAGTGCACTGTCCGGAACGTGGGCGAAGAATCCTACAGAACGGCAAGGCCGAAATAAGGGTATTGGAGCAACTTTAACCGAGGAAGGAGAGTTTCCGGGTCTACGGCAGATCTACAGATCCTACCGTAAAAACTCGTTAAATCCGCTATCTGGGATCGGGCTTGGCTATGGCGCAAGAGGGGTGCCAAGAGATCGAGTGACCGGCAGTGATGCCGAGATTAGAAAACTCGCACAGACTATATCAAACTAGGCATGAGTCAGTAGATGGATGATATCCGGTCGTATAGAAGAGCAAACTGGAATGATCAAATAGAGTTTGATGAGTATCTCGTATTCACTAGCTGGTGAATAGAGTTTAGCAATGACGGTAAATTGTAAAAGGTAGTCATGACAATAATGACTCGGAATCATGGAAGAGTTTTGAGTCGAAGTCTGAATGGGACAAGAATGTAGAAAGGGCCACATGGAAGATAAAGTCCAGTACGTAGACTCGGCAGAAGAGGATATAGCAATACCAAAGAGTTTGCATAAGAGAAAATGAGTCCTATTCGAACAACAAAGAGCAAGTGGCGACCTAAAGTGAAGTCAATTAAGCAGCGAACCTTCAATTCTATCAATTTAAAGCCAATTCAGGGTCCCCAAAGAACCTATAGTCAAAATTAAAAGCTTAGAGTACATAAAGTGACTAATCAAAAGTCTTGGTGATTCCCCCATTTCACACCAAAAATGGGCGAAAGCACCACTTTTAAATTATTGATATCTCACCAGAAACTAGATCTCCTTTCACCAAACTTCTGATTTAAAGTCTCTTCATCTGTGTAATATCCCATAATTAATTTCAAGTATACTCATCACCAACTGAAGGTCCTACTGGCTTGCAAAGTGCTACCATTTCTTGAAAGTCATTATTTTCGCTAATTTACTAAGATAATTGCCCCAGCAACCACTCACCAACAATGTTCCCATCTTTGATGAGGTGTACAATAAGAAGGAAGTGTCAGGAGACTCTGTAAATAATAGAGGATAATCTTGAGATATATATATAACTACTTATGTGGTTTCTGGAAAGTTTTCCATCCAGGTTTGCTAGAGAAACTTGGGTAAGAAACCCTTTGCAAGGGCGATTTTTGGTGTGAAAGGGGCCCATCACCAAGACTTTTGATTAGTCACTTTACTTTCTTGGAACACCATTCGATTCCCCTTGTGCAGCCTGGAGAATATCGTCATCCTACAGAGCAAGAAGCGGCCGACTGTTATCAGATTCCACCGAGAAGAATTAGTGACTGGGTGCTGAGGAAAAAGATAATTAAAGGGGTAGGGAAGAATTCACAGAAGCGAAAGGAGGAAACACTAGGGTTTTCCTGGCGGATTATATGGCCACAGCTTAAAGAGCGGTTATGGAGTGAGTTCTTGAGCGAAGAGAGGCAGGATGAACCGTACGGCAGGGGTGGTTTCGAATACACTCCCAATTCCTATTTCGAGAAACATATCCAAATGCCAGTTCAGAACTCTGCCAATTGATTAACGGGTGGTTTCGCGGGTTCCTCGGTCGCTATAGAATTAGCCTTCGGAGTATCACCAAAAAAGCACACAAGATTCGTTCAGATTATCAAATACTTGTAGTTAACTGGCTACGTTTCAACCGACGAAACGCGCAGCCACGGAGTAACCGATAATGGGAAGTGGCAATTGAGCATCCCCTTGGCCGCTACGAGCTCTGCAACATTTGCAATCTGGACGAATCTCCGATACCCTTTGAGTCTCTTCAGGGCAAGACCTACGACATTCAGGGAGCCAAGACCGTTTGGGTAAAAGAGAGCCGATCTGGATGGGACAAGCGACAGGCTAGCTTGGTTTTTTGTGTCTTTGCCAACGGTATTCCCAGAATGTTACGAGGTAGCTAACACGGTAGGAATCCGGGCTAACTAGGCCCGGGTTATTTGTGACAACGGAATATAGGTCACCCAGGCTCAAGATAAATTGTTCAGTAAAGTAATAGAAGAATATCCTAATAACTTATAATATTGTTAAGCTCTCGTCTCCGTTGCTTGATAATGTTCTCAAAGATCGGAGAGAGTATTTATACTAATGTTTAAGCTACTTTGACTTCTCTAGTAAAGAAGTATCTTTCTAGAAATTTAGTTCGTCAGAACAAAGTGTGAACATTGTTTGACCCTGAATCTTGCCCAGCTTGACTCTGAGAATCCCCCGACAGCTATTTCTTCTGTGGGTGTCCCCACTCGACCAGTAGTGAGTCTTCGATCTCTTGGTCCTGATAGACTATAATGGAATATGCAGTCTAAATGCCTACATACCAATAGGATCATGAATATGGAGTGATCAAGTCCGATATTCATCTATCAATGCATAATGCGTATGCATTAGTAAGAGTAGAGAACTGATTCTCTAATCATCGTTCCAATCAGTTAGCCATATCTTGAAATGTGAACTCTTTGTGGTTCCTGAGTAGTGTCCCAGATGCCGCCGGGAAGTTCCTTACTCAGGAAGCTTGGGTTCGGATATAAGCTCTTCCCCATCGTGGCATATACCTCGCGCATAATTATGCAAGCAATTCCCGCTAGGCTAATATTAGCTCCCACCCAAGGGGTTTGACCTCATACTCCTTATAATACATGTGTAGCGATAAATATAAATTCCTTTTTAGTACTCTACTTGGTAGGGTAAAAAACCTTCCACTTTTACTTGGCCACGGCAGGAAAACCTTTCCTTGTAATACTACGCAGCCCAAATTTGGTATATCTGGATTTTCCTTATCAAATTCTTCAACCAATTCCTTGGCACATTCTAAATGCTAGGGTGGTTCCCTGGTGTTTGCATCTTCCGAACACCATTTCCATTTTACGCAATACAGCTGTTCTTCAAATGTTCTGGTACTTCTGCGAACTCTTCGTTCATAAGAGATTATTTCACTCTTGACTATTTTTTCCACCTCCCACTCCAGATCTCTATCTATCTCTTCTGAGGTCATCGGTGGTTGTTCTCGGGCAGGTCGAGTGGAAGTTCGGTAGGACCTCGAGAAGCGACACATGGAATACCAAATGTATTTTCCATTGATCCAATAATTCTATCTTGTAGGCGAGTTCTCCTCTTTGTTCTATGATTTTTAATGGTCCGTAAAGTTTTGAAGCCAACTTCTTAGAGGGGCGTTTCGTTCAGATATTTTTAGCATTGAGCCTAACCAAGTTACCAACTTTAATGTCTGGTTGTTGCTTAGCTTGTCGATGGTAATATCGTCCCATAGCTTCCCTTGTCCTTTCGCGTGATTGTCTCGCTTGTTGATATATCATTGGCATTCAGTGGGCATAAAGGGTTGCTCCTGGATGTTGGGCTTCTCGTTCAGTTAACCATTCGGTTTGAGGATGATATCCGTAGTTTGCGAAGAAGGGGGTCATGTCATGTGCAGATGTAACCGACTGGTTGTAGGCATACTCGGCTAGTGGTAAGAGGTGATACCAGTCGTCCTGGTCGTAGTTGACAAATATTTGAAGGTACCCTCCCGATACTTGATTGACTCTTTCCTTTTGGCCATCGGTTTGGGGGTGATATGCTGTCGACATTTTTCTCTTGATCCCAAGTTTTTTACACAATAACTGCGAAAGTTCACCAGCGAACTTCGCATCCCTATCCAAGGAAATTTCTGATGATAGCCCATGAAGTTTCCATACTTGCTGAAGGAATGCTTCTGCCACCTCTTTCGCGGTCGCATTTTCTTGTAATCCGATAAAGTGGGCCATTTTGGTGAATCGGGCTACTACAACTATAATCAGAGTATTCCCTGTCGAGTTCGGTATCTGCGTGATAAAGTCTACCGATATCGAGGCCCAAGATGCATAAGCCACTTGTAGGAGACTAAGTGACCCAAAGCGAGCATGTCTCAGGGCTTTCGCTTGTTGGCATGTGGTACAGGATCGGACATAGTCGTTTACACAATGGGTTATCCTTTTCCAATAGAAATCTCGTGTGATAATTTCCTGGGTTTTTTCTTGTCCGAAATGTCCTGGTGTCTTGGAATCGTAACAACTTTTAGCGATAATGGTTTGCAGATCTTCGTTATTGGGGATGAATATTCGATGCTTGTAGTAGCGTAGGCCTTCGGATATTGACCATTGCTTAGGTAGTTCTTTTTCTTCCCACGTTAAGGTTTCCAACTCTTCCTTTCTCCGCATCCGGTTCTCATCCTCCATTGCCGCTTCTTCAACTAATGATAGAAAATCTTCTTCAAATTTCCTTAAGGTGGCTTTAGCAATAATTGCGTTAGATAGCAGGACTTGGCCCTTACGTAATATAGGGTGTTGATGGATATCAAAAGGATCGTAGAACGGATGATCACCATCCGCTTGAAGGAAGCATATTGTTGGTTGGACTACTTTCATCTCTGTTCCTGGCCCGCGACTTCCAAAACCTTTCTCCGCTCTTTCCGTCACATCTAATCCTTCTACCTCTATACAATCTTGATTATCCAACCGTTCCACAATTAGCTAAGCTATGCGGTCACCTTTTCTTACTTCACAGTTCACCTTATTATGGTAAACATGCAGGGCCTAGATTTCTCCTCTATAATCAGCGTCAATAACCCCTGCGTCTACCGAGATTCCTTTAGTCACCAGACCGCTTCTCGGTGCTATGCGACCGTAGGTTCCTTCTGGTACTGCGATGGCTAAGCCAATCTTAACCAGTGCGCCGTTATTTGCGGGGATTTTGATATCTTCGCTACTGTAGAGGTCGTGTCCTGCTGGTACCTTTGATCCTTTTGGCGGGATTCGCGAGCCTTCTGAGAGTCTTTGTACCCAAATCCCCATTTCCCTTTCCATCTGAGGCAATTCCTGTTGGAGCTGTTCCGCATTTGAACCACATACAACGGCGATCTCAAATTTTCCGTAGTACTTGGGTTGCAGAATTTGGTCTTTGCGGTGGGTAGCTCCCTTCTCAGGGCGGTGCTCCGGCCACCTACTCAGAGCATCTGGCTTGCCTCCTTTGGTTCCACGACGACAGACTATTTTCATGTTAAAGCCACATAATTTTTGAGCCCACCCTATTTGTCTATGGCTCCAGACTGTTGTTGTAAGGAAATACTGGAGGTTTTGATGATCAGTATAGACTGTTACCGGCTTCTCTCTTCCTTCCAGGTAATGTCTCCATTGCATGAAGGCGACAACAATAGCTAACAGCTCTTTATCGTGAATGTCGTAATTTCGTTCTGCCGGTGCGAGTTTGCGAGAGTGGAAAGCCACAGGATGAAGCCTCTGGCTATGGAATTGTGACAAGATGCAACCAAGGGCATAGTCACTGGCATCTGTTTCGACCACGGTGCTCAAATCTGGATAGAAATGACATAGGATAGGAGCCGAGATGAATCAACGTTTCAGGTTCTTAAAGGCTTCTTGTTGTTCCTTTCCCCAGGAAAACTTCTTAGGGTCCCCTTTTAGTAGGATCGTAATTAGTGTGCAGATTGCCCAGAAGTTTTTTATAAAACGGTAGTAAAAATTAGCAAACCGAATAAAGATTTGAATGTCTTTAACTGAGGCAGGGGCTTTCCAGGACTTAATTGATTTGACCTTCTTCTCGTTCATAGTCACTCCATCGGTTGCAACCACATTAGTGTTCGTTACGGGGCGGGGCGGGGCGTGTTTTCACTCGCCAGACCCCGCCCTTACACGGGGCCGGGGGGGGTATGTTTCGGGTAATCCCCGCCCTGCCCCCGTCAGGGGCCCACCCGCACTCATTCCCTGGACGGGGCCGCGTTTGTTACCACCTATTTTTAACGGGGACCCGTCTGGGGTATGGGTGGGGCGGGGTCCTGAGCGGGGACAGGGGCAGGGAATGCCGAAAAAGACACCCCGCCCCAGGCCGTTGAGTGGGGCGGGGCGGGGAAAAGGGCCAGGGGCCCGTGTTTTTCGGGGCCCCGTCCGCCCCGTAACGAACTCTAAACCACATATTCCAAAAAATCAACTTTTTTACCTGAACCACGCTCTTCTCCAAGGAGATGGCCGTTGGGTATTGCCGAAGTCTTGTAAAACTTTGGGAACAAGTATTATATGCTCCTCCAGCCTCTCAAAGTAGATTAGGATATCATCTATGAATACCCCAACTCCCTGATCTAGGAACTCTTGTAATATTTCGTTCATCATGGTTTCAAAGATAGCGGGTGCAGTAACCAATCCAAAAGGCATAACTGAATATTGGTAATGGTCATAACGGGTTTGAAAAGCTGTCTTCCATTCATCCCCTTTTCGTATTCTTATTAAATGAAAGCCGCCCTTCAGGTCTAGCTTAGTAAAGATCTGAGCGTCACGGACCTGGTCTCTCAATTCCGTCATTAAGAGGATGGGGTATCCGTTGCATACCGCAACCCCGTCCAAGCCCCGGTAGCCGACGACCAACCGTAAGCGACCGCCTGGTCTTGGTACAAAGAGGATTGGTGCGCCTGCAGGGGACTTGCTGGGTGAAATCTTTCCTTGTTTGAGCATATGGTCAAGGTATATCCGAAGGGCTTCAAGCTGCTTCTGTGATAACGGATATATCGGGCCCCAAGGTGGTTGGGTATCTCGTTTGAGATTGATGGAATGGTCAGAGGTACGGCGGGGAGCAAGTTTTCGTGCCGTAGAAGGTCAGAATAGGTCCTGGTAATCGTGGTACTGATCTGGCAGGCGATCCATGATAGTAATTATTTCTTCGTCAATCGTTTCAATCGTGCCTATAACCACTGCGTTGGGATCGTTTAGCACATCTTCATCCCATTCTACAGAGCTTCCTTCATTCTCTGGAAGGAGATGGAGTTGGCGGTTACTGTCGTTAAAGCACAACACGTCTGGGTCGCCAATATTTTTTATCGGGTGTTCTTCATGCCACCATCCAAAAGGTATAATCATTCCATACTTTCCTGCCGGAGCGATTTCGCAGGAAACGAGCGATAAGTGTTTGTCGATTCCTATTTCCAAGTAGAGAGGTTTCGGAAAATGTGATCCACTGGAAGAGATTGCGTCTCCAGTGAAACCTTCGATTTGAACTGCATCAGCCGGAGAGTGGTAAGGGAGGTGAAGGTCCTTAACCACTTTTTCATTGATAAGCAAAATATTCGACGAGGAGTCTAACAAGACAGGGATTCGATAGCGTTTGCCGACGATGTAAAGGTCTGCATGTCCCTTGAGACAATCATAGCGCTGTGGTTCGTTGATAAACATATCGGTTGGCTTAACGCCACCGTAAATTTGTTGTTTACCTCGCTTAGTAGGCATCGTGGGAGTTGTATAGTTGGGTGTTTGTTACAATGCCCGGCTTGTTTCGACCATATAGGTCTCCTCAGACAAACTTTGAATATTAAATGAATAATTTATACTTCCGGGCAACCCAGTACAAGCGCTCTTTACCCCCTGCCAAGAGGTTTTGGAAGATATAAAGCTCACTAAGCGAGCCAAATCCGAACACCAAGCAATGCTGCATAAAACCACAAACATAAAATAAACAACCAATAAAAGTAAACAAAACTTAGCTTTCATGTAACGTGGTTGTCCTAGCAACTCTGTTTGTTGTTGCATTGTTTGGGGTGTTGTTGCATAAACGTGTTTTTGATGTTTTGAGGTTACGCGAGGTTGGGGTATAATACGTGATCTTATGACTGTATTTCTGAACCATTCGCCATGGTCTAGTTGGTGAGATAGTGCAGGCCTACCTATGTTTATCCGTAGGGTCAGGCGTTCCAGTCCTGTCTCTGGCGAGAACAAATGTGATTTGTCCTGGTGGCACCTGAGGCCCGGGAGAGCCTAGAGGGTTTCACGAGGCCTGATCCTTATCCCAAGACACCCAAGTCCGTAAAATGGGAAAACAGTTCCATTTTGGAAATACCGGACCCCTTCTAGGGAAAGAAAAAGTCCTCCTTCGGGGGCAACTCCAAAGTACTTTCTCAGAAGGCAAAACCTCTGGGGTCCTTTATAGGAAGTTACCCATCCTGCGGTCCCCTTACTTCATGTTTGACGGTTCCTGCAGGTGTGGTATCCCTGCATTCTGCAGCGAGAATCTTTGTAGGAGCACCAAGACTTTGCCCAGCATTTCCAAAACATGCCGAGGTGTAACGTGTGTGAAAATATCTTCGTAATTACTTTCTGCTTGCCCTAAGAATAACTGGTATCTGCTTGCTTCTCAAATCTAGGACGCGACTTGCGAGTGTCCCTGTCCTTCTTAAGGATATGGTGACATCCGCCCTACTTTCTCCGCTAAGGGTGATAAATAAGGACTTACAGTCTGAGGACAGAAAGTACTTAGATATTATTCGACACTGACACCTATGACATTTCTGTATTGGATAATTGCCAGATTTGCGATGGCCTTTCTCGTCGTAATAAGTTAACTTTTGCAGGTTGTTCTTGTCGTGCTGGAGGGGGTTGGTGCACTGCGATTCTACTAGTCCTTGGTTTAAATGGTTGTTTAGAGTTTCCCCTATTTTTGTATGTTCAGGTTGCAGCGACCAAGATTGGCTTACGGAATGTTCTCCCGGGGTGGTTGTCCATGTTACGACGAGTGCAGCGTTTCTCCCTCTTTCGTTTTTCAACCACATTGTCCTTGATTCCATCGCATGCCTTTTTCCAATCAGTATTCTCGTCCTTCGCAGCAGTATTATTTTTATTTTTTGCAGTGTTATTTCAAGGAGCTTTCCATCGGGATTGTCCTTTTCCCGCTTTATTGTCCATCTCCTTCCTTTCGTGTTTTCTGTGGAAGCCTTCATCACATTCTTCTCATTTTCACTTGGGAGGCAGTGCGTGTGGGATTGCTAGGGATTTGGTTAATTTCCCTCTTTATAGGAGTTCCTCCGCTTGCCTACCCACTTTTCTTAAAATTTCCATCCATTCCTCATTGGCGGTAAATGACAAATGGGATAGGCGACGTAATATTTCCTGAGAGAGTTTGCTTTCTACACGAACCCTCCACGCTATTCCTGAGAGTCCTGCTTTGATGTTGAGATTTTCGAGGAAGAGAAGGTATATATCGATTTTGCCCTTATGGCTGATCCTATCCGTTTCGTCTAGAGCATCGCATTTCTCGATACCAATATATCTTTTGATAATTTCTTGTCAGAATCTTTCCCAAGTTCAATAATCAGGATCTCTAGTGAAACCAGCTATTTGTAACAGGTGTATTCCTGTCTAACGAAAATACAATAGGACCGGCGATAGACCTGCTAGCGCTGGTGCTAAGGGAGGCTTCAAGGGACCGGAGGTAAGAGGTAATAGTTGAAGGACAAATAGAACTCAGGGACTTAGGGATTGCCGTTCAACCAAGTGTATTCTTAGACTGAAGGTCTGTCGAAGTCTGCTGTCT
>Ga0307513_10002915_pt1 | contig 23387 bp, 21 predicted proteins | sample 15_EM_MG_FD_202174 | JGI IMG/M metagenome (GOLD analysis project Ga0307513, IMG submission 202174) | Populus trichocarpa ectomycorrhiza microbial communities from riparian zone in the Pacific Northwest, United States - 15_EM | ecosystem: Host-associated > Plants > Roots > Unclassified | place...
TCCTGGTGCGCCAGACGATCCGGGCCGTCTCCCAGCGCTACGGGCTGCAGACCTCGTTCGCCCCGTCGGTGCTGCCCGGGCACGTCGGCAACGGCGGCCACGTGCACCTGTCCGCCCGGCGCTCCGGCCGCAACTTGTTCACCGGCGGCGACGGCCTGTACGGCCTGACCGCCGAGGCCGAGGCCATGGCGGCCGGCATCCTGGAGCTGCTGCCGGCCCTGCTCGGGATCGGCGCGCCGTCGGTCGCCAGCTATCTGCGGCTGGTGCCGTCGCACTGGGCCGGGGCGTTCGCCTGCTGGGGGCACGAGACCCGGGAGGCCGCCCTGCGCCTGGTGACCGGCGACGCCGGCGACGAGAGCTCCGGGGCCAACCTCGAGGTGAAATGCTTCGACCTGGCCGCGAATCCGTACCTGCTGCTGGGCGCGCTGGTGGCCGCCGCGCTCGACGGGCTGCGACACGAGCGTCGGCTGCCGCCGCCGGTCACCGGCGACCCGGCCCGCTTCTCCGCCGACGAGCTGACCGCCCGGGGCATCCGCCGGCTGCCCACCACGCTCGAGGAGGCGACGGACGCGTTCGCGGCGGCCGAGCCGCTGCGCGCGGCGCTGGGAGACATGCTCACCGACGCCGTGCTCGCCGTGCGCCGCGCCGAGGCGGAACGGTTCCAGGGCGCCGACCCGGCCGACGTGGCCGCCGCCCTGCGCTGGGTCTACTGAGCCGGGTCCGGTCAGTCGGATCTAGGGCTTTGCGCCGCCCGGGTCTGTCAGCGGGCGGATATTGGGCTGGTTCGGCTCCGACTAGGGCTTCCGACAGGGCTTCCGACTCGGGCTTCCGACTAGGGCTGGAGGCCTCGATGGCTTCGTCCACCCACCCCGACCTCACCCGGCAGCTGCGGCTCGCCCTGGTCTGCGACGGCGGCGTCTCGCTGGCGATCTACATGCACGGCGTCACCAAGGAACTGCATAAACTCGTGCGTGCCTCGCGGGCGTTCGACGCCGCCGCCGACGGCGACCCGGCCGTGGCGGTGAACCCGTTCCGGGTGGGCACCGACACCGAGCACGACTACTTCGAGGAACTGCGCGACCTCGCCGCGGCCGGCCGGCCGCTGTCGGTGGTCATCGACATCCTGGCCGGCACCTCCGCGGGCGGCGTCAACGCGGTCTGCCTCGCCAAGGTGCTGGCCACCGACGGATCCCAGGACGCCCTGCGTGACCTGTGGATGCGGCAGGGGGATCTGAAGCGCCTGCTGGTCGCGCCCCGCACCGGCTGGCTCTGGCCGCAGGCCGGCCTGGCCGCCGCCCGCGTCCTGGGCGGGCTGGTCACCGGACGGCCCCGCTATCCGCTGCACGGCGACCAGATGTCCGGGTGGCTCTTCGACGCGATCGCCGCGATGGACGGCACCGCCGGCGCCACGCTGGTGCCGCCGGGCAACAGCGTCGACCTGTTCGTCACCATGACCGACCTGGACGGCTTCGACGTGCTCGTGCCGGCCGGCGGTGGCGGCCCGAGCCAGCACGCCCTCGACCACCGTCAGGTGATCCGCTTCCACCACGAGCGGCCGGACGACAGCGACTTCACCGCGCGCGACACCGGGGCCCTCGCCTTCGCCGCCCGGGCCACCTCGGCCTTCCCCGGGGCGTTCCCGCCGGTCTCGGTCGACACCTTCACCACGAACGAGCTGACGGTCGAACAGGCGCAACGGGCCGAGATGGCGCGCTCGATCCTCGACCGGCTGCGCTGGCGGCACTCCGACCCGGGGCACACCGCCGCGGCCCTGTGCGCGGACGGGGGAGTCCTCGACAACCAGCCCTTCGACCTCGCGATCGAGGCGATCGCCCGCAAGCGCGCCGAGACCGAGGTGATCCGCCGGCTGATCTACATCGACCCCAACCCCGGCGGAGCGCTCGCCGTGCGGGTCGAGAACGACCCGGCGCCGCCGGAACTGCCCGGCCTGCCGGCCGAGCTGATCTCCGCCCTGGTCCGGGCCCGCGGCGACCAGCCGGTGCTGAGCGACCTGATCCGGCTGCGCGACCTGAACCTGCGGATCGCCGAGGTCGGCGACATCGCCGAACGCCAGATGGCCGACGTCCTGAACGCCGTGCACGAGGCGCTGCCCGCCGGCAAGGAAGGGTTGCACGGGCTCGACCGCGACGACATCGCCGCGCTCACCGCCGACGTGCGCGCCGCCGCCCAGACCCGGCTCGGCCCCAGCTACCCGACCTACTGCCGGCTCAAGCTCGGCGCCGCGGCCGACGCGCTGGCCGACCGGATCTCGGTCGCCTTCAGCTACCCGCCCGGCTCCAACCACAGCACCTTCGCCCGCACGGTGCTGCTGGCCTGGTGCCGGTCCCGGCCCGGCTGGGCGGATACCACCGACCAGACGCTCAACGACCTGCTCAACCAGATCGACGTCCCGTACCGGATCCGCCGGCTGCAGTTCCTGCTCGCCGGGGTGAACGGGCTCTACGAGCCGGCCCGCTCGGCCGGGACGGCGACGGTGGCGCAGCTCAACGGCCTCAAGACGGCCGCCTGGGACCTGCTCGACGGGCTGCGGTCCGCGAGCACCCGGAGCATGCGCGCGCTGACCGGCCAGGCCGCCGGCTTCTTCGACGCGAACTCGCTGACCGCCGACCGGGTGCTGGAGGATCCGCGGGAGTTCGCCGACAAGTACACCGAGCAGATCGGGGCGCTGACCCGCGCGTACGGCGAGGCGATGCAGCCGACGTTCACCCAGGCGTTGGAGCGCATGTGGTCGGCGTTCGGCGAGCACACCGAGGACTGGGACGACGCCCAGCGGGAGGAACTGCTGTCCCGCTACATCGCCTTCCCACTGTGGGACGCCCTCATCTTCCCGACCATCGCGCTCGCCCCGATTCCCCAGTTCAGCACGATCGGGGTCACCCGGTTCAGCCCGCGCGACGCGCACTATCTGGACGGGGTCCGGACCGGCCAGCCCCGGAAGCTGCAGGGCACGGCCGTGCACCACTTCGGCGGTTTCCTGAAGGCCCAGTACCGCGAGAACGACTACCTGTGGGGCCGCCTCGACGGCGCCGAGCTGTGCCTGCGGACGCTGCGCGGCAGCGCCTACGGTTTCCCGAGCACCACCGAGGATGCGTACGGACCGCACCTGGCCGGTGCGATCGCCGCGATCATCGCGGCGGAGGGCGACCTCGCGCACGTCGCGGAACTGCGGGAGCAGGTGTCGGCGCGGCGGGCCGCGCAGCCCGGTTGAGTCAGGGCTTACGGGTCCAGCCGATGGCCGGGGCGATGTGCTGGGCGATGGTCTCGAGGATCCGCGCGTTGTAGCCGACGCCGAGCTGGTTGGGCACGGTGAACAGCACCGTGTCCGCCGCCCGGACGGCCTCGTCGGCGGCGAGCTCCGCGGCGATGCGGTCCGGCTCGCCCGCGTACGTGCGGCCGAACCGGGACCGGACGCCCTCGAGCAGGCCGACCTGATCCGCGTTCTCCTGGCCGCCGAAGTAGACCCGGTCGATGTCCTCGGTGATCGGCAGGACACTGCGCGACACCGAGACCCGCGGCTCCCGCGCCCAGCCCTGTTCCTTCCAGGCCGCCCGGTACTGCTCGATCTGCTCCGCCTGGAGCTGGTCGAACGGCACACCGGTGTCCTCGGACAACATCGTGGAGCTCTGCAGGTTCATCCCGGTCCGGGCGGCCCACTGCGCCGTCGCGCGGGTGCCCGCGCCCCACCAGATCCGGTCCCGCAGCCCCGGCGCCTGCGGCTGGATCGCCAGGCCGCCACTGATGCCGGTGCGGGCCGGATCGGTACGGGCGACCGTGCCGCCGGCGATCGCCCCGAGGAAGACCTCCGTCTTGCGCCGGGCGGCGTCCGCGGCGGTCTCGCCCTCGCCGGGCAGGTATCCGAACGCCTCGGCGCCGCGCAGCACCGTCTCCGGCGATCCCCGGCTCACCCCGAGCTGCAACCGGCCGCCGCTGATCAGGTCGGTGGCCGCCGCCTCCTCGGCCAGATACAGCGGGTTCTCGTAGCGCATGTCGACGACCCCGGTGCCGATCTCGATCCGGCGGGTCCGCGCGGCGATCGCGGCGAGCAGCGGGAACGGCGAGGCGAGCTGGCGCTCGAAATGGTGCACGCGGACGAACGCGCCGTCCACGCCGAGCTCCTCGGCCGCCTGGGCCAGCTCGATGGTCTGCAGCAACGCGTCGGCGGCGGTGCGCGTCTGGGAGCCGGCGGCGTCGCGCCAGTGCCCGAAGGACAGGAACCCGATCTTCTTCACCCCGGTGCCAACCCCGCCGGCACCGCCACGATTCCCCGCCGACCGCTGGTAACGAACGCGGGGGGCGTGAGGCGTTCTTGAGTCGTTTCGGCCGCCGTGCGCGCGCGGACGGCGCCTACGGTTTCTGTGTCAGGGGTCACACGCCCTCTTTCGCACCCCGGCCGGCCGTCGCGGGGGTACGCCAGCAGAACCTCCGTGGGGAGCCAGCCATGCCTCAGCTCAGCGATGCCTTGCTCGACGGCAAGGTCGTCCTCGTCAACGGCGGGACGCAGGGCCTGGGTGCGGCGATCGCCACCGCCGCGGTACGCAACGGCGCCGACGTCGTGGTCACCGGCCGGCGCAAGGACGTCGGCGAGCGGTTCGCGGCCGATCTCGCCAAGCAGCCGGGCCGGCGGGTTTTCTACGTCCACGCCGATGCCGGCGACGTCGGCCAGGGCCAGGCCGCGGTCGCGGCGACGGTCGACCGGTTCGGCCGGATCGACTGCATGGTGAACTGTGCCGGCCTCACCACCCGCGGCGCGATGCTCGACACCACGCCGGAGCTCTTCGACGAGCACATCGCCGTCAATCTGCGCGGTCCGTTCTTCCTCATGCAGGCCGCGATCAAGGACATGGTCGCCCGGGGCGTGGGTGGCTCCATCGTCAACATCATCACGATGTCGGCCCACGGCGGTCAGCCGTACCTGGCGCCGTACGTCGCGTCGAAGTCCGGCCTGGTCGGACTCACCCGCAACGCCGCGTTCGCCCACTGCTTCGACCGGATCCGGATCAACGGCGTCAACATCGGATGGACCGAGACCGACGGCGAGGACGCCACCCAGCGCCGGTTCCACGGCGCCGGCGACGACTGGCTCGAGAAGGCAGCGGCGCAGCAGCCGACGCCATGCGCATCGGACTCATCGGCGTGGGGCGCAGCGGCGCGTTCCATGCGCAGACGCTCACGGACCTCGCCGCGGTCGACGAGCTGATCATCACCGACGCCGTTCCCGACCTCGCGCGGCGACTCGGGGAGCGGCTGGGTGTCCGGGTCGCCCCCGACCCCGCCGACGTGCTGGCCGCAGGCATCGACGGCGTCGTCATCGCGTCGTCGACCGCTTCCCGCGCACTGCTCGGCGGACCAGGAATCGTATTGCTCCGCCGTGACCTGCTCGTGCATCCATGCGGGGACGACCATCTCGGCGGTCACGACAAACCTCGCGACATCATGCGGGCGGGCTCGATCCCGCCGGATTCAGCGTACTGTCTCTACTCCTCCGGCACGCGGACAGTGGAAAGGGATACGCTGCATGATCGAATCGCGGGTGCCGGTGTTGGAGATGTTGTGGGAGCCGCACGACCCTCGCCACGCGCTCGACGGACGGTTCGGCTTCGGCGATGAAGGGGCGGCCGGCCGCTGGGTCGCCGCGATGCTGGACGAGCACTGGGGCGTCCGGATCGACTGCTGCGAGCGGATCGTGATGAGCGGAGGCAACGCGCTGGCTTGGGTCGGCACGCCGTCCGGCCGGCTGCTCGCGAAATGGTCGGTAGTGCCCGAGCGTTTCCCGCGTCTGGCGGAGACGGCGCGTCTCACGAGCTGGCTCCACGGCCGGGGGCTGCCGGTCTCAGCGCCGGTTCCGGCACGAGGCGGCCGCCTTCAGGTCGAGGTCGGCCGTGTCTCGATGGGCCTGCAGCGCGAGATCGTGGGCGACCTGCTCGACACCGCCGATCTCAACCAGGTGCGGGCGGCCGGAGCCATGCTCGCCCAATTGCAGGACGCGCTGGCCGCATACCCGGACGCCGATCAACTTCCCGCGCTCGCCGTTGCCGCCAAGCCGTTGACGGCCCGGGTTACCGACTGGCTCGACTCCCGCGCCGACCATCTGCCGATGGCAGCTCGGGACACGCTGCGCGGGCTGGTCACCAGCGCGCCACCCGACCGGGTTGCGCGCCAGCTCGTCCATTTCGACTTCCGCTCCGCCAACATCTTGTGGGCCCGCGGCGAGGTCGCCGCGATCCTCGACTTCGAGGAGGCCCAGCATGAGCACCGACTCGTCGAGCTGGCCCGCGCGGCGGTCCTGCTCGGCACCCGCTACCACAACTGGGGGCCGGTGCCGGCCGAGGTTCGCGCGGAATTCCTTACCGGCTACCGGTCCGAGCGCCCGCTGACCCCGGCCGAGGCGGGCTGGTTGGACATGCTCGTAATCTGGCAGGCCCTGGCGATGGTGCCACCCGGCGACGACCCGGCCGGGTGGGGACCGTCGGCATTGAGCCAGCTGACCCGACCCTGAAAGCTAGCCCTGACGATGGCGCGGTGGGGACTTGCGGGTCAGGTGGTAGGTCAACGCCAGCTCGATGCAGTGGCTCAGCTCCTCGGTGGCCGATGAGCTGGAAAACGTCCGGGTACAGCGTGGCGTAGGTGTCTACCAGGTTCGTCTGGCAGTGCACGTACATGCTGTATGTGTGCGGGTGTAGCCGGTTCCAGCCGAGGCGGATCGTGGTGCCGCTACGCGACGTCGCGGGCAGATAGCTCGGCTGGCCCCACCGCAGGGCCTCGGTCAGCGGGCCGATCGCCGGGATCTGCTCGGCGGTGCGGAAAATGAGCGCGCGAATCGCCAGGATCCGGGCCTGGACGTCCTCGGGGTAGGTGGCGATGACCGCGGCTACCGCGGCGTCGGCGGGCGGGCTGGTCATGCGAACCGGCTCCTTACTGCTGTCAGGGCCCGGCGGCGCGCACCTGGGTCGCCCGGTAGCGCGAGGGGGAGGTGCCGTACTGGTGCAGGAACGCCTGGCGCAGCGTCTCGGCCGAGCCGAACCCGCAGCGGCGGGCCACCCCGGCGACCGGCAGCGACGTGGTGGTGAGCAGGTTCGCTGCGGCCTCGGTGCGGATCCGGCGTACGTAGCGGCCCGGCGTCTGTCCGGTGTGGTCGACGAACAGGCGGGTGAGCTGCCGTTCGTCGACGCCGACCCGGGCGGCGAGGGCGGCCGCCGAGAGGTTTTCGCCGACGTGGCTGGTGACGTGGTCGACCGCGCGGCGCACCAGGTCGTGCTCGGGCGGCGGGGGCGCGCTGAACATGCTCATCTGCGCCTGGTTGCCGGGGCGCTGCAGATAGGTCACCAGGTGCCGGGACACCCGGCGGGCCACCTCCGCGCCGTGGTCCTCCTCGACGAACGCGAGCGCCAGGTCCAGCGCGCTGGTGACGCCCGCGGCCGTGGCGACGTTGCCGTCCCGGATGTAGATCGGGCGGGGGTCCACTGTGACCTTCGGGTAGCGGGCGGCGAACTGGCCGGCGTACCGCCAGTGGGTGGTGGCGCGCTTGCCGTCGAGCAGGCCCGCGGCGGCGAGGATGGTCGCCCCGGTGCAGACCGACGCCACCCGCCGGCTTTCCCGGGCCAGGCGCCGGATGTGGCCGAGGATGCGGGGGTCGGCGGCGGCCTCGTCGTGGCCCGCTCCGCCCGAGACGATCAGCGTGTCCAGCGGGCCGGTGCACCGCTCCAGGGACAGCTGGCCGGTCAGGGCGAGGCCGAAGGTGCAGTTGATCGGCCGGCCGCCGGGCGTGGCGAACAGCACTCGGTACGCCCGTTCCCGGGCGCCCAAGTGGTTCGCCGTGCCCAGGGTCGTGGTCACGCAGGCGATGTCCAGCAGCTCCGCCCGGTCGTACCCGACGACCAGGACTATCCGGTCCCGCACAACGCCGAGCCTATGCCGGGCGGACCAGGACCCCAAGCGCCGGCCCGTTTTTAGGGCGATGAAGCTCAGTCGAAGGTCACGACGACCTTTTCGGCGGCCCCCGGCGTCAGGGTGAGCTCGAACGCGCGCTCGGCGTCGGCGAACGGCACGCGGTGACTGATGAGCTTCGCGAAACGGTCCTGGTGCTCGGCGAGCTCCGCGGTCACCTCGAAGATCTCGCTCGGGTAGCCCTGCGAGCCGAGGATGGTCATCTCGCTGCGCAGGATGGCCCCGAAATCGATCGGCTCAGGCTTTTTGTGTACGGCGACAGTGACCAGTTTCGCGCCCCATTTGGCCGCGGTGAGCGCGGTGTTCACGACCACCGCCACGCCGGCGGCGTCGATGTAGATGTCGGTGTCCGGGCGCGGCTGGCCAAGCGAATTGGCGCCTTCGCCGTGCAACTCGCTCAGCCGTGCCTTGACGTCCTCGCGGGACGAGTCGATGACGGCGTCCGCGCCGACCGCCAGCGCCGTCTCGAGCCGCTCGGGCAGCACGTCGGCCACCACCACGTGCGCGACCCCGCGCAGCTTCAGCCAAATGGCGGCTCCGAGCCCGATCGGGCCGGCCCCGAACACCACGACCTTGTCCGTCGGCCGGGCCTCGGAGCGGTTCACGCAGTGCCGGGCGACCGCCATCGGCTCGTTGAGCGCGGCGACGTCGAAGGGCACCGAGTCGGGGATCACGGCCAGGCTCCGGCCCACGACCGCGTCCTCGATCAGCAGATATTCCCGCATGCCGCCGAGCGCGCCGCCGCAGCCGATGATGCCGGAGGGGGCGGCCTGCGGGTTGACGACCACCCGATCGCCCACCTTCACCCCGGTCACCTCGGCGCCCAGCTCGACGATCTCGCCGGCCGGCTCGTGCCCCAGCGGCAGCGAGATCATCGACCCGCCCGGTCCGAACGGGATGCCGCCCATCTGCAGGAAGCTCACGTCCGTGCCGCAGATGCCGCAGGCCCGCACGCGCAGCAGGGCGTCTCTGGGGCCGGGGAGGGGACGCTCGATGTCCACCACGTCGATCGAGCCCGGCGCGCCGGTCTGTACGGACTTCATGGTTGCCATGGCGTGCTCTCTTCCCGGTGAAGGCGGCTGTTTACTTGACTCAGGCAAGCACATTGTCGTTACTTGAGTCAAGCAAGTACTGCTAGGCTGTCGGCATGCTCACGCCACCGCCTGCCGACGCCGTCACGGCCGACGTCGTCGAGATCGAGCGCTCCCTCGACCGCATCGCCTACCTGAGCAGCCGGATCCGCCAGCACGACCGGCTGGTGGCGCTGGCCGGCGTGAGTCTGGACCGGGCCGCTACCGCGTTGCTGCGGCAGATCGCCGAGTCCGAGTCGCTGCGCCCGGGCGAGCTGGCGCTGCGGCTCGGCGTCGAGGCGTCGCACGTCACCCGGCAGGTGCACCGCCTGGAAAAGGCCGGCTATGTGCGCCGGGTCCCGGATCCTGACGACCGGCGGGCCCAGCGCATCGAGCTCACCCAGCCGGGCCAGGCGGCGGTCGAGCGGATCCGCGAGGCCGGCTGCCGGGGCATGCAGATGGCGCTGGCGGCCTGGTCGCCACAGGACCTGCGGCAGCTCGCCGGCCTGTTCCGCCGGATGGTCGACGACTTCGTCGTGCACGCCGTCGAGGACGACCCCGAGCCGGCCGCCGTCCCCGCCTAGCACGGGTCCGTCAGGCACGGCCGGGTTGCCGACCCGCGGGCAGACCGATAGCGGGACGCCCGCCACCGCCACCGTGCCCCGGGGTTCGGCTACCGGCTCGCCGGCAGCTGGTCTGGTGTCGTGCGGTCCGGCTCGGATGGCGGCTGGTCTGGTGCCGCGGGGTCCGGCTCGGAGGGTGGCTGGTCTGGTGCCGTGCGGTCTGGCCCGGACTGTGGCTGGTCTGGTGTCGTGCGGTCCGGCTCGGACAGGGGCCGGGTCATCGCCGCCAGGATTGTTTTGAGGTGGCCGATCGGGTCGGCGGGGGAGTCGCGGAAGTAGTCGTCGTGCCAGACGCGGAACGCCGCGGTTGCGCACGCGACCGCGAGCCGCAGCCGCCAGCTGTCGGCTGACGCCCCGGCGTGGCGGGCGGCCAGCAGCGCGGCGATCTCGGCCTCCTGGTCCGGGCGGACCGCGATGTGCGTGGCCCTCAGCTGCTGGGAGTACTGCACCACGGCGCGCAGGCCGAGCAGCCGGTCGCGGTGGGCGATGACGAAGCGGCCCAGCTCCACCATGGCCGCGTGGAGGACCTCGGCGTTGTCGATCGTGCTCGGCGCGGCGGCGATGTGCTCGACGACGACCCGGGTCATCCGCCGGACCACCTCCGCGACCACGTCCTCCTTGCTGGCGAAGTACCGGTGGAAGGTGCGCGGCGCGATGTCGGCGGCGGTGCAGATGTCCGTGACGGTGACGTGGTCGTAGCCGCGGTCGATGAACAGGCGCCAGGCGGCCTCCGCTGCGGCGGCCCGGCTCTGCTCGCGCTTGCGGTCTCGCAGACCCGTCATCGCTCCGCTCCTGTGACCCGACTCTCAAACACCCGTCCCGCTACCGGATCGCAACAAGCTGGTGGCACGCTCTGCCTAGTGGCAGATTCTGCCACGAAGAAGCCGCCCGTACCCGTTGATGGAGCTCGCCCATGACGCAAACCGCCGATCTGGCCGCACCGAGCGCGGTCGCGCCGCCCAAGCGCTCCTGGACCGGCCGGCAACTCGCCATCGTGCTGGTGATCGGCGTGGCCGCGCTGATGGTGTCGCTGACCCAGTCGCTGCTGATCCCGGTCATGTCCGAGCTCGCCGTCGACCTGAACGCCAGCGGCGACGGCGTGGCCTGGATCTTCACGTCGACCCTGCTGGTCGGCGCCGTCGCGGTGCCGGCGTTCGGCCGGCTCGGCGACCTTTACGGCGTACGCCGAATGCTGTTGATCGCTCTTGCCGCCCTGGTCGTCGGCTCGCTGATCTGCGCGCTTTCGGACAGCCTGGCCATGATGATCGTCGGCCGGGCGGTGGTGGGGCTGTCGGTGGCGACGGTGCCGCTGAGCATCAGCCTGATCGGCGTGACCCTGCCCCGCGAGCACTCGGCCGCGGGCATCGCGCTGATCAGCGCGATGCTGGGCGTGGGCGGCGCGCTCGGCCTGCCGCTGGCCGGCCTGATCGCCCAGTACGCCGACTACCACGTGCTGTTCTGGATCTGCGTCGTCGGCGGGGTGCTCGCCGTCCCCGGGATCCTGCGGCTGGTGCCCGCCCCGGAGCGCGCCGCCAGCGGCCGGATGGACCTCCCCGGCACGGTCCTGCTCGGTTCCGCGATGCTGGCGCTGTTGCTGCCGCTGGCCCAGGGCTCGTCGTGGGGCTGGAGCGACCCGTGGACCGTCGGGTTGCTCGTCGCGGCCGCCGTGTTGCTCGTCGTCTTCGTCACGGTGGAGCTGCGGCTGAAGTCCCCGCTGGTGGACGTGCGCACCAGTGCCCGCCCGGCGCTGCTGCTGACCAACCTGGCGTCGCTCTGCGTCGGCTTCGCGTTGTTCGCCACCCTGATCGGCACCGCCTCCTACGTGCAGGCGCCGGCCGCGACCGGGTACGGCTTCGGCGCGTCGATCCTCGTCGGCGGCCTGTGCATGCTGCCCGGCGGCATCGCGATGCTGCTGCTGTCGCCGGTGTCGGCGAAGCTGCGGCCCCGGACCGCGCTGATCATCGGCTCGGCGATCATCGCGGGCGGCTTCCTCACCCGGATCGTGCTCACCGACCACCTCTGGCAGGTCATCCTCGGCGCGACCATCGCCGGGGCCGGGACCGGCATCGCGTACGCCGCCATGCCCGGCCTGATCATGCACGCCACCCCGCGGTCCGAGCTGGCCGCCGCGAACGGCCTGAACACGTTGTTCCGTAGCGTCGGCAGCTCGCTGGCCAGCGCCATCGGCGGCGCCATCCTCGCCGCGCAGACCGTCAGCCTGGCCGGGCACGCCCTGCCGTCGCTGGCCGGCTACCGCGTTCTCTTCGCGATCTGCGCGGGGTCCGCGATCCTCGCGGCCGTGCTGGCCGGCGTCATCCCGCGCTCGTCGAGCACCGCGGACGCAGTGCTCCCGGAGTGATTCCGCGTCCGCCGTAATCCCGCGCTCGTCGAGCACCGCGGACGCGGCGATCCCGGAGTGATTCCGAACCCGCCTGCGGCGGCGCGCAGTCGAGGACGACCCGCGCCGCCCGCGGCGGCTCCCATCCGCCGGCGCCGCCCGGCTTCGGTAGTCCGGGGGACCGGCAGGAATCGAGGAAGTCGTGAGTACTGCCGTGCCCGTCCGGGCCCACGTGTCGTCCTCCCGCCGCGCGCTGCACGAGCTCGCGCTGGTCGGCGCGTTTCTGCTCGCGTACAAGCTGGGCCGGCTGGCCATCACCGGGCGGGTGTCCGACGCGCTCGGCAACGCCGACGCGATGTGGAACTTCGAACGCCTGCTGCGCCTGCCGAGCGAGGCGGCCGTCCAGCACGTGGCCGTCGCGCACGAACTCGTCGGCCGCCTCGCCAACAGCTATTACGCGTACGTGCATTTCCCGGCGACCGCCGCCGTCCTGGTCTGGCTGTTCCTGCGCCGGCCCGCGCACTACCTGTGGGCCCGTAACGTCCTGGCCGGGCTCACCGGCGCCGCGTTCGTCGTACACATGCTGTTCCCGCTCGCCCCGCCCCGGATGCTCACGGCCGAGGGCATGGTCGACACCGGCGCCCTGTTCGGCCCGTCGGTCTACGGCTCGCCGGAGGCGCGGACGCTCAGCAACCAGTACGCCGCGATGCCGTCGCTGCACGTCGGCTGGGCGCTGGTGCTGGCGATCGTGCTGATCGCCGCGACCCGGACCCGGTGGCGCTGGCTCTGGCTGGCGCACCCGGTCCTGACGGCCTCGGTCGTGGTGCTGACCGGGAACCACTACTGGCTGGACATCCTGGTCGCGATCGACCTGCTCGCCCTCGTGCTGCTGCTCGTGCCCGCGGTGCGCGGGCCCGCACTGGCACCCGCCCACCGCCGGGAGGTCGACGCGGCGTCCTAGGACCCGTTCGACCATACTGGTCCGCCATGGACCTGGACGAGTATCAGCGCGGCGCCCTGCGTACTGCCGCTCCCCGTGACAAGCGGAACGAGCTGCTGCACCTGGTGCTCGGGCTGGTCGGCGAGTCGGGTGAGATCGCCGAGAAGTTCAAGAAGTGGGTCCGGGACCTCGACAGCGACCAGGCGCGGATCGACCGGGCCGACATCGCCAAGGAACTCGGCGACGTGCTCTGGTATCTGGCGGTGCTCGCCGACTATCTCGATCTGTCGCTGGACGACATCGCGACGGCCAACCTGGCCAAGCTGGCCAGCCGCCAGGAACGTGGCGTGCTGGGTGGCAGCGGCGACAACCGCTGAGGCCGGGCTCAGCCGCGAGCGGGGGGTAGCTCGCCCGAGCCCCGTTTGACCAGCTTGCTCGGCAGGGTGACGGTGCGGCCCGGCAGGCCCGGGCCGGCGATGCGCTGGATGGCCAGCTTGGCGGCCTCGCGGCCGACCGCTTGCGGATCGCGGGTGACCGCCGAGATCCCCAGCCCGGCCGAGAGCTCGGTCTCGTCGAGGGCGATGAAGGCGACCGCGCGACGGTTGGCGATCCGGTCGAGCAGCACCCCGGTGCTGATCCCGAGGTTGAGGGCGAGCACCGCGGTGGGCGCGGCGGCCCCGCCCAGCAGCCGGCCGGCGACCGCGCGAGCCTCGTCGGTGGTCCGCAGGCCGGTCGCGACCAGTTCGGGGACCTCGTCGACGCCCTGCTCGGCGAGCGCGTTGCGGAAGCCGCTCAGTCGCTGGGTGGCCCGGAACGAGCCGGCGTGCCCGGCCAGGGCGGCGATCCGGCGGTGGCCGAGGCGCAGCAGCTGGCTCGTGGCCTCGTACACGCCGCGGTCGTCCTCGGTCATCACCACGTCGAGGTCGAGACCGTTCGCCGGGCGGCCGGCCAGCACCACCGGCGTTGCGAAGGTCTTGTCCTCGCGCAGGAAGTCGCGGTCCCGACCGTCCGGCATCATGATCAGCGCGCTGACCCGGCGATCGACCATGGTCCGGGCCAGCTCCGGCTCGCGGGCCGCGTCGTCGTCGGTCGAACCGATGAGCAGCTGCAGGCCGGCGCCGCGCAGCTCGCGCTCGGCGCCCGCGGCCACGCCCGCCTGGAACATGTTGGTGAACCCGGCGGTCACCAGGCCGACGGCGGCCGTGCGATGCCCGCGGCGCAGGTCGCGCGCGGTGGCGTTCGGCGTGTAGCCGAGCCGCTGCGCGGCCTCCACCACCCGTTGCCGGGTCGCGGGGATGACCTGCGGCGACTCCTGCAGGGCGCGGGTCACCGTCGCGGTGCTGACCCCCGCCTCGCGGGCCACATCGGTCACGGTCACCCGCGCCGGCACACGTCCGTTCAAGACCACCACCTGCTCGCCGAGTGCCATCTGAGCCTCAGTGTAATCGTTGACATCGGTCGCAGCATGTCTGACACTCACTGGCAATGTTAACGATTACATGGACTGGGGGAAGGACATGTCAGCACGTTGGCGAGGTGCGGCCGCGGGTTTTGCGGCCGTGGCTCTGGTAATGGCGGGAGCCGCCTGTGCGGGCGGAAGCGACGCCGGGGACAAGACCGCGGTGTTGACCTACTGGGCCTCGCAGCAGTCGCCGAGCGTCCAGCACGACAAGGAGATTCTCGAGCCGGAACTGCGCAAGTTCACCGCGCAGACGGGCGTGCGGGTCGAGCTCGAGGTCATCCCGTTCACCGAACTGCTCAACAAGATTCTGACCGCGACGACGAGCGGGCAGGGCCCGGACGTGCTCAACATCGGCAACACCTGGTCGCCGTCGCTGCAGGCCACCGGCGCGCTGGTCGGGTGGGACCCGGCGATGATGGACAAGCTCGGCGGCGCCGGCCGATTCGAGTCGGCCGCCCTGCAGACCACCGGCGCGGACGGCGCCACACCGGTGGCCGTGCCGCTGTACAACAAGGTCTACCAGCTGTACTACAACAAGAAGCTGTTCCGCGAAGCCGGGGTGAGCGCTCCTCCGGCGACCTGGGACGACTTCGTCAGCACGGCGCGGAAGCTCACGAAGGACACCGACGGCGACGGCAAGCCCGATCAATGGGGGCTGGCCGTGCGCGGGCAGGCGGCCACGGTCGCCTCGCACTACGCCTACATCCTGGGCTCCGGGCTCGGCGCCCAGTACTTCGCCGGTGGCAAGCCCACCTTCGATTCGCCGGCCGCGGTCGCGGGCATCGAGCGCTACCTGTCCTGGATGGGCAAGGACAAGATCGTCAATCCGTCGGACGCCGAGAACGCCGACTGGGCGGACGTCTACGAGGCCTTCGCCAGCAACAAGGCGGCGATGATGCTGGTGCAGACGCTCGGGCAGACCCTCAAGGACTACAAGCTGACCGACCAAGACTACGGCGTGGCGCCGATGCCGTCCAGTGCCGCGGCGGGCGGCCGGGACATCGGGTCCTTCGTGGGTGGCACGAACATCTCGATCTTCAAGTCGACCGACAACCTGTCCGGCGCCGTCGATCTCGTCAAGTTCCTCACCAGCGCGCCGGAGCAGACCGTCCTGAACACCGCCTACGGCACCATCCCGGCGGTCAAGGACGCCACCGGGCCGGCCTTCGAGACGCCCGAGGTGAAGATCGCCCGGGACACCATCGCCAACCGGGCCATCCCGATGCCGCGGGTGCCGCAGGAGACCCAGTTCGAAACGCTGCTCGGCAAGGACGTGGTCGGCTGGCTGGCGGCCACCGCGACGGGACAACAACCCGACGCGGCGCGGATCAGCGCGGGCCTCAAGGCCGCCGCCGGGAAGGTGAGCGCGGGCGGATGAGCATCTCGGCCGACAGCGCCCGCTCGGGCGTCCCCGCCGCGCCCGGGACCGGCGACCGACCGGCCGGGGTGCACGGCCGGGCGGGACGCGCCCGCAAACGGCACCGGCGGACTCCGTACCTGTTCCTGCTCCCGGCGCTGGCGTTGGAACTGTTCGTGCACTTCGGGCCGATGCTCGCCGGGTTGGTGATGAGCTGCCTCAAGCTCACCCAGTACCAGCTGGCGCAATGGTGGGCCGCTCCGTGGGCCGGGCTGGGCAACTACCGGGTGGTGCTGGACCTGGACCAGCCGGTCGGCGCCTCGCTGTTCAAGTCCTTCCTGATCACCGCCGCGGTCACGGTGATCGTGGTCGCGACCGCCTGGACGCTGGGCGTGGCCGGCGCGGTGTCGCTGCAGCGGATGAAGCGGGGGCGCGGCATGCTCCGCACGCTCTTTCTGGTTCCGTACGCGCTGCCGGTCTTCGCCGCGGTGATCACCTGGCGCTTCCTGCTGCAGCGGGACAACGGCATGCTCAACCACGTCCTGGTGGACCAGTTGGGCCTGTTGCCCGGCAACGCGTTCTATCTGATCGGCCCGAACTCGTTCTGGTCGCTGTGCGTGGTGGAGATCTGGCGCGAATGGCCGTTCGCGTTCCTCATGATCATGGCGGCGCTGCAGTCGATCCCGGACGAGCTCTACGAGGCGTCGAGCATGGACGGCGCCGGGCCGTGGCGGCAGCTGCGCCGGATCACGCTGCCGATGATCGCCCCGGTGAACCAGGTGCTGATTCTGGTCCTGGCGCTGCGCACGTTCCGCGATTTCGAGACGCCGTACGTGCTCTTCGGCGGCAGCGCGCCCGACCAGGCCCGGCTGATCAGCCTCGAGATCTACCAGAACTCGTTCCTGACGTTCAATTTCGGCCTGGGGTCGGCGATGAGCGTCCTGCTCCTGCTCTTCCTCATGCTCGTGACCGGCGGCTATCTCGCCGTGACCCGAAGGCGGACCCTTGACGCATGAAACCCTGGGCTATCGCGTCTTCCGGCGCGCGACGCTGAGCCTGCTGACCCTCTTCGTGTGCGCGCCGCTGGTCGTGATGGTGACCACCGCGGTCAAGCCGCTCGATCAGGTGCAGAGCGGATTCCGCTGGCTCCCCACCGAACCGACGCTGCGCCCGTTCGTCGACATGTGGTCGACCGTGCCGCTCGCCCGCTACTTCGTCAACTCGGTCGTCGTCGCCGTGATCTCCACGGTGCTGTCCGTCACCGTCGCGGTCCTCGCGGCGTACGCGGTCAGCCGCTGGCGGTTCCCCGGGCGGGAGACGTTCCGGCTGGCCGTGCTGTCCACCCAGATGTTCCCGGGCATCCTGTTCCTGCTGCCGCTGTTCCTGCTCTTCGTCATGGTGGACCGCGGCACCGGGCTCACCCTGGTCGGCACCCGCACCGGCCTGGTGATCACGTATCTCACGTTCGCGTTGCCGTACGCGATCTGGATGCTGGTCAGCTACTTCGAGACGATCCCGCGCGGGCTCGACGACGCCGCGAAGGTCGACGGCTGCGGACCGCTGCGGCTGCTGGTCAGCGTCCTGCTGCCGGCGGCCCGACCGGTGATCGTGGCGGTCTCGATCTTCTCCTTCATGCTGGCCTGGGGCGAGGTCCTGTTCGCCTCCGTGCTGACCAGCGAGCAGACCCGGACCGTCTCGGTGGGGCTGCAGTCCTATGCCAGCGAGGCGAATGTGTACTGGAACCAAGTGATGGCCGCTTCCCTGGTCGTCTCCGCCCCGATCGTGGTGGCCTTTCTCCTGCTGCAACGGCACATCACCGCCGGCATGACCGCCGGGGCGGTCAAATGACCGCCCGGTTCACCGACGGCCGGCTGTCGGCGCGCCCGGCCCGGCTGATCGTCGAGCACGTCAACGCGGTCGAACTCACCGACGAGCTCGCGGAGGCCGAGAGCTTCGTCCTGATCGACCTCGCCCACGCCCTCATGCTCACCCGCCAGCAGATCTTCGATCCCGAGCAGGGGCGGGCGATAGTGCGTGCCCTGCTCGCCCTGCTCGACGGCGGCCCGGCGCGGATGCTCGGCAACGATCCGGAGATCGGCACCATCACCATGCACATCGAGCGGTACCTCGAGCGGACGTGCGGCCCCGGCGGGCTGGACATCCAGCGGGCCCGCAGCCGGATCGACCAGAACGCCACCGGCCTGCGGATGGCCGACCGCGCCGGTGCCCTGGCGGTGCTGGCCGAGTTGGTGCGGCTCGCGGAGACGCTGCTCGACGCCGCGGACACCCACGACGGCGTACTCGTTCCCGGCTACACCCACCTCCAGCACGCCCAGCCCACCACCCTCGGGCACTACTTCAACGCCCACTACTGGTCGGCCTCGCGCAACCTGCGCCGGCTGATCCAGGGCTACGACCGGCTCAACGAGTGCCCGCTGGGCGGCGCCGCGCACAGCGGCACCCGGTGGCCGATCGACCGCGATCTCACCGCCGGATACCTCGGCTTCGCGCGGGCCGTCCGCAACGCCAGGGACGCCGGGATGTCGGCGACCGACGTGGGGGCCGAACTGGCCGGCACCCTCGGCCTGGCGCTCTCCGGGATCAGCCGGTGCGCCTCGGACCTCTACTACTGGTCGTCGTCCGAGGTCGCGATGGTCCGGCTACACCCCTCGCTGTGCGGGACCTCGAGCATGATGCCGCAGAAGCGCAACCCGATCGCGCTGGAACGCATCCGCGCCCTGGCCGGCGACGCCGCCGGCTGGGGCGCGAGCCAGCTCGCGCTGTTGCACTTCGCCACCTCCACCGACGCGGACCAGGGCTATGTGCACAACCGGTTGCCCGGCTACTGCGCGGAAACCGCGGGGGCGATAGCTCTGCTCAGCGAGTCGATCGCCACGCTGGAGATCGATGTCGATCGGCTCGCGGCGTCCGCCGGGCGGCACTGGGCCACCGCGAGCGCGCTGGCCGACGACCTGGTCGGCGCACACGGGCTGAGCTACCGGGAAGCTCACGAGGTCGTCGCGCGCCTGGTCACCGCGCACGAGAACGCCGGCGAGCCGGACGGCGGCATCCGCCCCGAACTCGCGGTCGGCAAGCTGGCCGGATACTCCGGGCAGCGGTTGGCGCAGCTGCTGGACCCGCGCGGCTTCGTGGAGAGCCGGACCAGCGCGGGCGGCACCAGCGAGACACGCCGCAAGGAGCTGGCCGCCGCGGCCCGCGACGACCTGCGAGATCAGCGACGGCTGGTGGACTCGCTGGCAGACTCCGTGACCCAGGCCCGCCTGCTCGGCGACGCGGCGGCGCTGGTGAACGGCCCGGCCGGGTGAACCCGGGCGCGGGGCGCCCGGGCCGCGACGTCAGAACGGTGCCGGTCCGCGACCGACCAGCGACATCAGCACCTGGGTGGCGAGCAGGCGCCGGACACCGGTGACCGAGACCGCGCCGACCTGCTCATAGGGCAACTCCAGGTGCAGCCCGTCAGCGCGCCACTCGTTGCGGTGACCGCTGGTGCTCTCGTTGCGCAGGTCCGTGCTGACCTGGTCGGGGCGGAAGGTGCCGCTCCAACCGTTGAGATCTCCGCGGTTGTTGGTCCCGAGCGTAGCCATGCCGGCTAGGCGCGCGCCGTCGACGAGGATCAGCGTTGCGGGGCCCGAATAGGTGGTCATGTCATGAACCGTAACTGCTCGGCCCCGTCGAGGCGCCACGCGAGTGTCCCCCGGGCACGATTCGGGGAGGCCGGGCCGCGCCGGCCGGGCCCGGACCGGGTCGCCGCCCACTACGGTGAGGGGGTGTCCGACGACGGGAGCCGGCCCGCCCGGGTCGACGACGTACACGAGCTGGCCTCGGCCATGCCGCACGTCACCGTCGAATACGGCACCGGCGACAACCCGGTCTACCAGGTGGGCCAGAAGTCGTTCGTCTTCTTCCGCAACCCGCGGCCGGACGCGGTCGACCCGGCCACCGGCGAGCGCTACCCGGATGTGATCGTCTTCTGGGTCGGGTCGGAGGCCGACAAGCAGGCCCTGGTCCAGGACCGGGCGTCGCCGTTCTTCACCACGGCACACTTCGACGGCCACCCGTCGGTGTTGCTGCGGGCCGCCCGGATCGCCGAACTGACCCGGCAGGAACTGACCGAGGTGATCCAGGACGCGTGGCTGTCCCGTGCCTCGGCCCGCCGGGCGACCACTTGGCTGAGCGCTCACCCACCGGCGTGACCGCTCACCGCGGAGTCAGCCGGCCGCCGAGCGGTCCGGGGTCAGGGGCGCCGCCGGGACGACGGGCGGTAGCCGCCGGAGCACGCTCGGGGTGATCCGCCGGTACGCCGCCGGGTTGACCGGGTTGAGCCAGTGCGACGCGCGCACCGCGGCGCTGATGTTGACGCCCAGGTCGCCGAGCACCTCATCCACGTTGTGCAGCGAGAACGGGATGATCTTCCCGCCGTGGCAGTGGTGGGTGTCGGTGGCCACGTCCATGAACGCCAGCTGGTCGGCGATCTGCCGGCGCATCGCTGCCCGGTCGGGCAATGCCACAGTGCCGGCCAGGTCGGCGGCGATCCAGACCGCGGCCATCTCGGCGTTCAGCGGGCTGAAGAACGAGGAGTTGTAGCCGTTGAAGTACACGTCGGCCACGTCGACCGGGCGGATCTGCCGGTAGAGCAGGAAGTTGCCGCGTTCGTCGCGTACCCGCTCGGTCACCTCGGCGGGCAGGAACGGGATGCCCTGGGTGAAGCCGGTCGCGCAGACGATCAGGTCGGCCGGCAGCCGGGTTCCGTCGTCCAGTTCGGCCGCGGGCTTGCCGTCGTCGACCAGCAGCCGGGCGATGGTGCGGTTCCGGCGTACGCCGATCCGGCCGGCCGCGACACCGTCGAAGAAGCCCTCGGTGGCCAGGCCGATCGCGCCGCGCACGATGTCCTCCATCGCCCCGGGCGGCACCAGGTCGAGGCGCCGCAGGCCGAACTGGCGGACCGACACCGACCCGATCGAGTTGATCATCCGGCCGCGCGCGCCGTTCGCCGGGCCGTGCAGGAACTTCTCGACACCGCCCGGGCGCAGGTACTTGAACAGCGCCTCACCCATCCGGGTCAGCAGCAGCATCTTGAAGTTGACGAAGCCGCCGATCCGGCGCGGCACCTTCCACAGCAGGTGCCGGGCGATCACATCGGTGCTCGCCGCCACCTGGCTGATCGGGACAGTGACGTCACACGCCGACTTGCCGTAGCCGACGACCAGCACCCGCTTGCCCCGGGCCAGCTCCGCGTCGTGCAGCTCGGTGCCGGCCTGCACCTGACCGCCGGCGGCGCGGAACTCGGCCTCGCCCGGATAACTCGGCACGGCCGGCTCGCAGAACACCCCGTTGGCCACCACCAGCTTGTCCACGTGCTCGGTGGTTCCGGCGGCGGTGATGCTCCACCCACCGCCGGGCGCCGGGACGGCCGAGGTCACCTCCGTCGACAGGCGTAAGGCCGGATCAAGACCGAAATGGCGAGCGTACGCGGCCAGATACGACTGGATCTGCGCGCCGTCCGGCCATTCGGGGTAGTCGCGGGGCATGGGAAAGTCCGACAGCGAGTACTGCGCCTTGGGGCTCTGCGTGGTCAGGCCCGGATAGCGGCGGGTGCGGCTCCACACGCCGCCGACGTCCGGTGTCTTGTCGTAGACGACGACCTCGTGGCCGGCCTGCTTCAGCACCTTCGCGGTGCTCAGCCCGGCCACGCCGGCACCGATGATCCCGATCCGCATGATCAGTGCACCTCGGGCGGCAGCTGAAGTTCGATGCCGAAGTCGGCCATGATCCGCTTGATCCTGGTGATGTCCTTCGGGCCCGGGGGCAGCTCGGCCAGCGCCTGGTAGTAGCCCTCGAGCCCGGCCGGCGAGACGACCGAGATGATCCGGGCCTCCTCGTCGTAGGCGTTCCGGAACGTGTGCACGACGTCGCGCGGCAGGTACAGGTAGTCGCCGGGGCCGAGGGTGAAGTCCCGGCCGCCGAGCTGGACGTCGAGCTTGCCGGCGAGGCAGACGAACGACTCGTCCTCGCGGGTGTGCAGGTGCGGCGGGGGACCGTCGGTGCGCGCCGGCACCGCGTACTCGAAAAGCGAGTATGCGTCGTGCGTCGACTTGCCGTCGGTCTTGATGGTGATGCCGAGGCCGATCGCCGCGATCTGGGTGCCCTCCCGGGAGGGCAGCAGGTATCCGCCGCCGAGGCTCATCCTGGTCTCCTTGCTGTCGCACACCGCGGGTAGCGCTGATGTGTCTGGGGTCACAGCCTGCGGGCGCGCCGGCCGCCCGGGCAATGACCTGTCCCGCTCACCGGGACGACAGTCAGCGCCGAGGGGTGTACGCCCGGGACGCGGCGGCCGCCGCCAGCCGCACCGCCGGGCCGATCCGGTCGGCCCGCACCAGCTGGCTGGGCCCGGTGACCGACAACGCGGCCACGACGGCGCCGAGCGGCCCGAAGATCGGCGCCGCCACGCAGCTGACGCCGATGTTGCCCTCCTCGCGGTCGATGGCCCAGCCGCGTTCGGGCACCGTGGTCAGCTCGCGCATGATGGCGATCCGATTGGTCAGCGTGCGCGGCGTGCGGGCCGGCAGCGGCCCGGCCAGCGCCGCGTCGATGACCTCGGGCTCGGAGTAGGCCAGGATGGCCCGGCCGAGCGCCGAACAGAACGCCGGGATGACCCCGCCGACCTGGGACAGCATCGGCATCGCCCGGTGCCCGGTGATCTTCTCGACCACCAGGATCTGGGTGCCGTCCAGCACCCCGAGCTGCACCGTGTTCCTGGTGGCGGTGTGCAGGTCCTGCAGGAACGGCGACACCGCCTCGCGCAGCTCCAGCCGGATCGGCGCCAGGCTGGCGATCTCGAACAACCGGTTGCCGATCCGGTAGCGGTCCGCCGGCTTGTCGAGCCAGCCGAGCCGGATCATCCGGTCGGCCGCCCGGTGCGTGGTCGAGCGGGGCAGGCCGCACCGGGCGACCAGCGCGGCCAGCGTGAGCTCGCGGTGCGCGGCGTCGAACGCCCCGAGGATCGCGGCGGCTCGGTCGAGTCCGCCCTCGGGCGTCTTGTCGTCCCGCTGAGCGGGACTCATGGTTGGGTCCGGGAGGCCATACCGGTCAGGCTAAGCCCGACGCGGCAACGCGCACGAGTCCCGGGGAGGCCATCATCGGCACACGGACCGCACTCATCGGCGGCGGCGCCGCCGGCATCGGCTACGCGATCGCCGCCCGGCTCGCCGCGACGCACCGCACGGTCATCACCGGCCGGCACGCCGAGTCGCTGGAGTCCGCGGCCGCGCGGCTCGAGGAGGAGACCGGCGCCGCGGTCGGGGTGCTCGTCAACGACATCGCGGCGCCGGACGCCGGCGCCGCCGCGATGGAGACGATGACGATCCGGTACGGCCCGCCGGACGTGCTGATCCTCAACGCCGGCGGCCCGCCGCCCGGCCGGATCCTGGACGTCGAGGATGAGGACTGGCGGGCCGGCGCCGAGCTGCTGCTGCTCGGCCCGCTGCGGCTGACCCGCCTCGCGCTGCCCGGGATGGCCGACCGCGGCTTCGGCCGGATCGTGTTCGTCACCTCGGCCGCGGTCCGCCAGCCGCAACCCGACCTGGCCGTCTCGGTGGTGCTGCGGTCGGCGGT
>Ga0307513_10002916_pt1 | contig 23385 bp, 20 predicted proteins | sample 15_EM_MG_FD_202174 | JGI IMG/M metagenome (GOLD analysis project Ga0307513, IMG submission 202174) | Populus trichocarpa ectomycorrhiza microbial communities from riparian zone in the Pacific Northwest, United States - 15_EM | ecosystem: Host-associated > Plants > Roots > Unclassified | place...
ACCAGATGCAAATGATGGCGACTGCTGTCACGGACAAATCGAAGCAGCTTTCGGAGGCCATGGATAATGTCATCCAGAAATACGCGGCCGCCCGCTCTCCAGACGAAGTCCTGCGAATTGATGTTTCTCCCGCTATGGAGTCGCTGAGGTTAGTGATGGACGCTCAAGCGAAAGCGATCAGTGATAACTCCTCAGATACCCGTGAGACGGCCAAGAAAATCCTTGAGAGCCTTGTCCCGTTTAAACAAACTGCGTCCAGTTTGAACAAGCTTGTGACGGAGGTTGGTGGAGCGACTGGCGCGCAGTCCCGGTCTGTCGAAGTCATGTCGGGATTAACGTCGAAGATCGAAGAGGCCATCACCATCACGAGGGCTAGCAACGATCTTTACCAAGCCAATTCGATGGCGTTGTCACAACTTGTAGAGGCCACCTTAGGACGCCATAGTGAGGCTAGGGCCGCAGAAGCCGAAAGCAATCTCCGGGGTGAACGCTTGGAGCGTGCGATCTCCGAGATAACGAACCATCGTCCAGTCAACGAGCCTTCGTTGCGTGTTGACGGAGAAGGTCCAACGGTTCCCGCTGACGGAGCAATCATCGTCAACACTCTCGGTTCGGAAGAGGATAAGCCGCGTCGGGCTTGGTGGCCGCGATGACCCCAGAACACGCTGGGCAAATAGAAACCAAGGGATACAACCGCGGCCTCATTCTTGGGTTTACGATGGCGGAGTCTCTCCTCCTGGTCGTCTTCTGTCTGCTTCTTGTGACGGCCGCGATCATCATGCAGGAACGCCAGAGGGCCGAACAGGCCATCAAACAGCTTTCGACGGTCACCACCACAGTTCACGAAAAAGACCAGAAAATCGAAGAGCTCGAATCAGAGGTCGCTACGCTGGTCAGCAAGCTACCCATCCAGGCCCAGAGCGAATACGACGAGGACTGGCGTGAACTCATCCTGCAAAAGGACACGTACAAAAAGCTCAAAAGCGCGTTGGGGGATCAAGACCCCAACAACATGGTTGAGCGTGTGGAATCTCTCCTTGTCGCGGAGCGGCGTGCGTTTGAGCTTCAGAAGGAGAATGACTTTCTGAAACAGCAGCGGCAGGACTTGGCGTCACGCCTGGAGGTCGCCCTGAAGAGCCTGGCCGACCGTGAGGCGGAGCTTGCGAAACTCGGTTCCTCCGGAAGACCTCACGAGTGGCCGCCTATCATCAGCCTCGCCGAAGCTAACGGCTATTTTTTCCGATCTGGGAGCGCCGAGCTGTCGACACCATTCCATGACAAACTTGATGGGTCGATATCAGAGCTGATCGCAACAAACCTTCAGAGCTATGGAGCTGACATTGTTGAGGTGATTGGCCACACCGATGAACAGCCTCTGGCCCGATCGAGTTCCAATCTTGATAAAAACTCCATTGATGTCCTCTCTTCGAATAAATCCATTGCCACGCTCGAACCCGCCGACAACGCAGGCTTGGGTCTCGCCCGCGCGATATCGGTGGCGAACGTACTGAGAGGAAATCCCGCGCTATCCGGAATCACCGTTCTCCCATTGTCGGCGGCACAACTTATTCTGCCCGGAGACACGCTGACTGTCGGCCAAGCAGGCAACGTTGAGACCCGCCGACGAATTGAGATTAGAATTCGCAGACGCGAGGCCACGGGTCAGTAGTTAGGACGTTTCTCCATCTGATTTGGAGTTGGGGTGTTCGGGCAACGCCGTCCGACCTATTGAGAACCCGGAATGCGCCAAAAGGCTAGTTTTTGCCTCAGGGACAAACCTTTTGAGCGTTTCCAAACACGAAACCAAATCCGAAGAAATTAATGCGTAGGTGGAATGGTGTCCACGAGAGGATTCGAACCTCCGACCCCAGGATTCATACCACTTCGACTTTAGCCGCCGCCCGAGGACGTTCGTGGTCTGGACTGTCCCTTCACCATGGGCCGAAGCCGTTAGGTGTTGCCCATCCAGTCTCTACACCTTCACCAGATTTCTCTGGCGCTTGGCTCGGGATTGGCATGCTGAAGTTCAGCGAAGCGTCCCCCGACTTTGAGCAAATCGACTACACTCTTTCGTTGTGTAGCCCCCAATTTACAACCAGGAATCCTGTGCTCTATCCTACTGAGCTACGTGGACAAACTCTTATTCTCTGACCCCATATCCGATGACCGCGAGGCGGGCAAGAGGGAGTATCCCGATCGGGAATGTTACCGGCATTGCAAAAGCCGACGACACAGGGCTTTCGGACCGACCGGTAATCTTTTTAGCCCCACAACGTGCTCTATCCTGCTGCGCTAGGTAGACAAACATTCATTCCAAGTCGGTCGTAAACGATGTGACCGAGAAGATTAACACCCGGAACATCACTGATTTCTTTATAATAGACCGAAATTCGAAACGCTCAAGCGCCGGAACGCGTTTTCGATCTGCCTTGGTAGCAGGCACCTGGTTTCAAGGCAGGCCGTAAGGAAAACATCCAGCTCGAAAACGAAGTCCCATAGCAATGTCGGGTCGCGCGCACCGAGTGTCTCAGCGTCGAAATGGTCAAAATCCCAGGAGTTCGCGTGCTTCACCTCGAAATAGCTGTCGGGATCGCGGAAATGTTCCATCGTCTCCAGAATCGATCCCAGCCCAACACACGCATCCTCAAAGTCTATTTCTTCTGCGGCAACCTCGATGTCATTGGGCGGCGGCAAAAATATCGACTCGATCAGTTCGAGGTGCCCCTCCAACGTCGTCGGCCATGATCGTGAATCGGTTTGATCAGTGTCGCGACACTTGACGAGAACGCTGGTAATCAGCGTTGGGTAAGCTGCTGCTACGTCAGAGAAGTCTGATCGTCTGACCGCATCGTCCCACAGGTCGAGAAATTGATCCAACTCGGTCGATAGTCCTAGCGAGGCCATATAAGCCCGCAGCGTCGACATCGTGCGTTTGAGCTCACTGTGGTTCTCAATCTGAAAACTCACAGTGATCAAAGATTCATACCTACTGCTAAAATCGAGCGCGTCGTCCCGAAGGTTCAAGCCTTGATGAACGACCACCGGAGGTTTGATGACCTGCTACCCGTCACTGTCGTTTCTGATGTGCACCAAGCTAGCCGGTTTCAAGACCACCTGCAACCAAGCTGGACGGCCTCAAAAAATTTGATCAGCGAGAAAAGATCACAGGACCTACCTCAGTAGCAACTCGACGCCGTTCCAATCTGATAATGAAAGTTTCGAAGCGATATTCAGCTTGCGGATGATTGCGATCGCCCAAATTTCTCGAACTGGTAATCTTACCGATACCTCGAGAGCAGGGTTTTCAGCGGGTAGGCCCGAACTGGTAAGTTCTCCACCCTTAAAGGCGCTCTATCCTGCTGAGCTACGGAACCACTTGGCTAGAACCCATACAAAAGGCTTGGGCGTAAGCCAAGTGTTTTTGCGCCTTCAGAGCGCCATGCGGGACGCCATTTCGGAATCTTTCGACGAGAAGGAAGCCCTGTTCCATCCGGTACAGCGCAGCCGGAGCGGCCATGGCATTGTCGGGTCACTGGATGAGACGACCTCAACAGCAACCCGAACCAAGGAGAGACCCGCATGCGCAAGTTCATTCTGTCTGCCGTCATTGCCGTTACTGCCGCCGTTTCCTTCGCCGCTCCATCCCAGGCCGGCGGTTTCTCGCTCGGCTTCGGCGATGGCTACATCAATGTCGGCGGCTACGACAATGACTACGGCCACCACAATTACGGTCACAAGAAGAAGCACCACTACAACAACGACTACGGCTATGAAAACGACTACGGCTACGAGCCGGTCTGCTACATCAAGAAGATCAAGAAGTGGGACCAGTGGGGCAACCTCTACTTCAAGAAGATCAAGATCTGCGATTGATCCCTGCCGATCGTCGTCATTCCAGAAGCCCGGCTGTTCCCACAGCCGGGCTTCTGCGTTTTCGATGTCACACCGGAATGGGTTTGGGCCCCATCGCCTCGTTTCGCCATCGACTTGCGGCGCAGGGGCTGGCGCCGGACGCTTTGACGATGCTAAGCAGGGTGCGAATGAAGGTTGCGGACATTTTCCGCCATCTTTTGCGGCAGATTCCACAGAGACTTTATCCAGCCATGTTCATTGGAATTGATTGGGGCGGTACGAAAATGGAAGTCATCGCGCTTGATCGCGATGGCACGACCCGTGCCCGGCATCGCATCCCGACCCCCACGAGCGGCTATGATGCCTGTGTTTCCGCCGTCCAGGACCTGGTTGCCGCGGCCGAACAGAGTGCCGGCGAGACCGGATCGATCGGCATCGGCATCCCGGGAAGCCCCAATCCGCGCACCGGCATCGTGCGCAATTCCAATGCGGTGCTTCTCAACGGACGCCCGCTCGGCCGCGATCTGGAGGCGGCGCTTGGCCGTCCGGTTCGGCTCGCCAATGACGCCAATTGTCTTGCTGTGTCCGAGGCGGTCGATGGTGCCGGCAAGGGCGAGCAGGTTGTCTTCGGCATCATCGTCGGCACCGGCCACGGCGGCGGACTGGCGATCGGCAGCAAGGTGCATGCCGGCTATCAGGGCGTTGCTGCGGAGATCGGCCATTATCCCTTGCCCTGGATGACGGCGGACGAATATCCCGGCCATAAATGCTGGTGCGGCAAACATGGCTGCCTCGATATGTATGCCTGCGGCACCGGTGTCGAGCTCGATTATCGCACGACGACGGGGCAGGATCGACGCGGGCGCGACATCATCGACGACAAACGTCGCGGCGATGCGATTGCGATCGGCGTCTATGATCGCTTCGTCGACCGGCTGGCGCGCAGCCTGGCGCTTCTGACCAATGTCGTTGATCCGGATGTCTTCGTGCTGGGTGGCGGCATGTCGAATGTCGACGAGATCTATGGCGAACTGCCTGAACGCATAGAGAAGTACATTTTCGGCGACAGTTTCGAGACGCCGATCCGCAAGGCGGTGCATGGCGACAGTTCCGGCGTGCGCGGTGCCGCCTGGCTCTGGAAGGACTGATAGCAAGGAGTGGACGGCATGAGTATTGACGACGATCTGAGCCGGATCGCGCTCCAGGAAAAGGAGTTGCAGTTCGACAGCTTCAGCCTCGAGACGGGCTGGGCGCTAGGCTCTCTCCTGTACGACACGGCAAAAAGGCGCCAGCTTGGCGTTGTCATCGATATCACGCTGTTTTCCATGCCCGTCTTCTATGCGGCCCTTGAAGGCGCGACGCCGGACAATCCGCAATGGGTGCGCCGCAAGCGCAACTGCGTCCTCCGCTTTTTCAAGAGCAGCTACGCCACGGGGCTCGCGCTCGCAAAGCAGGAGACCAATCTTCAGGCCAAGTTCGGCCTGCCGGATACGGACTACGCCCCGCATGGCGGCAGCTTTCCGATCAATGTCAAGGGCACTGGCTGCATAGGTGCTGTCACCGTTTCGGGCCTGCCGCAGCGCACCGATCACGATATGGTGGTCGAAGCACTGGCGAATATTCTCGGCAAGGATCTCGCCACGCTGAAACTTGCCGATTGATAGTTTCCAGGAGATACGCGACAGATGGATATTCATGCCTTTTCCCGCGATCTGAACGAATGGTTGAACACTGCTGCCTTGCCGCTCTGGCGCGACCGCGGCTTTGACGGGCCGGGCGGCGGTCTTGTCGAGACGATCGACATGCAGGGGCAGCCGACGCGGGCAAACCGCCGTTCCCGTGTGCAGCCACGGCAGGTCTATTGTTTTGCCGAGGCCGGGCGCCGCGGCTGGAGCGGCGATTGGCAGGCGGTTGCAGAGAACGGTCTTGCCTATTTCGACCGTGTCTATCTGCAGCCGAGCGGCTTCTATGGCGCGCTGGCGGATGCCGACGGCAAGCTCATCGATCCGTCCTTCGATCTTTACAACCAGGCCTTTGCGCTGCTTGCCTTCGCCTATCTGGCGCAGGTGTTTCCGGAGCGCAGCGCCGAAATGGAGGAGCGCAGCAATGCCTTGCGCGGCCGGCTAGAGGCGCATTGCAAGCATCCGCTCTTGGGCTTCGAGGAAGACAATCCGCCGCGGCTGCCCTTGTGCTCCAACCCGCACATGCACCTGTTCGAGGCCTGCCTTGCGAGCGAGACCGTGGAGGGGTTCGATCAGGTCGCCTGGACGAACCTTGCCGACGAGATCGCGGCTTTGTGCATGGATTATTTCATCGACCGGGAAACCGGCGCGTTGCGCGAATTCTTCGATGCCGACTGGGCGCCTTTCCCCGGCGACAAGGGCCGCATCGTCGAACCGGGCCACCAGTTCGAATGGGCCTGGCTGCTTCTGCGCTGGGGCGAACGGCGCGGCAATGCCGATGCCATCGTCAAGGCGCGCCGGCTGTTCAACATCGGCGAGCAATATGGCCTGAGCCCGGTGCGCGACGTCGCGATCATGACCTTGCTGGATGATTTTTCCGTCGCCGACCCGATCGCGCGTCTCTGGCCGCAGACGGAATGGCTGAAGGCCGCGATACGGTTTGCCGCATTGAGCGAAGGCGAGGAGCGGCAGCGCTACATTCGCTCCGCCGAACGCGCTGCTGCAGCGCTCACACGGTTTCTCGACACGCCCATGCGCGGCCTTTGGCGCGACAAGCAGACCGAAGACGGCGTCTTCATTGAAGAACCTGCGCCGGCCAGCAGTTTCTATCATATCCTCTGCGCCATCTATGAACTGGACGATTGCCTGAAACGGCTCTGATTCGTTCCTTCCGCTTTTCCAATCGCCGACGGCTCGCCCTGAACAGGGCGGGCCGTTATGCGTTCGGGCGGCCAAAACACCCTTTGCACATCGTATGTTGACATAAACATATCTTTATGTGATTGAGTAAAATGATTGCTTTTGTCGTTTTCAGAACGGGAGATCTCCCATGTCCGCCATTGATGCCCTTTTCGGCGCCGTTTCCGCGAAACCCGATGGATCCGAGGTTACGGCCGCGCTAAAGGCAGCGGCCAGCGAGCGCATCCTGATCATGGACGGCGCCATGGGAACCGAGATCCAGCAGCTTGGTCTGGGCGAGGATCATTTCCGCGGTGATCGCTTCCAGGCCTGCGATTGCCACCTGCAGGGCAATAACGATCTTCTGACGCTGACCCAGCCCGGCGCGATCGAGGAAATCCACTACAATTACGCCATCGCCGGCGCCGATATTCTCGAGACCAACACCTTTTCCTCGACCTCCATCGCCCAGGCCGATTACGGCATGGAAGCCATGGTCTATGAGCTCAACCGAGATGGTGCGCGTCTCGCGCGCCGCGCCGGCCTTCGCGCACAGCAGGTCGATGGCAAACGCCGCTTTGTCGCCGGTGCGCTCGGCCCGACCAACCGCACGGCCTCCATCTCGCCTGATGTTAACAATCCCGGCTTTCGCGCCACCTCGTTTGACGACCTACGCATCGCCTATGGCGAACAGCTGCGCGGCCTGATCGACGGCGGTGCCGATATCATCCTGATCGAGACCATCTTCGACACGCTGAACGCCAAGGCGGCGATCTTCGCGACGGAGGAGATTTTCGACGAGATGGGCATTCGCCTGCCGGTAATGATATCAGGCACGATCACCGATCTCTCCGGCCGCACCCTGTCCGGCCAGACGCCGACGGCCTTCTGGCATTCGGTGCGCCATGCCGACCCGTTCACGATCGGGCTCAACTGCGCGCTCGGCGCCAACGCCATGCGCGCGCATCTGGCAGAAATCTCCAGCGTTGCCGATACGTTTGTCTGCGCCTATCCGAATGCCGGTCTGCCCAACGAATTCGGCCAGTATGATGAAAGCCCGGACGAGATGGCCGCGCAGATCGAGGCTTTCGCGCGCGACGGCCTCGTCAATATCGTCGGCGGCTGCTGCGGCTCGACGCCGGCGCATATCCGCGCGATAGCGCAGGCCGTGGCGAAACACCCGCCGCGCGCCATTCCGGAAGTGCCGCGGCTGATGAAGCTGTCCGGGTTGGAGCCCTACACGCTCAGCAAGGACATCCCCTTCGTCAATGTCGGTGAGCGCACCAATGTCACGGGCTCCGCCAAGTTCCGCAAGCTGATTACTGCAGGCGATTACGCCGCAGCACTCGACGTGGCCCGCGATCAGGTGACAAACGGCGCCCAGATCATCGACATCAACATGGACGAGGGGTTGATCGATTCGAAGCAGGCGATGGTCGAGTTTTTGAACCTGATCGCCGCCGAGCCGGATATCGCCCGGGTGCCTGTCATGATCGATTCGTCCAAATGGGAGATCATCGAGGCCGGGCTGAAATGCGTGCAGGGCAAGCCGCTGGTCAATTCGATCTCGATGAAGGAGGGCGAGGCGGCCTTCCTGCACCACGCGAAACTCTGCCGCGCCTATGGCGCCGCCGTCGTCGTCATGGCCTTCGACGAACAGGGCCAGGCCGATACGCAAACACGCAAGGTCGAGATCTGTACGCGCGCTTATAAGTTGCTGACGGAAGAAGCGGGCTTTGCGCCGGAGGATATCATCTTCGATCCGAACGTCTTTGCCGTGGCAACGGGCATTGAGGAACACAATAATTACGGCGTCGATTTCATCGAGGCGACGCGCGAGATCATCCAGACCCTGCCGCATGTGCATATCTCCGGCGGCGTCTCCAACCTGTCCTTCTCCTTCCGTGGCAACGAGCCGGTGCGCGAGGCGATGCACGCCGTCTTCCTCTATCACGCCATCCAGGCGGGGATGGATATGGGCATCGTCAATGCCGGCCAACTGGCTGTCTACGACCAGATCGAGCCGGAGCTGAAGGAAGCCTGCGAGGACGTCGTCCTCAACCGCCGCGCCGACGCGACGGAGCGGCTGCTGGAACTGGCCGAACGCTTCAAGGGCGTAGCCGGCAAGGAAGCCAAGGAGCGCGATTTGAAATGGCGCGACTGGCGGGTCGAAAAGCGGCTGGAGCACGCGCTGGTCAACGGCATCACCGAATTCATCGAGGCCGATACGGATGAGGCCCGGCTGAATGCCGAGCGTCCTCTGCATGTCATCGAAGGGCCGCTGATGGCCGGCATGAATGTCGTCGGCGACCTCTTCGGCGCCGGCAAGATGTTCCTGCCGCAGGTTGTGAAATCCGCGCGCGTGATGAAGCAGGCGGTGGCCGTTCTCTTGCCGCATATGGAGGCCGAGCGGCTGGCCGGTGGCGGTCTTGGCGAACGCAAAAGCGCCGGCAAGGTGCTGATGGCGACCGTGAAGGGCGATGTGCACGATATCGGCAAGAACATCGTCGGCGTCGTGCTCGCCTGCAACGATTACGAGATCATCGATCTCGGCGTCATGGTTCCGGCCGCAAAGATTTTGCAGGTCGCCCGAGAGCAAAAGGTCGATATCATCGGGCTTTCCGGCCTGATCACGCCTTCACTCGACGAGATGGTGCATGTCGCTGCCGAAATGGAACGCGAGGGTTTCGACATTCCGCTGCTGATCGGCGGCGCCACCACCAGCCGGGTGCATACGGCCGTCAAGATCGATCCGCGCTACAATGCCGGCCAGACGATCTATGTCACCGATGCCAGCCGCGCCGTTGGCGTCGTCTCCAGCCTGCTTTCGCCAGAAACGAAGGTCGGCTATGTCGAGACCGTGCAGGCCGAGTATAAAAAGGTCGCGGCGGCGCACGCGAAAAACGAGCTGGAAAAACAGCGCCTGCCGCTCGCAAAGGCGCGCGCCAATGCCCAGAAGGTCGATTGGCAGGCTTACGAGCCCAGGACGCCATCTTTCCTCGGCACCCGCGTCTTCCAGGGCTGGGATCTCGAAGAGTTGGCGCGCTATATCGACTGGACGCCGTTCTTCCAGACCTGGGAAATGAAGGGGGTCTATCCGAAAATCCTCGACGATGAGCGCCAGGGCGAGGCCGCCCGCGCGCTGTTTGCCGATGCGCAAGCCATGCTTGCCAAGGTGATTGCGGAAAAATGGTTCGCCCCCAAGGCCGTCGTCGGCTTCTGGCCGGCCGGTGCCGTCGGCGACGATATCCGTCTGTTTACGGACGACACGCGCACAGCCGATCTCGCCACCTTCTTCACGCTGCGCCAGCAGATGAGCAAGCGCGATGGCCGCCCGAATGTCGCGCTGTCGGATTTCGTTGCTCCGATCGACACGGGCAGAGAGGATTATATCGGCGGCTTCGTCGTCACCGCCGGCATCGAGGAAGTGGCGATCGCCGAACGCTTCGAGCGCGCCAATGACGACTATTCCTCGATCATGGTGAAGGCGCTTGCCGACCGCTTCGCCGAGGCCTTTGCCGAGCGTTTGCACGAATATGTGCGCAAGGAACTCTGGGGCTACGCGCCGGACGAGGCTTTCGCACCGGATGCGCTCGCATCCGAGCCCTATGCCGGCATCCGCCCTGCGCCCGGTTACCCGGCGCAGCCGGATCACACCGAGAAGGCAACACTCTTCCGCCTGCTGGATGCCGAAAAGGAGATCGGCGTGACGCTCACGGAAAGCTATGCCATGTGGCCCGGCTCCTCCGTCTCCGGCCTCTATATCGGCCACCCCGAAGCCTATTATTTCGGCGTGGCCAAGGTGGAGCGCGATCAGGTCGAGGATTATGCCGCGCGAAAGACCATGCCGATCGCTGAGGTCGAGCGCTGGCTGGGGCCGATTTTGAACTATGTGCCGATGGCAAGGGCGGAAGCGGCGGAGTAGGGGACGACTACGCCGTTTCTCTATTTCGCCTTCGCGAGGAAACCCGAGGCCAGGCAACTGAATGCCTCGATGGCTTTGGGTAGTACCTCCTCCGGCGTGTCGCTGGCTGCGATCCATAGGGCAGCATTTAGTGCGGCGCCGCAAAGAAGCCGGGCTGCGGCTTCCGGATCGACGGGTTTGAGTGTCCCCTTGGCTATGAGGCGTTCTACGGTCTGCTTTGTCGCCTGTAGGCAACTCCCCTGGCTTGGCCATTGCGAGGGATCCCCCAGCACGGCTGGCCCATCGAGCAGGACAATGCGTTGTACCTCCGGGTCAAGCGCCATTTCGATATAGGCAGCACCTTCGGCCAAAAGGGCCTGCCAGTCATTACCCGCCTTGGCGCCGATCACTTGTGCTCGCGCCGCCATGTCGGAATCCATCTGGTGGACGACGGCTGCCAGCAGCCCGCGCTTGTCTCCGAAGTTATGGTAGAGAGCGCCGCGCGTCAGTCCGGCGTCGGCGGTCAAGTCGTCCATGGAGGCTGCGGCATAGCCTTTTCCCGCAAAGGCCCTTCGGGCGGCAGCGATCAGTTTGGATCGGTTCTCCTCCATGGTGTCGATCCGTCGTTTCGCCATCCAAGCCTCACAATTTCACATACGTGCCGTATATTAATTTGACATACGGTGCGTATATCGCGTATTCACATACCTACCGTATACCAGATGCGATGGCAGGCTGTGAAGCAACATCTGTGTCGTCGGATAGTTGTCACCAATTCCAATCAAGTGAGATCGACAATGGCCCAGCGCGAAGCAATCTTTCCTGCAGACCGGCATGCTCTTTACGAGGAACACGGTTATTCCGCCGCGATCCGCTCCGGTGATCTTCTGTTCGTCTCCGGGCAGGTCGGCAGCCGGTCCGATGGCACGGCGGAGCCGGATTTCGAGCGGCAGGTCCAACTGGCCTTCGCAAATCTCAAGGCGACACTGGAGGCTGCGAACTGCACGTTCGACGATATCGTTGATGTGACGACCTTCCATACCGATCCTGAAAACCAGTTTGGAACCATCATGGCCGTCAAACAGCAGATTTTCGGCAAACCCCCTTACCCGAACTGGACGGCAATCGGTGTAAACTGGCTGGCCGGCTTCGATTTCGAGATCAAGGTGATTGCCCGAATACCATCGAATGCCTGATATGCGTGCAAAATCGCCTCCGCACCTAGCCCCGCATCGGGATTGAGAATTCGGCTCCGCCTGTTGTATGGCTCCCAGTGTTCAGCAGAGCAGTCTTGCGTCATGCAAGACCGAAACGGAGCGACAACGATGCCCGAAGACAAGATCGATACCATCGCCCTTCTCCGGGCGATGGCCGATAGCCCGAAACGCGACAACAGCGCCTATCATCAGGCGATGGCGCAGGCGCGGCAGGCTTTCGAGGATGCGGAGGCGGAACTCGGCGGACCTGTGCAGGTTAAAATGAAGTCCAAGCGGAAGGGCAGCGGCGCCTATGTGGTGAAGTGGACGTTCAAGCCGCTGTCTTAGGTTTCAGTTCAGTGGACTATAGGGAGTGTGGCCGTACCCTCTGTGACTTCGTCACATCTCCCCCTTGCGGGTAAGGCAATTACATAGGGACGCGAGAGCCCGCAACGATCTCCCTCTTCTCCCCAGCGGGGAGAAGTGCAGAGCGGATGCGAGGCGATGAGGGGGGCGACGGCGAGGCCGGAGCCAGATAGAGGTGGCCTCCGGCCCCCTCCCCCTCATCCGGCGCGCTGCGCCACCTTCTCCCCGCAGGGGAGAAGAGGGAGATAGCCGAAAACCCATATGCGATAGCCCGCCCCTTGCGGGGGAGATGTCGGCGTCGCCGACAGAGGGGGTATAGTGGCCGGTCCATAAGCCGCCCGGCTCCAGCCGCCCCAAAACGCCTCCGCCGATCCCTAAAACGCAAAAATATCATCCCCATTTTCCCCGCCGTAAAACCCTGCCGCATAATGCCCCTGTTCCCATCGCCGGAGTGTTTCGCGAGACGGTCGCGGGCAGGTGGGAGCCGGCGCCTCGTGCGCGGAGCCGTAACGTGCGGCTTGTGCCGGGGTGATGTCTGCTGGGGGTGGGTCTTCTACCTCATATGTCTCCCCTGGGCTTCCAAGAGCCCGGTTTGGGTCCGCCATGCAAGCAGGGGGAAGTTCTCCTGTGCAGCGAGGCAGCGCAGGCCTTTCAAGGGGCCGGAAACCCCGAAAACGCCGAAGGCCACGCAGATGCGGAGCCATATATTTAAACTTTACAGAGGCCCCGCATCTGCGTGAGCTCTCCAACTGAAAGATTTGAACCGAACCGGGTCGCCGGTGCGGACGCCTTGGCGTGTTCTTTGAAAAACAACCGCTAGGATTGCCCCGGCAGCGGCTCACCCCTTGATGTACCATCCCCACGGCTCGTCGCTGTTGAACCGCGTGATCTGCTTGGTCTCCAGATAATTGGCCAATCCCCAGCGGCCGAGTTCGCGGCCGATGCCGGATTGTTTGTAGCCGCCCCAGGGGGCTTCGGTGAAGGTCGGCTGCGAGCAGTTGATCCAGACGATACCAGCGCGAAAGGCGCGGGCGATGCGCTCGGCCCGGTCGAGATCAGCGGACATCACGGCGGCGGCAAGGCCGAAGCGGCTGTCATTTGCCATGCGGATCGCCTCCGCCTCGTCCCTGAACGGCTTGACGCAGACGACCGGCCCGAAAATTTCCTCCGTCCAGACGAAGCTGTCCTCGGCCATGTCGGTCAGAACGGTCGGCTGCAGGAAATAGCCGCGGTCGAAACCCGGTGCGCGGGACCCGCCATAGGCGACCGTCGCGCCTTCGGCTTTGCCGCGATCAATGGCGGCTAGAATCTTGTCATACTGGCCCCTCGAGACGATCGGCCCAAGCAGGGTGCCCTCGTCCAGACCGTTGCCGATGGTGATTTTGGCGGCCTCATCGCACAGGCGCGCCAGAACGGCGTCAAAGGCGCTCTCCTCGATCAGCACGCGCGAGGTGGCCGAGCAGACCTGGCCCTGGTTCCAGAAGATGCCGAACAGGATCCATTCGACGGCCTTTTCGATCTCGCTGTCGGCAAAGATCACGAAGGGCGATTTGCCGCCCAGTTCGAGGCTGACATTCTTGATGTCCTGCGCCCCTGAAATCATCACCTTTCGGCCGGTCGCCACCGAGCCGGTGAAGGCCAGCTTGTCGACGAGCGGATGTTCGGTGAGCGGCTGGCCGGCCTCCGGGCCGGTGCCGGTGACGATGTTGAGCACGCCGGCAGGCAGGCCGGCTTCGCCCGAGATGACGCCGAGTTCAAGCGCCGTCAGCGGCGTCAGTTCCGATGGTTTCAGCACGATCGTGCAGCCGGCGGCCAAGGCGGGCGCCACCTTCCACGAGACCATCAGCAGCGGATAGTTCCACGGCGTGATCGCGCCGACGACGCCGAGCGGTTCGCGCACCACCTTGGCCGAGAAACGCGGTTCGCCGAGCGGAAGGCTTTCCTCCGGATTGGCGTCGAGATCTTCGGCCAGACCGGCATAGAAGTTGAAACAGCCGGCGACGTCGTCGATATCCCAGAGCGCCTCCGGCAGCGGCTTGCCATTGTCGGCAACCTCGAGCCTCGCCAGGAACTCCCGCTTCTCCGTGATTATGCCGGCGATTGTACGCAGGATTTTCGCCCGTTCGCTGCCGGACATCTTTGGCCATGAGCCGTGGTCGAAAGCGCGGCGTGCTGCCTTCACCGCAAGGTCGATATCCTCCGCCGTCCCGGCCGGCGCCTTGTGGATCACCTGTTCGGTCGCCGGATCGATGACGTCGAGCGTGCCGCTTCTTATCGGGAAAACCCATGCGCCGTCGATATAGAGCTTGTCCTGCATGTGGCGTTCCTTTCAGGCGAGATCAAGAATGGCCCTTGCCGCAACGGCCGCGCCATTGGATTGTTTCATGGCTTTCGAATTGGCTTCGAGCCGGTTGTGCATGGCGACATCATCCAGCAGGGCAGTAATTGCGTCGGCGAGTTCCGTATCCGTCCACTGGTATCGGTCGATGCGCCGGCCGACGCCGACATCCTGCGCCCGGCGGGCATTGTCGTGGCCGTCCCAGCAATAGGACATGATCAGGGAGGGAACGCCGTAGTACAGCGCCTCGCAGAAGCTGTTATTGCCGCCGTGATGGATAAACAGGCTCGCCTGTGCGACGACCGAGGGCTGCGGAAACCAGCTTTCGAGAAAGACATTGTCGGGCACGCGGGCATAGTCGTCGCGCCAGGGGCCGACATTGACGATGAAGCGGTAGGGCATGGTCTCGAAAACCCCGATCATCCGCTGGATCATCGCAACGTCCATCGCCCCGAGGCTTCCGAAGCTGACGAGGATCAGCGGGGCATCGCGATGGGCGGCGAAGGCGGGGAGGGCGTAAGGCGCCTCCTGCCGCACGCAGCCATTCAGGTAGACATGGGTTTTGGGGTCGAGCGGGATTTGGCGCTCAAAGCGCACGGCGTCCGGCGAAAGCAGCAGGTTGAGAAAGGGTGAGTTTTCGAGAAATTCGCCGGGCGGCCGGGGCTTCAAACCACACTCGGCGAGAAAGCCATTCATCCGCCGGTGCGCGGGCGCCACGGCCTTGTGGTACCTCTCCGCAAACAGCGTCCAGTCCGGCCCAGGTTTTCCGCCGCAGCCAGAGAGATAGGGCGGAACAGCCAAATCGGGCAGTTCCGTCTCGGCGCAGGAAATGATCCGCACCCAGGGCACGCCGGCATTGGTGATGGCCGGAAACATCACGACATTGTCGAGCACGATGACCGCCGGTTTCAACTGCGCCAGCAATTGCCGCAACGGCTCTTCCGCTGCAATGGCGGTATCGACGATCGCATCCCAGGTCGGCCCCACATAGCTCCTGATCTGTTCGAGCGGCGTCTGTCGGAAGGCATCCTGGTGCCGGTTGATGAAATCGGTCCAGTCGGTCTGGCCGCCAGCGCCGAGGGACGGCAGCGGATATTCGGGAAAGCCGTATTCGGCAAAGACGCCGCGAAAACCGGGATGACAGATAAAAACCGGCCGGGCGCCCAGGCTGCGCAGTTGCTGCGCGATACCGACGCAGTTGAGCGCCGCGCCAAAACTTGCTTCCGGAAAAAATGCGATCACCTTCGGCTGTGTCATGCAATATCCAATGGTTTAACCCACGACCCGGAAGACCGGCGGAACGCCGCGGCCGGCAAGGCGCGGCCGCTGGGAATGGGAAAGCTGGATATGCACGCGCATCAGATCGCTCGCAAGGTCCATATGCCCGCGTTCGATCTGTTCCAGGATCTGCATGTGCTCGGTGTTCGATTGCATCAGGCGAAAGGCGTTGACGTGAACCGGCGGCTGGCTCGATCGCCGGCGGCGATGATGGCTGACAAGCGCTTCCGACATGAAGGGATTGCCGCAGGAGCGGGCGATCAGCATGTGGAAATCGAAATCGGTGCGCTCGAACAGCTTCTGGTCGAAGCCGGTTTCGGTCATGCCGCGCAGAATATCCATCGAGTGGCGCAGCGAGGTGATCGCCGGGCCGTCGCGGCGAAAACCCGGCAGGGTCAGCGCCAACGGCTCGCAGGACAGGCGGTATTCGAAGCTCTTCGCCACCGCGTCACCGCCGATGGCGAACTGCTTGATCAGCCATTGCTGTCCCGGCGCCCGTTCGGCGAGATTGTCTTCGGAAAGTTTTATCAGGGCGTTTTGTACCGCGCTGCGGGAGGCATCATAGCGGCGCTGAAGACTGGCGACGGTCTGTGAATCCGCGATCCGTCCGGCCGAAAGGTCGCGCAGGATGGCGTTGTAGAGCTCGGTTTCCTCGGCTGGCTGCTGTTCGTCCTCGAGCCCCGGAAAGGAGGCGGGATCGATGGCCAGCAGATAGCCGCCCTCCGGCTCGGCCGCGACGATCAGGCGGTCTGCGAGGATCTGAAGTGCCTTGCGAATGGGGGTTCTGGAGACGTTGCAGCGCGACGCAAGCGCCTGTTCCGGCAGGCGTTCGCCGCGGATCATTCCCCGCTCGGTGACAACGTCCAGTATTTTTTGCGCCAGTTCGACATGGCGATGCTTCACTTTTTTCGTCTCTGCATCCATGGCATTTCCGGTTCAAAGCGGGTTTCACAGCCTGCATGCTGCCTGTTTCGAAGGGTCGGTGCAAGAGCATGCGGAAAATATCGATGACATGTACGATTTCTTATTGACGTATTTTTTTTATAAATAATACTGCCGGCCAACAGCGAGCCAAAGATCGGATAACCGGCGTGCCGCTTGGGAACAGATGTTGAAACCTCGGGACATGCGCCAGCGGGCGCCGACCGGGACGATGGATTTGCGCAGCGGCGATATCAGGTGATCTGATTCTCGGCTGTGCCAGCAAACGGGAGACTGCCGTGAGAATTTCTGGAGAACTGCGCGCATCCACGAAGATTGCCAGCCTGGCCGCCGGCGCCATGCTGCTGACGGCCGGTACGGCGCTGTCTGCCGATCTGGTGATTTCCAACTGGGCTGGATACATGGCGCCGGATATTGCCGAGACCTTCAAGGCGGCGACGGGCCTGACCATTGAGGTGGTCAACCACGCCACCAACGAAGAAATCATGGGCAAGCTGATGGCAAGCCAGGGCAAGGGTTTCGACGTCGTCTTCGTGTCCTCGCCATTCGCCCATATTCTGAACGGGCAAGGCCTGCTCGAGCCGCTCAGCGATGCGACCGTTCCGAACCTTGCCAATCTCTACCCGGAAGCCCGCAAACTCGCCTATGATCCGGGCAATACCTATGCGGTGCCCTATGCCTGGGGCACGACCGGGCTTTGCTATCGGTCCGACCTCGTCAAGGGCACACCGGACAGCTGGGCGAGCCTGCTTTCCCCGCCGGATGATCTCAAGGGCAAGGTGACGATGCTGGCGACCGACCGCTGGCTGATGGGTGCCGGTCTCCTCTACAAGGGTTATTCGGTCAACGAAAAAGACCCGGCCAAGATCGAGGAGGCCAAGACGGCCTTGATCGAGGCGAAGAAGACGCTGCTCGCCTATGACGACACGACCTTCTATTCGAAGCTTGTTTCGGGCGAAGCCTCGCTGGTGCAGGCCTGGGACGGCTGGTGCAATTACGGCATCGCCGAGAACAACAAGATCAAGTTCGTGGTGCCGAAGGAAGGCTCGGACCTCTGGGTCGACACCATGGTGATCATGAAGAATTCGGAGAAGAAGGAGGCGGCGCTGAAGTTCGTCAACTACATCCTCGAAGCCAAGAACCATGCCTGGGCAGCATCCAACATCTTCTACAAGGTGCCGAACAAGCCGGCCATGGAAAGCCTCGATCCGGCGCTGATCAAGCAATACCCCAACATGGGCATGACGCCAGCCGAACTCATCGGCTACGAGGAATTGCAGGATCTCGGCGAGGCGCAGCGCGACTATTCGAAGGCCGTGAGCGAGATAAAGGCGGCGAATTGAGTCAATGCTGTCTTCTCCCCAGCGGGGAGAAGGTGCCCGAAGGGCGGATGAGGGGGCGGTCCGGCAAATTCTGAACTTGCGGCCCCCTCATCGCCTCGCATTCGCTCGGCACTTCTCCCCGCTGGGGAGAAGAGGGAGCATCACCCCCCCCGGAGTCCATTTCTTGTTCTCGCAGACGGCACGTTCCAATCTGATGGCATTTCCCGCGATTGCCTGGCTCGGTCTGTTCATGATCGTGCCGTGCCTGATTGTGTTTGCCTATGCGTTCCTGACGCGCGGGCTTTACGGCGGGGTGGAATACACGCTGACATCGGAAAACTTTGTCCGTGTCTTCGATCCGCTCTACGCGAAAATCTTCCTGACTTCGGTGCGGATCGCCGGCCTTGCGACGCTGTTCGCCATCCTGATCGCCTATCCTGCAGCCTATGCCATCTGCCTTGCGCCGAAACGCCTGCAGCCGATCCTTCTGTTCTTCGCCGTCCTGCCGTTCTGGAGCAACTACCTGATCCGTACCTATGCCTGGATCGTCTTGCTCAACCGAGAAGGGCTGATCAACAATCTGCTGCGATGGCTGGGCTATGATGGCGAACCGCTGTCGCTGCTCTATAGCGAGGGGGCCGTCATCGTCGGGCTTGTCTACAACTATCTGCCCTTCGTCATCCTCGCGATCTATTCCAGCCTGTCCCGTCTCAACGGCGAACTGGTAGAGGCATCGCGCGATCTCGGGGCTGGGCGTGTGCGCACCTTTTGGCGCGTCACCCTGCCGCTGACCATGCCGGGTGTTGCCGCCGGCGGCGTCTTCATCTTCGTGCTGTCGATCGGCAACTTCGTGACGCCTGCGCTGCTGGGCGGCGGACGGTTCCAGATGATCGGCAATCTCGTCTATGATCAGTTCCTGACCGCGAACGATTGGCCCTTCGGGGCTGCCCTCGGCATGGTTCTGATCGCGGTCATGGTTGCGCTGCTTCTACTGCAGGCGCGAGCCTCGGCGCGCTTCAGCGGTGAAACGGCGGAGGCAAGAGATGGCTGACGCGCTGCGCATCAAGCTAACCGGGCGGATGATCCTCGTTCTCGTTTTCGGCTTTCTCTATCTGCCGATCGCTGTTCTTGTTCTGTTATCGTTCAATGAAAGCGGCCTTCCGACAAGCTGGTCGGGCTTTTCGCTGCGCTGGTACGTGGCGCTCGCGGGCAATTCGGACATTCTGCATGCGGCCTGGAACACGCTGGTCGTCGCAGTTGTCGCGACGCTGATCGCCACGGTTCTCGGCACCATGCTGGCGATCGGCATGGAGACACGCAAGCGCCGTTCGACGCCGCTTGAGGCGCTCGCCTTTTCGCCCATGGTCATTCCGGACATCGTGCTGGCCGTCGCGCTTCTGACGCTGTTTTCGCGGCTGAACGTCACCATGGGCCTGCACACGATCATCATCAGCCATGTCATTTTCGACCTTGCTTTCGTCTGCTCGGTCGTGCGTGCGCGGCTGAAGAATTTCGATTTCTCGATTGTCGAGGCCTCCCGCGATCTCGGCGCATCGAGCTTCACGACCTTCTGGCGCGTGACGTTTCCGGTGCTGTTGCCGGCCATCATCGCTGGAGCGCTGCTCGCCTTCACCCTGTCCGTCGATGAATTCATCATCGCCTTTTTCACCGCCGGTGCCGGTCGCGCCTCGATCACGCTGCCAATGCAGATCTATTCGATGATCCGTTTCGGCGTGACACCGGAAATCAATGCGCTTGCCACGCTCGTCATGGGCGTCAGTGCGACCGTGCTTCTCATTTCGCAATGGCTGAACAAAGAGCAGATGACCCGATGAACGAACGCATGCCCAAACCCGTTCTGTCGGTCGATACGGTCGTCAAGCACTTCGGCAAGACGGTTGCCGTCAATGGCATCTCGCTCGACATCAGGGAAAACGAGTTCTTTGCGCTGCTGGGGCCGTCGGGCTGCGGCAAGACCACGCTTTTGAGAATGATCGCTGGTTTTGAGGTGCCCGACAACGGCGTAATCCGTCTCGGTGAGCGCGACATCACCAGAGATGCGCCGGAGAAGCGACCGCTCAATCTGATGTTCCAGTCCTATGCCCTGTTTCCCCATATGACCGTCTGGCGGAACCTCGCCTATGGCCTAGAAATGGAAGGCTTGCCGCGGGGTGAGATCGCGACACGGGTCGACGGCATGCTGAAGACGACGGACCTGACGGCGCTCGCCGGCCGCAAGCCATCAGAACTTTCCGGCGGCCAGAAGCAGCGCGTGGCGCTGGCGCGGGCGCTGATCAAGCGGCCCAAGGTACTGCTGCTCGACGAACCACTCGGCGCGCTCGACAAGAAGCTGCGTGAAAAAATGCAGCTGGAGCTGAAGCGCCTGCAGAACGAGGTCGGCATCACCTTTATCATCGTCACGCATGATCAGGAAGAAGCCCTGGTCATGGCCGATCGCATCGCAGTGCTTCGCGACGGCAATATCCTGCAATGTGGCACGCCGCAGGAGATCTACGAGCGACCGGCCAACCGTTTCGTCGCCGGCTTCATCGGCATGATGAATTTCATCGACGGAGAGATCGGCGCGGACGCGCTGTTTCGCGCAGGCGGGCAGGCGCTGGCCTGCGATGTCGATGGATTGAAGCGCAATGCGCCGGCTGTTCTTGCCGTGCGGCCGGAAAACATCCGGCTTGATCCCGCCGGCACCGGCGTTTCGGGAACGGTCGTGGACGTCGCCTATCACGGGCTGGATCGCCAGCTTTACGTCAAAACGGCGCTGTCACCAGCGCCGCTTCAGGTCCGTGTGGCGGCAACCGGGCCCGATGAAGCAGCTGCGCGCACCGGGGCAGGCGTTTCGCTTGGTTTCGATGCGGCAGCCTGCCGTCTGTTTCAAGAATAAGACAAGAAGAAGGGAACTCCATGTCCAAGACAATTGCATTCTTTCCCGAAGCCGCCTTCGGTCCGGCGCTGAATTCCGTCGGTATCGCCCAGGCGGTCGAAGCACTCGGGCACAAGGCTGTCTTCCTCTCCGATCCGGGCTTTGTCGATGTCTACAAGGGCTATGGTTTCGAGGCCTACCCGGTCAATCTTTCGGCGCCGATGCCGCCGGAACAGATGGCGAAGTTCTGGGAGGATTTCATCAACGGGCATATCCCGAATTTCCGCAAGAGCCCCTATGACCAGATCGACAATTACGTCCGGGATTGCTGGGAGGCGATCGTCGACAGCGCCAAGTGGGCGCAGAAGGATCTGCCCGGCGTATTGGCGAAGATAAAGCCCGATCTGATCTGCGTCGACAACGTCATCCTGTTTCCGGCGATCAAGCAATTCGGCAAACCCTGGGTGCGGATCATCTCCTGCTCGGAAAACGAGATTGAGGATCCGAAGATTCCGCCGCATCTGTCTGGCTGCCGCCAGGACGATCTGGAAGGCCACGCCGCCTATCGCGACAAGTTCAATACGGTGATCAAGCCGATCCATGACGACTTCAACGGGTTTCTCGCCTCGACGGGGGAGGAAGCCTATCCGATCGGCCAGTTCTTCGAGGCTTCGCCCTTCATGAATCTGCTGCTTTATCCGGAGGCCGTGAAGTTCGACCGCGAGCATCCGCTCGATCCGAAACAGTTCCAGTATCTCGAAGGCTGCGTGCGCAAGGAAAAGCCCTATGAGGTTCCTGTCTTCTCCGAGAATAATGACAAGCCGCTTCTTTATATATCGTTCGGCAGTCTCGGTGCTGGCGATACAGATCTGTTGAAGCGGCTGATCGAGACAATTGGAAAGCTGCCCTATCGCGCGCTGGTCAATGTCGGAGACTATAAGGAGCTGTATACCGACCTGCCGGGCAATATAATCATCGAAAGCTGGTTCCCGCAGCCCTCCGTCGTTCCGCAGATCGATGCAGCCATCCATCACGGAGGCAACAACTCCTTCACCGAGTGCCTCTATTTCGGCAAGCCGGCGATCATCATGCCCTATGTCTGGGACGGACATGACAATGCGACCCGGGTGGACGAGACCGGACACGGCTTCAAGATGCCGCGCTACGACTGGACGGACGACGAACTTGTGGCAAAACTCGAGGCCTGCGTCAGCGATCCGGCGATGAAGGCGAAACTGGCGGCCACCAGCGCCCATATGCAGTCGCAGAACGGCCCGCAGAAGGCCGCCGGCATTCTCGACAAGCTGGCAGAGACGGGGAAGTTCGATGGGTGAGGCAGGACACATCCTGACGGTGGGCGGGTACCCCCCTCTGTCACTGCGTGACATCTCCCCCACCAGGGGGGAGATCATTCCTTTCCCTCGCCGACTTCAATGTGAGGCGGGCACGATACATGCGGTCAATCTCCCCCCTTGTGGGGGAGATGTCGGCGTCGCCGACAGAGGGGGGCATCTTCATGGCTGACCTCAAGCCATCCTCTGCACCCCACATCCACAACGCCACCACCTACGACGATCTCGTCGACTGGGGCACGCAGCCCGACAGTGTCGAGGGGCAATCGAAATCAACCGGCCGCCTGGTGCACAAGGGACCGAACAACCAACCGGAATCCGGTATCTGGGTCTGCACGCCCGGCCGCTGGCGGCTGTCGATACCACGCGACGAATTCTGCCATTTCGTTGCCGGCCGGGCGGTCTACCGCTCGGACGAGGGCGAGGTGATCGAGGTCGAAGCCGGCACGGTGGTGATGTTCCCGGGCGGCTGGACCGGCGAGTGCCATGTCATCGAGACGATGCGCAATATCTACATGCTGGTCTGAGCCACTGAACTTGAAATGACTGTCGCAGTGCTCGGCTCTTTCTTGAGAAGACGAACGCTGGCTGAAGAAAAAACGAAAGGAAACACGCCATGACCGCCACGCCGCTGATGCGCAAGCCGCTCGACGAAACCGACCTCAAGGACTGGGGCACCATCCCCACCATGATCGAGGGGGAATCGAAGGTTTCCGGCAAGCTGATCCACAAGGGACCCGACGGCCAGTCGGAATGCGGGTTGTGGATCTGCACGCCGGGCAAGTGGGAATGCCACGTGACGCGCGACGAATTCTGCCACTTCCTCGAAGGGCGCAGCACCTATGTGCACGAAAGCGGCGAGGTGATCGAGATTACGCCGGATACGGCGGCCTTCTTTCCGCAGGATTGGAAGGGCGTCTGCACCGTGCATGAGACGATCAAGAAAGTTTACATGATCCGCTGAGGATTTTTTGAAGGTTGTGTCGTGTGCGGCGGCCCCCTCATCCGGCCTCCGGGCACCTTCTCCCCGCTGGGGAGAAGAGGCAGCGGCAACCTCTGTACCTCCTCTCCCCACTGGGGAGAGGGCAGGGTGAGG
>Ga0307513_10002917_pt1 | contig 23384 bp, 12 predicted proteins | sample 15_EM_MG_FD_202174 | JGI IMG/M metagenome (GOLD analysis project Ga0307513, IMG submission 202174) | Populus trichocarpa ectomycorrhiza microbial communities from riparian zone in the Pacific Northwest, United States - 15_EM | ecosystem: Host-associated > Plants > Roots > Unclassified | place...
AAAAAAAAAATAGAAAAGTATTTCTAAGAGTTTTGATAATAAAAAAAATTATATGTTTTTCACCCTAAACACATACACACACTCAATAAAGGTATCAATTACCAAATAAATTTAAAACAATTACATATAATAAATTAATTTGATCATAAATGTAATCTCATTAATTATAGTAATTTTAACCATTTAAATCTTATACACCATTATTAAAATTTAAATGTAAGTCAATTAAATTTACTAATTACATAAAATAGCTACCATTAATATAATTTTACATCAATATTCTAACATGTTTTTGTAGGACAACTCATGACCATTGATCCCGTCATTTCTTCGACTTAAGCTCAAGATCACATATGTAGTTTGAGTGTGTTTGTTTTTGAGGTAGTTTTTGTGGTTGTGGTTTGAAAAAAGTAAATTTAAAAAAAGTGTTATTAGGTGTGGTTAGTTGGATTTAGATACGTTTTTGGTAAAAATTGTGGTTGGGGTTTATATGCAGCAAAAAACATGTACTAAAATGTTTGGTAGTTGTGTGGTTGCGATTGCTTTTCAAAGTGCTTTTTACTTGGAAATGCATGAAAATAATATATTTATATTTTAAAAAAATTATTTTGATATTAACTCATCAAAATGATCTAAAAACACCAAAAAAATATTAATTTGAAGCAAAGGAAAAAATAAAAAATTATCAATTTTTTTCAAAAGCGCTTTTGAAACGCAAAAACAAACAGTGTTTTACGAAACTCAGTTAAAAAAACATATAATTGAGCCTGTTTGTTTCCGTGGTTGTTTCTGCTTTTGAAGCAAACCACATGAAACAATTGTTTGGTAACGAATAAAACACTATTTACTATTCATGGGCCCTACCATTATTTGTGTTTAAAACGCAGTGTCATTGAAAGCAGCTCGAAGCTGCTTCTCCTCTGCACTACCGTGGAAAGGGAATTTAATTCACTCTCTACGGTTCACTTGAATAGTGGATAATGTCTCTACCGTTCCGACTGGATCGGGTCCAGTCCAAAGGTCCGACCTAGTAAAAAAAATTATTTTATTTTTTATTTTTAAATGTGTTTTATTTGAAAAACTAGTGTTTAACATTATTCAATAACTCTACATAAATTAGACAGAGATCGCTTGATGACATAGCATTTGCAGAATTTGATCGCAATTCCAATTTTGTTCCTAATGATATTTCATCTGATGTTGTTGCGCACTTAAGAAACGAAGGAAAATGTAGTTCTTATCGGATGTATTTCATACGTGATGGAATTGTAAATAATTTAATGGAACAATAAAAAATATTTTATATAAAATATTATTTATTTCATGATGTAATAGAAATAGTTAAATCTACAATATTTAAATTAAAAATCATCAATATATATATATATATTATTTTTTAACCTTAATTTGAAAAGCATTCTTAACCAAATACATTAAATTACTTTTTGTTCAACCTCAATTTCAACCACAGTTTTAATCAAACATGTATAAATATCAAATCAACCTCAACCAAAAGTACTTTTTATAAAACATTTTTTTTCAAACCATAACTACAAAAGTTACCACAATACAAAACACACACTTTCCAATCTTGTTTGGAGTTTTTTCACGACATCATCAATATATATATATTTGTATATGAGATAAATGATTTAGATTTTTTTTTAAATATCACAGTTAAACTATTGAAAACAACATAACCTAGCTAGTAGATTAGGTTGCTCCTAACATGTATCTAAAATAAACTCAATGACTCAGTACTCGATTTGTACTATATTTGAAATTAAATCAACTAAACACAGTAGCTTACTCTTTTGCAGCCGCTATGAGTGGTGCAATCTATCAAAAACTAGGGTTTAAAGTTATGGCAAGTTTAAGTTCCTAATTACCGGGCACCAACATCTGACTTTATAATTAATGATCAATACAACAACGCCAGAAGAATCAGATTGTGGAATAATCAAGGGTGGTTATAAAGGTCTCGTTACCGTAACAGTGATAGAGAAAGTAATTAAAGAAAGAAAAGGCAAGGTTACGCACTTATGAATTAAAGCTAAGTATATGAAAGTAATTAAGATATAAAATTAATCAGAAAAATAATTAAAATAGTAAAAAATAACATTTTCTAGGTTTAATTCGAAGGTTTTCTAAACCTCTTCTGGTTACACAAGTAGACCCTTTTATAGAATTAGATTTATAAAATTATCTAATAAAATTTAATCACAGTCCAATAATCATATTTAAAATTATAATTATTTTATCAAATTGCATGCCGATTCATACCCTTAAAAGTGATTAAAAAATTATCTTTCACATTGTAAATATTAAAAAAAAAATGAGTTGCCTTGGGAGAACATTGCAACCAATTAAAAAAAAAAACCCAAACTTTTCTTTGGGTAAGTGTTACTTTGAAAAAACACCCAATGATTTATTTATAGTGGTTACTGCATGGGCGCGCATACCTTGGGTTCATACATGATAACCGCGTCCTAAAAGAATCTCTCTGACACTGGAAAACCTAAACCTTGGGTTTGAGGCTGTCCAGAAAAAGCATCTGCAGAATTACTACGTAAAAACAAGAATCTCCACAGTTACATGATTATCATGGCTTCTGGTTCAGCCAACAAAAATCCCATTTGTACTCTCAATCTAGAAACTAGAGAGAGAGATTTTTGGTTGTTGAGTATGGTAAATGTTGAAAATTGATGGGTGAGAGCAAAGTTTTGTATCCATTTGGAAGAAACATTAATTGACTGTGCTGATAAATACTCATCAATGGTGAAGAAACATTTTACTTTAAATGAAACCGCGCGCAATCCCATACTGAATCTGCATTTACTCCTTCCCAACAATCTCTGCCATATTTTATGTGACATCTCCAGAAACACCAGAGCCAGAGACATTTAAGAGATTTTCGGACAAATTTTTATGCATCGAAATTAAATCCTTCCCTGCTTAGATCTTAAACAAGACATCTAAGAAACTTTCTTTCTCGTGAGTTCGTCCAAAATTCGAAGCCTTAGACGAAAACGAATAATGTACATAAAAACCCACTTGCAGTTCGGCAAGAACTTAATCTCGAGATACGTAGAGAAATCAGAAATATTTATGAAAATATGTAGTATATTTTGGAATTTGATATAGATAAAGAAAATTAAATTACATCTTCACCGGAGACACGCAGATGCCGTGTCTGCGCATTGAAAGCTAAGCTTCAATCTTTTTTATATATCAAATATTATTGTAGCAGACAACTTGCTGACTTTGCTCAGCACTCGTCTTCATGACAACCTTCCTCTCTCATTTATTTCTTCCTCCCATCTCTGTTTACAAATTCACAAGCTTATGTTCACTTTGTCGTGTTTAGAAAATGTTGCTGTAAGTAATGATACTGTAGCTGTCCATTCATGGTTTTTTTTTTTTTTTCTTATAGTGCATGTTCAATGAAACATTCTTGAATTTTGTAATTGCTAGCTAGGGCCTCCACATCATGGCAGTAGTCAAGCAAGTGCATGCTCAATGAAACATTCGTGATTTTTTTCCCTTAAACTTTGTAATTCGTGAACTTTACTAAAATATTTTTCCCCAATTTCTAAAAATTTGAGCTATTATTAAATTTGTGGGACCTGTCCATGAAATCCAATATTTAAAGATTAGATTTTATTAAAATAATTGGTTCTGAGAATAATTCTTTGATAAAGTCAGCACTATTGTTTTCTAAAACAATGAATCTTTTCGATTCATTATGGAGTTGGAATATCTCATTTAAGAATTTTTTTTCCCTTCTAATTTATAAAAATTAATAAAAAGGGCAAATCCTGGGTCATTTAATAAATATGTTGTTTCTTGAAATCTCTTTTCTATTTAAAATTACGGTGTAAAGTGTATCTTTTTATTTTATTATCTTAATTAAATTAAATTAAATTAAATTTACTTAAGCTTGAATTAACTTTGAATTTCTCTTAGATTGATTCTACTTTTATTCTTTTTATTTTTTAACTAATTCAATTTAAAAAAGAAAAAAAAGAAATAGCAGTTAGATATATTTAATTATATTTCTAATTTTCTTTCATTGTGGTGCTCATTGACGGCTCAATTCCTTCCTACCCCCAAAGGAGACCTTCTGCGTCTTTCACCTAGGATGCACAAGATAGGCCCAAATCCAAATACCCAGAACAGTTTTCGAGGGAAAATTGGACATGATGGAATTTTTTGACGAAGAAAGACGAGAGTTTTGGAGGGAAAAAAACTACTAAATTCATCCATGAATTATTACATTATTTTTGGATTAAAAAAATGACTAATTAGGTTATATCTAACTCATCCATGATTAAATGATGAACTATTTAATTTTTGTTTTTGCAAAAAAACGAAAAGGAAATCCAGGAAAGAGCCATGCACGGTGTTTACTTGCTGCTGTCGAAAACTATGGACTTTGCAACTTCATAATACATAAGAAAGTACAGAAATAGATTGCTTTCTGTGCTACAATGAATGAATGATTTTGATAGCCATTGAATTTTCTTTAACTGTTAATGGAAAAAAGAAAAGAACAGTCTTCATTAAGGCATTCTTTTCTGGGCTGGGATTTTTCGGTGAAACATTCTTCACATCCCTGGCTTTGCAGCACATATTTTGGCTTTAGTTTTCTAATAAAGCCATGGCGGCATTCATGATTCCTTTTCCTTTTCCTCTCAAAACAAGGGACTCCCCTCTTTTAAAAGTGCTTTCACTGCCTTCTCCAGCCCTGCATTTATGGCCATCTATACGTCCTGATTGCTTGTCCTTTCGATCAAATGAAAGAAACGTGCAAGTGAATCACTGTATTTCATCTGGCATTCTCATTTATCCTTTCATGGAAGACGATAGATTTGAACCTCTCAAGGTGTATATAAACCTAGATATGTCCATGGAAATCCATTTTCATGTGTCTCCATAAATGAATATACATTGGTTTTGCAATGCCCATTATAGCTTTTAACAAAAGCAGCCATTAGTTTTTTTTTTTTTTTTGTGTAAAGCATCCTACTAAGCTTGCAATTGATTTAAAATAAGAAAGGTGCTATTGCAACTTTTAAAATTTTAAAGAACAGTGTAAAATAGTGAATAATACAAGAACTTTATGTAATTATAACTTATCCTAATTTTTTTCCATATGGGTATATTACAATAATATTTTTCATAACGGAGAAAATTAATCCAAAATCTAAAATCTTTTTATGAATATACTCTGAAATCTTGAATCGACCTTCCATACTCCACACACCTGTGAAAAATAATCATTCAACCACGTTATTCAATCTAGTTTGGCTTTTAGACGTATTGATACATGTTGAGATATTATTTTGATTTAAAAAAAAATTAAAATGATATTATTTAAAAAAATTAAAATTCAAACTAAATCTTAACTAGATCTACTAAATTGGCTGAATCAATTTTAAGTTAATTTGTTTTTAAAATCCATGATTGTTTTCTAAAAAATTAATTTTTTATATATTTTTTGATCATTTTAATATACTATTATAAAAATTTATTTAAAAAATTAAATAAAAATATTTTAAAAAATAATTATTACTGCACATTAAAAAAAACAAACATTATTTCTTTCCGATAGACGTCCGCTGAGCCGATTGACACAAGGTCACAAGAGATGTATATTCACCCTAAATTTTACAACCACGCCGTGTTGTTACAATAAATTCACGTCCTGTGCAGGTGGTCCTATTGATGTCATAAAATATTGTTTTACTCCATGGCCGGGAGGCTGATCAACCAGTAATGTACAACTACAAGGCAGCCTCTGCCACCTGACATACAGCACATTCAATATGTTTGAAAATATAGTGAAAATTATTTTTTAAAACATTATTTATTTAAAAATATATTAAAATAATATTTTTATTTTTAAAAAATTATTTTAAACATAAATCTAAAAAAAAATATTAATTTAAAAAAATATTAATTTTTTTTTAAAAAAACTTTTAAAATACAAAAATAAATTTACCTTTAAATCAAACAACATCGCAAAGAATCAAGGGCCTAATTTTTCCCGTGAATCAATCTAAGTACACTCGATCACTATTAATTGTGTATTTTTTTATAATATAAGATGTTCAGGTCAGTTTACATGTATCATAATTAATTTTTAAATTCATTAAACATTCTACAAATCTAATAAATAGGTAAGACATCATGAAAATCATAAACATGCATAAAAAAAAAATCAAACTCGAGTGTTGAGAAAGAAAACAGGTCCTATGAATGCTATGCCACAAACTCAATTTGCTTGAATGTGTATTTCTTCAATCGTTAGCCAGCAGTACTAAAAGTCCAATCATGTTCGATTATGGAAAATGTTCTTCGTACTCCACCATTTCTCTTTACGTGTGTGTATATATGCCAAACACTTTTCTTTTCCTCTTTATTGAGGAATTGATTGGGACTTGGAATATTTAATGCTGAATGTGTATTTAGTTAAATATTAATCTCTTAGTTTCGTTCAATATCAAGCGAATAAAAAATCATCAAATATAAGAATATAAAGATTATTCCATGTATTATGTGAACTAAATAATCAATCATATCATTTAAATATAATTATATCAATAAGTTACAATAATTAACATAATTCATTATAGCAATCGAAGTTATTAAATTCAATCCAGTTATGGGATTATAGGTATTATTTTTATCCGTACTAATCAAAATAATATTATTTTTTAAAAAATAAAGTGGGTTTTAATTGAAAAATTGAATTATAGGTATTAATTAAAAAGATCTAATTATAAAAGTTTAATAACACATGTGACAACAAATTAAACTATTTTAGCAAACATCCACTGAATTTACGAATTCCTTCGAATAGAATCACTCTATCACAATAATGTCAAAAATATGTAGTGTTTTATGGAATTGATTAATAGTTTTTTGTCTCCTACATTCGTTGCATTTATTTTAGTCTTATATCATTCAATCTCATCTGTATATATATATATCAAAAACGATTCGGTAAATTAACATCATGTTTTCCACACGCTTTTGATGAGACTGAGAATATTTTTCAAATTCACAATAATATAATGAGCTTCATGAACAATCACCAAGCCTTGATTGTTCTTTGAACACAATCTCCATTGCTCTTCATTAACATCCTCATCTTATATATAACCCCCTCCCCCACTCTCTCTCCGTCCCTCCCCTCATCTCCTAATATTTTTCTTTCTCTAACGGGCACCTTTCCGTTGTTTGTGAGTTTTCACTGTCCCTTTGGCTTTGCATGTGTCATCTTGGGTGTCTGTGCTAAGTTTCTGCAACTATACCTCCCTGAATCCCGTAAGATCGATCACCAGCAACAGAAGGCAAAGGTTAACCTGACTTTCATACAATGAGCTTAAAAGATACCCTTGATGGCGATAGTTTAGTCCCTTTCAGATCACCACTTTAGTCTCTATGTTTACTCCTGTTACGATCCTTTTTTCGATCTTGACAATCTCGAGAAATACTATTGTACTCGCCGTTTTCATGGATGCTATGATCATCTGCCTCTTGCTATTCCCGTTCACTCTCTCCGCCCTTGTTTAGCCTTTTCATTTTTTTTGCTCACTTCCCAGAAAAGTACAAGAAAAGCAAGTCTTTTTTCAAGAAGGAAATGGTCAAACGTTCGTTCAAAATGACTGAGAGTTTGTCTGATTTTCTTGAAGAAGTACAACCTGAATTTGGCGACACTGCCTTTGATGCAGATGATTTGTTTGCTATTTTTGAGAGTTTAGACAGTGTAACAGATTTCCCTCCGGTAACACCATTAGACGAAGCTGTTGTTAGCTCAAAAGAAAGCGAAGAAACAAGGCAGTTGGTGTCACAAAAGTCTTCATCTTCTAACGCTTTGCATGATTTTGATGAGACCAATAATGAGCTTGAAACTTCTCCAAAAAGCAAGAGACAAAAGATTTCAGCGTCAGCAGCAGCCACAGCTTCTTCAGATCAGGAAGTAAATCCAGATGGGCAGCAACGTATGTCTCATATTACAGTGGAACGCAACCGGCGAAAGCAGATGAATGAGCACTTGTCTGTTTTAAGGTCCCTCATGCCTTGCTTCTATGTCAAAAGAGTAAGCTTTTTCACTTGAATTATTTTTTTGTTTTCTTTAGGTGTTCTCCTCCATCTGTTCTTAGTGTTTTTTGCACTCTTTTATTTCTTATTGTTCTACTATATATGCGTAGGGAGACCAAGCATCAATAATAGGAGGAGTTGTTGATTACATCAATGAGTTGCAGCAAGTTCTACAATCACTTGAAGCCAAGAAGAAAAGGAAAGTTTATAGTGAAGTTCTTAGCCCTAGGATTGTTTCAAGTCCAAGACCTTCACCACTTAGCCCTAGAAAACCACCACTAAGTCCTAGACTTAATTTGCCCATTAGCCCAAGAACTCCACAACCATGTAGTCCTTACAAGCCAAGAATATTGCAACAAGGTTACCTTTCTCCTACCATGGCTAATTCACTTGAATCATCTCCATCTCCATCTTCTTCCTCCTCCATTAATGACAACATTAACGAACTCGTCGCGAATTCCAAGTCAGCAATTGCTGATGTTGAGGTTAAATTCTCAGGCCCAAATGTTCTATTGAAGACTGTATCTCCTCAGATTCCTGGTCAGGCTGTGAAAATAATTTCTGCCCTTGAAGACCTTGCCCTCGAGATTCTACATGTGAGCATTAGCATAGTAGATCATGAAACTATGCTCAACTCCTTCACAATCAAGGTAAAAGATGTCACTTCCCCTAGATTTAGTTTTCTTGCACCAATTTAATTATCATTCGATTTATAAGAGCAAAATAATAATTAATGGAGAAGAAAAGAAAGAAGGAATTTATGCACCAAGTAAGCCTCTTAAATTAATGGTAGGAAGACAGACATATCTACTCCTGATCTCGTCATGTAGTTTTGTTTCCTCTCTACCTCTCTCTTGTTAGCGGAAGAAGAGGAAAAAAGTTTGAGCCCAAACGGACATGGAATGTCACCTCATGATTATTACATGTCCATGGATAGAATGCTAATTTTTTTTTTCTTTTTATTAATAGTTCAATTTTCTTGGCCAAAATAATTAAACAATATTACAAATTAGCTGCACCTCGAAATTAATTAATGGTAGATCAGCACTGAAAAGGACATGACAATTCACTAATTAATTGTGGGATTAATTTATATGTACAAATAGTAAATATGGTTGTAGTTGTAATAGTAATTGTATGTGCATTTGTGAAAAAACACTTAATTGTACCACACACTTGTGCTGATTTTGAAGTTCATTGCATGTCTCTCGATATCCACAACATTAAGTTTGCAGAAAACTAGGGAATTTTTTTATATAAAAAAAGACACTATGTGGTAAAATTTTTGAGAGAATGATACACATTAGAAAACTATTTGGAAAAAAAAAAACAACCATTTATGAATATCACAATCACTATTTTTAATAGCAATTCTTTAGTCATGTTTCAATATTTCATGAAGATTTAATGATCAAAAAATAAAATTAAAAATACAAGATAAGGTAATGTAACAAGAGAGAGAAAAAAAAAAGAGTCATCAGGAATATATTAGGGATCTGTTTTTAACACTCTTAGTATCATTAAAAAGATTTTAGTGAGACGATTCTAATTAACTTCACCTTGAAAGACCACTAAACGAGATTGTGATTAACCTGTAAATTAACCCTTAACCAGTTATGACCTCGTTTTATGATCTTTTAATGTATAGTTAGAATTGTCTCGTTAATCTTTCTAATTGTACCAATTGTATCAAAAATGGAGTCCCGATATATTCCTAGTGATTCATTTTTTCTTTCTTTTTTTTCCTTCTCTCATTCTCTTTCATGTCACACCAGCTTCTCTCTGAAGCTATTAGATCTTAAATCTCATCTCTTGGTTATTGAATTTTATAAAATTTTAGGTTGATTTTTATACATATTAATTCATTTAAAGGAGACATTAATTTTGAAATAGTAGTTATTTTCAGTAATGGTTATGTTCAAACCGTGCTATTTTTTTAATTTTTTCTAACATGTGTTATTTAAAAAATATATATTAATGTGTGTTAGAATAAATAAAGGAACTGAAAAATAGGGTATCTTTGCAGCCATTTGTCTTCACTGAGTTTGAATTCACTAAGGATTTGTTTTTGGCTCCTTTTTGCTCATTTAAATTTAGATTTACAGTAGCAGTAGTTTATTGAAGCTAATGATTGAAAGTTACTGCTTTCTTGACAGATTGGAATCGAATGCCAACTAAGCGCTGAGGAACTTGCTCAACAAATTCAGCTAACATTCTGCTAACTATCCCCCACGTCCCAACCTAACAACTCTTCTGCTTCTTTATGGAAGGCATTTACTAGCATTCCTACATAATTTAATTAATGTAGTTGAAGAGGAGTCATGTCTCGTTGTAGCTGGCTAGCTAGATAGCTAGGAAGGCCCTTGTATTCCTGAGCATTCTCTCAATTTCTCAAGCTTAATTTATTTCATTGTATGGATTCAATTTCCATTTCATGATCAATCAAATTGCTTGTCTCTCGAGTGTCTATTCACTAGTGTGTCAATGCTTCTCTTGCCCATCATGCTTTTAACAATAAATGAAGAATTATAGTCAAATTAATTATCCGATTTTCTTTAAATGGAAATCCAATGTTAAGTTGGTGATCACCGGTGATAGAACACTTGAGCATGCTTTTTTTTTTCTTTTTTGATAAATTACATGCATGAACAAGAGGATTTGAATTATCAACATATTCTACATAGGATCTCTTGCATACTCTAATGGGAATTTGAAGCTTCATATTAAAGTTGAGGGGACTTTGCCATATAAAGATTTCAATTTCAAATCCCAATTTCATTCAATTCATTCAGATGTTAAAAGGGGTAGCATAAAGTGAAAGTATAAATATATATATATATATCATCCTCTATTTTTTTAAAAAAAAAAATGAGACTAAATTGGTGTCACATATTATACTACGGGTCGGATTAAATATTTTTTTACATAAAAAAGGAATGCTAGGGTGTTGTTAATGTGTTTCTAAGAAGAAAAAAAAAAAAACCCAACTCAAGTCATAGACCTAATTAGATTTAATAAACATACTTCTTTTTATTATATGATAAAAACAAAACAATCAACCAGTACGTAAATCAACTGAACTAAAAAAAATTAATCATAATGACATGCACAAAAAAAAGAGGCATGCCCATAATTTGAAAAGATTTATTGTTAATATTCGTAAAAAGTTCATATAATCACGATAATAATGTGAAAATTAAATAAAATAATATCTAAAATACAATTTTAATTCATCTAAGAATAAGAAAAATATGTCAATAAACAAAATATTAAAGGATAAAACTAAAAAAAATATTAAAATTAAAAAACAACCCAAAAAAATGATTGAATCAAGTCAGGTTATCATGTCAAATCTGTGACCTAGGTTATTAGAAAAAAATAACTCTGTAAAAAGAAAATTAAGAACATTTTTGAATCTCAATTCCTAGTCAACCCATTGTTGAAGAATGAAATTAAAAAAAATTAAAAATTGATGAAAAAAATCGAGTTAACTCTTGTTAGCCTGCCAAACTCGTAACCCAAGTCATGAGATCAAAATAACATCATAAAAAATATATTAAGAAAAATTACAAAACTCAATTCTCAGCTAACCCAATATAAAATGATGTGATAGGAAAAAAATCAATTAACAAAAAAGACCAAAAAAAACAAAATAACCCTAGTAAACTTGGGCAAGTCCACCAAACCTTGCAATCCAAGTCATGAGAATAAGATAACCTAATAAAAAATTAAAAAATATTATGAAGTCAAATTCTCAAACCAACACAATGTTAAAGAACATAACTGAAAAAAATTCAATTTTTAAAAAACAACCAAAAGAAGACTTGAGTTAACCCGCAAAAACTTGTAACTCGGATCATGAGACCGAGATAGCTCCACAATATAGAAATAAAAAAAATTATGAAACTCAATTCTCACTTAACATAATATTCAATGATTAAATTGAAAAAAAATACAAAAAAACTAAAAAAAAAATAAGTCAATTCGGGTTAACCTTTCAAACTCATGACTAAAGTTATGAGACCAGAATTATCCCATAAAAGACAAATAAAAAAAAATCAAGAAGTCTAATTCCCAACCAATTTAATATTAAAAAATAAAATTAAAAATTAATCAATTAAAAAAATCAAAAATAAAAAAAAATAAAAATTAAATAACAGGTCACCTTGTTGTTTTGGACATGTTAGATTCGTGATATTCTCTTGTGTAGACATCTAAAACAAATCATTAAGAATAATTCCAAATCAACACAAAGTTAAAACACCGAATATAATAAAAATCAAGTGATCAAAATAATAATAAAAAAAAACAATGAACAAGAAAATCGCCGTGTATGTAATACTATTACAATCCACAAAGATTTCTCTATTGGATTACAGTAAATTCACTAGCTTATTTAATTTTAGTTTTAGTTTCAATTTAATGACCATCTTTTGTAAATTATCTCATTTAGGCCATAAAAAATGGGAAAAACTTATTGTTATCCTTTTTCTTAAGGACGTGTTTTTTTTTTTCTATAAAAGAGAATTATAAGTGTGTGTGTATCCTTCAAAAACAAAAGTAGTGCAGGTACAATTTCTATGGAGTGGACCAAATAGTTCAAGATTTGCCTAGCAAAAGGGGAAAAAAAAGACTTGACTTTTAAAGTTAAGAAATGGAGTGTTAGAACTTAGAAGTGTGAGCACATCAATGGACCGCTAGCCGAAACGCCATTACCCTATCAATGTCATTGCATTTTTTTCATCGAAAAGAATTATTACATTTTGACAAAAAAAAAAATTCAATTTGAATATGAGTTTTTTAAATTGATAAAATAATATCGTTAAAAAAATATTTAGATAACTAACGAGTCATAAATATTATCTATGACTCGTTTTAAATTATATATTAAATCTTTTTTTTCTTCTCTCTCTCCAAAACACTCCCTCATAACTCTAAACCACTTTTATCTCTCTAAAACACTCATCTCTTTCTTTTTCTTTAGCAAAAATCACGGCAGCCAAGTTTTTTCTATTGGATTTTCCAGCCACTACTAGTCATTTTCACCATTTATATTTTACTCCTAAAGGTATATTAAATATTTTTTTCTCAATTAGTTTGATGTAATTTATTTCTAATTAGTATTAATTTGATTTTTATTAAATTTTTTCAATGTGTTAACTCACCAAAACACTCATTTGAATAGCATCATGTATGTAGGGAGCTGGCCCCGGTCCTGGTCCCCTATAATCTTAGATGGAGATTGAAGGGAAGCTAGCAGGAAATTGCATGAATGCCTTAATGGAGGCATGGACCACAGAAAAGTCTTGCTTTCTTTTGAAATTGCAATTTGAAGCAGACAATTTATTGTTCTGTTCATATTTGTTTTGTTTGAAAGAAACCAGACAGAGATGTGTTGTCATCGGAGTGTAATTAGGTTGGTGGGTCTAGTCATCGTTGAGGCTTCCCGACCTCTAAGCTTGGAGCCTGGGCCTTGTCCGAATGCTCTTTCTGGCTAAAAGATCTTTTCATAGTATAAAACATCTTAGTCAATAATGGACCCAATGGCACTCCAAACTCCAAAGATGTAATACGTTAGACTTGTTCTTGTTCCATTGTTCTTAATTACCTAAGCTCCTTATGGCTCGTCCAAGGGGATAAAAGAAGGCCAGTCCTTTAGGCCTCTATGAAAATTGGGAATTTCTATTTGGACCCAAATTCGTCTTGTCCTGTAAGTTGGAGGTTTAACTCCCATAAAAAGAGAGAATGTCTAAAAGTATCATGACTAGAGTGTTTAGACTGCCGTAGCTTATGCTTTAAAATATGTTTTAAAAATATTTTTTTTTAATATTTGTTTATGGTTTTAACATGATGATATAAAAAATTAAAAAAAAAATACAATAAAAAAATCATTTCAATATATTTTCAGGTGAAAAGCTATAAAAGTGTACCATAATATCATACACGTATTTCCCTGTAATTTATTAAACTTATTTATTAATCCTTGTAGGGTTAAAAACTATGTGTTTAATCCCTATTTCTTCATACTTTTAATAATTTACTCCCTCCATCGATCCAATTACTTTTTCAATTTTTTTTTTAAATTAGAATAAAGAAAAGAGAAGTAATGATATGGGGAATTATGATTAGAAAACAAGGTATTGTGAAGAAAAAAAAGGTATTATATCATGATGATTTAAATTACATGGGCTAATTTAATTATGAGTTTTTTTTTGTGTAAAATATAGGGATTAAATATTAATTAACTCTAAATTTAAATTGTAAAATATTACATGTGCTCGGTATAAAATATATTGATTTATTTACCTATTGTGGATTTTTATAATTAAATACCAAAGAACAAATACCAAATTATTTACACTGCATAGAATTAAAATCTTGAAATAACTGTCTCACATAATGAAATCAATAAACAATTCTATATATATTTAGTGTGTTTTTGGTAGTGTTACAGGGTATTTTTTAAAAAATATTTTTTTTTTTAAAATAAATTTTTTGTTTGTGTTATGAACACATGAAAACCATCAAAAACAAATATTATAAAAATTTATCAATTTAAGATTTTTTCAAACAAAATATATTTTTAAAATTCATCTAAATACCGTTTAAAACACAAAATGTAGCTTTAAGTAAATGATGCAACTGCAGACCTCGATAAAGGGTGACAAAAGCCCAAAAAAAATTATCCAATAAAACTATTTCTATCCATGTTGGCTCGATCAAAACAATACAATTATTAGTATTCCAAGGAAAGTAATACAACTAACTTGTGAAGATTACAAAAAATGTTACAGACAATTTTCCTGGACACCTAGCTCTAGCAAACTATTTAATCACATAAAGATTCTCTTTCACTCTCTTGTATTAATTAGTACAAACTGTGACCACTCACCAGGTGCAAGTGGCCTAAGTAATGAAGATTCTTATGCTATCTTCACTTTATTTAATCCCTACATTAATGGACCTAAGAGAGGAATCCTGAATTATCAAATGTAAAGTTGGGATCAAAGTTAACATTCCCAAATGGGAAATCCAGTCCAACAGTAGGAGAGGTAGTAGTTGAAGCAGCAGCAGAGATGATACCAGTAAGCTCAGACTCAGAACTTTGAAAATTCTTGTTCCCTCCAAAGCTATGTTGCATCTCATTTGGAGACACAGAATAATAGTTTGTGACAGAATCTGAAGGAGATATAAATGGTGGTGAGAAATTCCCCACGAAACTGTTTTCTACCATAGAAGGAGGAAACAAGGAATTATTTTCAGGTTTGACAGTGGATGTTGAAGGGAATTGGAATGTATTAGTTGGAAAAGATTGCTGATCATGAGAGTCTAAGTCTTCCGTCATGACTTTAAGTCCTCTGCGAAAGTTCGAGAGTAGTTCTTGTGTATGTGGATTGTTTTCTTGGTCGGGTTGGTTTTGTTGAGGCTCTATGGTGATATTAGTGCTAGGTCCTTGATTTTCTCGGAGTTGTGTGAGAGGAAGCAAATTAGAGGCTTGAGTGCACGTATGCCTTCCACGGTAGGTAATTTCAAAAATGGTTGGATCTTCATCGGACCTTTGCACTTGCTTTGTGGCTAAACAACCTTGGACATTGCGATGAGTGCATCTATAATAGCCTCTGCAAGCACAAAGAATCGTTTTGTTATGATAAAGTGCAGAAAAGATCATGAGAGCATATGATGTAATTATTAAAGATTAATTCATAATCATGGGATGCAATTTCATGATGGAAGAAAAAGGTACTCTAGCTAGTATAATCAGATATTGCCACCTGTTATGGTACAATTCTAGCTCGGTAGTGTGAAACCATGGACTAATTGATGTAAGCAAGTGCTGAAGTGTAGCTGCTTGGAAATTAACGAGACAAGCCTATGGGCTTCAAGTTCGAGGAAAGAAAAAAAGCGAAAGAAAGCTACTTTGAGCTATACTATTAGGAGGGGATTGGCCATAGAAAGCACTCTCCGGCGATGTATGACCTGAAGAGGAAAAGGAGAACGATTTTATGCTCCATAACTATGGAGAGTCAACCGGCCAGTTATTCTATTCCATCCTTTTAAAAAGAAAAGAACTCCAATACAATACATTCATACAAAATTTTACCCCGAGAACACACAATAAATCCAATACATGAAAGAATTGGATCTATCGGCAGCATTGTAATGTCAGAGGAATCATTACTGCTGGGCATAGAAAGAGATAGACGTCTATTCGTAAAATTGATTCATGAAGTGAGGCGAAAGATGCATATATGCTCCATTACTAAGGAGAGTCACAAACTTGTACGAGAAAGGGACTTGCTATGATTTGCATGTGAATCTAAAAGAAAGTCATTTAGCACTCTTTCTATGTGCATAAAGAAACCCATTTTAGAATTCATAATTCTAAGAAGGATAAATTAAGGATACCCACCTTGGATATTTGGCTCCAAGAATGGCTTTCTGCCCATACTTTCTCCAGCTAAATCCATCATCGAGAGGCCCTTCCAGCCCCATTCCTGGGTTAACTCTCACTTGCTTTGTCCATCTCGGCATGCTCTTTCTGCAATCAATTAACAATCCAAAAATCACAATCTTGCAATGCAAAAAAAACACTTGATGGACAAAACATTAAATAGGCTAGCTCATATATATGATGCAAATATCTATCTACGTACCTTGAACTAGAGCCATAATCTATTTGCCTCTGGTCCCTCGTATCACGGTCAGAGTCTTCACTCCGAGGACTTCCACTATGCGAAGGAGGCGATTCAGAATTTCTAATCGTAATCCCTCCAACTGGATGCAGCTCTCCCACTAAGCTAGTACCAAAATTTAGCATCGAAAGCGCCTTTTCATAGGAAGTTAAGATCTTCTGGACCAACACTTCACGGGTTTCTCTTGAAGAAGATGGCACGTTGAGATGAATTTGAAGTTGCTTTGCAAGCTCCATCCCTAGCGTTAGCTCCTCTACAAGATTCTTTTGCTCCCAGTCTCCCATGTTAGCCATTTATAGCGGCAGCAAAATATTAAACAAAGATGACTTGCCTAGGTAGATTAGCTAGTTATATATCTAGTATGGTTGCTAAAATATTCAAGTTAAAGGAAAAAAAAAAAACTCTTGTTCATATTCTAGGAAATAAAATAGCAGGTAAGGATATATGAATTAAGCTGATAGAATGAACAACAAGAAGCCAATAAGAAACATGGGTGCAAAAAACAAAAACAAAGGACGGAAGAGCCGAGTTTGGCAATATTGGACACAAAATCTGAAGCTAATGATGCGATGAAAAGGCTAAATCTTGAACTCTGGCTAAAACTAATATAAGATAAAGAACTCAGGAAAGTTGTTAATATGATATAGTTTTGATGTTGCTTGTTGATCTTGAAAGGGCTAAGTCTGATGAAGATAAAAAAAAAGCTGAGGTGGGAAGGGAAGAGGTGGGCTAGAGATTTAAGGGAAGGCTAATTCTGAAGGAAGGGTAAGGGAGAAGTTTGACTGAGGAAATTGAAAAGCAACTTTCTACGTTAAGACTGGTCGTTGGTCATAAGAAATCTGATTCAAAGAATAAGGAAAGTCCAACTGCTGACCATTTCATTACACAATTTATTACTTCTAGTAGTCTACTTCCTTTTTTTTTCCTCTGGGCTAGCTACAAGATCTTAATTTCTACGAAAAATCTGTTCCATGCAGTAATTTGTAAACGTGCCAGCCGATATACTATCAGAAAAACTTGTTTGATGAAGTAAAATCGGCTTCCCATAAAACCAAGTTAAACGTGTAGGCCAAAGTATAACACATCATAAGTGTCTGCTGTGTATATGCATGCCTTACATGCATGATCTTATAACATGAATCACAGAGTCATAAAACGTTGGTTCAATGGGAAGGGATGCTCGTTTTCACTCTTCACATGATAGTAATTTGAGTCTACTTTATAACAAAAGAAATTAGCAACGGAGGTTGGGTCTAGCAGTTGGGGCTAATCCTCCCAAGACGGCGAACACGGCTCGAGCCTCTCGCATGGTAGTGGTGCCTGCAAAACATCGCGCCCTCGAGCCATGTTAAGGATTGGTCTCCTGATCCAAAAGGGGTCGAAGGAAATCTTGTACATTAAAAAAAAAAAAAAAGACCAACAGACATGATCGAAAATTAATGAGTTAGGGTAACATTTAGCGTATAGAAATGAATATAGTATAATAATAATAATAATAATAATAAATGTAATTGATTAAGTAATGGTATCTAATTAATTTTAGATGAAGGATGAAGGATGAAAGACACTGAAAGTCAAAGAGGAACATGGAGAGAAGGGGACCGGGAATCTTCCAACATGCTTCCGAGTGTAGAAGAAGTTGATGGCGTGAACGTGACGTTTAGGTTCCATCTTTAGCTTACGTTCTCTTGACACCGTTGCGTTGCGTTGCGTTATCTTTTACCATATTCAATTTAGCAAGGGCACAAGGTGTCATCAAGACATGACAACTGATAATTAAATTAAAACTAAATTAAAAAAAATCATCTTGAAATTACTGTAATCACTGCGGATTACCCTATTCATTTGTTTTTTTTTTCTTTTGATATTTTACGTTTTGGCCCTTTAATTCTTTTCCAATTCGGTCATTTAATGTTGCAATAGTATGGGTTTAGATTTGGTAGGTTATTTTGTTTACTTATTAATGGGGATCTCAAGATATGGATTAAATATTTTGTTAATAAGCTTTGACAAACATTAAGCCCCTTTAATTTTCTTCCATGAGGGACTGGGCTACACGGGCAGGGAAAAATTTAAGTGTTTTTCTCTATTTTTTTTTTTTTTAATTTGATCCTTCTAGATTTGGTTTTTGTGAAAATTAACTTAATGGTTTATTTTGGTTTCCTAGATATAAAAACCTTGCAATATTGACAGAAATATTTGGTGCTTGATTGATGCTAAATTTGTCAAATAAAACTAAACTTTTGTTGATTTACAATAATTAGAGCATGAGGGACCAAATTTTATACTAAAAAAAATACATGGGACTAAAGTTAACAGGCATGTAAAGATTAGCCAGCGAGTATAATACACACACTAGCAAGTGAAGGAAGCCACATCACTTTAGTGATGCAAGAGATTTTCTCTAGTGGTGAAAAATTGCCTTCCACAATTGTGTTGGCAGTGTCGAGCCCTACTCTTCTGTCTAGGGCGGCATGTGTCACTGAAAGTTCAACGGTATATCATCAACGATATTTTTTTCTATATCAACCCTAATTTTTATACACACCATTTAAACATAACTTTCTTATGATTAATTGTTTTTAGGTGAATTACAAACACACACACATTTGCAACTACAAATAAAAACTATTTAAATTTCGACAGATTCTTCCATGTACTAGAAGACCTCAAGTTATCGACTAGAGGCTATTTTCAAATCAATAATCATCAAATGCAACTTGAACTTTGTCCATCCTGAACATTCTCATATCAAATAAATTAGAATAACTTTTAATTTTATATTCCAACACTTCCATCATTGTAGTTTATTTATCATATACATATATAAACAAATATGCAAGTCATCACTAAGCATCATGAATTGTTTGCATTAATTCATAATTCTATCACAACAAAGAGTTATAAACTACTTTTGTACAATTAAAAAATATTTTTTTCAATTTTATCTTTCAACATTTGATTGATTGGAAATTAAGTTTTATAGTTAATATAGTGTTTTCAATCTAATGACCCAAGTTACGAATTTAAAAATCTAACATGTGTTGACTTTGTGTTTTTTTATTTATTTTCTTCTTTGTTTTTATCATTTAATATATTTTTTTTGAAAAAATATCCTAACACCGCAAGATAGCATGTGTCCACGCCTACTGGAGACAAAACAAAGAACCCATAAATTTGCATTGTCTTCTTTACACCAATAAGACCTCTCCCCAAATAATTATAAACTATCCCATAAACATAGAGTTGGTAAGAATTTTAATTTCTGAGACCATATAGTTAAAAAGAAAAGGAAAAATAAAAGATAGGAAGACATCCTCTTTATTACAACCACACTTGCCACAAGGTCACCAGATAGATCACTGTCGCATTTTATTTTTTATTTTTTATTTTTTATTACCAAAATCAACTTGCACAGTGAAACACACAGAAAGCGTCCCATTCACGTGGCCATGAAGATGATTCGTTTTTGAAACGTGGACTTCAAAATATTTTTGCAATTGTCATCCAACCACACAGCTCACTACTGCTTCTCATTATGCAAATAATCAATTTTTGCTCTTGTTTGGATTTGTTTGAAAGTCCGTTTATGGTTAATTTTTAAAGTATTTTTTATTTGAAAATATATTAAAATAATATTTTTTTTATTTTTAAAAAATTATTTTTGACATCAACGTATCAAAATGATCTAAATACACTAAAAAAATATTAATTTGAACAAAAAAAATAAAATAAAATTTATTTTTTTCCAAAAAAATTTTTGAAATGCAAAAACAAACAAAACCTTAATTCAACCGTTTTTTTTTTTCTATAGAAATAAAATAAAAGAATTTACTAGACAGTTTAAGTCTATATTTGTTTCCTCTAACAAATATTTTATTTGATATCATCCACTTATTTTAACTATCTTTATTAATTATTATCATTTCATTTTTGTTATCATTACAATAACCATCTTCATTTAACTATTAATATAATTATAATTTTATTATTATAACCTTTTAATACAATAACTATCTCATCACCATTAATCACCGCAAACCATTATCATTACTATAATAATTACTATCATGCAATCATGATTAATGTTATAAATAAATACTATAATAATCATAATTGTTATTACTATTATCATCAAATATTTATCATTACATCTTTAGTTTTATGACTAATATCACAGCTTTTTTTAAATCTTATTATCATTATTTAAAACATAACAATGAAAAATATTTTATTTTATAAAAAAAAAATTAATATATTTAAATAATGGAAAATAATTCCTTTTTTTTTCAAAACATGGTGTACCATAAAACTAAAAAGTTTTCAGTTTTATGATAAAAATTAAAAAGCAATTAATGAAGAAACACTTTCTGTGTTTTTTTCCTTTCCAAATATGATACAATCATACACGAAAACAATATAGGAAACTAGATTATAAATTTGATTAACATTTGATTTATTAAGTTGTCCTTTCACACTATATATTATGATTTTTAATCCCATTACATAGCAACACGCTCATCAAAGACATGCATGGGTGTTGCTATATAATCAATTCATTATTTAAGTTTTTTTATTTTTTAATTGTATCATTTCATAGTTAGTTGAACCAAGATTGATCTTGGTAGTTTGTTTCAATCAACTCAGGATGAAGTTCTCATGGTATATAAAAAAAGCATCCCAACATTAGATTGATATTTAATTTTATAAAATACAATTTGGATTTTTTGTTTTTAAAATGATTAAAATTAAAAGGATTATAATGGAAATTGAGAGAAGAAATGCATCCCATTTCTTTTCCCATGGAAAAATCAAGCGCAAAAATCAAGGATATAAGAAATAAAAAAGAGAAGGAAAGAAAAAAAAGAAAAAGAAGGATGGGCTGTAATAACCACACTAAATCCACATGGTCACCACATGCCATAATAAAAGGGAGCTCTGGTGAGACATTTCCAACAATATCAAGAAAGGTTATAATAGGAGCTCGAGGGAAGTCGCACAGCCTTTTATAATGTGATCGTCTTCCTTACATGTTGGTACGTGTGATGAACACACAATACACTTTTTTTTTTAATATTTGTTTAATTTAGTTAATAATTCTCTAATAATTATTCAATTCAATTTCAAAATTCATCAGGACCGAGCCCAATAAAATCCTAAACTAGCTACAAGTGCAACCCAACTAACCCCAATAGGAGAGAGAAACATATTGTCATGAAAAAATACCGTCATGCCAATGTTCTCACTGCCTTATTTATCCATTGATGTACACCACACCCAATTGTTTATTCACTTTACACTTTGTCATTACGGGAGCATAATTGTTAGTGTGGGTGTCTACCTTTCTTACCAATGGCCACTACAACGCCTACATTATCCAGTTAACTATTCACTTACTGTTTTTAAAAAAATCTATATTCGCATTTATCTTTTACTTTTACTAGAAAGATTAGCTTCCCACTTTATTATTTAATTAACATTGACATCTCTTTTTAAATTTATCATTATGTTTATTTTTTAATTTATCTTATTAAGCATAAAGAATTTTTTTTGTTTCCCAAATATAAAAAAATATGATACTACAAGATACATCTATAAAACACACACACTTTTTTTATATTGACCAAATAACCAACCTTTTCATAAGGAATTTATGTTATCTCCAAGATTATTAAAATATTAATGAATAGGAAAAATGATGGAAACTCAAAAACTCACGAGTAAAAGAATCCAATTGGAGCCATGATATAGATCACAAGTTGAGTGGGTTTATCCATTTTAATTTGATTACTCAAAAATATTATTGTTTCAATATTTTTTGTTATAAAAATTATTTTAATCAATATTGTTTATGAAATAATTTTTTTTATATACAAGAAAAAAAAAACAAATCTGGTTTTTATAGGGTTGACTGATTTGTTGGTTTTCCTGCCAATGGGCAAATACTAAATCAGCTTTCACAAAGTTTGCTTTGAAACTCAGTTGGGTCGATGTTATCACAATGACTTGCTAAGTTTTTGACTGAGTTTAATGATATTATAAAATAAAAAAAAATCAGCAACAACAACGCACTGAGGACCAAAACAGTCAGAACTAAATCAACTCCATAATTAGTTAACACTCCACCCACTGATCCCTTTGTTTAATTCCCATGAACTAGGCGAGTTCTTCAGAAAACATATTTCCATGAAGGTGAGTTAAAGAAATATTTTTTTATATATTTATTTGCTTCCATATGTAAATAAAAGAGCCATGCCCCAAATTCCACGAGAAAGATTCACTATTTAAAAAAATAAATAAACGAAGAAAGTGATCAAGAATATAGGTTCATGTTTATTAAACCTAAATATTAAATTAAACTAAGAAATCATTAATCTAGTAAAATCTCAATGATTCAGTACGATCAAATTCAGTTCAAACCCTGTTAAGATCAACTCTGGAAAATATATTTTTTTAAAAAAACTAAGATCTTTTTTTCCATAGATAGATAGATAGATGCTGAAATAGTAGAAAAGCATTGAAACTAAATAACCTAAACTAATTAAAGTCACAAAGAAGAAAATTTGCATTTGATAATTTTTT